>ERZ1664504.75-NODE-75-length-7508-cov-5.044009_pt1 | contig 7508 bp, 4 predicted proteins | sample MGYA00575343_ERZ1664504 | MGnify/ENA primary metagenome ERZ1664504 (study PRJEB40874, sample SAMEA4040736) | Gallus gallus | biome: gut; material: content | place: India | collected 2016-01-01 | study: EMG produced TPA metagenomics assembly of PRJEB14491 data set... | reverse complement strand
GTGCTGGAGCGTTTCGCCGATCGTGCGTTCGTGTCGCTCGCCGTCTCGCGCGGCGAGAGCCGGGAGGAATTGGCGGCTTTCCGCGAGGAGGCGGGCCTCCGATTCCCTATGGGACTCGATCCCGACGGTGCGATCTTCGGGCTGTATGCCGAGCAGACCGTGCCGCGCAATTACCTGTTGGATGCCGACGGATGTGTCGTGGCGCTTTCGTCCGGTTACGATGCGGACGGATTCGAAACGATGTTGCGCAGGGCCGAAAGGATGCTTTCGAACGGCTTCCAATAGAGAACCGTGCCGTGAGAGCGCCGTTGTCCCGGATCGCCGGAGGGGAACCGCTTTTCCGGCTCGGCATGGCTCGAACGGCATTCGGTTCTGCGGCCGGCAGGCCGGAAACGCTTCCCCTGAGTTTTAGGGGTGTTTTCGTGAGGCGATGTCCGGGTCGCTCCCGAGTGCGCCCGGGATGCCGAAGACGCGCGCCGATGCTCTTACCGGATCAGCCGGTTGGTCGCCGTGTCGGCAAAGACGATCCACGGCTTGAACTGCTTGGCGTCTTCGAAATCCAGCAGCGCGTAGGAGGCGATGATCACTACGTCGCCCACCTGTACCTTGCGGGCTGCGGCTCCGTTGAGGCAGATGCATCCGCTGCCGCGTTCGCCCCGGATGATGTAGGTCTCGAAACGCTCGCCGTTGTTGATGTCGAGGATCTGGACCTTCTCGCCTTCGATCATGTTCGCAGCCTCCATGAGCGCCTCGTCGATGGTGATGCTGCCGACGTAGTTCAGATTGGCCTGCGTAACGGTTACGCGGTGAATCTTCGATTTGATGACTTCGATCTGGAATTTCATGGTTTATCGGATGCGGATGTTATCGATCAGACGGATCTCCCCGGCCTGCACGGCGATGCAGCCCTGGATGCGGGGCGCGTCCTCCCAGGAGGCGACCTCCTGCATCGTGAGGGCGTCCTCCGACTGGTAGTAGCTTGCCGTCATCAGCGGGTTACGCTACACTTCGGCCGTAACCCACGCCTTGAGTGCGGCGGGATCCATTTCGCGCGAGGGCTCCACGGCGCGGCGGAGCGGGGCGTAGATATGCGGGGCTGCTGCGCGGTGTTCGGCGTCGAGCAGCTGGTTGCGCGACGAGAGGGCCAGGCCGTCCTCACCGCGGACGATCGGGCACTCGACGATCCGGACCGAGAGGTTCAGTTGGGCGACCATGGCGCGGATGACGGCGATCTGCTGGAAATCCTTCTCGCCGAAGTAGGCGCGTGCCGGCCGCACGATGTCGAACAGGCGGCTGACGACCTGTGCCACGCCGTTGAAGTGTCCCGGGCGCGTGGCGCCCTCCATGGCCTTGTCGATCTGTCCGAAGTCGAAGACCCGGGTGTCGGGCTCGGGGTAGATCTCCTCGACCGAGGGCATGAGCACGAAGTCCGCACCGGCCTCTTCGAGCGTGCGGGCGTCGGCCTCCGGGGTGCGGGGGTAGTGTTTCAGGTCGTTCTTGTCGTTGAACTGCGTGGGATTCACGAAGACGCTGACCACGACCGTGTCGTTCTCCCGGCGGGCGCGCTCGACGAGCGAGCGGTGTCCGGCATGGAGGGCCCCCATCGTGGGAACGAATCCGATTCCCGACGGCTCCACTCGGTCCAGTGCGGCGCGGAGCTCCTTGACGCTTGTAAATATTTTCATCTCTTTGTGAAACGATTGCGGCGCAAAGGTAGAAAAGATAATTAAGAAAGGGAAGCGAAAAGTGAAAAATAATGAGAAGTCCGGATGCAAATGCCGGGTGTTTGTGCTATCTTTGCTGAACATATCCAAGTATCAACCCGCTAAATCGAATCACGAATCATGTCTTCACGTTTTGCATGGAAGTCCGCATGTGCCCTTCTGGCCTGCGGCGCCTGCCTCGGAGTACAGGCCCAACAGAAGGAGTATCCCCAGCCGGAGGCGATGACGCCCGGGATGTCCGAATTCTGGACGCCGCAGCCGCCCGTCGTCGCTCCGGGCGATATCCGGAGCAACAGCGCTCCGTCGGATGCCGTCGTATTGTTCGACGGTGCGGACCTCTCGGCGTGGGTGAGCGCCAACGGCGGCGAGGCCGCCTGGCCGGTTCACGACGGAATCTTCACGGTCGATAAAGGCAAGGGCGACATCCTTACGCGGCAGTCGTTCGAGAATTTCCAGCTCCATCTGGAGTGGTGCGTTCCCGAGAACATCACGGGCGAGAGCCAGGCTCGCGGCAACAGCGGCATCTACCTGCAGGACAAGTACGAGATCCAGATTCTGGACGGCTACCGGAACGAGACCTATGTAAACGGACAGGTGGGCAGCGTCTACAAGCAGACGCCGCCGCTGGTCAATGCCATGCGCCGTCCGGGCGAGTGGAACGTCTTTGACATCATCTACTCCGCGCCGGTCTTCAAGAAGGACGGCACCTACCGTGTCCCGCCCTATGTTACGGTTATCCTCAACGGTGTCGTGCTGCAGAACCATACGGCGATCCTCGGCACCACGGAGTATATCGGTTTCCCGCGCGTCGTGCCCCACGGAGCCGGTCCGCTGCGCCTGCAGGCCCACGGAGATCCGAGTGCTCCGATCAGCTTCCGCAACATCTGGATCCGCGAGCTGTAGAATTTGTGCATCGCGGAAGACCCGGCTCCGGCTGGTGCTTCCGATCGACCCGTTGAAACGAAAACCCCGAACGCCATGAAAAATTTATTTGCAACCGCATCCATGACACTCATTGTTTCCACGCTCGCTTCGTGCGGGCAGGCTCCCGAAACGGCCGACAAACCCTGGATCGTCGATCGCTTCGACGACATCAAGGTGATCCGTTACGAGGTCCCCGGCTTCGAAGAGCTGCCGCTGGCACAGAAGGAGCTGATCTATTACCTCGCCGAGGCTGCGAAGTGCGGCCGCGACATTCTCTATGACCAGAACTGCGCCGTGAACCTCCCCGTGCGCCGGACGCTGGAGACCCTCTACGAGAATTACAAGGGCGACCGCGACTGCGCCGAGTGGAAGGCGCTGGAGAAGTACCTCAAGAAGGTCTGGTTCGCCAACGGCATCCACCACCACTATTCGAACGACAAGTTCACGCCCGAATTTTCGGAGGTCTACTTCCGCGAGGCGCTTGCCACGGTTCCCGAGGAGTGTTTCGGTGAGCTGAACGACCTGCGCGAGGAGGTTTGCCGCGCGATCTTCGATCCGACGCTCTATCCCACGAAACTCAACCAGCGGGCCGGCGACGACCTGCTGCTCACCTCGTCGAGCAACTACTACCGCGGCGTGAGCCAGGCCGAGGCCGAGCGCTTCTATGCGGAGATGGCTGCAGCCCACGCCTCCGATCCCGAACCGGTCTCCTACGGACTGAACTCGCAGCTGGTGAAGGATCCCGCGTCGGGACGCCTCTACGAGCGGACGTGGAAGGTCGGTGGCATGTACTCCGCCGCGATCGAGCGCGTGGTCTACTGGCTCGAGAAGGCCGCCGGCGTGGCCGAGGAGCCGCAGAAGACGAACATCGAGGCGCTGATCTCTTATTATAAGAGCGGCGACCTGAAGGAGTTCGACCGTTACAACATCGGCTGGGTGCGCGACACGCTCTCGAATGTCGATTTCGTGAACGGCTTCATCGAGGACTACGGCGATCCGCTGGGCCGCAAGGCGTCGTGGGAGGCCAACGTCAATTTCATGGATTCGGCGGCCTGCCACCGCACGGAGGTGATCTCCGAGAACGCTCAGTGGTTTGAGGACCATTCGCCCGTCGATCCCGCCTATCGCAAGAAGGAGGTCAAGGGTGTCTCGGCGAAGGTCATCACGGTGGCGATGCTCGGCGGCGACTGCTTCCCCTCGACACCGATCGGCATCAACCTGCCGAATGCCGACTGGATCCGCAAGGAGTACGGTTCGAAGTCGGTAACGATCGACAACATCACCTATGCTTATGACCAGGCCGCCCACGGCAACGGCTTCAACGAGGAGTTCGTGCTCCGCGCCGAAGACCGCGAGCGCATGGACCGCTACGGCAAGCTGGCCGACGACCTGCACACCGACCTGCACGAGTGCCTGGGCCACGGCTCGGGACAGCTGGCTCCGGGTGTCAGCGGCACGGCGTTGGGCAGCTACGCCTCGACGCTCGAGGAGGCGCGTGCCGACCTGTTCGGCCTCTACTACCTGGGTGATCCGAAGATGGTCGAGCTGGGCCTCGTGCCGTCGTTCGACGTGGCCAAAGCGGGCTATGCCAACTACATCCTCAACGGCATGATGACCCAGCTGGCGCGCATCGAGCCGGGAAAGAATGTCGAGGAGTCGCACATGCGCAACCGCAAGCTCATCTCCGAATGGTGCTACGAGCAGGGTAAGGCCGACAACGTCATCGAGCTGGTGAAGGAGCAGGGCAAGACCTACGTCGTGGTGAACGATTTCGAGAAGCTGCGTGCGCTCTTCGGCGAGCTGCTGCACGAGATGCAGCGCATCAAGTCCGAAGGCGACTACGAGGCGGGCCGCGATCTGGTAGAGCGTTATGCCGTGCAGGTCGATCCCGAGTTGCACAAGGAGGTGCGCGACCGTTACTATGCGCTGGGTATCGAGCCTTACGGAGGCTTCGTGAATCCCGAATATGAGCTTGTCGAGCAGGACGGCCGCATCGTCGATGTGAAGATCTCCTATCCGGCGGACTACGTCGGGCAGATGCTTGCCTACTCGCGCGACTATTCGTTCCTGCCGAACGTCAATTGACCGGCGGGGCCGATTCCGGATCCGGACGGAATGCCGGAAAGCCAAAAGAGAGCGGGTTGCCGAACATTCGGCAACCCGCTCTCTTTTTTCGGAAACGCTCCGAAGGACCGGAGCCCTATTGGACGGGGGCGATCTCCACGGAGTCGCTCGGCGCCGTGCCGGCATCGAGCAGATGCTCTTCGGGAACGCCCAGCGTGCGGTAGTAGTCGTTGAGCTCGGCCACGATCTCGCGGCGTCCGGCGTAACTGGCCAGGTAGTAGACGTTGCCCAGCTCATCGAGTTTCGCGTCGAGTTCGCTTGAGATCATGTCGCCCTGCAGCCCCTCGAAACGGAAATAGTACTCGATGTATTCGATCAGCGTGCGGGCATATTCACGCAGCAGTCTGTCGCCCTTCTCCGCAGCTTCCGGGACGCCCAGCGCCGAAGCGGCGTAGTAGGCCTCGAGGAAGGGGTAGGTATTTGCCTCGGTGAAGCGGATCTGCGACGTCGGGAGCTTCTCGAGTCCGAGGTCGAGCAGCTCGACACCCTCCTCGACCCGGTCCTGAACCATCAGTTCCTTCGCCACGCGGGCAAAGGCCTCCCGGGCATGCGATGCCGCGAGGTTATACTGGATGAAATAGTCGCAGTAGATGTCCGGGTCGGCGAGGTTTCCGTAGCGGAACGTATCGCGCAGCAGCGGTGCGGCATAGTCGGGATCGACGCGGCCGATTTCGTAGGCATTCTGCACGGGGGTGAGGATCGGTACCAGCCGGTAGGCGTAGCCGTCGAACTGGAGATAATCCATCAGCCCGAGGTTCTGCAGGATGTAGACCTGCGTGAGGTAGATGGGACGCTTCCAGTCGAAGTTGGCCAGCATGTCGAGCAGCATCAGTTCGTTCTTGGCCAGGGCCGAGCCCTTGAGGTTGAGGTAGACCGTATCCACCATCAGGTCGCGATCCTTCTCGGCGACGATTCCCGAGGCGATGGCATTCTCCTTGTTCACCGGCAGGGCGATACGCCGGCAGGGAATGTAGTCGGTCAGCGTACCGTCCACGAGGGCGGTCTTGCTGCGGGGATCCTCGCTGCGCACGAAGTCGATCACGTCGCGGATGTCCGTGGCCCGGTCGATGGCCTCGATGATCGGAACATAGTCGTTCGTATAGGTGTACTTGCTCTTGGGCAGCGAGAAGGGTACGCCGGGAGCCTCGTTGGCCCGGGTCTTCATCTCGTCGATGTACCATTCGCCGCCGAGGTAGGAGGTGTTCATGATCCGCACGTCGGGACGTACGCCGTAGACCTCCTGGTTGTTCCAGAGCGGGAAGGTGTCGTTGTCGCCGTAGTTGATGATGATCGAGTTGGGCAGCGTCGATTGGAGGTAGTTCCAGCCGATGTCGCGGGCCATGTAGCGTCCCGAACGGTCGTGGTCGTCCCAGTTCTGTGCCGCGAGGATCGCGGGAACGCACAGCCCGACCACGGTGGCGGCAACCACGACGGAGGTGTTGTCGCGGCGGGCAATGCGAGCGAAGAGTTCGCGCAGGGCCAGCACGCCGAACCCGATCCAGATCGAGAAGGCGTAGAACGATCCGGCGTAGACGTAGTCGCGTTCACGCGGCTCGCCCGGCGAGGTGTTGAAGTAGAATACCAGGGCGATACCCGTCATGATGAAGAGCCACATGACGATCGAGAAGTTACGCGGGTCGCGGTTGAGCTGGTAGAGCAAGCCGATCAGACCGAGCAGGAAGGGCAGGAAGTAGTAGGTGTTGCGTCCCTTGTTTTCGGCCACTTCGCGCGGCAGCCCGTCCTGGGGGCCGACGTACTTCTCGTCGATCCATTTGATTCCCGAGAGCCAGTTGCCGTCGGTGATCGTCGTGCGTGAAGGCTGTATGTCGCTCTGACGCCCCACGAAATTCCAGAGGAAGTAGCGCCAGTACATGTACGAGAGCTGGTAGTTGAAGAAGTAGTAGAGGTTTTCGGCGAACGTCGGTTCTACCACCGTGCGCGTATCTCCGTAGGAGTCGGTGTAGACGCGCTTGCGGCCGAAGTCGAGGACCTCCTGACGCACGGGACGTCCCTGTTCGTCGCGGACGACCTCTCCGTTCTCGTCCCGGGCCACCTCCGTGCGGGTGCGATAGGCGCCCCACTGTTTGTAGGCCTGTTCACCCTTGTTGTAGTCCCACATGCGGGGGAACAGGTGCATGAACTCCGGCGCATGGGTGTAGTGCGAGGGGACCTTGACCGTCTTGTAGCGGCCGTCCTCGTCGAGGTAGGTGATCTCCTTCTCCACGAGAGACTTGGGGGGTGCCGAAAAATAGGGACCGTAGAGCAGCGGGCGGCTGCCGTACTGGTCGCGGTTGAGCACGGCCAGCAGGGCGTGCGGGTTGTTCGGATTGTTGGAGTTCATCGGCGGGTTGGCCACCGCGCGGATGGTCATCGAGGCGTAGGAGGAGAATCCCACGAGGATCATCGTCGTCGAGAGCAGCAGGATGTTCAGCAGGACGCGCCCCCGGCGGTGTGCGGTCCATGCGGCCCAGCCCAGTCCGAGGATCAGCGCCAGGGCGAAGACCACCATGCCCGAATTGGCGGGCAGTCCGAACGTATTGACGAAGAGCGTATCGACCTGTGCGCCGAGCCATACCGTATAGGGGATGATGATGTTGTTCACGAACAGCAGGATGGCGCAGGCGATGAGCGTCGTATAGGCCACGCCCTTGAAGGTAACCTTTTCCGTGGTGCGGAAGTAGTAGATGAAGGCCAGCGTGGGGATGGTCAGCAGGTTGCGGATGTGCACGCCGATCG
>ERZ1664504.73-NODE-73-length-7616-cov-5.257902_pt1 | contig 7616 bp, 4 predicted proteins | sample MGYA00575343_ERZ1664504 | MGnify/ENA primary metagenome ERZ1664504 (study PRJEB40874, sample SAMEA4040736) | Gallus gallus | biome: gut; material: content | place: India | collected 2016-01-01 | study: EMG produced TPA metagenomics assembly of PRJEB14491 data set... | reverse complement strand
CCCGGCGGCACGGGGTGCGCCGCGTGGGTCGCGAGCCGGCGGCCGATGCCCCGGCGGGTGCCGTGGGCGACGAGCGTATCGTCGGGCGTTTCGACGACCCCGAGGCCGTCGAGGAGCTGTGCCGCCGCAGCGACGTGGTAACCTACGAGTTCGAAAACGTACCGGGAGAGATCCTCATCCCGCTGTGCGAAAAATACCATATCCCCCAGGGCTACCGGCCTCTCTACGATTCGCAGGACCGCCTGCGCGAGAAGAGCAACGCCCGGGACCACGGATTGCAGACGCCCCGCTTCGCCGCCGTGGACGACGAGGCGTCGCTGCGCGCCGCCGTGGCCGATATGGGCCTTCCGGCCGTGTTGAAGACCCGCACGCTCGGGTACGACGGCCACGGGCAGTTGGTGCTGCGCACGGAGGCCGACATCGAACGGGCGCTGTCGCTGCTCGCGGTGCCCTGCATTCTGGAGGAGTTCATTCCGTTCGACTTCGAGGCGAGCATCGTGATGGTCGCCGACCGCGAGCGGATCGTCAGCTTCCCGATCGGCCGCAACGTCCACCGCGACGGCATCCTGGACCTCTGCTTCGTACCTGCCGAGGTCGATGCGGAGGTGTTGCGGCGCATGAAGGAGCAGAGCGAGCGTTTCATGCGTTCGTGCGGCTACGAAGGAATCCTGGCCATCGAGTATTTCGTGCGTCAGGGTGAGATCTACTTCAACGAGATGGCTCCGCGTCCCCACAACTCGGGCCACTATACGATCGAGGGCGCGACGACCAACCAGTTCCGCGAGCTGGTGCGTTATCTGGTGGGGCAGCCGCTCGAGGAACCCCGGCTGGTGGCACCCACGGTGATGAAGAACATCCTGGGACAGGATCTCGAAACGGCCGAACGGATCGCCCGCGAGCCGCACGAAGGGGTCTTCGTCCATATCTATGGGAAGAGCGAGAGCCGCCCCAAACGCAAGATGGGCCACATCACCTTCGTCGGCATGACCGCCGCGGAGTATGCCCGCGCGTGGGCCGACCGCTTCGTATGACGAAACAAGAAGAAAAATACATATCGCTATCGATGAATACGACCAACTACCGCATTTTCGTTGAGAAATTGCCCCGCTTCCGGGTCGAGGCCGAGAGCCTGCGCCGGGAGCTCAACACGAATCTGAACCTTTCGCTGGGCGACCTGCGCCTGCTGAACGTCTACGACCTGTTCGACTTCACGGAGGAGTTGCTCGAGAAGAGCCGTTACACGGTTTTCGGCGAGGTGGTAACCGACTCGGTAACCGATGCGTGCGACCTCGAGGGCCGCAAGTACATCGCCGTGGAGTATCTGCCCGGACAGTTCGACCAGCGGGCCGCCTCGGCCGTGGACTGCGTGCGGCTGATCGACCCGACGGCCGACGTGCGTATCCGCTCGTCGAAGCTGCTGCTCTTCGACGACCGGGTAACCGACGAGGAGCTGGCAAAGATCCGCCACTACTACATCAACGCCGTCGAATCGCGCGAGAAGGATCTCTCGGTGTTGAGCGACATGGAGCAGGCCGAGGTGAAGCCCGTCTCGGTGCTCGAAGGCTTCCGCGGGATGGAGGATGATGCGCTGGAGGGCTACTGCGCCGCGCAGGGGCTGGCGATGAATGCCGACGACCTGCGCGAGGTGGTGCGCTACTTCCGGGCCGAAGGGCGCGATCCCTATGAGACCGAGCTGCGCATCCTCGACACCTACTGGAGCGACCACTGCCGCCATACGACCTTCACGACCGAACTGGAGGGCATCACCGTCGAGGAGTCCTTCGTCAAGCAGGAGATCGAGGATTCGCTGGCCCTCTACCTGCGGATCCGCCGCGAGCTGGGCCGCGAGCACAAGAGCATCTGCCTGATGGACATCGCGACGATCGGCGCGCGCTACCTCCGCAAGAAGGGGCTGCTGGACGATCTGGAGGTTTCCGAGGAGAACAACGCCTGCTCGGTCTACGTCGATGTCGATGTGGACGGGCAGACCGAGAAGTGGCTCCTGCAGTTCAAGAACGAGACACACAACCACCCGACTGAGATCGAGCCCTTCGGAGGGGCCTCGACCTGCCTGGGCGGCGCGATCCGCGACCCGCTGTCGGGCCGCAGCTACGTCTACCAGGCCATGCGCGTTACGGGTGCCGGAAATATCTACCAGAAGGTGAGCGACACGCTCCCGGGCAAGCTCCCGCAGAGCGTCATCTCGAAGAAGGCCGCCGCGGGCTATTCGAGCTACGGCAACCAGATCGGTCTGGCCACGACCCATGTCCGGGAGATCTACCACCCGGACTATGTGGCCAAGCGCCTCGAGGTGGGTGCCGTGGTGGGAGCCGTGAAGGCCGGGAACGTACGCCGCGAGCGTCCCGAAGCCGGGGACCGGATCATCATGCTGGGCGGCCGCACGGGCCGCGACGGCATCGGCGGCGCCACGGGCTCCTCGAAGGAGCACAACGCCAAGTCGCTCGAGACGTGCGGCAGCGAGGTGCAGAAGGGCAACGCCCCCGAGGAGCGCAAGCTCGAGCGGCTGTTCCGCCGCCCGGAGGTTACGCGCCTGATCAAGAAGTCGAATGACTTCGGTGCCGGCGGCGTGAGCGTCGCCATCGGCGAGCTGGCCGATGGCCTGGACATCTACCTCGACCGCGTGAAGACGAAATACAGCGGACTGAACTCCACGGAGCTGGCCATCAGCGAGTCGCAGGAGCGTATGGCCGTGGTCATCGAGGCGCGCGACATGGAGGAGTTCATGGGTTACTGCCGCGAGGAGAACATCGAGGCGGTGCATGTCGCCGACGTAACCTCCACGGGCCGCATGCGCATGTTCAAGGGCGAGCGCAAGGTGGTCGATCTGAGCCGCGAGTTCATCGACAGCGCCGGCGCGAAGCACTATGCCGAGGCCCGTATCGGCGAGGTGGAGCACCGGGATCCCTTCGCCCGGAAGATCGAAGGCGCAACGTTTGCCGAGCGCTTCGCCAACAACCTGCGCGACGACAACGTCCTCTCGCAGCGGGGTCTGATCGAGATGTTCGACTCGACGATCGGCCGTTCGACGGTGCTCATGCCCTTCGGAGGCCGCACGCAGCGCAGCGAGACGCAGGTCTCGGTGCAGAAGCTCCCGACGGACGGATATACCGACACGGCCAGCATCATGGCCTTCGGCTACAACCCCTATATCGCCACCTGGAGCCCCTACCACGGCGCCGCCTATGCCGTCATCGAGGCGGCGGCGAAGGTCGTGGCGGCCGGTGCGCGCTACGAACACATGCGCTACTCCTACCAGGAATATTTCGAGCGCATGACGCACGACGCCCGCAGCTGGGGCAAACCCCTCGGCGCCCTGCTCGGCGCCCTGAAGATGCAGGTCGAGCTGGGACTCCCCTCGATCGGCGGCAAGGACTCCATGTCGGGTACCTTCCAGCAGATCAACGTGCCGCCGATGCTCATGGCCTTCGGCATCACGACGGTCGATGCCCGCACGGTCATCTCGACCGACCTGAAGGGTGCCGGACATAGGATCTACCTCGTGCGCCATACGCCGCTCGAGAGCTGCATGCCCGATACGGAGCAGCTCAAGCGCAACTTTACCTTCGTGAGCGATGCCATCGCCTCGGGCAAGGTCCTCGCGGCGTGGTCCGTCGGCTTCGGCGGCGTGGCCGAGGGTCTGGCGAAGATGGCCTTCGGAAACGGCATCGGCGTCGAGGCGACGATCGACGAAGAGAAGCTCTTCGAATACGCCTACGGTTCGATTCTGGTCGAGTGCGAAGGTACGCTCGAATACCCGTATGCCGAGCAGATCGGTGCCACGGTGGCGGATGCCGCCCTGACGATCAACGGCGTGCGCATGCCGCTGGAGGAGCTCTACCGCGCCAATACGGAGCGCTTCGCGACGGTCTATCCCGACAAGGGGGTCAATACGGCGACGGTGATGACCTCGGCGCCCGCCACGGGCGTGGTGGCCTACCCCGGCGAGGCTGTGGAGCACCCGCTGGTCTACATCCCCGTCTTCCCCGGCACGAACTGCGACTACGATACGGCCAAGGCCTTCCGTACGGCGGGTGCCGAGGTCGAGATGAGCGTGCTGTGCAACATCGCCGGCGACGACATCCTGCGTTCGATCGCCGAGATGAAGCAGCATATCCGCCGGGCGCACATCTTCGTGCTGAGCGGAGGTTTCTCCGCCGGCGACGAACCCGACGGCAGCGCCAAGTTCATCGTCAATGTCCTGAACAACGCCGATATCCGCGAGGAGATTCACGCCCTGCTCGACCGCGGGGGCCTCATCCTCGGCATCTGCAACGGTTTCCAGGCGCTGGTCAAGTCGGGACTGCTTCCCTACGGACGTTTGGGCATGGTAACCAAGGATTCGCCGACGCTCTTCCGCAACGACATCAACCGCCACATCTCGCAGATCGTCTCGACGCGCGTGGCCACGACCTCGTCGCCGTGGCTCGCGGGCTTCCGGCCGGGCGAGATCCATTCGATCGCCGTGAGCCACGGCGAGGGCAAGTTCGTCGTGAGCGAGGAGCTCGCCCGCGAGCTGTTCGCCAACGGGCAGGTGGCCTTCCAGTATGTCGATGCGGAGGGCAACCCGACGGCCGAGGCACCCTATAACCCCAACGGGTCGTCGTACGCCATCGAGGGCATCATCTCGCCCGACGGTCGGATCCTCGGCAAGATGGGGCATACGGAGCGTTACGAACGGAACCTGTTCAAGAACATTGCCGGCAACAAGGAGCAGTCGCTCTTCCGCAATGCCGTAAACTATTTCCGCAAGAAGTAAAAAATTCAAATACCAACAAACGCAGGCAAAAAAGACATGGAACAACGCGAAATGCTTTACGACGGTAAGGCAAAACAGCTCTTTGCGACGGACGATCCCGACAGGGTCATCATCCACTATACGGATGCGGCCACGGCGTTCAACAACGTCAAGAAGGCGACGATCGAGCGGAAGGGCGTGCTGAACAACGCCATTTCGACGATCCTCTTCCGGGAGCTGCGGAAGGCGGGTATCCCGACCCACTATATCGAGACGCTCAACGACCGCGACCAGCTGTGCCGCCGGGTGCGGATCATTCCCCTCGAGGTGATCGTGCGCAATACGATCGCCGGCTCGATGGCCCGGCGCCTCGGTATCGAGGAGGGCATGCAGCCGTCGAACGTCATCTACGATATCTGCTACAAGAAGGACGAGCTGGGCGATCCGCTCATCAACGACCATCACGCCGTGGCGCTGGGGCTGGCGACCTATGAGGAACTGGCCGAGATCTACCGGCTGACGGCCCGGATCAACGAGGTGCTCAAGGGGCTTTTCGACCGGATCAACGTCCGGCTCGTGGATTTCAAGATCGAATTCGGCAAGACGCCCGAGGGCGAGATCGTCCTGGCCGACGAGGTGTCGCCCGACTCCTGCCGTCTGTGGGATGCCACGACGGGCGAGCGGCTCGACAAGGACCGTTTCCGCCGCGACATGGGCCGGGTCCGCGAGGCTTACGAGGAGATTCTGATGCGTTTGAAAAAAATTACGGAATAAGATATGATGGAGACAGTTCGCGACCGTGAGTTGCACGAGGAGTGCGGCGTGTTCGGGCTTTTCGGAGTCCCCAATGCCGCGTCGCTGGCCTACTACGGCCTGCACGCCCTGCAACACCGCGGTCAGGAGGGAGCCGGCATCGTGTCGGTGGACAACGGCGATTTTCGCCGGATCAAGGGCAACGGCCTGGTAACGGAGGTATTCAACGAGGAGAAGCTCGCCACGCTGCGCGGCGACATGGCCATCGGCCATGTACGCTATACGACGGCCGGCGGCGGCGGTTCGGAGAATATCCAGCCGTTCCTCTTCCGCCACAATTCGGGCGATTTCGCCATGGCGCACAACGGCAATATCGTCAATTCGGCGCTTCTGCGCGAATATCTTGAGAATCGGGGCAGCCTTTTCCAATCGACCTCCGACAGCGAGATCCTCGCACACCTGATCAAGAAGGAGACGCGCTCCCACGACCGCCCGCGCATCTACTCGATCATCGATGCACTGAACATGATCGAGGGGGCCTTTGCCTTCCTGATCATGACGGCCAACCGTATCTACGCCTGCCGCGACAAATACGGACTGCGTCCGCTGTCGATAGGCCGCCTGGGCGACGGATGGGTCGTTTCGAGTGAGACGTGCGCCTTCGACGTGCTGGGAGCCGAATTTGTCCGCGACGTCGAGCCCGGCGAGATCGTAACGATCGACCGCAAGGGGTTGCGAAGCAGCGACTATTCGATGTACAAGCGCCGCCAGATGTGTGCGATGGAGTATATCTATTTCGCCCGTCCGGACAGCGATATCGAGGGGTGCAACGTGCACGCCTACCGCAAGGCGTCGGGGCGGCTGCTTTACGAGGAGTCGCCGGCCGAGGCGGATATCGTCGTCGGCGTGCCCGACTCGAGCCTGAGCGCCGCGATGGGTTATGCCGAGGCGAGCGGCCTGCCCTATGAGATGGGCCTGATCAAGAACAAGTATATCGGCCGCACGTTTATCCAGCCCACGCAGGAGCTGCGCGAGAAGGGCGTGCGGATGAAGCTGTCGGCTGTGCGCTCGATCGTGCGCGGCAAGCGGGTGGTGCTGGTGGACGACTCGATCGTGCGCGGCACGACGTCGCGGCGCATCGTTACGATGCTCAAGGAGGCCGGGGCTACGGAGGTGCATGTCCGCATCGCGTCGCCCCCGATGACGAATCCCTGTTTCTACGGCGTCGATACCTCGACCTACGACGAGCTGATCTCGGCCCGCAAGGATGTCGAGGGGGTTCGCGAGGAGATCGGAGCCGACTCGCTCAGTTTCCTGTCGTCCGAGTCGCTGTTGCGGGCGGGAAAGCGTCAGGAACTCTGCATGGCCTGCTTCACGGGCCACTATCCCACGGCGCTCTACGAGCCGCTCGACAAGGCAAACAAGCAGGGCAAGTAAGTTTGATAAAATATGAATGGAGTTCGTTTGTGGCGGCCGGGCTGCCCCGACGGACGATAAAACAAAGCGAAGAGTATGGCACAAAGTTATGAAAAGGCCGGCGTAAACCTCGAGGCCGGATATGAAGTGGTGCGACGCATCAAGAAGCATGTGGCCTCGACCTCGCGTCTGGGCGTGATGGGCAATATCGGCGCCTTCGGAGGCATGTTCGATCTTTCGGCGCTCAAGGTGCAGGAGCCGGTGCTCGTAAGCGGTACGGACGGCGTGGGCACGAAACTCAAGCTGGCCTTCGAGATGGACAAGCACGATACGATCGGTATCGACGCTGTGGCCATGTGCGTCAATGACGTGCTGGCACAGGGAGCCGAGCCGCTCGTCTTCCTCGATTATGTCGCCGTGGGCCACAACGAACCCCAGAAGATCGAGGCGATCGTGGCGGGTGTCGCCGAGGGCTGCCGCCAGGCCGGATGCGCCCTGGTGGGCGGCGAGACGGCCGAGATGCCGGGCATGTATGCCGACGGGGAGTACGACACCGCCGGGTTCACGGGGGGCGGCGCGTCGAAGCGGGAGACCATCGGAGGCCTGGAGAGCGCCGGAGGGGAGGTGCGCGGGGGGATGGCCGCCGCCGGCGGGGCGTCGTCCGGGTGATGCAGCGAGTGCACGACGAGTG
>ERZ1664504.62-NODE-62-length-8365-cov-3.991336_pt1 | contig 8365 bp, 8 predicted proteins | sample MGYA00575343_ERZ1664504 | MGnify/ENA primary metagenome ERZ1664504 (study PRJEB40874, sample SAMEA4040736) | Gallus gallus | biome: gut; material: content | place: India | collected 2016-01-01 | study: EMG produced TPA metagenomics assembly of PRJEB14491 data set... | reverse complement strand
CCAAACATCTTCAATGTTGGGGCCATAATCGGCGCGTTCAGCTGGATGGGCACGGCAAAGGTGATACGTGGGCAGGTGCTGTACGTCAAGAACATGGAATACGGCAGGGCCGCAAAGGCTTTGGGCCTGAGGGACAGCGCCATAATCTTCAAGCATATCCTTCCTAACGCGATGACTCCGCTCATAGTGTCTGCTGCCATGGGTATAGCCAATGCCATAATCATGGAGGCAGGCCTGAGCTATATAGGCATGGGCGTTCAGGAGCCGATGCCGAGCTGGGGCAGTATGCTCAACGCCTCGCGATCGTATATGCTGGAGAGCCCGCATCTGGCTCTCATACCCGGAACGCTGATATGCCTCGTCACGCTATCCCTGAATTTTATTGGCGACGGCCTGCGTGACGCCATAGACCCCAAGAATGCTGAATAAGGCCGAAAGGAACCGGTTTGATGGAGCAGAGAGATGTTTTAATTGATGTCGTTGACCTGAAAAAGCACTTCCCTGTCACACGGGGGATGCTGGCCCATGTTGTGGGCTATGTAAAAGCGGTTGACGGCGTTGATCTTCAGATACGGAGAGGCGAGACGCTCGGCCTCGTAGGCGAAAGCGGCTGCGGCAAGACAACTCTGGGCCAGACAATACTGCGCCTTGAAGAACCCACGTCCGGGAAGGTGATCTTTGACGGTATAGACCTTGGAGGCGTCTCAAAAAAGGAGATGCGCAAGCTGCGCACAAGGATGCAGATAATCTTCCAGGATCCCTATTCCTCGCTGAATCCGAGGATGGCCATAGGCAGCATCCTTGCAGAACCCATGATAGCGCACGGCATATGCACCAAGGCCGAGGCCGGGGACAGGGTAAAGGAACTGCTTGACATGGTGGGGCTCAAAGCGTTCCATATGGGCCGATATCCGCACGAGTTCTCAGGCGGCCAGCGCCAGAGGATCGCCATAGCCCGCGCTCTTTCGCTCAATCCCGAGTTTGTGGTTTGCGATGAGGCCGTTGCCGCGCTCGACGTTTCCATTCAGGCACAGATACTGAACATACTCAGCGAACTCAAGTCCAGGCTGGACCTGACCTTCCTTTTCATCTCGCATGACTTGTCCGTTGTGAGACACATCTCGGACAGGGTGGGCATCATGTACCTCGGCAGGATGGTGGAGCTGGGAGGCGAGCGCGCCATATACGAGAATCCTCTTCACCCCTACACCAAGGCACTGCTGTCGGCGGTGCCTATACCGAAGGTGGGTGTGAAAAGGGACCGTCAGATACTGTCCGGAGAACTGCCCAGCCCGATTTCGCCTCCGAAAGGCTGCCACTTCCATGACAGATGTCCTCAGTGCAGTGCCATATGCTCCGAGGAGTATCCGGAACTGCGGGAGATAGAGCCGGGACACTTCTGCGCTTGCCACCTCTATAATGCGAACAACGGGTGATATATATGGAATTTACGGAAATCTTTGAAAAGCTCGTATCGGTGCCAGGACCTTCGGCCTATGAGGGCGAACGCGCGGATGTGATCTGCGGGCTGCTCTCGCCGTATGCCGACGAGATATGGGAGGACGCCCTGCATAACCTCATCGTCCACATACGCGGCGAAGGCAAAAAACTGATGCTGGAGGCGCACGCAGACACCATAGGCTTCATCGTTACCTCGGTGCTTGACGGCGGTTTCCTGAAATTCGAACCCCTGGGCGGAGTGGTGCCTGCGCGACTGGTGGACGTAGAGGTCAGGTTTGCGAACGGGCTTCGGGGCGTTATTGCAGGCAGCCGAAGCGGTTTCGCTATGTCGAGCCAGCTGTCCGACATAGGCTGCGGCGGACTGTATATCGACACCGGAATCCGGGACAGGAAACGTGTGGAGGAACTTGTCCGTCCGGGCGACGCTGCCGTGTTTGCCCAGTGCCCCAGAGTGATTGAGGACAAGGTGCTCTGCTCTCCTTATCTTGACAATCTCGCCTCGTGCGCCTGCATAATAAAAGCACTTATGGAAAGCCGCGCACGTAGCGCGAACGACCTTTATGCCGTTTTTTCCGCGCAGGAGGAGAACGGATGCCGCTGCGTTGAGGCCGCGGTGAACGCTGTGCGCCCGGATTATGCGCTTACTATGGACATAACCGGCGCAAGCGACTATCCCGCCTCACCCATACCCGATGCTGGCATCAGCTTCGGCGGCGGCCCTGTGGTGAAGGTGAAAGACGGAAAAACGTTGTTCGACCGTGCTTTTACACGCCGCATGGAGGAACTCGCCGACGGTCTGGGTATCCCGGCGCAGCATATATTCATGGCCAGCGAGTCGAATTCCTATCGCATACAGCGCAGCGGAACGGGGGTAGTCACGGCCGGATTGGGCATTGCCACAAGGAATGTACACACGCCGTTTGAGATGATATCGCTCGACGACGCCCAAAAGTGCGTCGAGCTCGTCAAGGCACTGATAGAATGTGGGCTGTGAGGTGCGGAGAATGAAGCTGCTTTTGACCTGCTTTGAGCCTTTTGGGGGGCTAAGTACAAATTCATCCATGGAAACTGCGGCCGCCCTTACGGGGCGGCTGCCGGGCGTAACGATGGTGAAAAAGCTTTTACCCGTAAGCTTTGACATGGCGCATCTTCGGCTTTACGAGGCCATGGACGAGGAAAAGCCGGATATGGTCATCTGCACAGGCCAGGCGGCAGGCAGTGCGGAACTGCGGGTGGAAAAGGTCGCCATAAACTGCCTGAATCCTCGGACTTGTCCCTGGGCGGACGCGCGCTTGAGGATGCGCGCATACTGGAGGACGCGCCAGACGCATACTTTTCCAATTTGCCGGTAAGGGAGATGGCTGCGGCCATGAAAGCTGTTGGGGTAAAGGCCGCTGTTTCCTATTCCGCTGGGACCTATGTGTGCAACTACGTTATGTTCAGGCTGATGGAGCGCATAAGGCGGGAGAAGCTGCCCGTGCTGGGAGGATTCATACATATTCCGCTGCTCTCATCTCAGACTGAGGAGTCCGCTGAGCTTCCGCGTATCGAAACGGCTGCGGCAGTCGCAGCTCTGGAGGCCGCTGTGAGCACTGCGGCCGGGCTGCATGAGGAGAACTGAGATGGGAAGTAAAACTGTGCTCTGCGGAGCCGAGATCATAGATGTCGAGGGCGGAAGGACGCTGTCCGGCCGTGCCATTCTTGTGGAGGACGGACGTATAACCGGGCTCCCTGCGGAGGAAGAGCTGCCCTGTGACGCCGCCAGGACAGATTGCCGCGGGAAATATGTCATGCCCGGACTCATAGACATGCACGTTCACTTCTATGGGGAGTCCGGGGGAAAGTTCACGGAAAAATACGAGACCTATGCCCCGATTTTTCTTAGCCGGGGCATAACCACCGTCAGAAGTATGGGAGAACTGGACCCCGAGGCAGCGCTCAGGTTCAAGTCTGAGATGGCCGAGCCGGAAGCCGCAGGACCCAGAGTGCTCACAGCGGCAACGTACTTCGACCGTGCGCCGGCGCTCATCGACTGGATGGATGCCAGCCCCGACACCGCAGCACTGGAGGAAAAGTACGGGCGTTTCCGCGGGAGGATAGACCTTATAAAGGTCTACAACAATATTGGCGCGGAGGACATACGCCGGCTGGCAGAGCTGGGCAGGGCGGACGGACTGAAAGTTTACGGACACCTCGGCACGACCACAGCCTCGGAGGCCATACGCGCAGGCATAAGCGGCCTGGAGCACGGTTTTTATACGATGACCGAGTTTTACGAAAAGCCGGACGTCGTTATGAATATGAAGTATCTCTACGACACCTTTGACCCCTTCGGCAAAACGGCGACTGAGCTTGTCGAGCTGATCGTTGAGAACGATGTGGCCATAACGCCCACCAATGTTCCGTTCGTCATACACTCTGAGGAGCTGCTTGAAAAGCTGGAGCAGCAGGAAATGTTCGGCTGGGTATGCGAAGAGTGCAGAAAGGAGCTGAAAACCCGCTGGGAACGCGGCGTTTTCGGTGACAAGCGCGCGGAGATGAAGCGCTCGCTCATGGAGCGGCAGCTTGCTTTCCTGTCCCGCATACATGAGCGCGGAGGCAGAGTATTTGCCGGTACGGACACGATAAGCGAGTTTCTCGCGGGCAGCGCGCTCGTCTGGGAGGCGCAGATGCTGCAAAAAGCGGGGATGAGCACTATGGAGGTACTGCGCAGCCTGACGTGCTGTGCCGCTGAGGAGCTGGGACTTGGAGCGGAAACAGGCGCAGTAGCGCCCGGAAAATCCGCTGACCTGATAGTGCTTGGCGCCAACCCTCTGGAGACGCTGGAGAACCTGCACAGCGTGGAGGCTGTGTATAAAATGGGGCGGAGATATGAGCGGGCGGAGCTTGAGAAACGCTTCGTCGGACAGATATATATGTGAGGTGAAGTATATGCTGCTATCCAAGTATCAGGAGCTGGATACGCCGTCGCTGCTCATTGACATGGGCGTTGTCAGGCGCAATATAGAGCGAGTGCAGAAAATCGCAAACGAGGCGGGAGTCGGCCTGCGGCCGCACACCAAGACGCACAAGCTCCCCAAGATAACCCAAATACAGCTTTAGGCCCGAGCCTGCGGCCTAGCTGTGGCCCAAACGGACGAGGGCCTCGTCATGGGTGAAACCGGCCTAGAAGAAAACTTTATTCGCAACCAGGGGGTTGGATGTTCGGAAGTTGGAAAGCTGCGCCAGCTGAACCGCTGTGCGACGCTTTCCGTGGGTATAGACAGCGTGGAGGCTGTAGAGCAGATAGAGAGTGTTTTTTCCGGCGAGGAGAAGAGGCTGGATGTGCTCATAGAAATAGAAGTCGGTGAGCAGCGCTCCGGCGTGGTAAGTGAGGAGGATATGCGGACTTTGGTCAGGGCCATACTCCAATCGAGACAGCTGCGCCTCAAGGGCGTGTACTCGCACGACGGCCATACCTATCGCGCGGCGAGCATCGACGAGTGTTCGGAGCTCTCACTGCGTGCTCAGGAAAGGACGCTTCGCTTCGCGGAAATAGCCAGGGAAGAGGGCGCGGAGATAGAGACTGTAAGCGTCGGCTCCACGCCGCCCGCCCTGCTCTGCGGACTGCTTCCGGGCATTACCGAGCTGCGCATCGGCACCTATGTTTTCATGGACGCAGGGCAGTCCAATGCGATCGGCTCATACGACATGTGCGCCGCCACCGTGCTCGCCACAGTGACGAGCCTGCCGACGGACGAGCGGATAATAACCGACACCGGTGCAAAGGCGCTGACCGCACAGACCAGGGCTTCAGGCATATGCAGAACTGAAGGGCTGGGCCTCGTGAAAGGCTCCGGCGGCGTATGCCTGAGCGGCGTGTTCGATGAGCACGGTATAATCTACAGCCGCGAGCTGCGCGGTAAATTGAAAATAGGCGACAAAATAGAGATAATACCGAACCACATATGCCCTGTGGTAAATCTGTACGACGAGGTCTGTCTTGTGGAGGACGGCAAGGTCCTCGGGACCTTGGCCGTGGCGGGAAGGGGAAAGACAAAATGAGCTACCATTGCCCCGAAATAGATGAAGCGCTCATATTTGAGATGCTCAGGAGCGTTGTTTCCGTGCCGAGCCCCACGGGTTTCACTGAAGCCGCAGCGGCCCTAGTATCCGAAATAGCAGGCAGCCTGGGCTTCGAAGCTGAGACGGAAAGCAACGGAAACGTAGTAGTCACTGTGCCCGGCCGTGAGGATGGACCCTGTACTGCGGTCGCGGCGCATATTGATACGCTCGGCCTGATGGTCAGGTCTGTAAACGCCGACGGGACACTGAACTTTTCAGGCATTGGCGGCAATATATTCCCGACGCTCGATGGTGAGTACTGCACCATCCACGCCTCATCCGGCGGGGAGTATACGGGCACGATACTCAGCAAATCGCCATCGCTCCACGTCTATGCGGATGCGCGCAGCGCAGAGCGAACAGAAAGTACGATGATGATACGCGTGGACGAGCCGGTATCATGCCGCGAGGACACGGAGGCGCTTGGCATAGAGACGGGCGACTTTATCTCCGTTGAGCCCAAGTTTTGTGTTACGTCATCAGGATATGTCAAATCCCGGTACCTGGACGACAAAGCAGGCGTTAGCATACTTCTCACCGTGCTCAGAACGCTCTCAAAAGAGAGCGCCGTGCCTCCGCGGACAGTCAGATTTATTTTTTCCGCCCATGAAGAGGTGGGCTACGGCTGCGCTTACCTGCCGGGAGATACCAGCGTCATGATAGGGGTGGACATGGGCTGTGTCGGAGACGATCTGGCCTGTACGGAACGCGACGTTTCCCTGTGCGTAAAGGACTCCAGCGGGCCGTATAACACGCGGCTTGTGCGTGAGCTGGCCGCAATTGCCCGGGAAAACGGCATAAGCTGCAAAAAGGATGTATATCCGAACTATGCTTCCGATATTTCGGCGGCGCTCAGGGGCGGGAACAACATTGCCGGCGCGCTGATTGGCCCGGGAGTATCTGCGTCTCACGGCATGGAGCGTACGCATGTGGATGCGCTGAAGGCCGCCGTACAGCTGATATATCTGTATATAATGCGGGAAAAACAGGAGGGGTGACAGCTGTGCTCAAGACAAACATTGATACCCTGCCCATGATATCCGTGCAGGGCGAGGTTACTCACCCGCTGCTCAGCCTCAGTGGGAAGATGGGCGTAAACGGTGAAAACATGTACCTGACCGGTACCGGCGGAATAGTGTATAACGCGAAGATAGGCGACAGCGCCACCGCATGGACTGCCGACCACCTGGAGCCCGGCGTGTCGATACGCAACAACGCCGGCCCCGAGCAGAATGCCGCTCTCACGGTTTACAGCTGCATCGGGAACCGGGCCGTCGTCGTGTCGGGCGACGCAAAGGGCGGAGTGGGATTCGTCACTGGAAAGCACGGCGGCTGTGAGGACCTCATCTGTCATTTTGACAGCGAGGTGCTTGAGCGGCTCAACATAGGTGACCGAATCAGCGTGCGTGCCCAGGGCCTGGGGCTCAGGCTGGAGGATTATCCGCAGGTTGCTGTGCGCAGCATGGGGCCGGAGTTGCTGTCCCGGATGAATATCCGCGAGATAGATGGGCGTTTGCATGTTGGAGTGGCGAAACTCGTGCCCGGGCGGCTGATGGGGTCAGGTATAGGCGAGGGCGCCTCTGTCAACGGCGACTATGATATCTGCCTTTTCGACGCAGCGCTCAGGGATGAGTATGGTCTCGGCGGCCTGAGATTCGGGGATATCGTGGCGATACTGGACGCGGACACGCGCTACGGCCGAACCTATATGAGCGGCGCCGTCACCATTGGAGTCGTCATCCACAGCGACTGCCGGATGCCCGGCCACGGCCCGGGCGTTACCACGCTCATGTCTGCGCTTGACGGCGTTTTAATTCCATTCCTTGACGCGGGAGCTAATCTCGCGGAACTGTTTTTGACGGCGGTGGACAATGAAAAAAACTGAGGAATTTCTGCTTAAGCTGCTTGAAACGCAATCGGTTTCCGGAAGCGAAGCCGGCCTTGCCCCGGTACTGGATGAGTTTTTTGCGGAGACTACGGATTGCATGCTCCGCGACAAGCTGGGCAGTGTCATATATAAAAAAGCCGGAAGGGCTGAGGGCTGCCGCAGGATAATGCTGGCTGCGCATGCGGATGAGGTAGGGTTCATGGTCACGGATATACTTGAGGGCGGATTTTTGCGCCTTGCACCCATGGGCGGTATCCGCGCACCGGCCGCACGGGAGCTGCTCATATACGGAAAAGAGACAATAAAAGGCGTGACCTGCATAAAACCGCCCCACATCCTTGGTGAGAAGGACGCAAAAAAGCTGGGTGACGTTTCTGAACACCTGGTATTTACAGGCTATACGGTCGAGCAGCTGCGCGGCAAGGTCGAAATTGGCGACCTGGCAGTTCCCTGTGCCGCGCCTATCAAGCTCATGGGCGAGCGCCTGGCAGCGCGCGGGCTTGACGACAAGAGCGGTCTTGCGCTCATGTATGACGTTTCGCAACGGCTTGCCGGGCATGGGAGCCGGCACGAGATATACTACGCGGCGACAGCGCAGGAGGAAGTCGGCCTGAGAGGCGCTGCAACCGCGGCGAGCCTCGTAAATCCGGACCTTGCTATAGTGCTGGACGTCACCTATGCGGACAGTCGGGAGGCTTCCACGGCGATCGAACTGGGCGGAGGATCGGACGTGGCGCCCGGGGGCCGGGTAAGCGAGGCTTTTGCCGAGAAGTTCAGGGAGGTTTGCGATGAATACCGTATAAAATGCTAGTACGAACCCTCGCCCGCCTCCACAGGTACGGCTGCCGACGCTATCCAGATAACGCAGCAAGGCATACCCTGTGGTATAATCTCGATACCGCTTAGGAACAT
>ERZ1664504.56-NODE-56-length-8677-cov-5.598585_pt1 | contig 8677 bp, 5 predicted proteins | sample MGYA00575343_ERZ1664504 | MGnify/ENA primary metagenome ERZ1664504 (study PRJEB40874, sample SAMEA4040736) | Gallus gallus | biome: gut; material: content | place: India | collected 2016-01-01 | study: EMG produced TPA metagenomics assembly of PRJEB14491 data set... | reverse complement strand
AGCCAGGATCGGGCAAACGTCGAAAAGGGAATCTCTTCAAATTCAAAATGCTACTTATTCATACTATATCAAGTTAATAAAATGATGTTCGGCAAATATAGTATTACCTTGTAAATTCAAAAAAAAACACAGATATATAAATGAGTATAATATACCATTTTTATAACATTAGTACGATTATCTTTGAATAATCGTACTAATTGCGATAAAATATGCAAACTAATAGCAGAATGCATGGCCGTTCATGTCGAACATAGACAGACCATGCTAATTTTGCAGCATGAGAAAAATTTTATGGATGATTATATCAGGCATTTCGCTCAGTCTGATACCGGCAATGGCACAATTCAATACAGTTTCCTCCGCTTCCGATTACTATCGGGAGGAAAGTGTGCAGGCGGCCACCAAGGACAAGGAAACAGCTTCAGACAATACGGGTTCCGGGAAAGGTGTATCGGAAAACACCGGCAAATCCGGGGCTCGCGGCGATGTGCAAAGGCAGATGGTGGTTGAGCGTTACCTGAGTGTCAGTTATCCGTTACCGAGAATCAAGGTAACTTCTCCATACGGTTACAGGAAAGACCCCTTTACCGGCAAGCGTAAATTTCATGGGGGAATCGATTTGCAGGCACGTGGCGACAAGGTGCTGGCGATGATGGCGGGAACTGTCGTAAAGGTCGGGCAGGACAAGACTTCCGGCAAGTATGTTACGCTGCAGCACGGGAACTGCATGATCAGCTATTGCCACCTTTCAAAGATTCTCGTAGCCAGGGGAACAGCCGTCCGGCCGCGTGATGCGGTCGGTATTACCGGCTCTACAGGGCGCAGCACGGGAGAACACCTGCATATCACCTGCCGCCTCAATGGCAAGAGTGTCGATCCCGCAATCCTTTTTGAGCATGTCAGGAGAGTACAGCAGGAATGTGTTTCGGCACTGGCCGAACTATGACTTTTTTCTCCCTTTGATTGCATGGCTGATACTGTCGCCCCATACCGACATCCGGACGACGGACATCGGCGGCATGGAAAACGTCTTTCCATAGAAAATGGCGGCAACCACCTTGCCGCCGTGCCTTTCTATTTCCTCCTTGTAGTCGGACACACTCTGTCCGGTCGTCAGCACATCGTCAATGATAATGATTTCTTTTCCCTTTATATCACCGGTAATCTCGTAATTCCGCTCAAGGACACGGCTGTCCGCTCCGTCCGCTTCATGTAGGCTTTCCCGGGCATCGCAGATCACCGTATCGTACAGTCCTGATGTCAGATCCGGCCTGTGCTTGCCCATATACCAGTTCAGCCGCTTGAACCGCTGTTCATACTTTATCCAGTTGCTGCACGGCATGAACATGATATGATAAGGCTTGCCGTCCGCCTGTATGGCGGTCATACATGCCTTGAAGAACTCGATGCCGTGTATCTCTCCCTGCTTGAACCGGTAGATGGAACGGCAGAATGTCCGTTGTGCTTCATTGAGAAAATCATTGTACCGTGACGGATAGTAATAGTCGTAAAATGCAATCCGGATTCCACGGAACTTGAACGGTTTGAGCGGATGCCTGTCGTCGAACCGGTCGGGATACATGCAGCAGAACATACGGCAGGCGTCTCGATGTCCGGCCATTACTGCCATACGGCAATAGCGGCCTCTTTCGTCTTCCCGGCTTGCGCTCCGTGCGGCTGCATACGCCGCTTCACCGGCTTTCCGTCGCCAGAAAGCGATGACATGCAACATCCCGACCACTATGCCGAGCAACACCAGGAGCACAAGTTTCTCACTCATATTGAACCTTTTTACTTTTGCAAAGTAAGCAAATTATCGGTGCTGGCCTTGAAATGGAACCGGTAATTTGTTCGATCCCATTATATATCCTTCTTGCCGTCCCCTTTTACAAGTCTCTTCCTTTTTCCTATGGGGCTTCCTTTCTCTTTTCGTCGGCGAATATAGGACGAAGCGTATCAATGCCAAACCGCATTCCATTCGGATGACGAAACCAGACTGCTGCACAATCGGTTTTCTATCCGGATTTGGCTTATGATACCAACTGCTTCATCCTCCTTATGCCTCAAAAAGTTGAAAATACAGCCCTCAGTTCAAAAAGAGGGAAATAAAAAACAGATTTTCAAACAATTAAAACGGAAAGAAATGAAAGAAGAAATCAGACAGGACGGCAGGACAATACTGTCAAGTGAAGACGGATTCAGCATCCGCATGTTTTTCAACAACCTGAGCGGAAAGAACTTTTCCGGAAAGGAGTACCGGGACTATGTCAGAAACATAGCCTTCGGCGAAATGGGATTCAGACCGGGAACAATCGAACTCTATTGCGACGGGAAGAAAGTCAGGACAGGCACACTTCCCGAACTCTGAACAGCAGTCAGGGGCAAAAGTCAAATTTCGTGAGGATAACTTATAAACGGGAGCCCAAGCGGTTCCGGCTAAAAGAATGAACAACTAAAAAATACAGGTATGGACACAACAGCAGCAACAATGCATCCGGCAGAAGAATATCTCCGTAACGAACAGAACCCACCGGTCTTGTATGTCAGGATTTACGGGGAACGCAGGAAATTGTTTATCAACCGTGGCGGGGAGAACGTCATCGGTATTATTGCGAAAGGGAAACGCAAACATGGCTACATCTTTTCAGACTGGAACAGCATCGAAAAAATCTATTATCCGTCACAGGAAAAGGAAGACGAAAAGGATATGGACAGGAAAATGATTCTCAAATACCAGAAGCTCGCACGCCTTGCCACGCATACCAATGACTGGCTCCGCAAGATTGCAGCAGCAGACCTTGAGAAGTCCCTGTACGAAAACCGTATCACCACGGGAACGGCTATTGACGGAAAGTGCATCCGACTCTCCACGATTGAGAAGTATTGCGGAAGCTGGGACATGCAGCGGTTCCGCCAGGCCATGAAGAATAAGGAGAAATTCTCGACGCTTCGTTTCGACTTTTGCGGTTATGACGGTACGCTTTGGTGCGAGCCGCGGGACAATGGTGACATGGCTGCAGGATTCAGCAAGGAGTACCGGAATTGCGGCAACGGCTATTACTATCTGCTAATCAATGACGAGTTTGTGATTGGTTACGATATTGACTGATAATCCACGGACAGACCTTACCGGGGCCCGGCAGGTTCTGTTTCGGCTTCGGTCTGCCGACGGCATAGTCCCTTTTTATCGACGGCATGGCCATGCGCCGTCCCTTTTTTACCTCAGATCTTCCTTTTCTATTTTTCCATCCGCCTGTTTTCAATCCTTTTCTATCCATCCCTCTTGTAGCTGCTCTTCCGTTCTCCGCCGTGCGACCTCGGGGGATTGGATTTTTCAGCAAAGGTAACCGCCGGTTTCCATTCCTGCCAATGCCGGCATTCTGCCCGTGGGGTCTCGGAAAAATCTTCCTCTCCGGCTGTCGAGCGTATTTTTCCTTACCGGCCATGGCGGATGTCCACCGCCACCTTTCAAGGCAGAAAAATAATCCCTGCGGCCGCAAACGGGCCGAAAAAAGGGAAATAAAAAAATAGGTTAAATCATGGGTTACAACAAATTGACATCATTATCGGCCAACATCAAGGCCATAGAGACAGCAGTAGCTATCCACTCGCAGGGCAGGACAGCCACGCAAGAGGAAAAACAGGTATTGGCGCAGTATTCAGGTTTCGGCGGTATCAAGGATGTACTGGACTTGGGTACGGACAAGCCGCTTGACAAAGAGGTTGCCGGGCTTTTGAACCGTCTGCTGGATGCGTTAAGGACACTTGCAGGGGGTGACGAGGCAGCTTGCCGTTCACTTGTTGAAAGCATCAAGTCATCTGTATTGACAGCGTTCTATACGCCGCAATTCCTGATTGACGCAGTGGCGGCACAGATACACAAGACCTTTTCTGCCAACGGCTTGCAGATGCAAAGTTTTCTTGAACCGAGCGTAGGCATCGGCGGTTTCCTGCCTGTAGCCATGCCCGGCACCCGCAGCTATGCTTTTGAGAAAGACACCATTACAGGACTTGTACTTTCGCTGCTGCATGAGGACGCAACCACCGTAACGGCAGGCTTTGAAACGATAGGCACACAGGAGCTGGAGCATCGGAAATTCGATGTCATTGCCTCAAACATTCCTTTCGGCAACTTCCGTGTCTTCGATGCCGACCTGTGGAAAAAGGGCGGTATCTACGAACAGGCCACAAAGACCATTCACAACTATTTTTTTGTCAAGGCTATGGAACTGCTTTCCGAGGGCGGTCTGCTTGCCTTTGTCACTTCAAGAGGTGTGGCCGACACGGCAGGAAATAAGTTTGTACGTGAGTATCTGGTGAACCATGCCGACCTTATCAGCGCAGTACGTTTGCCTGACGCTCTTTTCATGCAGACAAGCGGTATCGAGGTGGGCAGCGACCTGCTCATATTCCAGAAACATACCAATAAGACGGCACTCTCCGCACGTGAACAGATGTTTTTGCAGGTAGCCAAGGAAATGTACGACATGAACGGAACGATGACTGAAAACGCCAACAGGCTGTTTTCCATGCCGAAGACCGTACTGGCGACCGACAGCCGTATCGTGATGAACCAGCACGGCAAATATGTACGCAAACACCAGTGGCTCGGCTCTGATGCGGCCATGGCACAATACCTTTCCGCTTTGCTCAAATACGACTTTGACCGGTATTTCCGCAAAATACTTTTCGGACAGCAGGGCGAAGCGTCCGTGCAGATGTCGCTGTTCGGGATGCAGGAGACGACCGCACTCTCCGTAAACAGAGGACGGAGAGCCTACACGGAAAAACTCGAGGACTGGATGAAAAGCGGTACATTGGTAATGTTCGAGGGGCAGATTGGTACGGTCGTGTTCCGCAAATCAAGCCACTATGCCGATGTGGCCGTGGATTTCGTTCCGGTGAACGAGGGAAAGGTCAATATGGAGCGTGCAGCCGACTATTTCCCTGTCCGTGAAGCGTATTTCCTGCTTTCTACGAAAGAAAGGGATTTGCAGACTGAACAGACTGCCATACGTGAGCGGCTGAACACCCTCTATGATGCCTTTGTAGCCAAATGGGGATTTTTCCATGAGAACGACAACAAGGAGTTTATCATGCTTGACAGCCTCGGTGTCGAGGTGTTCACTATCGAAATGCAGCTTGGCGGCGATATAGTCAAGGCCGACATCATGCGTGAGCCTGTGGCTTTCACTAAGATTGCGACCGACCGTATTCTACAGCCGTCGGAAGCGCTGGCAAGCAGCCTCAATTTCTACGGCAAGGTGGAAATGGACTACATCATGCGCTCTACCAGCCTGTCTGATGAAGATGTAATCGCAGCGTTGCAGGGCGAGATATTCTACAATCCTGTTACGGATGAATGGGAACACAAAGGCAAGTTCATTGCAGGCAACGTGATAGCTAAATGCACGGAATTTGTTTCCTGCATTCCCGACCTTTCGGAAAGGCAGCAGCAATGGACGGAAATATCCGTCAAGGCACTGGAGAACGCAACGCCCGAACCGATACCTTATGAAGAGTTGGATATCAATATGGGCGAGCGTTGGATTGACCCGCAACTTTACGCCGACTTTGCGGCAGAACTTTTCGGGGTGGAAGCCGAAGTGATGTACTTTGATGTCAACGATACCTATGTAGTGCGTCTGAAAGGTTACTCCCCGGCAGCATACAACACCTATTCCGTGCGCAATTTCAACGGTGAAGACCTGTTTGTTCATGCCTTGCATGACACAGTGCCGGAGATAACCAAAGAAGTGTATCGCAACGGCGACAAGGTACGTGTGCCCGACGAGGAAGCCATTCAGGAAGCGGCCACCAAGATACAGGAAATCCGCAGCAATTTCAACCAGTGGCTCGATGCCCGTCCTCTGGAAGTCAGGGATGAACTGGTACGCACATACAACGAGCGTTTCAACTGCTATGTCCGTCCGGCCTACGACGGCTCGGCACAGACCTTTCCGCAGCTTTCCTTTGAGCAGTTCCCGTACAACGAACTCTACCCGTCGCAGAAAGACGCAATCTGGATGATTAAGCAGAACGGCGGCGGCATCTGCTGGCACGAAGTAGGCACAGGCAAGACCATGATTATGTGCGTCTCGGCCTATGAAATGAAGCGTCTGGGATTAGTACAGAAGCCTCTGATTATCGGCCTGAAAGCGAATGTACACGAAATTGCCGACACGTTCCGCAAGGCATACCCGAACGCAAAAGTCCTGTACCCGGGCAAGGAAGATTTCACACCGGCCAACCGCAGAGAGGTATTTTCCAAAATCAAGAACAACAACTGGGATTGCATCATCCTGACGCACGACCAGTTCGCCAAGATACCGCAGTCCGAGGAAACCATGATAGAGATATTCACAGAAGAGCTTTACGATGTGGAGCGAAGCCTTGAAGTGTTGGAACAGTCCACCATGCGCTACCGTAGCCGCAAGATGCAGAAAGGGCTGGAAGTGAGACAGGAAAATTTGAAGGCGAAGCTGTCAGAGCTTCGTAAAAAGCTGGACGACCGCAAGGATGATACCGTGGACTTTCATTCAATGGGTATAGACCACATCTTTGTCGATGAATGCCACATGTTCAAGAACCTCATGTTCCAGACACGCCACAACAGGGTAGCAGGTATCGGCAATACAAAAGGCTCGCAAAGGGCGATGAACCTGCTGTTTGCCATCCGTGACATCCAGCACCGAACGGGCCGTGACCTTGGGGCGACTTTTTTGTCCGGTACGGTGGTGGTAAATGCGCTGACAGAGCTTTATGTGATGTTCAAGTATTTGCGCCCACGTGAACTCAAGCGTCAGCAGATTAGCTGTTTCGATGCCTGGGCGGCCATATTTACCAAAAAGACAGCCGACTATGAGCTGAACGTGACAGGGGCAATCAAGCGCAAGGAGCGTTTCCGCACTTATATCAAAGTGCCCGAACTGGCGATGTTCCTGCGTGAAATCACCGACTACCGTACAGCCGACATGATACATCTTGATGTGCCGGAGAAAAATGTCCGCTTCCTCTCTCATGCGCCGACAATCGAGCAGGAAGAAATGATCGGACGCCTCGTTTCCTTTGCCGGTAGTGGAAACTGGGAAGACCTCGGGCTTGATACGATCGAGCCGGACAACCTCGACAAGGCAAAGATGCTCATTGCTACCAATGTGGCACGCAAGATGGCTCTCGACATGCGCCTTTTGGGTGAGAAGTTCAGCGATGATGCAGGTAACAAGGCTTCCATCTGCGCCCGAACCATCTATGACTATTATGTACGCTCGGCGGCCAATAAGGGTACGCAGTTTGTCTTCAGTGACCTTTCCACTTACAAGCCGAACGAGTGGAACATCTATACCGACATCAAGGAGAAGCTGGTACGCCTCGGCATCCCGGCTGATGAAATCCAGTTTATCCAGTGCGCCACCACGGAGAGGGCAAGGAAACGCCTCTTTGAAGACATGAACAGCGGCAGGGTACGTGTCCTCTTCGGCTCTACGTCGATGCTCGGTACTGGGGTCAACGCCCAGCAGCGGGCTGTGGCGCATCATCTGGAGATACCGTGGAGACCTGCCGACATGGAGCAGCGCAACGGTCGTGCGGTACGCAAGGGCAACACCGTGAAACTCTGGGGCGGTAACGTGGTGGACATAATCATCTATGGAACAGAGAAGACTTTGGATGCCTACAAGTTCAACCTGCTCAAAAACAAGCAGATGTTTATCAACCAGATAAACAACGGCACTATTGCCGTGCGCCGCATCGACGAGGACTGCATGGACGAGGACAGCGGAATGAACTTTGCCGAGTTCGTGGCTATCCTTTCAGGAAATACTGACCTTTTGAACAAGGCCAAGCTCGACAACAAAATCATGCAGCTGGAGAAAGAACAGGCCATATTCAAGAAAGAGCGCATCCGTGCGGAGCGTAAGATTGCGGCCAACACGGAAGCTGTCGGCAAGGCAGAGCGCATCGTGGCGCAGGTCGAGCAGGATATGGAGTATATCGCATCCTATAGCGGCAACAGGGAAACGCTGTTGCTCAATCTGCAGCAGGCTACCCGGGAAGAGACAGGCCGTGAACTGCACCGCATAGCCAAGACATACAGGGGCGAGGCTTACCGTACCATTGGCAGCTATATGGGGCTGAATCTGCTTGTCCGCAGCGAGTACACCCTTTCCGGCTCGTTCGACCGTAACGCTTTCTTTGTAGAGGGCGTAAGCGGACTGAAATACCGCTGTGGCGTGTCGGGAGCCCTGCCGTTGGGATTTGCCGAATCGGCACGATACCCGCAGGCCGCACTTGAAAGGATGCCGTCTTTGATAGAGAAGCAGCAGAAGCAGATAGCCATGCTACAGCACGAAATACCGACCTTGCAGGAAATCACCGCCCGGAAGTGGAGCAAGGCGGAAGAACTGGAGCGGTTGAAACAGGGATGTAAGGAATTGCAGCAGCGGATTGACGAGGCACTCAAGGAAGCCGAGCGTCCGCAGTCCGAAGTTCCCGAAGAAGAAAATACTGTCAGGGCTGCCTGACCGTGATTCATTGATTTAACCTTTTGCCTGTCCGGTCGTGATGATCGGGCAGGTTTTCCTGTGTTTCGTCCTGCCGGGGCCGGCTGGCTTTTGTAGGCTGGCATCTGCCTTTTTTATCCTCCTTTTCCCTTTTTATCGCCTCCCTTTATATC
>ERZ1664504.52-NODE-52-length-8955-cov-5.716742_pt1 | contig 8955 bp, 12 predicted proteins | sample MGYA00575343_ERZ1664504 | MGnify/ENA primary metagenome ERZ1664504 (study PRJEB40874, sample SAMEA4040736) | Gallus gallus | biome: gut; material: content | place: India | collected 2016-01-01 | study: EMG produced TPA metagenomics assembly of PRJEB14491 data set... | reverse complement strand
ATTAAATGGTGTTCGATAATGTCAAAAGATTGTTGCGAACAATTCTCAAATAGCTTGCGACTTATTTACAACGTTAACTTTCCGTCGCAATGCCGTTTTGAGGTGTTTACACTGTCGCTCAAAACTTGACTTTCTGACTCTCATTCTGTATATAAATTTTGTCTGATTCGCTTGCAGACATGCCTTGCGCCACGGGGTTTATGGACTCCTTCCCCGTGGCCTTCCATCCCGAAAGCCCTTGCAGTTTGTCCCGGCCTGCAAGGGCTTTTTGCTTGTCCAGGTCTATGTTGTATGGTCATAAAGCACATTGTTATCAATGGCTTACATCAATAAAATGTTGTTGCTTTGTTTTGCATTGGTTATAACTGTAGTAAGACTGTTGTAGTACTATTGTTTTAACAGTATGTACAAAGCAACTTATGCAACTGCGTTGATTGTCGTGATAGCTACTTAACTTAACCCTGATTAAGTTAAGTAGGCAGGCGCTTCCTTGTAAGCTGAGCAAATCCTTGCACTTTTGCTTTTTCGGTTGTAAGCTGGCCGCATGAACGATGAAATTTTGATTCCTGAGCATGATAGGCTGGTCAAGTACGCGGAATACTTTGAAACTCTTGACTTGCGCCGTGCTGCTACCGAACTACTTGAGTTCATGTATACAGATTCCCCGTTGAGTGATGCACAGCTCAAAAATTTCCGGGATGTAATGGCTGAGCGGTTTAGGGAACAGGCGCTAAATGTCGAGAATTTCTATTTTTCTCGTGATGTTATCCAGGACTTCATGCGTTATCGGCAGGTGATGCGGACGCGGGATGCTGCCAGACTGGCGGGCATGTCTCCCCGGCGTTTTCGTGCGGCGTTGTTTGGTTTTGGTTTTCCGACGCGGGGAGACCATCTTGAATTTCTGCGTGCGGAAGCGAACGCGGACTTGATGCTCAAGGGCAAATTGGCCTCGGTTGTGTTGGCAGAGGCAGAGGTCAATGCAAAAATGGCGTTGACTGTGCTTGAGCGCAAATATCCTAAGGAGTGGGGTCCGGTTCGTGAGCAGTCGCCGGTGACTGTCAATAATGTCATGCAGAGTTATGGCGACCGGGCGGCGAAGAACGCGGCGCGCTTGCGCGAATTGCGAGAACAAAGGACGCGCAAAAATGCGTGAAATTAATGATTTTATTGTCCATTGCTCCGCTACATATGCGGATCAGGATGTAGGTGCTGAGGAAATTCGGCGCGTGCATGTGCAGGAAAATGGTTGGCAGGATATCGGCTATCATTATGTGATTCGGCGTAATGGCGAGATTGAGGAAGGCCGTCCGCTTGAAAAAATGGGCGCACATTGCAGGAATCACAACGCGCATAGCATCGGTATTTGCCTTGTTGGTGGGTTGTCCCGTGACTCTGAAGGGAAGGCTATCAGTATAGCCAATTTCGAGCCGGAACAATACAACTCACTGTACAGGCTGCTTACGCGCTTGCATATTGATTATCCCAAGGCTGGGTTACATGGTCATTGTGATTATGCCAATAAGGCTTGCCCTTGCTTTGAGGTTCGCCGATGGTGGAAATTGTACACAGGCAAAGGATGGTTTGACGTATGAGACTGCGCTTGCTTTTTTCGATTGTGATGGCTGTTTTTCTGTGCCTGCCGGTGACGGGATGTACGGAAGATGAAGTAATTTCCAACAGCTACAAGGCGCTGCGGTCGAGCTACGTCACGTATGACGCCGTTATGACCTCTGCTGCGTCCATGTATAAAAGCGGGACGCTTGACGCTGAGGCATGGGGCAAGGTGGCCGATGCCGGATTGATTTATCTCGAGGCCTATCAGATGGGTATCGAGATTGCCGTAAGCTACCTCAAGATTAGTAACGTGGCGACTGAATATGACAGCGCCAGCGCGGAAGAAAAGCGCGCATTGCTTGATACGGCTGTGGATATGGCGTCGCAGTCGCTTGCTGAACTTGTCAAGCTGGCGATTACCTTGGGGATTGACGTAAAGAGCATCATTGAGTCGGATAACGCTGAGCTGAGGGCTGCGGCATGAACAAGACAAGCAAAGATATTCTGATGGAAGTCCTCTTGTTGGCCATGCAAGTTGGCATTCCTGCTGTTATGGATCTCATAAAGACGTGGGATAAAGATGATATCACAATTGAGGATTTTGAGGAGTTGAGGCGGCAGATTAAGCAACCTGCTGACTATTTGTAATGCGTGAGGGCAGCCTTCTGATGGAAAGAACATTTTCTGAATACTGGTCTGCAATTCGGGATGTGCTGCCTTTGGCGTTAATGGGCGGGGTTATTGCCGTTATGTTGCATACCGCTGAGATTTTTGCCACGCGGCCTTGGCTACGGGCGTTTGCTGTCCTTATTTCCATTTTTTCAGTTGGTGCAGCTGCCGCATTTTGTGCAGCCCTTGCGCTGCCGCTCATGCCGTGGGCGCAGGGTGCTGAGTTGTTTGTTGCAGCGGTTGCCGGGGCAATGGGTCAAAAGTTTTTTGACTTGATTGTCGATAGATGTTTGCCGATACCGAAGGCCAAACGGTAGTCGGCTCGGTTGTCCTCACTCCCGGACTAGGCGCGTGCGGGCTGTGTCATTTGGCGGCGCATGGCCATGCACGCGCTGAATTGATATTCAGGTGCTACATGATAAATGGACTTTTTGATTTTATTGATCGTGCTATGGGAGAGGCCGGGCGGGCCTTTGTCGATTTGCCCTATGAGCGCGACTTGTGCGATATATTAGAGGCTTGCGTTCTTGGTGATTTGCCGGGGCACAAGAAAAACCTCATTGTGACGATTCCGCCGCGCCATTTCAAAACAACGTTTTGCTCACAGTTGTTCCCGGCTTGGTGTTTTGCTGAAGTTTCCCCTGACTGTGAGTTTATTTTGACTTCGGCCACGGCGACGCTTGCTGTGGATAATGCCATATCCGTTTACCGTACAATCACGGAACCGTGGTATCAGGAACTCTATCCTGATGTTCAAATATCCAAGGTTGAAAGGGACTTGCAAAACAAGTTCCGGACTACGGCTACCGGATCTGTCTATGCGACGGGTTTGGGCGGGACGATTACTGGTTACGGGGCTGGGAAAGTTCGTGACGGGTTTGGCGGAGCCATTATCATTGACGATCCGCTAAAAGCGGACGACGCGCGCTCAAAGACGCAACGGGAGAAGTGCATCAAGTACTACCTTGAGACGCTCAAGAGCCGTCGGAACAACGCCGCGCATACGCCGTTTATTTTGGTTATGCAGCGCTTGCACGTTGAGGATCTTGTTGGTTGGATCATGGCCAACGAGCCGGACGACTGGTATTTAATGAGCTTCCCGGCCATTAAGGACGGGCAATTGCTGAATCCGGTAACAACGACGCGCAAGGAACTTGAGCGGTTGAAAATCGTCTCCCCGTCTACATACTACGCGCAATATGAGCAATCGCCTATTGTGCCGGGCGGGAACTTGTTGAAAGCGGAATGGTGGCAGATTTATGACCCCGCAACAACGAAAATACGGGGCTTGCGTTTTTGTACGGCGGACACGGCCTACAAAGAGCACGAGGACAATGACCAATCTGTTATCCAGTGTTGGGAAGCGACGCAGGAAGGGCTTTATTTCATTGATTCGATGTTCGGCCGCTGGGAGTTTCCCAAGCTGTTGAAAAACGCCATTATGTTTTACAACGTAATGGGTAAGCCCCGTGAATTTTGGGTAGAAGACAAAGCGAGCGGGACGCCGCTTGCTCAAACGATGGTGGCCCAGGGCTTGCCCGCAAGGGCATGGCAACCGAAAGCGTTTGATTTTCCAGACGATAAAGTTTCCCGCGTGCAGGAATCAACTTGGCTGGTGCATGGGGGGAAGGTATTTTTGCCGAAAGGCAATACGCCAGTTCGCATTGATGCTGACCGTGTTTTATATCTCACGCCGGGAGCAGCTGCCCTTGTTGAAGAGGCAGCTCAATTTACTCCCGATATGAGTCACAGTCATGACGACCACGTAGACGCGTTTACAATGGCAATTAGCTTGTACAAAGATGCGGCGGGCATTTAGTAGTCAATGTATTGGCCAAGTTGCCAGTCGAACGCGCGGCATGTGTCAATGGTGAACAGTTTTTCCTTGCTGTCGAACTGGTAGACATCAACGTGAGTGATGTTGTTATCCGCCCGGCAACGCTGCTTGCAGCGCGTGATCAGTTGCGGGAGTGTGAAATTGAACAGGCTTTCCTCTGGACGGACTTGATGATTACCGCGCATTAACCGCACGCGGTAGGGCGTAGGCTGGGTCATTACATAATCTCCGCGTGGATGTTGTTATGCAGGTCGTAGACATAAATTTTGAACCACGCCGGATTAAGGTCGGGCTGCGGGTTGCGCGTGTAAAAGTCCACGGCGTTTTCGTACATATCAAGCCCCTTGTCCATTGCCTCACGCTCGGAGCAGCACACAGTGACGCTTTCATCGGCAAATGAGGGGCACAGGGTCCAGACGTTATCTGTGTAAATCTTGCCGTTACGCGCGGTCGCAAAAAGCTCGCCGTTCATGCGCAGGTCAATGGTTGCTCTTGTGGTGATAGACAATTCCGCAGCCTTGCGATATGCTTGGATTATGTGGGAAGCAGGCAGGCACTCGACCAGTTCGCCGTTGAGCTCAATCCACAGGACGTAGTTGCAATTGGTGTTGGTCATGGTGGGAATCTCCTTTGTGTTTCGTTGAGTTTGTTATAATTCAACCGTGGCAACACTGTCAATAGGTGTTGAGGGCAAAAGATGAAAAAATTTATGCCGCGACGTTCGCGCCGAATCTCCAATACGTTGACCACGGGTTATAATGGCGCGGGCACAACAAATGATTTCAACGCGACGCAAGTAACTGGCTGGAGTTCTCTAAGCCCGTACTATTCCAACAATTTTTTGTACAAGTACCAGGTCTATGCAAACCTGTACGAAACCAGTTGGGAAGCCCGCAAAATTATTGATATCCCGGTAGATGACGCCATGCGCAAGCCCACGATTATTGAGGGTTTGCCGTTGGCCGTTGAACAGCGCGTTCGGGACACATGGGAAGCAATGGCCGTTGACCGCCAGTTGCGCCGCGCCATGAAGCAAGAGCGCCTGCTTGGTGGGGCTGTCCTGTTGGCCATTATGGAACTGCAGAACGGCGAAAAGCTCGATACTCCGTTGAATAACAAGAATATTCTGCAAGGGGATTTTAAGGCGCTCAACGTGGTGGACGTTTCGAAGTTGTCCCGCACGCGCACGCATTGGAATCCGTTCGCGGAAGACTACGACCGTATTGCTTCTTTGAGTATCGACGGCGTAGAGGTGGATGCCTCACGAATGGTTGTGTTTGACGGCAATTCTCTATTTGGCCGCAATACACAACGAATCCTGCAGAATTTCCGATACAATCCGCTGGGCTTTGGTGAGTCCAAGCTGGCCCCCTTGTATGACACGATCATTCGTGCGCTGGGCACGCAGCAAGCGGCGTTTCAACTCATTTCCCGCGCGTCTTCTTTGGTGTTGATGGTCAATAATCTTCGCGACCTGAAAGCGCTGGATGGGAACAGTGGAGCAGAAGCGGCGCTTGTGGAAATGGGTCGTCAATTGTCCATTTACAATAATGCGGTTGTGTCGGGCAAAGACATACAGTTCGAGAACATTTCCGCCAGTTTTGGCAGTGTTCCGGAATTGCTTTTGTCCTACATGCAGTTTATCGCTGCCGGGTACGATATACCTATCTCCCGGTTCATGGGTGAGGCGGCCAAGGGTCTAAATGCCAGCGGGGAAGGTGACAGCCGCAATTATTATGACATGGTCGACTCGATCATTAGTCAAACGCGCAAGCCCGCTGAGCGCAAGATTTTGGATTGGATAGGCATTTCTTTGTACGGCTATTCCGCGTGGAAAACCTTGTCCAAGGAATTGACTCTTGACTATGAACCGCTTTGGAATCTTGACGCTGTACAGCAGGCTACGCGGGATGAAATAATTGTCCGCATGATTGTGTCCATGTATCAGGCGCAAATGATCAGTGCGGAAAGTGCCATTGCTGAGCTGAAAGCGCGTGAGCTGTTTGAAACGGACATGGAAGCGGAACAGGCATTAATGCAGCCGGCCCTTGACGAATCCGGGCTAATGGACGGTAAAAATGGCTATCCTGACTACGGGCAGAACGACCAGAAGCCGCAGACCGAGCCGACCGCTTAGAGGCGCGGCGGTAGGCGGGTCGTACAGTCAAGCGCATGCGCTGTATCAGGAACTTGTACAGCTCATAACACCTGCAACATTGGATGTTAAAGAGCTGTCTACATGGCTTGCTACCCATCCGGACGCGTCCGAAGCTTATGCCGCGCTCATGGCGCGTAAGGACAAATGGCGGCGAGTCCTTGGCCCGTCTGTTGCGGGCATTGCCGGCCGTTGGACCAACGCAATCAGTGAGCGCGACCGAATTAAATTACAGCAGTCCCTTGCCAAGGCGCTAGGTGTCGAGTTTGTCAGTATTTTTGATGAACCCGCCGTGCGTGGCGTGGTTGACCTCATGCGCATGCAAGCTGTCCCGCTTATTTCAAGCATCTCTGATGTCTATTATGACAAGGTGCTTGAAGCGACAATGCGCAGCTACCAGCAATTGCCTTTGCCTGAAAACCGCTCTCTTGTCCAAGAGATACAAGAGCTAACTAAGATTACCTTTGAGCGGGCAAAACTGATTGCTGTAGACCAGACCAATAAAATGCACGGGATGGTGACGCAGGCACGGCAAACGGCGCTAGGTATTGAGGAATACGTTTGGCGAACGTCTAAGGATCAACGAGTAGTTGGCAATCCGAACGGACTTTATCCTAACCCTACTAAATTGCACGGTAATCACTGGATACGTAACGGAAAGGTTTACCGCTGGGATGAACCGCCGGACGATGGGCATCCTGGCTGGGCAATCCGCTGCCGTTGTGCCGCGTCTCCCGTGATTGACTATAGTAAACTGAAGTTAAAGTAACGCCCTGCAATCTTTGACAAGTCTTCGGTCATTGTGCTAGTGTCAAATCACAAGCTACGTTCAGAGAGAGAGAGCTATGCAGTTTTGCGCGTTTTCCAACGCTGCTAAATGGGATGAGTCCAAGCACAAAAGGGCAAAGGATGGCAAGTTTGCCAAGACTGCCGGGGAAGGCAGCGGCAAGGCCGAACCTGCTTCCTTGCCTGATGTAGGAAGCGTGGCTAATCCTAATCGTGGGCGTAAATGGGAACAGAAGTACGACATTTCTGATTCCTTGAAAAAGGCCGTGGACTCTGTCGCTGACAAGCTGAGTGACAAGGAACGCAAGGCCGTGCAAGACAACATTGAAAAGTTGTCTCGCGCCGGTACGCCCGAACGTGCACAGGCCAAGGCGGAACTTGTACGCAATCTGTTGAAGCGCAAGGGAATCGAGGTTGACGAAAAGGACCTTGTAAAGTCTCTGGACAAGAAGCCAGCAGAGAATCCAGCAGCAGAAGCCACACAAGCGGACGCAGCTAATACCGGAGAAAATGTATCCTTTGTCGACGCGCCGGATGCTTACAGCCATGACAAGTATCTTGCCCCGCCTTTGTTTGGGTCGGGCATTCCGCGCGGTACGCCGATGAATCATGTGCAGGCGGACGAGTTGAAAGCCAACCCGAAGTACATGAAAGAAGCTGGGTACGCGCAAAACTGTCAATTGTGCGTTCCTGCCTATGAGCTGCGTCGTCGTGGGTACAATGTTGAAGCCAAGTCTAGCGCGGATAAGGTTGCGCAGGAGTTGGCGACCACAAGCTACTGGACTGACGTGCGGGGTGACGCAGACAATCGGATTCGTTTTCCTTGGCAACGTCCGGACGGAGAACCGCAGAAGCCTTTCTACCTTGACCATATAACGAATGACCTTATGCAGGACGGCGGAAAGCTGTTGCGCAAGGAAATGCGCAAGAGTTTGACCGAAAAGGCTGCAAAAATTGAGGCAATGGTTAAGAGCAATGCGGGCGCGCGCTTTGCAATGACGTATTACTACGGCAACGTAACGAAAAAGCAGCTTGCACTTTCTGGGCATACTGTCACCCTGTTGAAGGGTGAAGACGGCGTCTCTGTGTTTGACCCGCAGAATGGGCAAACGACTACGCTAGCGAAATGGGCAGCGTCTATTGAGAATAGTGGCGGCGGGGCAATGTGCTGTGTGACTCGCATTGATAATGCCCGGATTAATCCGCGTTACGAATTCGGTTTTTCCAAGGCTGCTACAGTGTCTAGCGCAGCAGCCGCGCCGAAAGCAGTGGAAAGTTTTGTGTCCGTAGAAATGCAAGAACGCATTGCAAAAATGAGTGACTCGGAGCTGGGCAAAGCCATAATGGATATTAACCGGCAGCCCAGAGAACAGCGTGACACGGTTTTGCGTAAGGCGCTTGTAGACGAACGCGGACGTCGGCAAGGCGCAGCCTATGAAGAGCATGTGGCCCAGCTCAAGGAGCGTGCGCAGCGGGAGGACGCCGCTAAAAAGGCGGAATCTGCTAAAGCAGCGGAAGAGACTGCACAGGCAAAGCACAGTTCGACTAACGCGGGTCTGCTTGCCCGAATTGACGAGCTTTACAGCAAGCGCAGTTTGACAAGTGCAGAAAAGCGAGAATTGCGTATGCTTGAATCCGCTCGTAAAGCAAGGGGGTTGTAGCTTATGACAATCGCCGAATACATGAAAGCCAATGCAGACCGGTTCAATTTTGCGTATTTTGGAGTAGTTCAGGGACGCAAAATGTACGCGCTACAGGCCAAGGACGGATTGCCCCCGGTTTCGGATGAAATGTTTCTTGTCGATATTGACGGGACGGCGTATGTACCTAGCTACGACGAAAACCTTAAACTCATGAAGATGTTGTAAGTTATGAATTTTACTTACAATAATAAATTCCAATGGCGGGTGGACCCTGATGGCATGTTGCGCGTGACGGCGCGCGTGCTGGCAGA
>ERZ1664504.33-NODE-33-length-11280-cov-5.284722_pt1 | contig 11280 bp, 13 predicted proteins | sample MGYA00575343_ERZ1664504 | MGnify/ENA primary metagenome ERZ1664504 (study PRJEB40874, sample SAMEA4040736) | Gallus gallus | biome: gut; material: content | place: India | collected 2016-01-01 | study: EMG produced TPA metagenomics assembly of PRJEB14491 data set... | reverse complement strand
TGCCCGGATAGCCCTTTGCCTGCATGAGTGGTGTCGGTTCGCGGCGGGGATTCTCAATACCCTTGCTGTCAGTCACCGTGGCCAATTGTTGCACGCTGCCCACGTCAAACTTGTGGCCCGCCCATTGCCACAAGTCCCGCTCAACTCGTGCGCGGACAGATTCGGCGGCCTCTGCCGTCCGGTTGAACAGGTCTACGTCAATCCTGACCCCTTGCTTGCGCATTTGCAACAACAACGGCAGCAAGCCGGTCTCCAGTTCGTATACTTCCGTAAGGTTTTGAGCTGCGAGTGCATGAAGCTGCTTGCGCAGGATTTGAACCGGCAGCATGCCGTCAAGCTCCGCATACTTGGCAACTAGCGTAGAAGGCTTTTTGTAAATGAGCGCCCGCGCGTCCTTGTACTTCCATCCTTGCGCGTCCGCGTAATTCTCTAACAGACCACTTGCTTTCTCCTGACAACCATAAGCTGGGGCAAGCACGCCCAGACTGTAAGACTGGCGGTATTCATTCAGCAACGGTTCCGCGTACTGAACATCATGCAGCGTGCCGTTAACCTCAACGCCGTAACCGTTTACAAGCCAGTCAAGATCATAAAAGATATTGGCTCCGACCTTGGCATTAGGCAGGCTGCACAAATGCTTTATTACCTGCCAGTTATGCCGCGCTTCATCTTCGCTGGTGTCCTCATGCGCTACAGGCAAATAAATCCCCCGTTTGTCCGTCGCAAACGATACGCCAAGTATGCGACCATCCCGGCGATAGACCCCGCTGCCCATGTCAATAAGGTTAGGGTCGTAGGTTTCTATATCCATGCCCAAGAGATCGGCTTGCTCCAAGTCTTCAAGCTGCATCCCCACGCTCCTTTGCTGCCATTTCCCGCCGCTTGTCCCGCCAGTAGATTTGTCGCCTACGCTCACGGCAACGAGGACAACAATAAATCTGACGTGAATTAACCTTTGGCGTGAACACATGAGAGCACTCGGGATTTGCGCATACCCTTGCCTTCAACGGCGGTTTACCCAAGCACTCCCGGCAAATGCCTTTCCTGTCCTTTGCGCCTACAAATACCGTTTTTCCGCATTGCGCGCAGACAATTTCCTTATACTGTCCCGGCATGTCCTAGTCTCCCTGTGTAACGGTCAAACGCGGCCAATGACCCGCATAATCCGTCTTGTAAGGTACAGCGTAAACAATACGCCGCACACCTAAAAAGTCAAGCAGCTTGCAGCATGCGTCGCAGGGTCCATGCGTTACATACACAGTGACATTTGCCCAATCGTCAAAGCCCGGGTGCTGTTTCAACAGGTCGAACACGGCGCGCATTTCTGCATGGACGCTGTAGCAACCATCGGAATAAAACTTTTCGTCCTTGTCCCTTGCGCACACTGTGCAATGGTCGCCATGTGCCCGGTCGCCGTAGCCAGTGCCGTAAATTTGGTTGTTATAAACGATTACAGCGCCGCAATGTTTTTTGAGGCATTTACTCTTTTCAGCTACAGTCAACGCAACTTGCATATAGGTTGGACCCAGCGCCATTTTAGCAAAAGCCTCTGTGTAGTAATTCATCATCTGCTTTAACTTGTTAGCCTGACTCTCTGTTTCAACGTGGGTAATGGGGTGCTTGTCGTAATGCTTGGCAATACGTTTGCTGTACACATGCAAGTTTAAGGCTTGATGCGTGTAGTCTCCAAGCTGTATATTATAAAAATCAGGGTTATGTATGCGCAGGCATCGAAGCATTGTCCGATGTACAATATGGAAGAAAGGCAAGTCATACGTTGTACCGTACAGCAAATCGTTGGAGCGCATGACCACATATATATGCAATTTGCTGTCATGTATGTGGAACTGTACAAACATGGTGCAAGGATTGTCGTTGCTCATGTACCCATGTTCTGGAGCGTATAACACCATTACAGCTTTTTTTGTAAACGGATTGTTTAACAGGCATTGCAGCGCATGTTCAAACTGCGTTAGGTGGTGCTCGTTGCGCTTGTAGAACAACAGATACCCATAGTTGCTATTGACCGTTTCTCCATCGTCTGTGCACTTGGCCCAAAATTTTGAGCAGGACACAGCGTCTTTAAGCTCACGACTTCCGGACAAGTACCAATCAAGTTCCCTTTCAAGGTAAGTCAGGTCTGCAAAGCGGTTGTTCAAATAAGGTAACTGCCCTGCCGAAACAAGCAAAGACTTGTTGTACAAACTACGCAACTCTTCGCCGTTTCTGTTTGTTTCAGCAACGCCGTTTGTATTAATCTCGTCTACCAGCGCATTAAAATACAAATCTGACTTACTGTACTGCATTCTTCAACTCCTGTAGTAGTGTTTCAGGGTATCCGTGCACACCTTGCGGCATGACAATAGTTAAACGTTTTTTTGCACGCGTAGCTGCAACATAAAGGATTCTGTATTCAGAGTCCGGATCAACATCAAATGTTTGTGTTACGCTTTTGGTATAACCCCAATACATCACAACATGGTCCGCCTCTTCGCCTTTTGCTGCGTGAGCGGTTTTTATTTCAATGCAAGGATACTTCGGCTGTGTGCAGCGGCGATACTGTGTGATGTACAAGGCAAGGTCTGTATCGTCGACTTGCAGTTCCCAAGGGGTATTAAGGTTAACTGTGCGAAGAAACTTCCTGTTTTTGAGACGTGAAAGCGCATAACGCCGGTCCAAGCGAGACTTTGCCTTGCACGCAGCGTCAAATATCTGTACCTCTTTCAGCGCCTTGCGCAGTTCAGTAGCGCTATACTTGCAATGCTCCCCCTCATAAAGCAAGCCTTTCAACCACAACGCACGCTCAACGCGACGTACACTGCTATGTGTGCGCAGCAGTACCAGCGTGCGTTCCCCGGGCTGAAAGTCAACATGCTCAAAATCATCGACGAAATTGACCTCTCCCTCTTCTCCATTATCCGTAAAAGCCTTACTTGTGTCCCGATGCTGTATTTGCTTAACGATCGTATCGGCGACCTGCCATATCTTGCGAGGCAAGCGGTAGCTTTTGCCCAACACGCGGTCAGTATGTATGGCAATAAAGCGATCCACGTCCGCGCCTGCCCAGCCATAAACAGCTTGATCATCGTCCCCTGCAAGGTACATCTGTGTGCAATTAGCAAACAGCTTATCTACCACCTGCCAGTGCTTAGGCGTAAGGTCCTGACATTCGTCGATAAAGACAGTTTTGACCGGTAGCGGCTCGCATGTTGCAAGGTAGTCGTTGAAAAGATCATCAAAATCTTTTAGATAATTTACTTTTTTGAACCGTTCATAGGCAGCATTGTATTGCTCAACCGCGTCAAAGTCGAACCGCCCAAGGTTTGCAAGGGCGCGATACCGCGTATAATTTACACGACGCAAGTTTATCAGGTCTAAATACGTATTGCGAAAGGGCGTTTGTCCGGCAAAGCCGGTCATTTTTCGAAAGTTGTACTCCCGCCAACCGTTCATAAGCTGACCAGACTTCATTCCCAAAGCAGCATAACAAAGCGCGTGCAGCGTCCGAAAATAGGGCATTTTGCTACGCCATTCGTGTTTGGCAATGCTGTACTTCTTTCGCGCGCGCTCCATGCCCTCATACGTGCCTTTACGAGTAAATGAGACAAACGCAATTTCATTGAGCGGCGTAGTAACAAGCTCCTTATCCAACAGCTCTAGCAGTGCTGTTGTTTTGCCTGTTCCGGGCGGACCGGCTAGCTTGAATACCTGCATGACACTAAAAACCTTCTTTTATTTGTAAATCTTCATCAGTGTACCCCGCGTCGTATAACGCGCGGCGGGAATCCACGTCTTCCAACGCGTACGCCGTTTCGAATTGATCCGGCGTAAGAAAATCATCGTCAAGCGTAATCGTCTCGCTGTCAATTTCCTTGCTGGGTACAGTCCAGACGGTCAATTGCTGTTCGCCTATTTGCAGCGTTCGCGTCTTCGCGTTCATTTCGGACAACAACCGACTCAATTCGGAAGACATCGACGTTACGCGCGTATGCTTGTTTATGGCAAGCCAATCCGTAAAACTCTGCATCCGAAAGACGTAACCCAGCTTTCTATCTTTAAACACCAGTCCCATGACAACTTGCGCCGCGCGTGTCGCTTGGGCACGATTGGTTAAAAACTCCCGCAACTGGCTACGCAACAAGCCCATTGGGGATGTACTGCGATAGGTCAAAGGCTTGTCTACAACAAGCATCGTGGCCAATGCAGTATTGAGTATGTCAATCCACGCCGATTGTTTCATGGGCGGCAGGGCTTTATGCAAATGCCTGATACAATACGCGTTTACGCGCTTCATATCGGCAAGTTCCGTTTCGTCCTTGAAGTAGCACGGGCGCCCGTTAATATCCCATTCGTAGTAAGGCGGTTCGACCATGATTTGCCGAAGTTCGCCGAAGTCCAAACCCAGCAGATCGGACCTTTGCTTGCCGTATTTGCGTTTGTAGCACTCGCTTTTACGGCAATACATCGACAGGCAAGCCTCGGAGCATTTGTAGGTATAGTTGCCCTTGCGATAGCTTGCAAGTATTGTGCTCTCAACCTCTTCATAGGGTAGAGGTTCGGTGAGCCATTGATTGAATTGGTGAACCTTTTGTTCGTAGCCTTCAGGGGACACTTGCTTGCAATAGGCCGCAGCGTTGAAAACAAATACATTGCGATTATGGTTCCGCGCCAGTACCTCACCGGAGACCAGCAAGGATTGCAAACAGGGCGGGCCATCGTGCAACGGCAGGGCGGTTATTGCCTCGTCCAATGCGGCCAACGTGACCCGCCGCGCCGCGCAAAATTGCATTGCATTGTCAAATGACAGCGCCTTGCCTGACAAATCGTAGGCATGTCGGGTCGATTTTTTCGCGTCAAAATATGGCAAATTGATCCAGTTGCCGACTTTCTTTGCGTCCGCCTGTTTTGGGAATACCTCAGTAGTAGCAGGCAGGCCGATAACAGCTACAACCTCACGCAACATCGGTAGCAGCTTGACCGCTGGGACTGGTTCGCGAAAAAACACATAAGCATGCAATCCACCGGACTTGCTTGAAAAACAGGTAAACGGCAGATTATACCCATCAAAGATTGCGCAGTATTTTTTCACGTCCACAGGGTAAATATCTATGTCTATCGCAGCAAACAATACCGTGTTGTCTTCCCGCAACGGCACAATGCCCAGACTCTCTTTCCCTGTAAGGTGATTGCTATACACTTCAGGGGTAAGGGCCGCAGTCTTTGTATAACTGCGGCCCTTACGCTTACCGCTTTCGTCTGTCTCGTTCGACGGTACATGCACGCCGTAGGCACTTACACGTCCGGCGAACAGCTCGCAAAACAACCTGACGTTGTCTTCCTGCATGATTCACCTGCTAGATTGTTTTGCGTTTGCAGTACGTTGCGCGGTAGTCGTCCCAAAGGTCATGTTTTTTGAGCGTAAAGAAGAACTTGTCGATGCCCTCTTTCATCTTTTCCAATGCAAACGTTGGATCATTTTCCGTTGCGACAACGTGAATGGCCTAGATTGCGGTCGCCTCGGCATCGGCCCATTCAGCCACGACATATTGAAATTTTGCAATCAGGAAAAACGACGTATAAAAGATATGCTGCCAGCCGGACAAGTATTTCTTCGGTCCCCGATAATTGCCCGTGGTTTTGAGGTCGATAATCAAGCCTTCCGGATGCCTTTCATGCGCGACAGGGAAAAAGGCATCCACCTTGCCATAGCAACGCGCAGGGCCATAGCCTTCGAGATCAAGCACAGTTTGGCCCCAGGTCTGGAAGGTCGCGCCTTCACAGATACGGCAAACCTGCAAAAAGTACTCGCTGCCGGTGGCCACGTCTTCAAGAGGTTTGCCTGATGTTTTGGCGGCCTCTACAGCGCGTTGTACGTGCGTTTCAAAATCAATCCCCCGCAGGATTGCGTCGCTGGGTTCAAAGGGCTTGCGCTGAATCTTGTCGGTTAGTCCTTCAAGCGCGGCATCCTTCCAGTTAGGCGGGCAATTTTCAAGAAAATCGGCAGCATCAAGCAAAGTCGGGGTAACTGAATAGGGCATGAATCGGTTCTCCTGTGACGTAGTATAGACTTTTGTTGTGCCGGACTACTATGCAATAAGGCATTCGTGATTTCAACGCATAATCGAACAAGTAGAGTTGCCCGGCCTGCCAATGCAAGCTATCGACAATACTTGTAAACTGCTTTGTCCGACAGACCTTGCATTCAATGGCCCAATACTCAACCCCGCGAAATACATACATATCCGGCGTACCTAAAGAAAATTTGTTTTCTATCCGTACAGGTAGCCAGTCATGCGCGCGTGCGGCTTTTGCGAGGTAAGGATATAAACGGCGCTCGTTGGCGTCCGGGTCCCCCGGCCATGCCGTTTCAAGCACGACCAGAGGACCAAACGCCGGATCAGAAGTCTGTTTCAAACGTGCTTGCGGATTCACTACCGGCCTCAAGCCCGTTGTAATCAATCTTGTCTTGCAAAGGCAGCGCCGCACGTTCCGCCTGCACAAGCTGGAGAGTTTCCTTGCCTACGTAGCTGTCAAATTCAACCTTGAAACCTGCCCACGCGCCTTTATCATTGCGCATGGGCGGGGTCATGATATTCCAGCACAGGAAATGCGGCAGTGCCTTCTTTCCTGTGCCGGGAATGTAGGTATTGACCAACAGGCGATTCCAGCGGCGGGCCTCTTTGAGCTGTGACCCGCTCAGAGGCAGCAGGCAGGTTCCGGCTTCCGGATGGTCAGGCAAAATGACGTAGTAGCAATACGTCTCGGAATACTCGTTGCCGGTGTCCAGACTGACAAGACGACCAGTGTCATTGCGGATAATAGCGCCTTCAGCGATTTTCTTGGCCACGACCGGCGCTTGCTCGTAACCAGCAAAGCCCTTTCGATTCGGACGCCACAGGGTATAAATATGCTGAAAACGTCCTACAACAACACGCAGGGGAGTAGCGTAAACGCAGTTTTCCACGCTGTTATAAATCATGCCTTCTTCAGCGTCGGGCAGATAGGCAGGGTCAGACTTTTTGAGTTGCACGGAGAGCGATTGCAGCACGCGTAAAAACGGCAGCGCAACAGTAGTAGAGTCAATGTCTTCAAATCCACCGCGACCATCGTCAATCAAATAATCGAGTTCCTGAGTCATTTTGTTTGCTCCTTCGGTTCAACTGTTGAGTATTAGTTAATAGTTCAATTGTCAGCGTCGTACAGTGTGCCGGACTGTGCCGCAAGGTAAAAATCGCCGAAACGTGCCATACTGTCCGCAATGTCCTTGAAGTACTTGTGGTGGCTGTCTTCCTCATTCAAGATAACCTTGAGCAGGTCGCAAGACACGTTATCTCCATATTCCCGCAATTGCTGTATGTAGCTGTTGTACAGCTCGAGCGTTTCGGTTTCGAGCGCAAGCGCCGCGTCCCACGAGTCAACATTTTCCACGGGTCCGGCGGGAGTTGTGCACGGCGTAAAGCCAAGGTCTCGGATACGCTCGGACAATTGCTCAGCATGGCGCATTTCATCAATGGCTATCCGCTTCACAGACATTGCAAGATCCGGATAGTTTTTATCCGCAAGATAGTAATGCAACTGCATGTATTGCCCGATTGCCTGCAGCTCCATTGCTCTTGCAAGCTGCAACACCTCTGCACACAAAGATACGTCCATATCAGTTTCTCCTTTACAGGTTAAAATATGCCTTGTTTATGAAGTTCTCTTAGCTCTTCAACTACTCCAGCTTCTTTTGTGTCTATGTCTTGAAATTTGTAGGGCAGGTAGCTATTGCTTATGGACAAAATCATACCGACCTTTCTTGCGACCTTACCTATTATTACGCTTGTGTCATTCAACCGCAGTACAGAGGTATAAAACTCTGGCGTTGTATACGCGCCTTCACGCTTAAAGCGTACAGTCAAACGGTCAAGCAAGTTAAGTTGAGCAATTACCTTATAGCCTGACCCTAGCAAGTTTTTGTCTACCTCTGTAAATGTAACTTGTATACCTATGTACTTGCCCTTTAACTGTTCAGCAAGCGCGGCGTTGTTTGAGTAGCAATAAAACAGATTTTCCGCTGTGACTACGGGAAACATTTCTTCATCTGTGCCAGCTAAGCCCAAAGGCTTTAAGCAATCTTCGGCTTCCGCTTGCACAACCAAAGACAACACCAGTACCAATGTCAAAATGACTCGCTTGAACATGCCCGACTCCTTACTTTTTAATCTGTGTCTTGTAGTACGTATACGTTTTCAAACACTCAGGCAATTCATCCACTGGCATATGTATCCCGTCGCCATATGTCGGATGCTCTTCGCCTACCTGACAAACGTCCTTTATATACCGCTTCAACGTTTGCGGATGCACAACCTGTTTAACGTCTGGATACAGCCCGAGCTTGTCAGACAACAGCGACCATGCCTCACGTTGCGTGTCACTGTCCAATTTGCCAAGCTCAAACGTTGTTTTCATAATCCCGGCATCACCGCGTGCTGCAAGCCATTCCCCAAACTCCGCATAATTGGTGACTGTTACGGATACATCCGGTATGACTTTGACCTTGTAGCCTTGTGCGGATTTAAGCTCAGACAAACCAGTAGACAAAAGTAGCTGGGGGATTGTCTCCCCGGTCAACATGCCATAAGCCTTTTTCAAATCGGCAAGCTCCGCCTCTTTTTGCCGTATGGCGTCTTCAAGCTCGAGGGCCTCTTGCACATGCCGCCCGAGTTGTTGCAGCGTATCGCCCTTATCCTCTATACCCATAGCGTCGACGAGGTAAGAATAGTCAGTCATGACTTTCTTCCCCAAAAAATTCTGCACGCAATTGGTAGTAGGCTTTGTTATAGAAAGCGTTATCCTTGTCCACTCCCAGCGGCATAACTATGCCCATGTAGCAAGGGTCATCCGCACAAAAGATTATACGCGGCGACGTAGCGTAACCATTGGAAAATATCTTGAAAACAGGCTCTTTTACTTGCTTGATCCATTTGCCCGGCAAGAAAGGTTCAAGTGTGAACTGTCGAGAGTACAACGGGAAACCAGAGGGCAATAAGCCGGTATCCTGCCGCTGTACAAGAAAAAAGACTGTCGTCGCACGCGTGAACGCTGGTGAGTCTTCAACTACAGCGGCAAGCGGGAATGCTGCAAAGCAGAAAAGTAGCCCCGCAGTTGTATCGAGTGTCACAGTAGGCCCGGAAGTCGCTTGCACAAGCGCGGTCAAGGACGCTACATGATCCCGCAACTGCCACACATGCACAACGTCCTTATTCGTCCGCGCCAGACGGAAAATCATTGCGCCATAGGATTGAATCCCACAAAGGTATAACGTTCCGTTGTACTCAACAAAGAAGGGGTACCTAGTCTCCTCTTCTCTGCTCTTCCCTTTTTTGATCAGGTCCAACACGGCCAATAAATAGTTTTTTGGGACTGAAACTCGCATCTTGAATACCCCCTTAGCGCCTTCAACTTACTACTACGTATTTACTGTGTCAACAGGTAAAGGCAAAATTATTTAAAAATGTCCTCAACGTTGCGGATTTTCGAGAAAAACTCCTGCATGCTTCTACCTGTCCGGTTGCTCTCGAGCACTTTTTGTTCCACAGGATGGCTATATACAAGGTCCTTGTACACTGGCGAAACAACCGTTCCTATCCGCTGACTACGGCCTTCGGCCTGCAAGCGATCCTCTGTGTTGTACTGGCGGGAGTACCAGTATTGTACCGTAGCGTTTTGCAGGTTCATGCCGTATCCACCTACGGACGGATTCATGACAAGCCCCTGCAACTCCCCGGACAGGAATTTTTCCAGTGATGCTTTCCGCTCAACGTCTGTTACATCCCCATAGATCAGTCCAACAGGGCAGACTTTTGACAATTCGGCGTGCAGCATTTGCAGTTCCGCCCTGAACACAGCGAAAACAAGGAATTGCTGGCCGCCAAGCTCGTCAAGGTCGTCCAGAATAAACGCCAGCTTGGGATTCGGGCATTGCAGCCGTATGTTTGTCTGGTTGCCGTGGATATCTGCCGTAGACAAAAAGCCACCGCAAATCTGCAATGCCTTCATGTACAAAGCTGTTTTTGTCTTGAGCGCCAACGACTCCCCGCCATAGGTTGCAAATGCCTGCTTTTCAAGCTGCTTGATAAGGTCCCGCTGAACCTTGTCCAAAGGGAATGTGTATTCCTGCATAACTTTGGGCGGTAACTGGACATCGTCTTGCGGTTCAATGATATCTGTAACCGGCGAAATACGCTCCCGCAGTTCATCGAGATACCGGTATTTGACGTAGACCGGCGATTCAATGACAAATTTGAGATCCTGTGCCTTCATCCCGTAGACAAGGGCAGAGTCATAGCAAAATTGATCAAGCGATACGCCGCGCTTTTGCGCGTTTGCCCAATGCGCTTTAACTCGATTGTAGGTGTTTTCAGTAAGTTCCGTTCGTGCTGTGACTGTTCTCCCATTGCCCAAGTTGAAATCTGACAATTGCAGGACACAATACCGTTCCTTGAATGTTAAGTATCCTTGCTTGAGTATGTCGTAATCGAGAAAGTCAAACAGACTCCAGACATCGCTTGGGCGCTTGGCAAAGGCTGTACCGGTCAGAATCAATGCCGGACCGTACAACTGACGACGCAGCTTGCAGAGCGCCTTTGTCCGCAACGAGTTCGGATTTTTTACCCTTGTAGCTTCATCAAGGATAATCATGGGGTTGTACTTGGCTATAAACTCATCCAAGTACTTGTTCTTAAGGTCTCTCTTTGAAAAGAAGTCCACATGCACAGATAAAAAGTGCATCCCGGCGGTATCGTCCATGAATACGCGAAACTCTTTGAGCTGCCCCTTGTTCGGCGTTGGGTGAAACACCAGCGCTTTGTAATGTTCGCCGCAATGCTGGGGAATCTGTTGTTCTACCCATTGTTGATGTACCAGTTTCGGCGCGACAATCAAAACGCCGTTGCAACGCTTCTGGTTGTAGTGGTAGCAAGCCAGGTCTATGGCCGTTTTGGTTTTCCCCCGACCCATTGCCCAAAACAACGCGGCATTATGCAAATCCTTAAGTTTCTCAAAGGCTTTCGTCTGGTGTGTCAGCGGTACAGTCTTGAACATCGGCGAACTTTCCTAATTCTTTTTTCGGGATAAACACGGCTTGCCCTATTTTTACGGACTCAATTCGTCCCTGCTTAATCAGTTTACAAATCCGTTGCCGGGTCCGCCGGGACGCACGAGCAAACGCACTCGCCTGCAAGTAATTGCTCAAGTCTATCTGCATCGGTTTTCCTCTCAAGGTTATAGGGTTTAACA
>ERZ1664504.30-NODE-30-length-11579-cov-5.307011_pt1 | contig 11579 bp, 9 predicted proteins | sample MGYA00575343_ERZ1664504 | MGnify/ENA primary metagenome ERZ1664504 (study PRJEB40874, sample SAMEA4040736) | Gallus gallus | biome: gut; material: content | place: India | collected 2016-01-01 | study: EMG produced TPA metagenomics assembly of PRJEB14491 data set... | reverse complement strand
CGTCGCGGCACGCGCCGCCGCGGGGTTTCTCGGGCAGGCGCCCGCGGCGCCCACGCCCGGCACCGCGCCCGTCGCCCCCCTTCCTGCGGCGCCGGCCCCCGCGTCCGCCCCGCCTGCGACCCTCCTCCGGCTCGTACTTCGGGCCCTCGCCCACACTCGCCGGAAGGTCGGCCTTGCGGATCTCGCGCTCGATGAACTTCTCGATCGTGTGGAACTTGCCCTGCTCCTCCTCGCAGACAAACGTGATGGCGCTGCCCGTAGCGGCGGCACGCGCCGTACGGCCGATGCGGTGGATGTAGTCCTCCGGATCGTGCGGCACGTCGTAGTTGATGACCAGACCGATATCCTCGATATCGATACCGCGGGCCACGATGTCCGTAGCCACCAGGATATTGACCTTGTTGTTCTTGAAGGCGAGCATCACCTCCTCGCGCTGCGCCTGCTCCAGATCGGAGTGCATGGCCGCCACGTTGAGCTTCATGCGCTTGAGCGTATGGGCCAGCTCCTTGACCTTCATCTTCGACGAGGAGAAGATAATGGTCTTCGAGTCGGTCGGTTCGGCGAACAGCTCGCGGATGATACCCAGCTTCTGGCTCTCGTAGCAGATGTAGGCCGACTGGTCGATCGCCTCATTGGGCTTCGAAATGGCGATGCTCACCTCGACGGGATTGCGCAGGATGGTCTTGGCCAGCTCGCGGATCTTCGGCGGCAGCGTCGCCGAGAAGAGGATCGTCTGACGCTCGCGGGGCATGTAGGAGACGATCTTCATGATGTCGTCGCTGAAGCCCATGTCGAGCATCCGGTCCGCCTCGTCGAGAATCAGGTACTCGACATGCGAGAGGCCCACGCCGCTGTTCTGCAAGGGGGCGACCATGCGGCCCGGCGTAGCGATCCCCACGTCGGACCCCACCAGCACGCCGCGCTTCTGCCCGCCCCAGCCCTTGCCGTCGCCACCGCCGTAGACGACCGTCGTCGAGACGGGCAGGTAGTACGAAAAACCTTGGAACTGCTGGTCGATCTGCTGCGCCAGCTCGCGCGTCGGCACGATGATGACCGACTTGACCACATTGTCGGGGTTGCCCTCCAGCAGCAGCTTGTTCAGCAGCGGCAGCGTATAGGCCGCCGTCTTGCCCGTGCCCGTCTGGGCGCAGCCGATGATGTCGCGGCCCTCCAGAATGACGGGAATCGTGTGCTCCTGCACAGGCGTCATTTCGTGAAAATTCATATCCTCGAGACCGTCGAGGATCTCATCCTCCAGGTCGAGTTCGTCAAAACGCATAGTTTTCTTCAATTTTTATATGGCTCCGCACGCACCGGCACTGCCCGCAGGCAGCTCCGGACGGCGGAGCGTCCGACAATTCAAAATCTCAACGGGCGACCTCCTCGCCCAGCAGCGTCGCCGCCGTACAGTCCGTAATCCGCACCCGAACGTAGTCGCCCACACGGTGCGCACCGCGGTCGAAGACCACCACCTTGTTCTGCGACGTACGGCCCGACAGCCGGTTCGGGTCGCGTTTCGATGCGCCCTCGACCAGTACCTCGAACTCCCGGCCCACGTCGCGCCGATTGCTCGCCAGACCCAGTTCGTTCTGCAGCGCGATGATCTCCGACAGGCGCCGCGACTTCACCGCATCGGGCACGTCGTCCGGCAGGTGCTTCTGCGCGAAGGTTCCCGGGCGTTCCGAATACTTGAACATGTAGGCGAAATCATACCCTACCTCGCGCATGAGCGAGAGGGTTTCGAGGTGCTCCTCCTCGCTCTCGCCCGAGAAGCCGGCGATCAGATCCGTCGTGATCGCGCAGTCGGGCATAAGGCGGCGTATGGCGGCCACACGGCCGAGGTACCACTCGCGCGTATACTTGCGGTTCATGCGTTCGAGCATCGTCGTCGCCCCGGACTGTGCCGGCAGGTGGATCGCCCGGCAGATGTTGGGCATCGAGGCCATAACCTCCAGCAGGCGGTCGCTCATATCCTTGGGGTGCGACGTGGCGAAGCGCACGCGCAGCAGCGGCGAGATGGAGGCCACGCGACGCATCAGCTCCGGAAAATCGACCTCCCCGGCCCGGTACGAATTGACATTCTGCCCGAGCAGCGTAACCTCGCGGTAGCCGTTCTCGAAAAGGCTCCGCGCCTCGGCAAGGATCGTCTCCGGATCACGGCTCCGCTCGCGGCCCCGCGTATAGGGCACCACGCAGTAGGAGCAGAAGTTGTTGCAGCCCCGCATGATCGAGACGAAAGCGCTCACCCCGTTGCGGTCCAGCCGCACAGGGGCGATCTCGGCATAGGTCTCCTCGGCCGAGAGCTGCACGTTCACCCCCTTGCCGCCCGCCTCGGCCAGGTGCACCAGCCGCGGAAGGTCCCGGTAGGCATCCGGCCCCGCGACGACATCGACCCCTTCGGAGCCTTCGGTGAGCCGTTCGCGGAGCCGCTCGGCCATACAGCCGATAACCCCGATAACAAGGCCCGGTTTCGCACGCCGGTAGCGTTTCATCTCGGCCAGGCGGCCCCAGATGCGCTGCTCGGCATTGTCGCGGATCGAGCAGGTGTTGAGCAGGATAACGTCCGCCTCTTCGATGCGTTCGGTATAGACATACCCTTCGCGCTGCATGAGCGAGACGACGATCTCCGTATCGCCGACATTCATCTGGCAGCCGTAGGTCTCGACAAAAAGCCGGCGCCCGGCCCCTCCGGGCGGACGCGGCTTATTGATGTTAAAATTCTTCATTCCAAAATTACATCCCCCCGCTCCGGGACGGCGGCGTTTTAAAAAAAGTTCCCGCCGCACTACTCGGCCTGGATCGTGTTCTTGTCGGGGAACTGCTTGAAGCCCTCGCCGAACGTTTCGTAGGCATCCGTAACGACGACAAAGGCCCCCGGGTCGATCTCCCGAATCTGATGCTGTACCAGATGCACCTCCTTGCGGCTCACCACCAGAAAGATCATGTCGCGCTGCTTGTCCGTATACATGCCTTTTGCCTTGATGTAGGTCGCACTCCGGTCCAGATCCTCGATGATGAAGCGCTTGAGCTCCTCATGGTGTTCGCTGATGATGAACAACAGTTTGTCGTACGACGCGCCGTCGAGCAGGTAGGCGATCACGCGTGAGGTCGTATAGATCGTGATGAGCGAATAGAGCGTCAGCATCCACCCGCGCGGGTCGGCCTCACCCGTACCCAGGCCGAAGCCGATGACCACCAGTCCCGAGAGCACGACGAAGCCGTCGGCCAGGAAAATACCCGTGGAGAACTTGATCCCCGCGAATTTCTGCAGGAGCATCGCCACGATGTCCGTACCGCCCGTCGTGGCCTGCTGGCGCACGACAATGCCCTGTCCCACGCCGATAATCACCGCACCGATGATACAGGTCAGCAGCAGATCGTCCGAAAGGTTGAGCCGGCCGCCCAGTAACTGTGCCGGGTCCAGCGCCTCGACGGCCTCCGGCGTCGGGTAGACCAGCCGCGTCAGCACGTTCATGTAACCCGGCGTGAAGAGCGCCGCCAGCACCGTGCGCGTGCCGAACTGCCCGCCGAAAACAAGCATCGCCGTGATCATGAGCGGGATGTCGAACATGTAGCCGAAGGTTCCGACCTGCACCGAAGGGAAGATGTTGTGCAGCACGATACCCATGCCGTAAACGCCTCCCGGCACGAAATTGTAGGGGTTCACGAAGAGCACGAAACCCGTACCCATGAGTATACACCCGAAAAAGATCAGAAACCACGAGCGCCACCACGCCCACGAACCCATCGGTTCAAGAAATGCTTTCGTATTCATAAAATAGGTCTCATTCCTGTTTCCGGACCGGGCCATGCACAAAGGCTCCGGGCCGGTTGCCGGACCGACAGGGCAGCGCCGAAACGACGTTCTTTCAGGCCTGCCGGAGGGTGCAGTCCGGACAAAATTCTTCCAATTGCCCACAAAGATACGAATATTCTCGAAAAAGCCCGCTCCCCGGAATGATTTATCCCGCAACGTATCCGGTTCTCGATTTTTTTTCTATATTTGCATATAAAACCATATCGACAGGGGCTATGATTCTGACATACTACACCGCTACGACCATGATTATCATCGCCTATCTGCTGGGCTCGATTCCGAGCGCCGTGTGGATCGGCAAGAAATACTACGGCATCGACATCCGCGAATACGGTTCGAAAAACGCCGGAACGACCAACATGCTCCGCGTACTGGGACGCCGGGCCGCCCTGCCGGTCTTCGCCCTCGACTTCCTGAAGGGCTTTGTCGCCGTAACGATCATCGAAATGCTCAAATACGACGTACACATCGGCGACAACGATCTGATCAACCTCAAGATCGCCGCCGTATTCGCCGCCGTGCTGGGACACATTTTCCCCATATTCGCAGGATTCCGCGGCGGCAAGGGCGTCGCCACCCGCGTGGGAGCCGTAACGGGCATCTACCCGCCCGTAGCGCTGCTCTGCTTCGGCGTATGGTTCGTCATCCTGATGATCTTCCACTACGTCTCACTCGCCTCGATGGTCGCCGGATGCTGCTTCCCGCTCTTTACGCTCATATCGCCCAAGGTCAATGAGTCGATTCCGTTCGTCGTCTTCTCGTTCGTGATCGCCATCCTGCTCATATACACCCACCGCAAGAATATCGAACGGCTCAAAAACAGAACCGAATCGAAAACCTATATCTGGCGGCCGCGCCGGGTTTCACCGCCCGCAGCCGGGCCGCAGCAACACGGCGGAGCCGGAGCGGCAAAAGAGGCAAAGGCAGAACCGAAGGCAGCCCAGGAGGCCAAACCGAAGAAAAAGGAGATGAAGGCCGAACCGGAAACAACCCCAAGCGCCGAATCCGGAAAAGAAGAGACAAAGGCCTAACCGGAAACAGCCCCGAAACCGGGCCGGAAACGGAGGAGAAAACCGCACCGAAAAAAGAGGACGGAATCGGGGCAGAGGGAGACGGGAAATAAACGACTTGCAACAACAACCGAAGTTTCACCATGTTAGAGGAGAATCTGATCAAGATATACGAGAAAAGTTTTCGCGAAAACCGGGAAATGTCGGCACTGACCGACTACTTCAAGAACGAGACCTTTTCCTACTATGAAATGGCCAAGGAGATTGCCAAACTGCATCTCCTCTACAAAAAGGCCGGAATCAAACAGGGCGACAAGATCGCACTGATCGGCCGCAACAACCCCCGCTGGTGCATCACATACATCGGAACGATCACCTACGGCGCCGTAATCGTCCCCATCCTGCAGGATTTCACCCCGGCGGACATCATCCACATCATCAACCATTCGGAGAGCCGGCTGCTCTTCCTCGGAGACAATTTCTGGGACGTGATCGAAGAGGATCAGATCAAACAGATCGAAGCCGTGTTCTCACTTACGGACTTTCACGTCATCTACGAACGAAACGGAAAGGCGCTCACCAAGTTCCAGCGGGATATCGTGAAGAACTACCGTTCGAAATACCCGCGGGGATTCAGCGCCAACGACATCAAATATCCCGACATTCCCAACGACCGCGTCGTGCTGCTCAACTATACCTCCGGGACAACCGGGTATTCGAAGGGTGTGATGCTCACGGTGAACAACCTCACGGGAAATGTCGTCTTCGCCATGACGGCCCTCAACACCCAGACGGGCACCCGTTACTTCCAGAAAGGCGGGCGCACCCTCTCGTTCCTCCCGCTGGCACATGCCTACGGCTGCGCCTTCGACTTCCTGGCCCCGCTGGCCGTCGGCGGACACATCACCCTGCTGGGAAAGATCCCCTCGCCCAAGATCCTCATCGAGGCAATGGGCGTGGTCAAGCCGACCATCATCTGCTGCGTGCCGATGATTCTCGAAAAAGTCTACCGCAAGCAGGTGCTGCCGCTGCTCGAAAAGGGTCCCATGTCGATCGCCGTGAAGGTCCCGCTGCTCAATACGGCCATCTACTCGGCCATCCGCAAAAAACTCATGGATGCCTTCGGGGGCAATGTCAATATCTTCATCGTCGGCGGAGCACCGATGAACCAGGAGACCGAATCGTTCCTCATGAAGATCCGCTTCCCGATCACGATCGGATACGGCATGACCGAATGCGCCCCGCTGATCAGCTTCACGCCCGACAATGAATTCAAGCCCGGATCGTGCGGCCGATACCTCAAGCAGATGCTCGAAGTAAAGATCGATTCATCGGATCCCGAACACACGGCCGGAGAGATTATCGTCCGTGGCGAGCACGTCATGCAGGGCTACTACAAGAACGAGAAGGATACGCAGAAGGTGCTCGACCCCGACGGATGGCACCATACGGGCGACATGGGAACGATGGATCCCGACGGAACGCTCTACATCCGCGGACGCTCGAAAACGATGATCCTCTCGGGAAACGGACAGAACATCTATCCCGAGGAGATCGAGGACAAGCTCAACAACATGTACATGGTGCTCGAATCGCTCGTGCTCGACGCCGGAAACGGCCGGTTGAGAGCCCTCGTCGTCCCCGACTACGAACAGGCCGATGTCGAGGGTGTGGACAAATCCGAACTGCCCCAGATCATGCAGGACAACCTCAAGGAACTCAACGCGCAGCTGGCCGCCTATGAGCGCGTCGCCGACATTACGATCTACCCCACCGAGTTCGAGAAGACGCCCAAACGGAGCATCAAGCGATTCCTCTACAGCACCTCGCTGCTGGATCGGTAAGCAAGTCCGAACGGCATGAGGATCCGGGGAAAACAAGCCATAGGCGAGAACCTGCTCTATGTGATGGTCTGGTCGGCCATCATCCTGGTACCGGTGCTCAACTCGCAGATGATGTCCGAAATGCACATCAATCTGGAGAATGTACTGATCGCCTGGAGGCAGATTGCGCCCTATCTGATCATCTTCGTGATCCACAACAGCTTTCTCGCCCCGAGGTACATGCTCCGGCGGAAGTACGGAAAGTACCTCATCCTCAACATCGCACTCATCACGACCGTTTTCTTCCTGGTGGACCTCTACGAGGAGCACCTGCTCCGCGTCATGCCCGAGCAACCCGACCCCGAAACGATCGACTCCTACCGCAAGGTCTCGTTCTCCAATCTGGAGATCTACTGGAACATCGTGCTGGGCTTCTTCATGACCGGCGCCAACACGGGCATCAAGCTCATCTACCAGTCGATGCGCGACGAGCAGAAGATGGAGGCCCTGCAACGGCAGAACCTCCAGGCCGAGATGGATTATCTGAAGTATCAGATCAATCCGCACTTCTTCATGAACACGCTCAACAACATCCATGCGCTCATCGACTTCGACACCGACTCGGCCAAAAGCGCCGTCATCGAGCTCTCGAAGATGATGCGCTATGTACTCTACGACTCGGGGCGCGAGATCATCTCGCTGAACCGGGACATCCAGTTCCTGAAGAACTACATCGAGCTGATGCGCATCCGCTACACCGACGACGTCGATATCCGCATGGAGTATCCGGAAAATCTGCCCGAATCGGTATCGATCCCCCCGCTGCTGCTCATCGTCTTCATCGAAAATGCCTTCAAACACGGAGTGAGCTACAACCGTCCTTCGTATATCCACCTGAAGATCGAATATGCCGACGGGATGGTTACGAGCACCTTCGAAAACAGCCGCCACTCCGGATTTCCCGAACGCAAAAGTACTCCGGGAATCGGGCTGGAGAACGTGCGCAAGCGCCTCGCACTGATCTACGGCGAGAAGAACTACTCGCTCGAAATCCGCGAACTGGAAGATTCCTACACCGTAAAACTCGTAATCCCCACGCTGCATGCTTAAATGTATCGCCATAGACGACGAGCCGCTGGCCCTGCGGCAGATCACCGCCTACATCTCGAAGATCCCCTACCTGGAGCTGACCGCCACGTTCAACAATGCCATCGAAGCCCAGGCATATCTCGCGGGACAACCTGTCGATCTGATTTTTGTCGATATCAACATGCCCGATCTGACCGGCGTGGACTTCGTCCGCTCGCTGACCAACCGTCCGATGGTGATCTTCACCACGGCCTACTCGGAGTATGCCATCGAGGGGTTCAAGCTCGACGCGGTGGACTACCTGCTCAAGCCTTTCGGATTCGCCGACTTCAGCCGCTCGGCGGCCAAGGCCCACGCGCTCTATGAACTGCGGCAGAACCAGCGCTCCGCATCGCAGAAGGAGATGCCGGAAGCCGAACCCAAAGACAAGGAGTATCTCTCCGTGAAGGCCGACTACAAGGTTTCGCTCGTGCGCATCGCCGACATCGTCTATCTGGAAAGCGAGGGCGAATATGTACGCATGCATCTGGCCGACGGATCGACCATCACGACCCTCTTCCGCCTCAAGAACATGGAAGCCGCACTTCCCGCCGACTCCTTCATGCGCGTACACCGCTCCTACATCGTAAACCTACGGGCCATCAAGGCCTATGTAAAGGGTCGCATCTTCCTGAACGACAGCAACGAGTACATCCCCATCGGAGAGAGCTACAAGGAGGCCTTCCAGGCCTATATCGACAAGAATTTCCGAAATCTGTAACAAGGGACACGCGCCATCGGGCGGCACGCGACGACATCAGCAACCGTCGAGCCGCGGAAATGCCTGCAACTGCTCATACTGTCCGTCCCGATAGGTGCAGCAATAGTGTTTCAGACCGTTGGTCAGGATGATGTAACGGGCCTGCAGCACCGAATTGTAACGGACGGCCTGCGCCAGTGTCTGCCGGTTGATTACAACGTCGGGCGCCTTGCATTCGGCCAGGAGCAGCGGTCGCCCCGCATCATCGACCACCACGACGTCGGCCCGCTGCGGCTGCCCGTTGAGCAGTACGGCATACTCCTCGACAATGCGCAGGGGCTGCACGCCGCAATGCGAAACCAGATAGGCGATCAGATGCTGTCGCACCCACTCCTCGGGAGTCAGCACGAGATAGATTCCCCGAATGGGATCCCACACCTCGACCTTGTCGCCGCAGCGACGGGCCTTCAGGCGAATGGACGGAAAGTTCAGATTAGGCAGCACGGACATCGCAACTATGGAAAAAATTCGTACCTTTACCGTGCAAATATACGAAATATGCGGATCATACTCTCCATACTGGCTCTGTTTTGCATCGGTACGGCCGATGCCCAGCAATACAATCCCTCCTGCGGACGCGAACTGCCCCGCACGCCCATCCGGATCTATCCTACGGCGGCCGAAGCCTCCGAAGCAGGCAGGGAGGGCAATCGATACATGAGCCCCCTGACGACGTGGGAGAACGACGGTGAACGGATGACGGCAACCTTCACCGTACCCTTCGCATGGATCAACCGGCAGGTATTCTTCCGTCTGGAATGGGTTTCGCGCGCCTACGAACTTTGGATCAACGGCCGTAAGGTCGGATACGACGCCAACGGCAACGCCCCGGCGGAGTACAACATCACCAAATACGTCGAGGAGGGGCGCAACCGGGTGGAGATCGTGGCTGCGGAGAGCGCCCACGGCGCCCTGCTGGAGAGCTGGAAGAGTTCCTCGCAGCTGGAGGCGGGCGAGGCTTGGGTTATGAGCCAGCCGACGCTCCACGTCCGCGACATTCTCTCGCGTACGCGGATCGGCGAGGACGGCGACGCCACGGCCGAAGTCGGGGTTGTCCTCCGTACCGGATCGCTCAATCCGCGGACCTCGAGGCTCTACTACACGCTGCTCTCCCCTTCGGGCAGAACCGTAACGACGGGCAGCCGCGAAATCACGCTCAACATGCGCCGCGAGGATACGGTGCGTTTTCTGGCCCGCATCCCCTATGATTCGCTCTGGTGCGATACGATGACACGCCCCTACCGGCTGCAGCTGAAAACGCAGCACGAAGGCCGCTACGAGGAGTATCTCGAGCAACCGCTCGACTTCCGTACCGTGGAGGTGCGAGAAGGACACATGTCGATCAACGGCCGCAAAGTAGCCCTGCGCTGCCGCGAAGTTCCGGGCGACTATGATCCCGGGAAGCTCCGCGAACTGCGCGGCGAGGGATACACGACCCTGCGCCTGCTGCCCGGCCCCGTTGCGAAACCGCTGCTGGACAGTTGCGACCGTCTGGGCCTCTATGTAATCGTACAGGCGCCCGTAGATACGCGCCGCAGCGGTGATTCGCGCCGCGTAGGCGGAAATCCGTCGAACAACCCCGCCTGGCGCGAGGCATACGTCGAACGGGCATTGGACAGCTACCATACGACCAAGCTGCATCCGTCGGTTATCGCCTTTGCGCTGGCTACGCAGTCGGCAAACGGCATCAACCTTTATGAAAGCTATCTGAAAGTCAAAGAACTGCATGAAGAGCGGCCCTTCATCTACCCCGATGCCGAAGGGGAATGGAACAGCGACCGGCTCTTCGTGGAGTAAATCCGGAGGAGAACACCGAAAGGCTCCGGGATAAAAAAATCGAAAATTTTTACCCCGTTTTTTTGGAGATACGAAAATTATAGCTATCTTTGCACTCGCAATCAGGAAATGATTGATGCCTCTCTAGCTCAGTTGGTAGAGCACGACACTCTTAATGTTGGGGTCCAGGGTTCGAGCCCCTGGGGGGGTACCAAAGCGGAAAACTCAAGTTTTCCGCTTTTTTTGTTTTCCAGACAAAGGTGTTTCAACGCAAAACATTCCGGAGCTGCCTATTCCACGAAGCATGATGCATTGCATGGGGCGACAGCTATCAACGGCCGGCAAGAGCATGATGCATGAAAACAAAAAAACGGACAACCGTATGAGTTGTCCGTTCAGGTAGCGGGAGGAGGACTCGAACCTCCGACCTTCGGGTTATGAGCCCGACGAGCTGCCAACTGCTCCATCCCGCGATATATCTTCGATATGTGATCTATCGCTTTTGCAAGTGCAAAGATAATACAAATAATCGGTCTTTACAAATAAAATTTCCCGACCGCCGTCGTCTCGGACGATAATCCCCCCGCAATCAACCGGTTATCCGGAAAACTTTTTTTCAATCGACGCGAAAACGCCCCGCACGGCTGCCGGCGCCGGAGCAGTCAGTCGTCGAATCGGTCGAACATCTGCGTCGAAAGGTACTTCTCGGCCCGGTCGGGAAATACGACCACGATGTTTCCCGCGTCGATCCGTTCGGCCGTGCGGAGTGCCGCCAGCATCGCCGCGCCGCTGCTCATGCCGGCGAAGATTCCCTCGCTGGCGATGATCCGACGGGCCATGTCGATCGCCTCCTCGCTCTCGACAAGCTCCTGAATGTCGATCTTCGCGGGATCGTAGATCTCCGGGACGATCGCCTCCTGCATGTTCTTCAATCCCTGGATGTAGTGTCCCCGCGTAGGCTGCGCGCAGACCACGCGGATCGAAGGCTTCATCGCCTTCAGAAAGCGCGAAAGCCCCATAAGCGTCCCCGACGTGCCGAGGGCGCAGACCAGGTAGTCGATCTCGCCGCCGGTCTGCTGCCAGATTTCGAGAGCCGTATTCTCATAATGGGCCAGGTAGTTGCAGGCATTGGTGAACTGATCGGTCATGAAATAGCGGTCGGGGTCCTCTGTAACGAGCCGCCGCGCCAGGCGGAAGGCCCCGGCTGGACCCTCCGTGCCGGGGGGGAGACGGCCCCGGGCGCCCTAGGCGCGGCAGGCCTTGGG
>ERZ1664504.29-NODE-29-length-11869-cov-5.169460_pt1 | contig 11869 bp, 14 predicted proteins | sample MGYA00575343_ERZ1664504 | MGnify/ENA primary metagenome ERZ1664504 (study PRJEB40874, sample SAMEA4040736) | Gallus gallus | biome: gut; material: content | place: India | collected 2016-01-01 | study: EMG produced TPA metagenomics assembly of PRJEB14491 data set... | reverse complement strand
AAGAAAAGGAGAAAAAGAAAATGGAAAACAAGGAACAAGTAATCGGAATGGGAGGAATGGCAGGTGCAAACGTTGAACCGCAGGCCCGCGATTATGCTGCTGAGTGGAGCGGACAGTCAACGGGTATGATCGGCCGCGACTGGTGCAGCTGGGCGCCGGAGCGCAATGATGAAATGTTGCCAAAGATCACCGGTGAGGCCATCGCCCTGGCCGACGTGGTCAACACAAAGATAACGGTTACGGATGTATACTTGGAAAATGTCCAGGTGGTGGATGACAAGACGGGGGAGGAGCACATCCTTCCGCGGATCCTTCTGATCTGCCCGGACCAGGTGGTGAGCTGCGTATCCATGACCGCCTTCACCGCGTTGTCAAAGATCATGCGCTTCAAGGGAACGCCTACGCCGGAGAATCCGCTGATCCTGAAGCCCATTCAGAACATGAAAGGCCAGAAGAGGTTCTACAATTTCCAGGTTCTGGCAAAATAGCATAGCGAGGAGGTGGAGTTATGGCTTACAAATGGAATAGCGCAAACGCGCAAAAATTCCGTAATGCCATAAGAAACTACAACCGCGCCTTGAATAAACAGCGCCGTAATGACCCATACGGCGCTATTTATTTACCGGACAATATCAGCGTGTCTGATGTCGTCTATACGTCGCGGTTTGAGAATGTACAGGAAGCGAACGACTTTTTAAATTCTATCCGTCGCGCAGCGCGCCCGGGGGCCTTCCAGCCGGTGATGAATGATAAGGGTGTGGCGGTCAGCAAATGGCAGCTGAACGAAGCGAAGCTGAAAGCGCGGCGTGATTATAACCGCGTGATCGGCAGGGCAGAGAAAATGTTGGAAGAGGCGAAAAAGTTAAGAGGGAAGAAGCGCGCGCGGATGCTCATACAGGCCGTGCGTCTGAAGGATTCAGCAGTGAAGACATACCCGAAGTTCGAACAGTGGGGGCGCGAATCCGCCGCCGCATATATGAAGGCTCTCGAGCGCACAAACAACCTGAAGGTGCTGCAGGAATCTGATGAACGTTACAAGAATAGCTATTTGAAGATCGTTCGCGAGAAATTCGGCAAAGGGTCGGCGCTGGAAAAGCTGATTTCCGGAATGGCGGCGGAGATCGTCGCGGCGTCATATTTTGCGGATCCGTACTTGCACTTTGAAATTTTCTACATGGAGGATGACTTCCAGGATTACATGAACACGCTGCAGGAGCACTGGGAAGCTTTTGCACGCGAGTACGTATGAGTTGGTATGTATGCGATTTTGAAACGACAATTGAGGATGACCCGCGTGTGTGGGAATGGGAAGCGCTGAGCGACGATGAAAAATGCACTGGCACAGACATAGAAAGCTATATGATCTGGCTGCTGTCAGAAAGCCGGACGGTGTATTTCCACAATATGAAATTTGACAGCTCCTACATTTTGAGCTGGCTCTTTCAGCACGGCTGGACCCATGTCTGGGAAAAGGCGGATAGATCCTTTACCACGATCATCTCTGACATGGGGCAGTATTACATGGTGCGCATCTGGAAGGATGACGTTACGGTGACGATATATGACAGTTATAAGATCGTGTCCCTGTCCGTCCACGACATCGCCGGGGCGTATGGACTGGCAGAATCAAAAGGCGAGATCGACTACAGCCTGCCAAGGCCGCCGGGCTATCAGCCGACGGCGGAGGAATGGGATTACCTTCACCGGGACTGCCTGATCGTTCACAGGGCGCTGTCTATCGTGTTTGCGGCCGGGCTGGACCGGATGACACAGAGTGCTAATGCTTACGCGCAGTTTGTCGAGATGACCGGCAAGAAAAACTTCCTGAAGCTTTTCCCGATGCTGACGTTGCAGCAGGATGAATTTTGCCGTAAGGCATATTACGGCGGAAGCGCTCAGGTTGGGAAATTATTCAAAGGCCAGGAGGTCGGCGAAGGTATCGTGCTGGATTACAACTCCATGTATCCGGCCAAGATGCGCTATGAACTGCTTCCGTATGGCCGACCGGTGTACCAGATGGGCAAGATCGAAGCGACGGAAGAATATCCCCTCTTCATTCAACGTCTCACGTGCTCCTTGAAGCTGAAGGATGATCATATCCCTTCTGTGATGGGAAAGCATATTTCGCGCTTTCGCGATGTCAAATTTCTGGAAGACAGCGAAGGCATCATTGAGCTGACGCTCACGAACATTGATATTGCCCTGATGATGGATCAATACGACGTGGAGAACATCACCTGGTTAGATGGGTTCAGATTCCGCGGTTCTCGGAAGCTCTTCTGCGATTTCATCGACCACTGGACGGCGGAAAAAGAAAGCGCCGCCATGGAAGGAAACAAGGGAAAGCGACAGATCGCCAAAGACATGATGAACAAACTTAGCGGAAAGTTCGGCACGAAACGCTGGCTGAAGAAAAAAGAGCCGTATTATGATGGTCGGGTGAAGCATCGCGCGGTGGAGGATGCAGATGAAGCGACAAAGGGCTATGTCCCGGTCATCGCCTTCATTACCTCATATGGCCGCGATGGTATAATTCGCAATGCGCAAGCGAATTATTCACGATTCCTCTACATGGACACGGACAGTCTGCATCTTTTGGGCACCGAGTTCCCGGATGGAATCGACATTGACGATTACCGCCTGGGGGCGATGAAGATCGAGGGGCATTTCTACCGCGGGAAATACCTGCATGCGAAGTGCTACATCGAAGAAATGGACCTGGACGAAAAGGAGGCCGAGCGAGGGCAGTACCCGGTAAGCGGTGATCGGATGACGAAGGTGACCATTGCCGGGCTTCCAGGGAATTGTCGACGCCAAGTGTCGTTCGGCAATTTCCACGTCGGGGCGATCTACACCGGAAAGCTGAAGCCGGTGTACCATTCTACCGGCATAGTGCTGGAGGAAACGACCTTCCAGATATCTGATATTTGACAGTTTTTCAAAATCGTGATAACATGAAATCAGCGGGAAACCGCCGAAAAGCGGCCTGACGGGTCGGGAGCTATAATATGAGATGAGCGTGAGGGGGACACCACCGTTTAGCCGCGGCCCTTCAGCTGATGCGGGTGGTACCGTCGTCCCATAGCGTTCCCCGATCCCTCAGGCCCTTTTCTGTTGAAAGGAGAGAAAACATGAATTATCTAAACGGGCGGGAAATCGACGGCTACGGCTGCCCGGTGAACATCATAGAAACCAACCGGGGATATGGCAAGAGCTACGGATGGAAGAAGAAATGCGTGAAGATGGTCAGACGCGGCGGGAAGTTCGTCTACGTTGTTCGCCGCCCCCAAAACTGGAAGGACATCACAGACAAAAAGCTTCAGATCTTTTCAGACGTCAACCGTGATCTGGGCGAGAACATCGAGACGAAAAAAGCGGGATTCTTCCGCGGTGATGAACAGGTGGGCTATATCGTCGAGCTGTCAAAGGCACAAAGCGTGAAGCCTGCATCCTTTGCGAACGTGCAGATGGTGATATTTGACGAATTTCTCATTGAAACTAACAGCCCGGAAAGATACCTCCCGCAGGAGCCGGTCCAGCTGATGATCCTGTTCGACACGATCGCACGTAACCGCAGCGATGTCAAGCTGTACATGCTGGGCAATGCTTCCGTATTGTATAACCCGTATGTCATTTTCTGGAACCTGCGGCTGCCGAAAAAGGGAAGGATATCCATTTCCGACAATCGCCGCATCCTATTATTTATCGGGGTTTCCGAGAAGTTCATCCAGCAGAGGTAGTAGACGCTGGCCGGTGAGCTGATTCAGGGGACGAGTTATGAAGCGTTCGCGCTGTACAATCAGTTCGCGTTCGACAACATGCTTTATCTGGACAAAGTGCCAAAGGGTGCGCACTATTATGTCAGCATAAAGACAACCGTTCCTCTGGGCGTCTATACGCATGGAAAATATTTCTACGTGTCGCAAAATTATGAGAAGAGCTTTCCGCGCGTCCTCGTCCTGCCGGAAAATGTCAGCGACGAGCGGGAGACGGTAGCACATCGCAGTAATTTTTATGTTGTTCTGCTGAAAAAATTGTACTTGAACGGTTTTGTCAGATATGAAAATGTCAAGGTTAAGGAGCTGTTCATCGGATTCATTTCAGCGTTTTTGTGATATAATGGTGAAAGGAGGTGAGATAATGGAAATGCAGACGATCATTGAGGTAATTCAGAACCTCGGAGTGCCTGTAGCGGTGCTGATCTTTTGCGGCTGGTTCATCGTCCGCCAGGAGGACAAGCACAACGAGGAGGTGGCCGCGCTGACCGACACGCTGAGCGCGAACACCGAGGCCATCAGCGAGATCAAAGTGATGATCCAGACATTCATGGATTACATGGCCAAGATGAACACAGATGAAACCGAAGGTTAGGAGGTGTTGTTATGTACGCATGCGGCAAAAATTTTTATGAGAAGTACAAAAATACCGCTATTGATTATGATGGGGTCTACGGGGTACAGTGCGTAGACCTGTTCAAGATCCAGTGTAAGGAGCTGGGAAAGAAGATCGGCGCGATCGGCGGCAGCGGATATGCCCGGGAGATCTATCACCGGTTCAACGCGCTGGGCCTTTCCAAGATCTTCTCCCGGCACGCTGCCGGAACCAAGTCCATGGTGTACGGTGATTGGGTCGTGTGGGAAAGAGGATCCGCCGACTGCCCGGACAGCCACGTTGGCATGTTCGTTGGATGGAACGGGGACCGCGTGAAGGTTTTCGGGTACAATCAGGCCGGGAAGGCAGCAGCTTCCATCGTCTCCCTTTCCACGGATGGAATGCTGGGATTCCTCCATCCGCTCATGATGAACAATGGGTCGAAGGAAGTGACCGACGCGCTCGTGAAAGATATCATCTATGGAAGATGGGGCAATGGTCAGGAGCGCATCGAAAAGCTGGAAGCTGCTGGCTATGACGCCGACGAGGTGCAGGCAGCCGTCAATGCGTCGCTGGCAGCGAAGCCTAGGCCGGTAACTGTCGAGATCGTTAACGCAGTGATCCGCGGGGACTATGGAAACGGCGCAGCAAGAAAAGCTAATCTGGAAAAAGCCGGCTATGATTATGATGAGGTCCAGGCGGCCGTGAACGAGAGGCTGTTATGATGAGAGATTACACGGTACCCTACAATGTCACGGCGGAGGACGCGCTGAAGATCTTCTACAAAAACATGGCGATCATTCTGAGGCAGGCCCAGAGCGCAGAGGATCCGGCAGAGATCGAGCGCCTGATGTATGACATGCGCGTGTGTGCGCGCAACGTGTCGACGCTGGCGCGCATGAAGCCGGATGCCGTGGTCAATCCGGCACCGGAGGCCGCCGAGGAGTAGGCATGCAGCCGGGGCAGACGCTGCGCGATGACGCCGGAAATCAAGTGTGCCTGTTCCCACTGCCGGTGCTGCACGTCACCCAGACGTCATCACCGAGCAGCTATTCCCATTGCTGTGGAAACCCGTTCGACTGTGTCGGCTCTTCTGCGCGAGCTAATTATTACGCCCCGTGTGATATGCGGCTGATCTACGCCGGGCCCGCGGGCAACGGCATGCCCCGCATCTGGCAGAGCCAAAAGCAGGTGCGAACCCCGAGCGGTGTAACGTATGTCTGCGTTGAGTTCGGTCACGACAATAACCCGCCGTATTCCACGGTTGGGGCAACGGTCAGGCAGGGGCAGCTGATCGGGCACACGGGGACCGCCGGGATGGTGACCGGGGACCACGTGCACATCGATCAGGCGCGCGGTCAAAACAAGACGCTTGTCAATTATGGCGTCGTATGCTCAGGCGGGAACGAGTGCTGGGCCCTTGCTGATTCCATTGTTCCGACTTCTATTTTTTACATCAACGACACAACGATTATTGACAGCATGGGGCTTAGCTTTTCCACATTTGACGGTGGAGACCCCGGTCCTGACCCGCCTGATCCGCCCGGGCCGGTGACCCCGGAATTTGAGCCGATGAAGTTTTTCTTCATGGCCCTGAAAAGGAGATGAGAATATGAAAGATTCGTCAGCGATCAATCAGCTTTTAGCCGACTACATGGCCGGGCTGGAGGATCCTACTACAGTAGAGCCGTTGTTTTCCGAGATCCGTCATGAGATCGAGGAACGCGACGGTTACCTGAAAGATTATGTCGACATTGCAGAGGACGGCACCGTCACTGCGAAGGTGAACGGCTTAACCGACTACAAAGCAAAATACGAGGACATGCGCCAAAAATACATCGACAGATGGATGAATGGGGCAAATGACGGGCCAGACCCCGTCGATGTCAGCGACGAGACAGACCCGGAACCGGATGCTGAAACGCTTCCGACTTCTGAGCTGTTCGTGAAAGGAGATGAATAGACATGCCGACAAAACCGAAGAATGTGACGATGAATACCGAAGCGAAGAACGCTGACTATTTGAATGCAATTAGAACAAACGCGTCGACGTACTATCGGGAGAATGTACCGATCGCGACGTATGACGCCGCAAGCGTTCGCGATGTTGGGCGCATCGTGCTTAATTCAACGACATGGACCAATGAGTTTTACAGCGCTCTGGTCAATCAGTTCGCCTTCATCTTTGGTTCATCCAAGATGTTCTATAACAAGTGGGTGGATTTTAAAAAAGGTCTTATCGGACTGGGCGAGCTGGTGGAAGAATTCTTTGTGCAGATCGCCTTGCCGAATAACTACAATCCGGACATTGCTGCCACGGAGATCTTCAAGCGGGTCATCGCGGATGTGCAGACAGCGATTTACCGCATCAACGTCAAGACGTTTTACAAAACGACGATCAACCGCCCGCTGCTGGAGATGGCCTTCACTACCGAAGGCGGCATGGCCGATCTGATCGGCAAGGTCTTCACTTCGATGGCTGCAGCCTGCGAGGTGGACCAGATGAACGCCATCAAGTACCTTCTGGCCCGCAAGATCCTGGACGGAAAGATCAAGACGGTGCCGATCGCTGAGGTTTCCGGTACCAACACAGAAGCGAACGCCAAGGCGGCAGCGCGGCAGATGAAGGCCGACTTTGAGAACTTCTTCTTCCCGCGTACTGACTACAACGAAGCAGGCGTCATGAACTGGGTCAATGATAAGAGTGACGTTTCCTTCATGCTGACGACATCATTCGGCGCGGCTTACGACATCGAGGTGCTGGCAGCTGCTTTCAATTTGGAGTATGCCGACTTCATGGGCAGGGTCAAGCGCGTTGACAGCCTGACGAACATTGACTTTACGCGCCTGAACGCATTCTTTGACCTTCCGACGCCGCTTGAGGAGTTCACCGAGAGCGAAAAGACGGTGCTCGATCAGGTGGCGGCGATCACGTTCGACAATGGCTTAATCCAGTGGTATGACCGGCTGTACGAGTGGCACGAAGAACCGAACGGTCAGTCGATGGAGTGGCAGAACTGGCTGCACTACTGGGCACTGATCGCATCATCCCCGTTCGCCAACGCTGTTGCGTATGTACAGAGCGCCGATGACACGCTGGGCACTGTGACAGCGGTGACTTCCGCATATAGCGGCAAGACGATCTCTCTGCCGGTCGGCTCTTCCCTTTCGCTAATCTGGGAGGTGGAAGGTACGGGAATCTATTCCAAAGCTGTTAACTTCACATCCTCTGGTATTGTTTCCGGCAACTTCAGCGTATCGGCAGACGGTGTGATTACAGCACTTAAGGCTGGAACGTCTAAGGCAGTGAATATCGTCAGCGCTCAGGACAGCACGAAGAAAGCAACAGTCAATGTGACTGTCACCGATGTATCATGATCCGCATCGGGGATGTAACCGACGTTCAGCCGGAAAGCCAGGTGATCTTCCTTTCCGGCATCCCCAATATTGACGGGGAAGACACAATTTTCTTTCCTGATAGACAGTCGCAGTACGTTTGGTTTAATTCCCATCGCGCGCCCGCCCTGAACGGGCGGGCGGCTGTCTATACGAACATCAATATCATGCGGGGTACGTTGGTGGCGAATTTCGACGCCGAAACGATCATGAACAATTCCAACTATCTGATGATCAAAAACCGGGAAAAATGGTACTACTGCTTTTTGGTCGGCGTTGTCCAGAACTCGGTCAACTCTTCCACGGTCTCCTTCAAGGTCGACGCGCTGCAGACGTATTATTTTGATTACGGCATCATTCAGGCGTACATCGAGCGCGAGCATGTGACGAATGATACGGTGGAGAACATCTACAACCGTTATAACGCGGTCACGGACGAGCTGGAATGCGGGGATTATGTGGTAGATGAGCGCGTCCAGCTGTCACAGACCGGTTATTCAGCCGTAGTCTGGGCATCACAGAATGCGAGCGGGGCTCAGACATCATCCGTCAATTATGGCCTGTACAATGGGGCAGCACCGCATCGCATCAACTCAGAGAGCTACAGCAGCGCTAACGATTTTGGGAACGCGGTCAATTCTTATCTCAATCAGCTTACGGAAGCCGGGGCAGCCAATTCCATTTTGAATATCTGTCAGGTGCCGAATACATTTTTCGGCAGCAACCCTTACACGCTGAGTATCGACAAGCCAACGAGCGTTGGCGGCTACACGCCTCGTAATAAGATACTGCTGGGACAGCCTTATACTTTCGTCGTGGCCGGAACCAACTGCGGCTCAAGCGTCGATCTGTCTTTCGAGCTAGCCTACAGCAACGGTTACAACATCCAGTGCGCTGTCTACTACATGCTGTCCCCGCAGCCGCAGGCAATTTTGATCCCGATGAATTATCGGGGCACGCAGTATGACGCTGACGACGCCATTACGATGGATAATTATCCGCAATGCGCCTACGCCACGGATTCTTACAAGGCGTGGTTGGCCCTCAATAGCAATCAGCTTTCAGCCGGGCGGCAAAATATCTACTCCAGCGCTGCTGTCAATCAGCAGATCGCGGCGAACAACCGCAACGCCGCAGCGTTCGGCCTGCTGGGCAACGCGGTCGGCGCGGTCGGGTCACTGCTGACCGGCAATGTTGGCGGGGTCATCGCCAACGTCGGCGGCGCGATCGGCGGGGCGGTCAATATCGACACGCAATACAACAACGCCAACCTGGCCAATCAAAACAGCAAGGAGAACGCAATCCGATCCCTCAACGCAAAAATCACGGACGCTTCAAAGATGCCCTTCACGCCGACTGCGGGAAGCGGCGGAAACGCGCCGTTTCAGCTCAAATTTTTCGACATCGACGGCGCGGGAATGTTCCCGATCGCGGACTTTTTCCTGGAGCGCCGCAGCATCAAAAGAGCCCAGGCACAGCGCTTAGATCAGTATTACGACATGTACGGCTATCGCGTTAACCGTCTGGGGATCCCTAATGAGGATCACCGGGAACGCTACTGGTATACGAAGACCGCGGATATTACCTTGAGCGGCGCCGGGATCCCTTATTCCTATTTTAACGAGATCAAGGCGCGCTACAACGCCGGCATCCGCTTCTGGCGGTATACTGACCTCGTGGGAAATTATGCGCTGCTCAACCGCACAACGCTGGAGGCCGAGCCGATGAAATTATGGGAGCCGATCCACTGGGACGGCGAGGGGGTGAAAAACGATGTCAAGAAATAATCGAAGAAAGCAGCGGCTGATGAACAATGTCAGCTATAACATCTGGTTTAATCGGCTGGCGAATATCTGCCAGAACCGCTTCCGCTGGGAACTTCCCGAAACCTGCGACGCGGACATGATCGAGCGGGCATACTTCCGCGCCGGGCGCGCCTGCGTGTTCATCGATGACATCATCGGACCGGTCAGCCTGCCGTTCACCAACGCAACGCCGCTCAATATCTATGGATATCCGGCGAAGGTCCAACCATATTCCTTCTATTGCGGGGTCAATTATGGATTGATCCCCCTGAAGGATTGCGCGGTTTCTTTCGCCAACACACAGCGCATAAGCGATTACTCCCTGTGCGATTACTACGCCATGCGCTTAGCTGACCTTAGCCGAACCATAGACGTTAACCTGACGCTGCAGAAGGCAGCAGCCGGGGCAGTCGTGGGAAGCGAAGCGCAGAAAAACAGTGTGGTTACGGCCGTTAAGCGCATCGCGGAAAACGACGTGTTCATCGTTGTCGACAAGGACCAATGGCAAAACGAGGCGATCACCGGGAAGCAGAACGCGCTGAGCACATTCAGCTTCAACGTCCCATTCATCGCGGATAAGCTGCAGATCGAAGCGGCGCAGCTGTTCAACGAATTTCTAACGGCTGTAGGAATTGAAAACAGTAACATGGATAAAAAGGAGCGTGTTAACTCTTCTGAAACCAACGGCAATATCGGCGCGATCGAAGCAGCGCGCAACATCGCCTTGGCCCCGCGCCGCCGGCTGTGTGAAGAAGCCAAGAAAAAGCTGGGGGTCGACATGTCTGTGTCATGGGATTCAGATATTGCGACGCTGCTCAATGCTGCCTTCAGCGACATCGTCCGCGATCAGCTGAGCAGATCGCTCGGACTGGGGGAAGCGCAGGCGTTCCGAAAGGTTGGGAAAGAGGAAGAGGATCCGAGGTGATGAAAGATGATCAACCATGAACTGCCGCAGTATACGGTCACACTTGAAATGGTCATGCAGGGATTGATACAGTCGAGCGTGGAAGACGTGCTGACCCGCGATCAGATCGTGGAAGCATCGGCGAAGCTGTTCGACTTCCCGATCGATTTGACCGATGAGGACCGCGCCGCCTTCACGGTCGGTTTCTGCAAGCACTTCCGCTGGCGGGAGATCGCGGTGACACCGTTCGCCCGCTGGAAAACATATCTGGAGGAGTTTTGCGACAACAACGCGGATTTCATCCGGTCCGTGTTGGCGGAAGCGCGCCGGGATGCGTCACTGTTCGGCACCGTGGACATCGTGGAAGATCGCGACAAAACGCGAAGCTATGACCGTGACCGAACGTCGTCAACGGACAGCCTGCAGATTAATGACAACTCAGACCGGTCAACCGTCACCAACGTGGCGTCGACATTCCCGCAGGCAACGCTTGCCGGACGTGATTACGCCTCAAACTCAGACCAGAGCGAAACGGAAAACACCGCGGATTATCAGCTTTCTACAACGGCCGACAGCGACGAAAAGGAAAAGCTGAACGAGGGCGAAAATGAAAAGGTGACCCGGCAGGGCTTCAACGGCTTCCTTTCCGGTGAGGTCTACGCGTCCGCGCTGAAGGTATATCCCAAACTGTCCCTGCTATGGCGGCAAATGTCGTACTTGTTTTATTCAATATATTAGGTGGTGAAAAATATGGACAATAAAAAGACGTTCAGCTTGAACGGACCAACCGAACACATCGCAAAGGCGCGTTTGATCAGAGAGCTGCCCTTCAATTTCAATCCGATCAATAATATTGCCTTTATCGACGCACCAACGGACTACATCCTGTTGGCGAAGCTGACCCAGAAGACGAACGAGGTAATCGCAGTGATCAATGCGCTTAACGCAGCCATGGATAACTTCTACGAGCGAGTAGACGCGGCGATCGAGCAATACACGATCGATGAGGTAAACAGCCTGCTGGCATCCGGAGCGATCACATTAAGCATTACCTACGATGAGGACACAAAAGATCTAAAATTCTCATTAGCTACCGCAAAGAAGGGGGGATGAAAATGGCCGTAATAGGAAGTTTTAAAAGTATTAGCGACAACACAAACACTTATGATGTCGACTATTCGGAAATTCAGCAAGAGTTCAACTCAATTGAGCAATCTGTCAATCAGTCTATCGAGCATATCAACGTAAGCAATGAACAATTTCAGGCGGACGTCACAGAAAAGGTCAACGCAATAAAAGGGAATATCACCACGATGCAATGCTTTTCTCAGGTTTTCATATTGATCAAACTGGGAAATGTTGAGACGATACAGCCCCTCCAGTCTTTCTTCAA
>ERZ1664504.25-NODE-25-length-12894-cov-5.083028_pt1 | contig 12894 bp, 15 predicted proteins | sample MGYA00575343_ERZ1664504 | MGnify/ENA primary metagenome ERZ1664504 (study PRJEB40874, sample SAMEA4040736) | Gallus gallus | biome: gut; material: content | place: India | collected 2016-01-01 | study: EMG produced TPA metagenomics assembly of PRJEB14491 data set... | reverse complement strand
CCAGGGCAACTCGCTCGAGGTGGGCGCCGCCTCGACGCGCGCCGTGGTGGCCTGTTCGGTGGTGATTCTGCTTTTCGACCTGATTCTGACCCAAGTGCTGCTCATATGATACGGACCGAACATATCGTCAAATCGTTCGACGGACGCCGCGTGCTCGACGACATCAGCATCGAGTTCGAGACCGGCAAGACGAACCTGATCATCGGCCGCAGCGGCTCGGGAAAGACCGTGCTGCTGAAGACCCTCGTGGGTCTGCACGAACCCGACGCGGGCAGCGTCTGGTACGACGACGTGAACTTCACGGCGCTGGGGTTCCGCGAACGCAAGTCGATCCGCCGCGACATCGGCATGATCTTCCAGGGCGGGGCGCTGCTCGACTCGTCGACCGTCGAGGAAAATGTCAAGCTGCCGCTGGATCTCTTTACCGAACAGAGCGAGCGGGAGAAGATGGAGCGCGTCGATTTCTGCCTGCAGCGCGTGCGGCTCGAGAATGCCAACCACCTCTATCCGGCCGAGCTGTCGGGCGGCATGATCAAGCGTGTGGCCATTGCCCGGGCCATCGTGATGAATCCGCGCTACCTGTTTTGCGATGAGCCCAACTCGGGCCTCGACCCGCAGACCTCGATCGTCATCGACAACCTGATCCACGAGATCACCCGGGAGTACGGCATCACGACGATCGTCAATACGCACGACATGAACTCGGTGATGGAGATCGGCGAGAAGATCGTCTACATCCACGAGGGCCGCAAGTGGTGGGAGGGCACCAAGGAGGAGATCCTCCATGCCGACAACCCCGAACTCAACGACTTCGTCTTCGCCTCGGCGATGGCCAAGCGGGCCAAGGCCGTTTCGCGGTAGGACGGCGTAATGCCCCGATATACCGCTTGTTGCGTCTGCGGAGGCCCGGTCATGCGGCGCGGCGGCGGGCTTTCTGCCCTGCGGTTGCGGGATGCGGGCCCTCCGGGCCGTGATGCGGCTTTCGGGGACTGAAAATATTTGAATTTTTATTTGCGTAAAATATAGAAAGTGTGTACTTTTGCGCTGGAAAAAACGAAGAGAGTTTTTTTATTAACAAATAAATCAAAACATTATGGCAACTATTAAGATTGGTATCAACGGCTTTGGCCGTATCGGCCGTATGGTTTTCCGTGCTGCCTGCACGCAGACCGACAAGTACGAGATCGTGGGCATCAACGACCTTTGCCCGGTGGATTATCTGGCATACATGCTCAAGTACGATACGATGCACGGCCAGTTCAAGGGCGAGATCAACTACGACGTTGAGAAGAGCCAGCTGATCGTAAACGGCCACGCCATCCGCGTAACCGCCGAGAAGGATCCCGCAAACCTGAAGTGGAACGAGGTAGGTGCCGAGTATGTTGTTGAATCGACGGGTCTGTTCCTGACCGAGGAGAAGGCTCAGGCTCACTTGGCAGCCGGTGCCAAGTATGTCGTTATGTCGGCTCCCTCGAAGGACGCTACGCCGATGTTCGTATGCGGTGTGAACACCGATACCTATGCAGGTCAGAAGATCGTTTCGAACGCTTCGTGCACCACGAACTGCCTCGCCCCGATCGCCAAGGTGCTGAATGACAAGTTCGGTATCACGGACGGTCTGATGACGACGGTTCACTCGACCACCGCCACGCAGAAGACCGTGGACGGTCCCTCGATGAAGGACTGGCGCGGCGGCCGTGCCGCTTCGGGCAACATCATCCCCTCCTCGACCGGCGCTGCCAAGGCCGTAGGTAAGGTGATCCCCTCGCTGAACGGCAAGCTGACGGGTATGTCGATGCGTGTTCCGACCCTCGACGTTTCGGTTGTCGATCTGACCGTAAACCTCGCAAAGCCCGCGAAGTACGATGAGATCTGCGCTGCCATGAAGGAGGCTTCGGAAGGCGAGCTGAAGGGTGTGCTGGGTTACACCGAGGAGGCTGTCGTTTCGTCGGACTTCCTGGGCGATCCCCGTACGTCGATCTTCGACAAGGCTGCCGGTATCGCTCTGACCGACACCTTCGTAAAGGTCGTTGCCTGGTACGACAACGAGTGGGGTTACTCGAACAAGGTGCTCGACCTCATCTCGGTGATGAAGGCTTACAACAAGTAATCGTCCATCACGCGATAACGAAGAAAGGATCCTGCGAAGGATCCTTTCTTTTTTGTTTTTGAAGACGATACGGCTGCCGTGTCGTGCGGCCGGAGATCCGGTCCGCTATTCGCCGTGCGCCACGCGCATCTCGATCGAGGCCCCGGACCACTGGTTGATCCGGCGCTTTTCCGTGAGGATGCGCCGTCCGTCGCAGGCGATGCGGATCTCGATCTCGAAAGGGGCCGTGGCGTCGATGTCGTTGCCTCGGGGCAGCGTGTGGGGAATGACGTAGATGTAAAGCACGAGGTGGTCGCACGGTTCGGTGGTGAGCTTCACGGTGCGGGCCGGGGAGATATCCGCGGGCCGCTCCGTAAGGTTCGCACCTACGTCGGCAACCTCCGAGGCGGCCGAGGCGAAGCCGGTGCGTTGCTCCGCGGCATCGAAACACCCGCACATCAACTCGACGTTGTAGCGCCACCACTCTCCGTAGCGGCTCGAAACTTCGATCGTGTATCCTTTGTTCGCTGTCATATCATACAAAGATAATACAACCTGCCGTCAATGCCAAATCCGGAAACCCGGGGATGCGCCGCAGGTGCTAAAACTCGTCGTTTTCTTTGCAGTTATTCTATTTTTTAGTAACTTTGCGCACTAAATGCGTATAAATGGAGGTGGCTCAACGATATTCCATTGCCTTCAGAGGGCTTAAAAACGGGCATCACGAATTCCGTTTCGAGGTCGGGAAACCGCTTTTCGAAGCCTTCGAAAGCACGGAGATCAAGGACGGCGCCTGTGAGGTCGCGGTCGATATGGAACGTTCCGAGACGATGCTGATGCTCGGCATCCGGATTACGGGTCATGTCGTCGTGGCTTGCGACCGCTGTCTGGAGGATTGCCGCATCCCGATCGACTTCGAGGGTACGCTGCCGGTCCGTTTCTCCGAACAGGAGCACGAATACGACGGCGAAGAGCTCTGGCTCGTTCCCGGCGAGGAGGAGGTGGACCTCACGCAGTACATCTACGAGAGTATCGTCCTGTCGCTTCCCTACCAGCGGGTGCATCCCGAAGGCGAGTGCAACCCCGACATGCTCAAGCGCTTCCGGATCGTTTCGGACGAGGAGTTCTCTTCGATCGAAGCTGAAGCCGAGGCGGGCGGAACGGAACTGCGCGAAGGCGAGCGGGCCAAACTGGCCGCCCTGCGGGATCGCATGGCCGGGGAGGAGGCTGCCGGCGGGAAGCCTGCGGAGACGGAAACAACGAAAGATTGAACGCGAAAATACGTTAAACTTATAATTACATTGTAAAATGGCACATCCTAAACACAAAGTCTCATCGACGCGACGCGACAAGCGCAGAACCCACTACAAGGCTGTCGTTCCGACGGTCGTAACCTGTTCGAACTGCGGTGCAGCCGTGCTGTATCACCGCGTATGCCCCGAGTGCGGATTCTACCGCGGCAAGCTCGCCATCGAGAAGAAGGCTGCCGAATAATCCGGCATCCGCGAAGGGTGCATTCCCGGCCGGAGTGCCTCTTCCCCGTTTTCAAAAGGACCGTATGACAGGCGGTACCGGGACCCGGATTCCGGTATGCGTGCGGTATGCGGACCTGTTTACAAACCAAATCGCACGACTATGTTAAAAATAGGTGTAGATGCCATGGGTGGCGATTTCGCTCCCGAAGCGGCCGTCAAGGGTGCCGTCATGGCGCTTGACGCCATCGGGGCGGAGAGCCGTATCGTGCTGTTCGGCGACGAGCAGCAGATCCGTGCCGTCCTGGCATCCGAAGGGTGCCCTGCTGAGCGGTTCGATATCGTGGCGACGACCGCGGTCATCGAGATGGTCGACCATCCGGCCAAGGCATTCCAGGCCAAGAGCGATTCGAGCATCACGGTAGGCTTCGGCTATCTGGCCAGGGGAGGCATCGACGGATTCGCAAGCGCCGGTTCTACCGGAGCGATGATGGTTGGCTCGATGTATGCCGTCAAACCGATCGACGGGGTGATCCGTCCTACGATCTCCTCGATCGTGCCTACGGCTTCGGGCCGTCCGGCGCTGTTGCTCGACGTTGGTCTCAACGTAGACTGCAAGCCCGAGGTGCTGGCACAGTACGGTGTGATCGGTTCGATCTATGCCGAATCGGTGCTGGGCATCGAGAACCCCCGTGTGGCCGTACTCAACATCGGCGAGGAGGAGACCAAGGGCAACGCCCAGTCGAAGGCCACCTACGAACTGCTGAAGGCCGAGCCGCGGATCCATTTTGTCGGTAATGTCGAGGGATCGCACATCTTCTCGGGAAAGGTCGCCGACGTGATCGTCTGCGACGGATTCGTGGGCAATACGGTGCTGAAGATGGCCGAAGGGCTCTATCGCATCAACAAGGCGCTGGGAGGCGGAAACGCCTTCTGGGATGCCATGAATTACGAGAACGTGGGCGGCACCCCCGTACTGGGAGTCAATGCGCCCGTCGTCATCGGTCATGGATGCTCGTCGCCCAAGGCGATCCGGAGCATGATCCTTTCGACCGAACAGGTTGTCAAGGCAGGCCTTACGGCCAAACTGCGGCAAGCGTTCCAAAATTAGTGAGAAATCAGGTAAACAAGAAGTCAATGAGCAAGAAGATAACAGCAGCGATCACGGGTGTGGGGGAGTACCTTCCCGACTACATCCTGACCAACGAAGAATTGAGCCGCATGGTCGATACGAGCGACGAGTGGATCATGTCGCATATCGGCGTGAAGACGCGCCATATCCTCAAGGGCGAGGGTGTGGGAACCTCCTATATGGGAGCCCGCGCGGTGATCAACCTGCTTGACAAGACGGGTGTCGATCCGATGGATATCGACGTGGTGATCTGCGCGACGGTAACCCCCGACATGTTCTTCCCTTCGACGGGCAACCTCATCGCCGACCAGGCCGGCTGCAAGAACGCCTTTGCATACGACGTTTCGGCCGCCTGCAGCGGCTTCCTCTTCGCGCTGACGACCGGTGCCAAGTTCATCGAGGCCGGTACGAGCAAGAAGGTCATCGTCGTCGGTGCCGACAAGATGTCGTCGATCGTCGATTATACGGACCGTTCGACCTGCCCGATCTTCGGCGACGGTGCGGCCGCCGTGCTGCTCGAGCCCAATACGGAGGGATACGGAGTTATCGATTCGATCCTTCGTTCGGACGGCTCGGGCGAGCTGCAGCTCTACATGAAGGCGGGCGGATCGCGTTATCCGGCATCGCTCGAAACCGTACAGAACAACTGGCATACGATTACCTGGGACGGACATGCGGTCTTCAAGGCTGCCGTGTCGAAGATGGCCGACGTCTCGGTCGAGATGATGGAGCGCCACAAGCTCTCGTCGGAGGATATCCGCTATCTGGTTCCGCACCAGGCGAACCTGCGCATCATCGACGCTACGGCACGCCGTATGGGCATCACGGCCGACAAGTGCATGATCAACATCGACCGCAACGGCAACACGACGGCCGCCACGATCCCCTCGTGCCTCTATGATTACGAGAAGGAGCTCCGCAAGGGCGACAACCTGATCCTGTCGGCTTTCGGCGGCGGGTACACTTGGGGCGCCATCTACGTCAAGTGGGCCTACGACGGCGAGAAAGCCTGATCGAATTGCCTGCAAGATCCGGACGGGAACCGCACATGAGCGTGGTTCCCGTCTTTTTTTGAGGCATTCCTCGGAGCCGTTCGCATTTGTCTGCAGAAAATTTCTACCTTTGCCGCATGACCGCAGATGACTGCCATGAACGAACTGAACCGCATCCTGCACAACAAACCCGTCAAGTTCTTCTATTTCGTCCGGAACTTCGCGCGCTATGCCGTGCCGCATGCGCTGTTGCAGCGGCGTCTCGATGAGGTGCTTTCCGAGATCGACCGGCGCGACGACCGGGAGGAGATTCTCCGGCGCGCGGCGTATTACAACCGTCTGCCGGAGGGGTCGGTGCTGCCGCCCTCCGGGGCGCACCGGCTCGGCGACCATCGTTTCGGCCGGGGCGTGCGGACGGCCTATTTCTTCGACAGCTACGAATTTACGCGCTGGTTCGACGACGACCTGCTGTGGAACATGATTCCGGGTGATGTAACGCACATCCCGCCGGTCCCCTCCATTGTCAAGAGCCGTCCGATTGCCGGCGACAATGCCAATTCGGTGCTGCTCAATCTGGACAAGTTCCGCCACTTCGTCTTCCTGAAAGACGGGATTCCGTTTCGCGACAAGGAGCCGCGGGCCATTTTCCGCAGTGCGATCAACTGCCACCATCCGAACCACCTTCTGCGGCGCCGTTTCATGGAGCGCTACTATGGCTCGGCGTGCTGCGATGCGGGGATTCTGAACCGCCACCCTTCGCTGCCGCCCGAGTGGACGGTGCCCCATATTTCGATGTACGATCACCTGCGCTACCGCTATATCCTTGCGATCGAGGGCAACGACGTGGCTACGAATCTCAAATGGGTGATGTCCTCCAATTCGCTGGCCGTCATGCCCCGGCCGACCTATGAGACCTGGTTCATGGAGGGGACGCTCCGCCCGGATTACCACTATGTCGAGATCCGGCCGGACTATGCCGATCTGGAGGAGCGCATGCACTATTACGACACCCATCCCGAGGAGGCCGAGGCGATCATCGCCCATGCCCATGCCTATATCGACCGCTTCCGCGACGCACGACGCGAAAAGCTGCTTTCGCTGCTGGTCTTGCGGCGTTATTTCGAACGCACGGGGCAGTTGTAAGGTACGGATTTCGGTTTCCTTTCGGATTTGGCCCCTATTTTTGTCCGAAAAACGGATGTTATGAAGATTCTGATCGTCGAAGATGAACCCTCCCTGCGGGAGATCATGGCGCAGACGCTGCGCCGGGAGCAGTATGTCGTCGAGCTGGCCGCGGACTACGCCTCGGGGCTCGACAAGATCGCCGCGTACGATTACGACTGCATCCTGCTGGATATCATGCTGCCCGACGGCAGCGGCCTGCGGCTTCTGGAAGAACTCAAGCGGCGCTCATCGCCGGCCGGCGTCATCATCATCTCCGCCCGCGATTCGCTCGACGACAAGATCGGCGGGCTGGAGCTCGGAGCCGACGACTACCTGGCCAAGCCGTTCCATCTGGCGGAGTTGAGCGCCCGCATCCGCAGTGTCATGCGGCGCCACCGGCAGCAGGGACGCCGGTACCTCGAAGCGGGGAATGTCCGTCTGTGGCCCGAGAGCCGCCGGGTCGAGATCGCGGGCCGCGACGTGGAGCTGCTGCGCAAGGAGTACGACATCCTGCACTACTTCATGGCACGGCCGAACCATACGATCGACAAGGCTGCGTTGGCCGAGGGGGTCTGGGGCGACCATATCGACCAGGCCGACAATTTCGACTTCGTCTACGCGCAGATGAAGAACCTGCGGCGCAAGCTGGAGCAGGCCGGTGCCGACATCGAAATCCGGGCCGTCTACGGTTTCGGCTACAAACTCGTCCGGCCATGAAGCTCGTCAGCCGCATTCTGCTGCATCTCGTGTGGACGCTCTCGCTGCTGCTGGCAGCGTGGGCGGTTCTGTTCTATCTGGCCATGAACGACCGGATCAACGCCGAGATGGACGATTCGCTTGCCCTGCGGGCCGAGACGATTCTGACGCGTTATCTTGCCGGGCAGCCGCTCCCCGAAGCGGAAAGCGGTGCAAACGGATACCTGTTGCGCGATATCCCCGAGAGCTATGCGGCCGTGCGGCCCAAGGAACTCTTCAGCGACGAGAAGATCCACATATCCGAACGCGATGCGCGGGAACCGGCCCGTGTGCTCCGGACCCTTTTCCGCGACGGTGCGGGGGCCTGGCATGAACTGACGATGATGACGCCGTCGGTCGGCCGGCGGACGCTTACGCAGGCCCTTCTGCGCTGGGTCGTGGCGCTCTATGCGATTCTGCTGCTGCTGATCCTCGTCGTTACGGTCTGGGTGCTCCGGCGTACGATGCGTCCGCTCTATGCCCTGCTGCGATGGCTCGACGACTATACGGTGGGGGCGCAGAATCCGCCGCTGGCCGCCGATACGACCGTCGAGGAGTTCCGCCGTCTGAATGAGGCCGCGCAACGTTATGCCGCCCGGGCCGAGTCGCTGTTCGAGCGGCAGAAGCAGTTTATCGGCAACGCTTCGCACGAGATGCAGACGCCGCTGGCCGTCTGCCGCAACCGGCTGGAGCTGTTGGTGGACGATCCGTCGCTTACGGAGCGGCAGCTCGGGGAGATTGCCAAGGTGCAGCAGACGTTGGGATACCTCGTGCGGCTGAACCGCTCGCTGCTGCTGCTCACAAAGATCGAAAACGGCCAGTTTCCCGAGACGGAGCCGGTCCGGATGAACGACCTGGTCCGCACGACGTTCGGGGAGCTCGGCGAGATCCACGCCCACCGCGGCATGACGTGCACATTCCGCGACGAGGGAGCGCTCGTCGTACGGATGAACGCCTCGCTGGCCGGAAGTCTGGTCGCCAACCTGCTGAAGAACGCCTTCGTGCACGGTCGGGCGGGGGGCCGGATCGTCGTCCGCGTCGCTCCGGGGATTCTGGAGGTGGCGAATGATGCGGCAGGCGGGGCCCTCGATGCTTCACGAATCTTCGACCGTTTCTACCACGATGCGCGCCGGGAAGGCTCCACAGGGCTCGGTCTGGCGATTGTCGATGCCGTATGCCGGCTCTATGGCCTGCAGGCGGCGTATCTTTTCGAGGAGGGGATGCATTGTTTTCGGATCCGTTTCCCGGAACCGGCGGCGGAGGCGCCCTCACGATGACCGCCCGTTTCAGATTCCTTTCAAATTCACGGCATATCTTTGTTCCGAACAACAACCGGGTTAAATAATGAACACGATGAATACGATGAAGAAAATCCTGTTTTTGATGCTCGCCGGCCTGCTGCTCTCGGGGCTCGGGGCCTGCGAGCGGCGCAAGACGCTGACCGAGACCGAACTTCCCGAAGTGTCGCGGCAGTTCATTGCGGAGTACTTCCCCGATACGGAGGTCTCGTTTGCCAAGGTGGAGACGGAGTTTCTCGACAGGGAGTACAAGGTGGTGCTCGTCAATGGCGCGAAACTCGAATTCGGCCGGAGGGGCACCTGGGAGAAGGTCGAATGCAAATACGGCGCTGTCCCCGAAGCGTTGGTCCCGGAAGCCGTCCGCGACTATGTGGCCCGGCAGTTCGCCGGACACCGCATCATCTGCATCGAACGCGACCGCCGCGACTGCGAGGTGGAACTGGACAACGGCTTCGAACTGAAGTTCGACCTCGAAGGACGGCTGATCGACTTCGACGACTGATCCGGCGGGGCTGCGGACTGTGTGAGAAAGATTGTGCGCGGTTTATGCGGATATGTCGGAAAAGGCGTTATCTTTGTAAGGAAGATACGGATTTCAAACCAAATAGATTATGTTGAGCAAAAAACTGCATGAGGCGCTCAATGCGCAGATCAATGCCGAGATGTGGTCGGCCTATCTCTACCTGTCGATGTCGATGGATGCCGAAGCCAAGGGGCTCAAGGGCGTGGCCAACTGGTTCTACGTTCAGTTCCGCGAGGAGCAGGACCACGCGCGGATCTTCATGAATTACCTGCTGTCGCGCGATGCCGCGGTAACGCTGCTGCCGATCGAGGCCGTACGCACGTCGTGGGCTTCGCCGCTGGAGATGTTCCGCGCTACGCCCGGGCACGAGCAGAAGGTTACGGCGATGATCGCGAATCTGGCCTCAATCGCCGCCGAGGACAAGGACTACGCCTCGTCGAACATGCTCGTATGGTTCATCGACGAGCAGGTCGAGGAGGAGGCTTCGGCCCGCGATATGATCTCGGCCTGCGAAGCGGTCGAGGGCAACAAGTTCGGGCTTTACATGCTCGACAAGGAGCTGGCAGCCCGCACCTATACGCAGGCGGCTCCGCTGGGTACGGCAGCCGAATAGCCGTAAGGCGACACCGGAAATGAAAGAACCGGTCTTCCGAGAGGAGGACCGGTTCCTTGTTGTTGTTGGAGGGCGTATTTCAGAAGATCGAGAGGGCTCCCTGGAACGTGGCCAGGATAACGGCGTAGCGGAGCGTCTTGCCGGCGAGCATCGACAGTGCCGTGATCCAGGGGTTGCTGCGCATCAGCCCCAGAACAATGGCCAGCGCCTCGCCGATGGTCGGCAGGAAGGCGAAGAACCCCATCATGGCCCCGCGCCCTGCGAGGAACTTGCGGGCCCGGGCCAGCTGGCGCGAGGTGATGCCCAGACGGGTGATCCACTCCGAGCGTCCGAGCGTTCCGATCCAGTAGCAGGTCATGCCGCCGAGGGTGTTGCCCGCCGAGGCGGCCACGAGGCACCATACGGGGTCAAGCCCCATGCCCACCAGAACGACCATGACCGCTTCGGAACTGAACGGCAGGATGCTCCCGGCGACCAGCGCCGAGATGAAAAGGCCCCAGTAGCCCCAGTCGATGAAAAATTGCGTTACGGCTTCCATGCCGGCAAAGATACCAAATATCTCTGGAATAATCTCGAAAAATGGGAGAAATGACGCTAAACAACTTAATGTCAGTGTTGTTACGGTGTCAAACGATGCCAAACCGAAAATGCTGAAAAAGCAAAGAAAAGCAGAACTAAGCAGGAGAACGGTTTGCAAATCATTACCCGATGAGAAGTAAGATTTAACACATGGTGGACGCTATTTCCGCGTTTGTCACCGATTTGCGTATCAAGGTCTAACTCGTTGATAGATAACTTTGCAAACAAAAAAACGAGTATGGCAAGAAGCACATTCAAAGTGCTGTTCTACGTGAACGGCAGCAAGGAGAAAAACGGTATTGTCCCCATCATGGGACGAGTGACAATCAACGGAACTGTGGCGCAGTTCAGTTGCAAACGGAGCATCCCGAAAACGCTTTGGGATGCGAAAGGCAACCGAGCCAAAGGCAAGAGCGTAGAGGCACGGGACATCAACCACGCTTTGGACAACATCAAGGCGCAAATCATCAAACACTACCAGCGCATTTCAGACCGCGAGGCATACGTTACGGCTGAAATGGTGCGCAACGCCTATCAAGGTATCGGCAGCGAGTATGAGACACTGATTAAGGCGTTTGACAAGGATTGCGCCAACTTCATGAAACGTGTCGGCAAAGACCGCAGCATCGGCACATACAAAGTAATGGTAAGGGCAAGGAACTATGTCGCAGCCTTTATCAAGTCATTCTACAAGCGTAATGATATGTCGATGCTGGAACTTACACCCGACTTCATCAAGGAGTTTGCCGCCTACCTCACGGCAGAACGTGGATTGAAGAATGCTACCATTTGGCTGAATTGTATGTGGCTGAAAGGTGTCGTTATGAGGGCGCATTACAACGGACTGATACCGAGAAACCCGTTTGCACAATTCCACATCAGCCCGAATGTGAAGGAGCGTGAGTATCTGACGGAGGATGAAATCAAAAGAATCATGGCACATGAGTTTGACAATCAGACCCTCGCATTGGTGCGTGATCTGTTTATCTTTGCCTGTTTCACCGCATTGTCTTTCGTGGATATGAAAGAGCTTACAACGGATGAAATTGTGGAAGTGAACGGTGAGAAGTGGATAATCGCCAAACGGCACAAGACCAATGTTCCGTTCCAAGTGAAACTGCTTGACATTCCCTTGCAGATAATCGAGCGGTACAAACATCTGTCGGAAGATAAGTTGGTATTCGGTAAAATCAACTATTGGACGATGTGTAAACAGCTTAAAAAAGTGATAGCCGAATGTGGAATAGAGAAGCAAATTTCCTACCATTGTGCGAGGCATACATTTGGAACTCTGGCTCTTAGCAAGGGTATGCCTATTGAAAGCGTAAGCCGTGTTTTGGGGCATACGAATATTGTCACCACGCAAATCTACGCAAAGATTACCACGCAGAAACTTGATAACGACCTTACGATGTTCGGAAACAAACTAAACGCATCATTCGGAAGTGTAACCACATAACGAGACAAAACCATGAAACGAAGTATCATCACGATGGACGGACAGGGCAACATCGCCCTACCGACCGATACAGGCGCAATCGCCATGACTGAGTGGGAACTCTGCGAGTTGTTCGGGGTTATCGCCCCGATAATCCGAGCAGGGATAAAGGCTCTTTGCAAAAGCGGAGTTTTGAGGGAACATGAGATAAGGCGTACTATCCGCCTGTCGGACAACCGCAGCATGGAGGTTTACAACCTTGAAGCCATCATAGCCCTTGCTTTCCGTATCGACACATTCGGAGCGGAGCAGGTTCGCAGAGCCATTCTTGAAAGATTGTACTTGCGAAAAGAAAAAACAAACATCTTCTTTTCGCTGAACATTACCGATACGGCAAGCCCGAAATACTTTGCATAGGCGTATTGCCATTCACACATACTCACGCACCCGAAGAAGCATCTGTTTTCAGCCCTGCTTCTTCGGGTTTTTCTGTTTTCACAGCCCCGAACCGCTCACTTTCTTGTAACGATGTGTTTTATTCAATATTCTGCTATATTTTGCGTAACAATTTATCCGATAAATGATTATACTTTTGTGGCTGACATTTTTTCAAACTTAAATCATTGGAATATGGAAGCAAACAAAGTAAATGACAGCCACCGACCGCCCACAGATGGCGGCATGGCAAAGGAAGAGTTTATCCGTGTCGGCACAACGCTCTACAAGATTGTGGAGCAGCCTGTTTTGAACGGAGGTTATGTAAGGAAGCGAATCGCATGGAACAACGAGACCCTGCGCCAAGACGATGGCAAGGACTACATCGGCAGCGTACCCAAGTATGACGGTTTCTGCACCGTAC
>ERZ1664504.22-NODE-22-length-13562-cov-5.487377_pt1 | contig 13562 bp, 21 predicted proteins | sample MGYA00575343_ERZ1664504 | MGnify/ENA primary metagenome ERZ1664504 (study PRJEB40874, sample SAMEA4040736) | Gallus gallus | biome: gut; material: content | place: India | collected 2016-01-01 | study: EMG produced TPA metagenomics assembly of PRJEB14491 data set... | reverse complement strand
CTATACTACATTTGTCAGTTTTGTCAATCATTTTTAGAATATAAAAATTTTTGCAAAAGAGTATTGACAAACAAAAAAAAGTGGTGTATAATGGGCGCGAACAAAAAAATTTCCTCGTGCGCGTGGAGGTTTAACAGCGCGCCCATGCGGTTGTGAGAGTGAACTCACGTTTAAGCAAAATCAGCGTGGCAATAGGAGTAAAAACGAAATATGGACGAATTGCAGGAACTGTTCGGGGAGGGAACGTTAAGTTATGCCGATTTCTCGGCAAAACTTAACGAGCACGGCATTAAGCTCGCAAACATCAAGGCGGGCGGATATGTGGACAAGGGCAAATATGACAAGCTCGCGGGCGAGTTTGCCAAATATAAGACCGAAAACGACGTTAGCAAATACGCCGATTACGACACCATCAAGACGGAGCTGGAAACGCTCAAAGCCGAGAAGGCAGACGCAGAGCTTGCAAAGGAAGTCGCAGAGGCGAACGTGGACGCAAAATTCCAGCGCTTCGTTATGTCCGAGGTCAAAGCCCTTGTCACGGACAAGAAGGATTTCAAAACGTGCCTCGCGGAGTACATCAAAGCAAATCCGCAGTTCGTCGTAAACACACAGAGGCAGGGAGTTTTTCAAAAAGGCTCTCAGCCGAATTTCGATGACGGTGGTGCAGGTGGTGCGCCGTCGACGAACAAGAAAATGAACGAGATTTTGAGAGGAGTTAGAAAGCAATGATTACAAGACAGAACGCGGAAGCCCTGTTCAGCGAAGACCTCGTTGCGGAGATTATTCAGGGCGTAACGAAGCAGTCGGCGGCGCTGAGAATGTTTAGACGGCTGCCTAACATGTCGAGCAATATCATGCGTATGCGCGTACTTGACGCGCTGCCCATGGCATACTGGGTAAACGACAGTACCGACAACGGCAGGAAGCAGGTTACGAACGCAGCATGGGCGAATAAGTACATTGTCCCTGCAGAAATTGCGGTTATCGTGCCTATCAAGGAAGATGTGCTCGATGACGCAAGCATTGATATTTGGGGCGAAATTCGCCCGCGCCTCGTGGAAGCAATCGGCAAGAAGATTGACCAGGCAATTTTCGTCGGCGTTGACAAGCCGTCGGCATGGCGTGCAGACCTTCTTTCGTCCATTGCACAGGCTGGCGCGTATGTATCGCAGGGCAGCGGCACGCTGTATTCGGCTATCAACGACGCAATGGTGAAGGTCGAGGAAAGCGGGTACAATCCTACGGGCATTGTCGGCGGCGTGGATGTTAAAGGCAAGTTCCGTATGATGCTCGATACCTCGGGTCAGCCCATCAAAGGGACGGAAATTGACGAGCTGCCGAAGGCGTATATCGATAACGGCGCATGGGATAAGACTAAGGCGCAGATGATTATCGGCGATTTCACGCAGGCGGTGTATTCGATTCGGCAGGATATCACCTACAAGGTGCTCGACCAGGCGATCATTCAGAACCCGTCTGACGGCGAGATTATGTACAACCTCGCGCAGGAAGACATGGTCGCGCTTCGTGTGGTTATGCGGCTCGGCTGGGAGATTCCAAACCCTATCACGGCGCTCCAGCCCGACGAAAGCGTGCGTTTCCCCTTCGCGGCAATTCAGGCGACATCGGCACTCACTACGAACACCACGACCTTTACGGTCACGGATGACGGCTCTACGGGCTATGTGGAAGGCGCACGCGTCAGTTTTGGCGGAATGACCGCAAAGACCAACGCTTCGGGCGTGGCAACGTTTAAGACGCAGAACGGCGTGTATCAGTACAAAATCACGGCTAACGGCTATCAGCCGTACACGGGCAGCGTAACGGTTGACGGTACGGAAGCAGTGCCTGTAACGCTTGTGGCGAAATCGTAAATAGGAGAATAAGGCTATGACGTACGCGGATTTTGAGTATTATCAGGATTCCTACAAGGGAATCCTTATAACCTCCGCCGACGACTACGCCTATTTTGCGGAGCGGGCGGGCGATGAGCTCGCCCCTTTTGCTAACCGCGTTCCCGAAGGTGAAGACGCGCAGACCGCACTCAAACGCTGCTCATGCCGTATTGCCGATATACTATATGGCGACTGGAAACAGAGCAAAAACGGCGTTTCAAAAATATCCAGCGAGAGCGTGAGCGGGTATTATTCCGTATCTTACTCTACGCCGACTTACGGGCAGATACGTCTACAAATCAATAGCGCTATCGCGCTGTATATTGGGCGATATGTGCTCGGCGCTCGTAAGGTGATGATATGAACGAAGGAATGAAGTTCACAATTCGCGTGGAAAACAACTCGCAACTGGTGATTAGCGAACTCGAAAAGGCAACGGAGCGCGCCTTATACGCGATAGGCGTAAAAGCCGTTGAGGGAAGTGTCGATGCAATAAGCGGCAGATACGACATAGACCCCGCCGTTGATACGGGCAGACTTCGCGCAAGCATATCGTTTGTAACGGCAAACGGAGAAAAAGGTGATAGCGGCGCAATGTCGCCACCTAATGCACAAGCGGGCGATAGACTTTCAGGCAAAGCGCCGAAAAATAGTGTTATTGCGGGAAGCAATGTTGAATATGCAGAGCCTGTGCATAACGGCACGAGCAAAATGGCGGGAAGACCGTTCTTGCGTGAAGGGATAGACAAGACGAAAGACAAAATGCGGGAGCAGGTCACAAAAATTTTCAAGGGGCAGTTATAACGCTATGGCAATGGACGATTATTTTTATGTGTGCAACAAGCTCGAAGGCGTAACCGTGTCCGACGGGCTGGGCGGGTATAAGACCGTCGAATACGAGGGCATAGAGTTTAAGGGGCTTGCCGTGCGTAAAAGTAGTGCAGAACAGCTTATTGGCGCGTTACGCGGGCAAGAGGAAGTGCAGTACACGTTCCATACCTATGCGAATGTGCCTTTGAAAAAGGACGACAAAGTGAAGTTCATGGAGGGCGGCGTAGCAAAGTATATTCGGCTGACCAGCGACGAACAAATCAACACGGAGCGAAGCGAACAAACGGATTGGAAAAGCTATTCGGCTGAAAGCTATACGCCGATTTTTGAGTGATGGGAAACGTTCTAAAAGTCGGGCAGTTGATTTACGAATGGCTTTCGAAATTTGCTACGACGTATCGCGGAGTATTGCCCGCTGGGGTAAAGCCCGCGAATAAATATTTGCAGTATAGCGGGTATGTGGATTATTTCGCGAATCCGTTCATTTTGCCCGTGCAGATATACACGCTGAACACGACCAGTTACGCTGGGGTTTTGGAAATAGCGGACGCGATTTCCGAAGCCGTCACAGAAGGCGGTACGCTTATCGGCGATGACACGGGAACGGTCAAAATCAAAATCATGAAAGGCTCGCCGTTTTATCAAGACAAGGAAGACGAGGACGAAACGGTACGGGCTGGGTATATCAATTTAGAAGTAACAGTTTACGGAGGGAATTAACATGCCGTTAAAAACAGGTTTGACTGACAGAACGATTACCAGCTTGCAGCTGAACGCGGGCGTTCTGCTTACTACTTATACGAAAGGCGAAGCGATTGACGAAGAGGATATTCTCGGCGCTACTCGGGGCGGCGGCAGCTTTACGGCTGTACCGACCATGCATCAGGCGGCAGTAGACGGTGCGCCGACGTATGTTGTAGGACTGGAGCGCTGTGATTATTGGGTCGTTATGCTCAATGCTACCATGGTTGAATTTAGCGAGGAAGCTATCACGCGTGCGCTCGGCGTAGGCGTTTCAAAGACTGGTACGACAGATAAGGTATTTACCGTCAAGAATACGGTAAAAACCACCGATTTTAAGGATTTGTTCTGGGTTGGCGATTTGTCGAACGGGCAGAATGTTGTTATCAAAATCAAAAACGCACTGAACACAGGCGGGCTTAATTTGACGTTCTCCGACCGTGGCGAAGGCACATACACGCTGGCGCTTATCGGGCATTATACCACGGCTGACCTCGAGACCGCGCCGTTTGAGCTTACAATTGAAGGGGAAGCCGCGTAAAATGAGAACCGATATTGCCGTTGAAAAGTTGTGCAGCCTTGCCCCGATTATCGCCGAATTGAGCGAAAAGCTGTCAAAAGACAAAGAGTTTAAGGATTTTATGAAAAGCTACAACGATGAGCAAACAAATCGCGTCTTTGTCTTTAAGGTTTTGCCGCTTTTGATAAAGAATTATCACGAAGAAGCGTTTGAAATGCTCGCCATTTGGTACGAAAAAAGCGTTGATGAAGTCAAGGCGCAGCCATTTTCAGTGACCGTGGAAGAGGTAAAAAAGATTTTTCTTGATGAGGATTTTCGCGGTTTTTTTTCCTCGTCCAGCGCGAGCGACAGCGTTGCGGACAAATAATCTTTTTTTTGAACGAAATACGGCATAAAATGACGTTTAGGGCGGTAGTTTCATATTTGGACTACCGCCTTCGTGCTAATGAGGAACAAACGTTATTTGAGGTTTTTGTCGCTGAAAACCTTGCCACAATGGCCGCAGGGCAAAAGTACAAACAGCGAATGAGTTATGTTGATAAGCGGAATGAATTGTTAGGAATAAAGAAAAAAGACACCCGCAGCGCAAAGCAGATTATTGAGGATACGTTTGCTGCACGCGGGGTAAAAATAAATTGGAAGAAAAAAGGAGGTAGCAAATGAATCTATTTAATCTTTTCGCTACCCTTCAACTCGATAACAGCGATTATGAGAAGAAGCTCGACCAAAGTCAAAAGTCTGCAAGTTCATTCTCATCGAAAATTGGCACTGCATTCAAAACGGGCGTTCGTGCCGTTGCGGGGTTTGTTACAGGTGTAGTGGCGGCCAGCGCTGCGCTTGCGGGGTTGGCTGTAAATTTTATCAATGCGGGCAGCGAAATAGATGATAACGCGCAAAAGCTCGGTATATCCACAGATGCGTATCAGTATTGGTCGCTCGTCTTGCAGCGCGCGGGGTCGGACGCTTCGAACCTTTCAATTGTTATTCGTAATTTGACAACGTTTACGAACAACCTTTCCACAGGTCAGGCTGACGCACTTTTGACCTTGCAGAAGCTTGGAATCGGTTACGAAGATTTCATGAAAATGAACACCGAGGAACAGTTGTACGCGATTGTGGAAGCGTTGCAAGGCATGGAAGACCAAACAGAAAAGGTGCAGATTGCACAGGAAATTTTCGGAAACCGCGTTTATCAGGAATTACTCCCGCTGCTAAACATGGAACAGGGCAGCCTCGAAGATTTACGCGAAGAATTTGAAGAATTAGGACTGATTCTTTCCGAAGACACTATCAAGCAAATTGCAGCGGTCGGGGATAAGATTGACAATTTCACAAATTCCTTGCATAATTCGTACATGATGCTCATGGCGAATTTCTTGCCAGAAATTGAACTAATAACAGATGCGTTAGTGATGATGGCGCAAGGGACAGAAGGGGCAATGGATAAATTGACGGAAGGGTTTACTTCGTTAATTAGTAAGATTGCCACAATGCTCCCAGGAGTAATTGAAACAGCGGGAGATTTAATTCTTGCGCTTGTTGAAGGCATGGTGAAAGGATTATCAAATCCTGATGTAATGACAGGATTAGTTAATGTTGTTCTTTCCCTGATTACTAAAATTGTTGAAATAATACCTACGTTAGTTGGTTCAATTGGTCAAATAGCGACAGCCCTCGTTCAGGCACTGATAAGGGCTGATTGGGGAAGCCTTATCGTATCATTATTAGATTCAATACTAGACCTCGCACTGTTTCAGCTTCCGCATATGTTGTTTAATTTTGTCACTGGTATAGTAGATTCGCTAATTGATACGTTTACGACAGAACAGGGGTTGCAAGCGTTTGCAGAATTTGGCCTCAGCCTGGCAGAAGCGATTATAAATGGATTGATAAGCGGCGTTGAAAGGGGTGTAAATCTTGTCATCGATGCAGTCAATTCTATTCTTGGCGCAATTTCAAGTGCATGGACGTGGGCAGGTATACCAGCCATTCCAGATATACCTCCAGCAAGGATCCCAAGAGTAGATTTTGCCGAAGGCGGAATGTTTCCTGAAAACAAAGGAACACTCTACGCCTTGGCGGGGGAAGAAGGAGCTGAAATTGTTGCGCACGGAAGCAGGGGGACGGGTGTTGCAAACGTAGAACAAATTGCTGACGCGCAATATATGGCTATGCAAGATTATGATTTACGCGGCGCGATTCAGCAGGCAGCCGCCGCTATCGTAAACGGGGTAGTCGGCGGCTTGCGTGAAGATACGCAAAGTTCTGATAATACACCAGTTATAATTCGTATCGGCGACAAAGATTTTAACGGATATATCGTCAACACGGTAAACGGAACATTGCGCGCGCAAGGGCGGAAAAGTTTACGGACTGTTACAGCATATTGATAAGGCAGGTGTTTAACAATGTTAACTATCAATAATATTGACATGGAATTGCCGCAAATCGGGAAAGAACCTACCATGGGTTACGCTGATGAGTACGTGGAAAAAACGATGATTAGCGGAAAAATACGGCGTATTTATCGCGGTAAAAGGTTTTACGCGAATTTTTCCTATGCTTTTTTGACCGCAGAACAGCGGGCAACGATGAACTCGTTGCTCGCTGCGCAGCGTCAGAACGGATATTTAACCGTTCAAATCTCAACGCCGTTCGGAACGTATAACGGGCAAGCCATTATTGAATTAAACGAAGAACAAACGCGATTTAAGTATGACGAGACCGCGCAAGACTATGTGTGGATAAACTGGGAATTAACATTAAAAGGGGTTGATTACGATGATAATTGATGGCGTTAAAATCAATTACGGGGTGTACGACCAAACCATCGATGATGATACTGTTACCGAAAGCGTCAGCGGGAACAGCGCCTATTCAAACCCCAGTAATTCGCTTTCTGAAGCGGCAAAGGAAAAGATAACGTATCTTGAAAAAAATTATTTCCTTCTTGACGGGTCGCATACTTTCCCCGAAAGCGGGGAAAGTTACAACGTCGGGTGGGAAGGAGCAAATCTTTCTGACGAAAATGGAAATATCAGCGAATACATAGAATATGTGTTCGGAAATACCCACGATAGCTACGGCGTTCAAATCATCTTTCCGCCGTATTGCGCGCCACAAAATTTTACGCTGCAATATTTCAACGGAAACACAAGCGTCGGCATCGTAAACGTGACGAATAACACTTCTGCGAATTATAGCAATTCCGATGGACGGCTGAATTGGAATAAAGTACGCTTGACATTTACAAAAATTAACCCTCGGCAGCGGGCGAGGTTGTGGCAGATAACGTTCGGCGTCAATGATATGTATAATGAGGACACGTTAATCAGCGTATCTGCGAGCAGAACGACCGACTTAACAGGCGACTACGATGACAGCGGAGAGTTTACATTTCAATTTTTTAACGATGGCCGATTTAACATACAGGCTGTCAACGATTTACCGATAGGATTGCAAGAAGGGTTAAAGGTTACTATCTATATCAAAAAAACAGGCAGTAATACATACGTTCCGTTCGGCCATTACTACAGCGAGAATACAGAGATCTCCGAAAACGGACAAGTAATTACTGTTTCTGGCTATGATGAGCTATACAGCCTTGGAGATACAACGTTCAGAAAAGGAATCGTTTACAGCGGAGGCAGAAGCCTTTACGCGTGGGCGCAAGAGGTCGCCGAAGATGCGGGAATTGTTTTATCGATAGACAATTCTTTCCGAAATATCATATCCACGGGTTATATAACCGAAGTGCCGCATCGTGAAGCGCTGCGCCTAATCGCCGAAGCGGGAAACGGAATTATCGTTATAGATTCAAACGGAAATATTTCTTTGCGTACGCATACGCCTGTAGAGAAAGGCGCGATAACCGACTATGACGTTGTGGAAGGAATATACAGCGAATCGAACACAGATAAATCTTTATGCGGCAGCTTCACAAATTAAACATTCAGCGCAGCAAGCGAGGAACAGGGGTTAGGGTATTTAGCCGAAATTGGCTTGACGACTACACCGCAGACTATTGAAATAACATACAGCGAATATCCCGCCATTGTATCATCAATACAGATTTTCGTTGACGAAACCAGTTCCGCGCAGATTGTTTCTTCTCAAATTTATTCCGACCGATGCGTCGTCACTATTACGGGGAGCAACGGCGATACCACGTTTATAACCGTAACGGGTATTCCGTATAACGCTGCAAAGACGGAAGTAACGCAAGGCAGCACCGCAAAGAATATCAAGAAAATTGAGAATAATTATTTGATTACGGGCAGCCTTGCGCAAAGCGTAGCGACATATCAGTATAACCGTGTAGTCAATAAATACGTGCAGAGCGTAGAAGTCGTAAAAGATACAGATTATGACCTTGGGGACCGCGTGGAGATAGACACGGATAACGACGCTATATCCACGCAAAGCGAAGGCGCTGGGCAGTATATAACAAAGGTATCGTTTGACATTACATTCGGCGAACCTTCTACTACTATTGAGGCGTTAGATGAATAATCCGAATTTGGAATCTTTAATTACAGACAGAACATCGCAAGACGTTTCTACGCGCACGGAAAAGGGCTTTTATAACGTTTCAGACATACAGCGGATAAATTCATACATTGAATACCTTTCGGGCGTTTTAGACCTAAATTTGACGGTCACAGATGTTTCTCTTGGTCAAGCCTTGACACGCGCGCAAATGGATGCTATACTAAATAATATAAGCGCGATACGCGCGGCGTGGTATGTTGCAAGCGACACGCCGCAAACGCCTATCGCGGTGAACTGGGATTACGTAAAGGCGAATAATATCGAGAAGATATTAAAAGCCCTCGATGAGTTTTATCAATCGACGCAGATTGATAAACTGTACAGCGGCACGTTCCGCGCGGGGAGCCAAATCAAATTCAGGGGAGCGTAAAAATGATAGCAGTAGTTGATAGGTTGGTGCAGTATCCGAATCGCTATAAATTAACGAACGCGGAAACGGGCGAAGTGCTCGGAACGTTCGATTTTGAAGAAGCCACGGGAACGGTGCAGCAGGTCGGCACAGAGATAAATAAAGCGCTGTTTGATAGCATTGCTACCGACCTTGCCGCGCGTGTAAAGCTGTCGGGAGGCGAGCTTTCGAGGACGATAGTTACTTTTTCCGACATAAGCGGTACGGCGGCAAATGTCGCTTCGGGTGATACTTCGGCAACCTTGTGGGGGAAGGTAAAAAACTGGTTTTCGCGCTTGAAAGCGCTTGCCTTCAAAGATACGATAAGGAACGCCGATGTCGCAAGCAATGCAGCTATCGCGCAAAGCAAGATAAGCGGGCTGGAAAATGCGCTCGCCTCGAAGGCGAACAACGCAGACCTCGCCGCAATCGCAAAGTCGGGCGACCTTGCAGACGCTACGCAAGACGCGACGCACCGCGTCGTTACCGACACCGAAAAGTCAACGTGGAATGCAAAGCAGAACGCTATCACGGGCGCAGCAAGCACTATTGCTTCTCAGAATCTTACAGCTAACCGCGCGCTTGTATCTAACGGAAGCGGGAAAGTAGGCGTGAGTGCTGTTACTTCCACTGAACTGGGCTATCTTGACGGTGTTACAAGTAATATTCAGAGTCAGTTCAATGGTATTGAAGACGGAAATACAGTAGTCGGAAAAGCTATTGCTGATAAAAATGGAAATGATATATTTGATACATATGCGACAAAAGAGGGCTTAACAGCTTCGAGTAGAGGCTTATTTCGTACTTCGCAAGATTTGACAGATAAACCTATCGGAGCAACGGTACAAGTACTGGTTATCGCAGGTGAAGCTGGAGCAATCCCGAAAGTAGACGATTATGTTTACGATGAATGGGGAAATTTTGCAAGACTTGTTTCAGTAGCAAGCAATGGGAAGTGGAACGTTGTACCTTTTGCGAAAGCGAGTAATTCGTATACAACTTCAAACCCCCCGCCTTACCCTGTGAAGAGTGTTGCGGGAAAAACGGGCGCAGTAACGCTTGCAAAAGGCGACGTCGGGCTTTCCAATGTCGACAACGTAAAACAGTATTCTGCGAGCAATCCTCCTCCGTACCCTGTGAGGAGCGTGAACGGAAAGACGGGAGCCGTCGCGCTTTCGGCGGCAGACGTGGGCGCGGCAACTATTACACAAGTGAATGAAACAAGCATGGTTCCAGATTCTGGAAATGCTACAAATTTAACTGTTCCAGCGTCTGGAGGGCGAGTTGAAATTGAAGCCGACGGATGGCTGTGCGTCAGGATTTCAAAAACCACTGCAAACGGTCAGTACATAACAATGATTGTCCAAAAGGAAGATGGAACAGATAAATGGGGATGTGTTAATACGAGCACAACGTACTTTCAAAATAATTATCCAATCGAATTTCTTCCTGTAAAGAAAGGTGATTATGTACGAATTTCGTATAATATAGCACCGAGTAGAATACAACTTATTAGGGCGAAGCAAGTATAGGGAGGTTTGTATGTATGCGATATATAAAGAAAGATAAAAACGGTAAAGTAAAAGCCGTTAGTGCTATAAAATTTACGGAAGATTACGAATTAGCGACAGAAGATTACGATGTTGGTTTTGATGGAAAAATATACTCGGAAACGGAAATGCAAAGCGAACCGTATATACAAAGGAAGTCAGAATTCGAGAAATTAGAAGCACTTGCGAGCATTCGTTCACAACGCGAGGCGGAGTGTTTCCAGGTTATCAATCGCGGGGCGCTGTGGTATGACAAACTAACAGATGAGCAAAAGGAAGAACTTTCCTCGTGGTATGAGGAGTGGCTCAATGCTCCTGAAACGGGAATTATTCCAAGCAAGCCAACATGGATAGACAGTGTTACTAAAAGGAGACACTCATGAGTAAAATTGAAAAAGGAAGCATTTTAGACAAAATCATTGGCTTTGTTGCGATGGTATGGCTGCGGTATATTAAACCGAGCTGGTCGCATTTTAGGTGGCGCGACAGGCTTGCGGGGGATACTTTGCCCGTGCCGAAGAATATCATCACCCGTGCGGATATTCAGTCGTTTTTGAACGAGTGCTATCCTGTTTTCGACTGGACGATGGACGGTATTACAGAGTTGACAGATTCGTACAGACCGCTTCCGTATCTTTACAACGAATACTATGACGCGAAGAAAGCGGGCGGCGGGAATAAATTTAAGGATGATTGCGACGGCTACCATACTGTCGTGTGGCATGTATTAAACGCAAACAATATCGAATGTGCGCTCATCACGCTGGTGACGAAGCCGTTTACTAAATCGCATACAATGTGCGCTTACAAGGTAAAAGAGAGCGGCGTCACAAAGTATTATGTTGTTGACTATAACAGCATTAAAGGCCCGTACAAAGATTTGGAATCGTTCGTAGATTCTTATAGGTTGCCTGTGCGCTACTGGCAGCTGGATAAGTACGATTATGAAAAACGAATGTTTGTGAGGGAAAAAGAATTGTGAGGATAAAAAGTTATGGATTCGACAATCATTGTCGCGTTGATTTCGTTCGCAGGAACGGTAGTAGGCACTGCGATTGGGATGCTGGCAGGAACAAAGCTAACCACGTATAGGATTGAACAGCTGGAAAAAAAGGTGCAAGCGCATAACGAAGTTGTCGAGCGTACCTATATTTTAGAAGGACAAGTAACAGAGCTGCAACATGATGTGAGGGATTTGAAAGAATTGCACAAAAAAAATTAAAATTTGGAGGTATATATTTATGGAATGGAATGTAGTGTTGATTTGCGTCGTCGTTTCTATCGTCGTGCCTATCATCGCGGGGCTTTTGGCATGGGGTATTTCCGTGCTGAAAAAGCTGGTAAACGAAAAAATCGACAACGCAACGCTTAGAGAGGTCTTGAACGACGGGTTGACCGTGCTGGAAAACAGTGTCAAGTACACGTATCAGACCTACGTGGAAGGCATGAAGGACAAAGACATTTTTGACGAAGCCGCGCAAAAGCATGCGCTGCAAATGGCTAAGGATAAAGCGCTTTCCATGCTGTCGGAGGGATTTATTGAAACGATTAAAAATCTGTACGGCGATGTGAACAACTGGCTGGAAACGAACATTGAATCCACGATTTATACGTTGAAAAATTCTAACAAAACAGTTGACAAAGTCACAGAATAAGCGTATAATGAAAGCATGAATCGCGTAAAAGAGTATTTTAAGAAAAAGACTGGCGAGCAGATATTCTCCTTGTGTCTGCTTATCGGTGTTTTTCTGATAATGCTCTTTTGCGCAATCGTCAGATTATGCGGCGGCTTATGGTTTGCCGCAGATATGTCAAAAATTACCGCGCCGAGCAAGTTCTGGCAAGAAACCGTCAAGGCAACATTGCTCATTTTTGAACTCCTTTTCGCATACAAGATTTTGTGTCGCACATCTTTTTTTACATGTTTCGGTATTGCCATAGCCGAAACACTTGTCGGAATTTTGCTCGGCGAAACGGTAAATAATTCGATAGTATCGAATTTGTTCTACATGGCGTGTATCTTTATAATACCGTTCTGTTTCCACAAAAGCTGGTTTGTCCTACTTGAAAGTGGAATCTATTATGTTGTTTCGTTCCTTTATTGTGCGTTATTTTTAGTCGGCAGAATCGGAGGAATTGATGGCGAAAGCGCTTATAGCTTTTACATAAGCGTTATGGGAAGTATAGACCACAAGCTATTTTCTGTTGCTTTATACTTAGTTGTCAAATATTTCGGAGGTATTAGACTATGGAAGACGCAAAAAAGATTGATTTTTCAAACAGACCTAATAATGAAGAAAGAAACGGCATAGGCGGAGCGAGTTGTCCTTGGTGGATTTTCGGCAACGAAGACAGCGCGGACAACGATTTGAAAAAGAAATTTGAAATTTACGATGATTAATGTAACAAAGCGTCAATACGCTATCATTTCCCGAATTTATAGATTCGGTGGATTTGCATTGATATTAGGCTTGCTCATGGGTTTTGCTTGGCTCATAGGCAAGCCTATTGAATTTTTGCTGATATTCTTGCCATACTTTTTCACAAAAGGGCTTTACGCGCGGCAATTCCATTCTCGCTCGCTGAAAGAATGTTTTAGCCTTTCGCTTATCGTGTTTGCGCTGGCGCTCATGGCTTGCGTACCGAGCGCGGCAAGCATCATGTTTTCCGTCGTCCTCGGCTTGGCAATAGCTTTTATCAGCTACAAGATAGGCATGATTCAGTTTAAGCTGAAAGACTATGAATATATCGAACCGCGATATAATTTTCTCGTAAATTTCTATAAAGACGCGACAGCGCCAAAACCTTTCAGCGTTGATACGTGTACGGAGAAAGAGCTGAGGGATAAATGCAAATCTTTGCATTTATCTCACGAGAATACCGAACTTGCCGTAGAGTTCTTCATTCGCAAAACAAAGCAGAGTATAATCGCCGATAAATTGTGCATCGACGAAAAATCAGTTACAACCAGAAAAAAACGTTTGAAGGCGAAGCTACAAACTTGCGACTAAGTTGCAACAAACTTGCGACTAAATAAGAATGTACACCTTTTGTCGGTGTACATTCTTTTTTTATGCTCTTATAAT
>ERZ1664504.21-NODE-21-length-13675-cov-12.978855_pt1 | contig 13675 bp, 16 predicted proteins | sample MGYA00575343_ERZ1664504 | MGnify/ENA primary metagenome ERZ1664504 (study PRJEB40874, sample SAMEA4040736) | Gallus gallus | biome: gut; material: content | place: India | collected 2016-01-01 | study: EMG produced TPA metagenomics assembly of PRJEB14491 data set... | reverse complement strand
AATTATAATATTTATAACAAGGTTGAGAAAGTTTGCTTTTTTGATAATAAATATGCTCGTTGCCATAGGAATTTTCTTTATTCATATCGTCAGTAAATTCGTGTAAAGAAATGCGAACCCTATATCTTTTATTTACTGTTATTGGAATTTCTTGTGTTATATATGTTGGAGCACTTGCAGTTATATCACTATATTTTTTCAAATAAAAAGTTCCAGATATGCCACGAACTCGTATATCTGCATATTCTATCAACCATTGCCTTTGGTCTGTTGTTGTAAATTCTGCCGTATCTCCAACTCCTTGTGGTGGTATATATGGCGTTGTTGTATCATAGTTTCTGCCAAATTGAGAGTTTGAAATAAAACTTCCCGACCAACTTCTGCTCGGGTTATAATCTTCTGTTAAATCAAATTCTTCAACTACATAATCAATGGAAGCATAACCTGCTTTATTAAACGCTCTTGCACTTCCATTTATTATCATTGTTGACCCCACATATATTGCAAGTCTTGGTATTTGGAAGCGGACTGTTGCTTCCCCTGTTTCGCTTGTAATATCTGCAATGTTAATATATTCATTATCAATAAGCGTTCCGTCTGCTTTTAAAACCCCTAACTGCCCTTCTAGTTCAAAATATTTCCCAATAAATGCTCCGTCAAGTCCATATTGAAAATCGTTTGTTCCACCATAAAAATCGTGGTCTGGCTCAAATTCGGCAGAAGTAAATTGAACGGGAACAATAGTGGCAGGGTATGCGTTTTGCCTATCAAGTGTCACGCTTTTCAACTTGTATGTCGCTGCAATGTTGTCCACAAGTCTTTTTTGTGCTGTCACGCTTGGCTCAATTAAAGTGATATGGTGGTCAAAATAGTTGTTATCTGCCAAAATCGGCTGACTAACCATATCTTTCTGCACCATTCTATGCAAGGTTTCGACAATATTTTCGATTTCGCCAATTCTCTCAACAGTGTCAATAATAAGTTTTGTTTCTGGCGTAAAGGCGTCACGAATAGGCATACCTGCGAGAGTGATTTCTCCCGTGTCTAACTCTTGGGTTATATCTTCGACATTGTTATTCCCAATTTGAACATATTTGGAATAATCTTCGCCCCTATACCCATTCGCTTCCTGTGTGCTATCGTATTTATACACCTTTACAATTTCCATTATCTCAACCTTCCTGTTGTTAGATTTATGCTGGCTCTCGCCCTTTGGTATTCAATAGCATTGTTTTCTTTAAATACCTTATAGTTAAAGTCACGATTTCTGTCTGCATATTTGACTGCTGTGGAAATTCCCGTAGAAACAGCACCAAACAAGCCACCAAGAACTGCCCCTATAGGACCGCCCCAAGAACCATATAACATTCCCATACCAATAGAAGAAGCAAAGCCTGTCACATCTTTGCCGATTTCCACTTGTCTTGCAATGTTTTCTTGTAATGCTTGGTCGCCATATCGTTGTCCAAGTCCACCAACCCAATATTCTATACCCAAGTCAACAACTTGTTTTGTTATTGCGAGTGCGTGAGTTGCGTTTGTTTTAAGAACTCTTTTGATACGAGCAGGGTTGTCACTTCCAAATACAGAAGTTTGCCAAGTTGACTGCCCACCACCAGAAACTGTGTCAGTTGAAACTTCTTTTGCTCCCTGTTCGCTTGCTCCTGAACTTTCCTTTCGCACAATAACTTCTATTCTTTGTGTTCCCTGTTGATAAAGCATTGATTTCTCCTTTAATCTTCACTTTCCTTTATGTCTGTAATTAGACTGTAAACGGCTTTTAATCTTTCAATGTGATTTAACTCGTCCCCAATGATTTCGTAAATCTCTGCTTGAACAAACTCCTTTTGTCTGCTTGGAATATCGCTATCGTTGAGTTGAACCAAAAGTCGATTATAGTTTTCTATTGCGTCTGCTTCTGCCTTAATATTAAACTGCACGGTGCCGCCAAAGTGTAGTTTGCAATTCTCTTTGTTTTCTTCTTTTTCTATCATAAACTCGTCCATTTTTTTCTCCTTATTCTATTTTTCCCCAACCTTTAAGGGTTATGCTTGAAATAACAAAATCGTTGTTTGTAAAGTTCTTTTGCATTGTTGAAATCATATCTTTATAAATGTAAAAATGTCCGCCATTCGTGATTTTTATATAAACAGGAACATTTGGTTCTGTAACGCTTGATAGCGTTCCGTCAATTCTGTATGCTCCACACCGCCAAAAGAGTGCATTAAATTGCTCTGTCAGTGTCTTGTTTTTAAAATCATAAAATGTTAAAGTCTTTACATTTTGAATTGCTGTTGCTACGAACCCGGAAAGGTCTGGTCTTGCCGAAACAGGCAAAGGGTTTTCTCCAAACATCTTCTGCCAAGTATATCGAGTAAGTGGCATTGTTTGATATTTTGTTGTTGTTGGCTGTCCTACTTCGTCAACAATTTCGCCATTCTCATTGTATAAGTCGTCCCCGCTAAACGATATTTCGATTTTTGTATCGTTGTAAGTTTCTGCGTCTGTCAAGTATGAAATTCTAAAATTGCAGGAAACAACAATAATTTCTCCATTTTGTGTCATTGTTGGTTCTTCGTCATACAAGAGTGAACCGAGAAGAATGTAGGAAGTCACGATTTCGCCATAAGAATTTTGAATTTGTTGTGGAACTCCTAAAAGCGAGTTTCTTATCTTTGAGAGATAATAGTCAAGATTTGTAATTTTGTTTGTTTGAATAAGGAATGTAATTCTTGCATTTATTGTTGCATTGTCAATGTCTTGGCTCGCAGTTACTTCCATATCGGTTGTTTCAACAAGAGCATAGGCTTCATTCATTGAAAAATTTAAACTTTGCACCCAAGTATCATAAGGTATTAATGCCTGTGCCTGCACCCCTACTCCGTGCGACTGCTTTTCCACAAGCCTATTTCTCCAAACATAGAAATCAATGTTGAGATATTGAGCCAAGTCTTGTTGTTCCTGTTCGCCACTTTCTTCGTCTATAAGCAGTATTTGTTCGCTGTTAGGGTTTTTATATGGGACAACACCTTTTGTGGCTCTGTAAGCCCTTAAATTGCCGTTAAATAGGCTCTCAACAATGTTTTTCACATCTTCAACTGTAAAAACTGTTCTGCTCATTAAAAATCTCCTACTCTATGTCGCCAACGGGCTTTTGTTCCTTGATAGCCAAATTCCCAATTCCACTCGGCAACGCCATATTTTTTTTGTGTTTCGGGGAAGTTGTCCCCAAGAATTATGTTTTCCATAATGTCATTCATAAGGGCTTGAATTTGCCTTTGTGTCATTCCTTCGATTTCTTGCATTGACTGTGCTCGCAAGAATAATTTTGAAGAAAAGCCATATTTTCGCTTGTTTTTCTCGCCTTCTTTTAATGCGTCCCTTATCATATCAGTATTGTTTGCTGTCCAAATAAGCATTGTCTTTTTCGCCCGGATTGCATTGTAAACTGCGTCAACACAAGCGTCGTGGTCGCCTACAAGGTTGCCAGATATTGTCATTTGGTTGCCTGCTCGGTGCGTTTCAATAGGGTTATAGAATGGGCGAGCCGAAGAAGTTGCAGTGTCAAACACTAGCCTGTTTACTGTTTTTGGACTTGTTCTCACACTAACCTTTCCGTCTTCTCGCAATGTTTCTTTGTAGCGAATAAGCGGAATTTTGTTTCGCAATTTTTTATTGTTGAAAATGTCTGTCAATGTGAATGTTTTTGTGTAATTGCTCGCCATTTACTCTCCTTATAAAATACTATTCAATGTTGCAAAATAAATGTTGTATCGCTTCGGTTGATGTTTTTCCGTCATTTCTGTGCTTTCAACCGAGAAAAGTTTTCCACCTATAACAACCAAATCGTCTGTTGTAATTCTTAAATCGTCAGTGTAATACTTAATTGTCAATGTTTCAAATGGTGTCACTGCCCCTTTAATATATTGAGCAGTCGCCCCTGTCACGCTTCCACGCAAATTCCAATCAAACGAACCAACATAATAATACTTGTTTGTTTGGTATTTTGCAATGTTGTTAAAACTTGCACTTAAAAGCGTTATATCTTCTTCTGTTGGTGCTGTTGTTGTTTGCCATTCACTTCCATTAAAACGATAATATGCGTCTTTATATTGCAATACGGTGGAATAATCGTTTACTTGGGTTATTGTCGCCCCTGTTGGCACTGTCCCCTGCAATAGAGTAAATTGCCCATTAATATAATCAAAAGTCCAATATTGCCCTGTGGAAGCGGTTTGATACACAATGTTCAAACTTTGGCTTTGCATAAGACTTGTAAATCGCCTATACAACAATGCTCTCGGGTTTAATTGTGTTGACTTAAATTTCATTTTCATAAGCCACCTACCAATCTTTCCCCTGTGGCATTATTGAATATTTGCCATAGAAATTAAGCCCAAGAGTTTTAAGCCCACCAATAGCGTCTTTGTGAAAGTCCCTGTTTTGATTTCTTACAACATCGTTGCTCATATTTTGCATTGTGTCCAAATCAACCCCTGCAACTGCCGAAATATCGCCATTGTCGAGCAAATAACACCCTTCAATAAACATAACTTCGAGAAATGCCTGTCTGTATTCATATGGCGAATAACCAAGTGCAAGCCCTTTCGCTATTTTGTAGTTAAGTTGTTGCCTTGTGCTTTTGTTGTTGTTGTAAATATATGTGTAAACTTTTCGCCTTAATGCTCTCAAAAACTGCTTAACTCTGTCTGGTTGATTTCCTTCAACTTCCACTTCGAGATTTCGCCCCCGTTCTTGGAAATACTTGCTTGTAAGTTCATATTGGTGGTCTATTCCAACATAAGTTGCGTCATCGTCACTAAATGGAAAATGAACTTCGTTTTCGTTAAGTTCTTCCAACTGTGCTCTCGTGTAGAATGGTGCTTGATAAAAATTCATTATTCTTCTCCTTTTGGCATAAATTGTCGGCTATAACTTTCAAAAGTTTCGACCGCCCCCTGTGCTGTTTTCGTTGAAGCAATTTGCCCACCTGTTTGTGCTTGTCTTGCCAAAATGTTTGCTCCACGAGTTTGTTGTATTCTATTCGTTCTAATAAAGGCTTTGTTTGGGTCGGCAACATATCTATCGCCTTCCTTTACACCACGACCAGCACCAGCACCTTCATAACCAAATTGTCCACTTGGCATACGAGTTCTTCCAATTCCCAAATCTCTTGAAGTTTCTACTTTTGCCACTTGTCCGTCTTTGCTATTCTCCTGTGCCTGTTGTTTCATTTCTTGTCCTACTGCCGTGTTTTCACTTGCTGTTTTCTGTGTAATCGCCGTTGTTCCAAATATTTTCCCATTCTTATAGTGCTTAACACTGACTTGTAAAATGTCGCCCACTCGCACGCTATTATTAACTGCGTATGTGTAAAGCCCCGTGTCGCCCTTTGTTCCGTATGTCACATCTACAAATTTCATTCGGCTTTCTCCTTTATTATTATTATACACAAAAAGCAATAAAAAAATAGCAGAGATTATTCCCTGCTATTTATTTCTGCTATAACCCGAAGGTTAATTGGTTGTTCCGTCATTAAAGCCAGAAACAACATTATTGCCTTTGACTACATTTCCGTCAATAGGAGTGAATTTAACGGTGTTCATAATCATAGCAATATTAGCAGCAGTCCAAGCACTTGCAAGCCCAGAACCAGCGTCAACCAACACTTTGATAGTTGCTCCGTGCAATACTTCAACACCAACTTTCATTTGTGGAAGAATGTAAACACCACCAAAGTATGGGTTTGGGTTTGCTTGAATAGAAGGTCCAACAATACCACGAACAGTTCCTGCACCATAGACAAGAATACCTGTCATTTGGTCGAGCAAGCCACGAACAGTTGGAAGGTTTCCAGAACTGTCATTGCTTGTTCCAAGAAGTCCAAGAGCAACATAAACAAATTGTCTTGTCACTTTGTTGAACAAGAACATATCTACACCGTCATACATTCCGCAAAGTCCTGTTGCAGTGTTGATACGAGCGTCTTCACGACCAGTGAATGGGTTGATGAAGCCTGTTGCAAGAATACGAGCAGACGCTTCGCTTGCATTTTGCATATATTGTGACTTCATAAGTCTGTTGAGTTGTGGAGTGATAAATGCTTGTCTTTCATCTGCTGGAACAATGAACGCACCAATTTCTGGAATACCGTCATTGAATTGTTCGTTAGCAGCAAGGAAAGCACTTGGAGCACTGTCTAAATCGCTTGCAAGAACAGTTGGGTCATAACCGAATATTGCGTCAGCGATTTCGTCAGCAGTAATATCTCCTGCTACGATAGCACCTACATCGTGTGTGAGAGCCTTGTCGAAGTTGTCCCCATTACGGAAGAAGCCTTCGATTTGTTTTGCAAAAGTGATAACATTGATAGACAAGCCAGCCACTTTTACAAGTTGAGCCATAACCACTGCTCTCAAAGCAACAGGGTTAGAGTAAGTTTGAACGGAAGTGATAGGCACACCTTCGTCATAGATTAAGTCAACAGGAATTGTGTAATGTGTTGACTGTGGAGCATTGTTGAAGCCCCCTTCATTTTGTTTGTTATGGTAAGTTCCGTTGTTTGTGCCACCAAGTTGTCTAAATCTTGGAGCATAAGGAAGAACTCTCATAACATCAATGTATGTCACGCTTTCAACATCATTTGTCTTGGTATATTTGTCTGTGACACCCTTACCATTGATATGTTGAATTTCTGGCAAAAGGTTTTCATATACCAACATCGAACTTGCGTGTTCTACATCATAACCGTTAACTGCTACAAAACATTTCGATTTCTCAAAATAGACTATATCTTGCACATTTCTGTGCCACCTTCTTTCGATTTGTGTATCAATAACAAACCTACTGCATTTCGCATAGTCGTTCGGCATTTATGTTGTGAATTTTGAAACCGTGAACAAATTTTTGTGTTGCTATTCTTCTTGACAAGCCATTTGGACTTTTTGTATTTGTTTTTTTATTTGTAATTAACCACTGTGCCGCTTTAAATCGTGAATTGAAGAAAAATCTTTCTCCTGTGTTGACACTCTCCAATTCGACTGCACATCTTTTTTTGTTTGCCGAATTTAATTGTCCAATAGAATTATTTTTTTTAATTTTCTCTTTGTCTTGGTTGTTCGCATTTTCGCTTCTAGTTGCCCAGCGAAGATTTGAAATATTATTATTTAACTTATTTCGGTCGATGTGGTCAATTACATAGTCGCCTTCTGGCTTTTTGCTTCCCCAACACTCCATAACAAGTTGGTGCAATGGTCTGTCCCAGCCTTGATTAGGTCGATAGTGTGGGTTCGTTTTGTTCACTCTGTAAGAAGTTCGATAATAACCAAATTTTGTTATTTTTTGCTTTATTATCTTCTTTGATTTTACATTTCTTACAACTCCGTCTTTTGAGATTTCATATCGAAAATCTAATGACGGTATTTTTCTAAACTCTTGTTTCATTTTCTTTTCACAACAATTTAGCACGGGATTATTGTTTACCCCGTAACCATAAACACTATTTTTTCCTTACCCGACAATCGTTTATGTCAGTGGTGTCTATGACCCTTTGATTAAGGTTAAAGGTGTAATGGTATAACCCTTATGGGTTCGCCATTGTTTTAATTCTCCTTTTTCAAAAATTTTCTGCGTAAATACGCAAATATTTCTTACGAGATTATTTGAATTGTGCCGAATAACTCTCAAAAGTTTCTTCAAAGACATCGTTTGCGTCTTTATCTTTTGTTTGCACGCCTTGCTTTTGAACATTGCCAAAGTCTTCGTTTTCGTATTTGCCAATTCTCTCTTTCAAGTCTGCATTTTCTTTGATAACTGCGTCAAATTTTGCAGCGAGTGCGTCAAATCGTTCATTCAGCATATCGACAGTCACAATATCGGTCAAAGGAATTGCGTTTACACTGCCTGCGTCTTCGCTTTGCACAACAGGGTCTTGGCTCTCGTCCGCCCCTTCCCCATTGTCGTTATTGTCAGCATTAGTGTTTTCACTTGGCTTGGAGTTATCACTCTTTGCTTCGGTGTCTGCTGGCATATCTTCTGTCTTAGTTTCTTCTGTTTTTTCAACAGTTTCGGTGGACTTTGTTTCTTTCTCGTCCACTTCTGGCTTCTTGTCTTTAACTTCTTCTGCCATTTTTTTGTTCTCCTTTTTCTCTTTCTTTTTCTTTGCCTTCGCTTGTGCTTTCATTAGTTTGTCGGCTTTTTTATTCTCAATAATTTCCACCGATTTCCCTTCTAACACCCCACGAGCAATTTCTGCCCTTTCGGGAGAAAGTCGTTTGAGAACTCTCAATAAAAGTTTAAAAAACACTCAAAAACTCCTTACAAAAGCATTTTAAGGCTAATAACCTGTGGCGTTTGCCTTGCTTTATTGTTATTATACACTTATTTTTTAATTTTTTTCGCTTTCGTCATTTTTTGCCGAGTTTTGTCCGTTTTGTTGAGAGTTGTCATTAGGCTTCCACGATTGCATTGTCGCCTGTTGCATTGCCAAATTCATTGCTCGTGTTTCTTGCAACCACTTAATTTCTCGCTGTTGTTCTGCTTGTGAAAGGTTCTTGTATGTGTCCTTTACAAACATTTCGTCACTCATATTGCCAGCAGAGTAAACATCACTATTTGTCTTAATCTTCTCCATAAATGGCGATTGGTCTTCTGGTTTTAAGATAATTTCAACAGGTGCGTGGTTGTAATAGTTCATTATGATTGCAAGCATTTCGTTTATTTCTGGGGTGTTAAGTAAAATTTGAGAATTGAGCCAAGTATCAGTCTTGGTTCTTTCGCCTATAATCTCGGTGGCTGTTCTTGCTCCTGCTCCTTCACTCAAAAATGACGCAACGCTGGAAGCGGAAATCTGTAATTTGAGAGCAATATCTTTGTAAATATTCTCTTTGACAGTTTTCATATCTGTGCCACGAAGTTCAAATTGAATAGGTGTGATTTTATCATTATCGGAATTTATACTTGACACTTTTTGATAGAACCTTTCATTCAGGGCTCTGTTTTCATAGTCAGGGTCGTCTTTATTCCAAAATTCTTCTGGGACTATTGCTCTTGCTCTCGCCAAGTCAACTTCATTTTTCTCAAACCACTTCATTTGGTCGTATTGGAAATTCTCTGTGAAAAGAATGTCGCCTATTGGTTGTCCAAATGGTGTGTTTGGAATTTGTGGAATGTCGTCTGTAAATTTAAGCAGGAAGCACCCAAGAGAGTGTGGGAAAGGTAAATATTGCTCTTTGCCAATAACAACAGAAGGGTAGTGGTCTTTGAGATATGTTTTTACACTGTTTGGCAGTGTTCTATATGGCACTTCTTGTGAGCCAATATTTTGCCTGTTTTGAACTTCCGTCTGCAAATTGCCAACAGAACGATAAACTCTTGTTGAAACACAAGACTTGCCTTCTTCGTTGAAATATCTTTCTTCGCAAATTCCATAGTGTGTTTTTTCGCCTTGTGAATTGGTGTTATGAATTGCGTCAAAGAACACTCTCACACTTGTGACTTTGCCACTTGCGTCAATGTCTGCAAAGAAAGTATCAATTCTGTGGGAAGAAACAGTCAGTTCTTTCTCTACTCTGTTTATCTTCAAAAGCGAAGTTCCCCCGGCAACTGCATATTTATACCCCTTTTTGAGAGCCTTATACAGTTTTGTTTTCTTCGCCCACCTAACAGCGAAGTCATAATCGGCTGTGTTTCCACTAAAATCAATTCCGTGAGAGAACATCATATTTGTGAGCCCGTTCGCTATACTCTGTAAAAGTCTTTGTGGCACAAGCCCACTTTGTTTGTTGTGAAAGCCATTTACCCAGCCGTCATACACCGAAAGGCAACGGTTAAGATAAATCGCATAGAACGAAAAATAATACTCTGGGGCTAAAAGATAAAATGTGTTGTTCACATAAAAATCATAAAAATTCCCCAACACTCCGTCTTTGAACCCAACTGTATCAATGTCAAATACTTGTTGCGACATAATTTTCCCCTTTTAGTATTATTTTACATCATTAGACGGAAATTTTACGATTTTGTCGTCTTTCGACTTGCATTTTTGCGATTTTTTATGTGATTTTTTGATTTCTTTCTCCACATTCTGTCTTGCTACTTCGTTGTTTACATTTGTTTTCAATTTTGAGAAGAAATCTACGAGTTTATCAGCCCCACAAATAGAAATTATATTTGAGAAATCTTCGAATGCCTTGTTCATTTGTTTGAATTGAGAAAGCATTTCGCAAAGGCAGTTAAGCATAACCCTATTCATTTGGGTGTCGTCTGTTGTTGCCTTTAAGATATTGTCTTTAACCATTTCGTCCAATACATCTTGGTCGATACCTGCTTGTTCAACTGTTGGTTTTTCTTTTTCGATTTTATTTTCTTCCATTTTTTTTATTCTCCTTTTTCCTGTTCTTCTGTCAAACTTTCGTCATTCAAGTGAAGTTTAAGAATGTTTTTTGCTGTTGTGAATGTATGTCTTGCCTTCATAAATTGATTTGCGAGTTCCATACACACATTGAAAATGGCAACTCTAACTGCCTTTTTCTCGTCCATTCCTGTTTCTTCAAAGCCGATTTCCTTTAAAAATTCTTCTTCTGTGAGATTTGAATGTCTTGCGAATGTTTCTGCAAACACAAGATTAAGCAAGTTTTGTTTCTCCTGCATTTTCGTTTTTTGTTCTTCAATTTCTTTGTTTTCCATTTTTTACTCCTAATAACCTAAATATTTTACTTCGATGTCGATTATGTCGCCTTTACTAACAAAGTTGCTGTTAAATATGTTTGTTTTCGAATAAGTGATAGTGACGAGAACTGTCATACTGTCAATGTAAGGGTCACCCTTTATGTTTTGATAAATGGTCGCCACACATCTGCTCTCTTTTTCGCCATTAAGATTTTCGCCTGCTTGCAAAGTTGAGAACGATATAATCTGCAAATCGTAAGTGCCAGAATAATTTTCTTCCCACCAAGTTTGTGTTGCTTCTTGGCAATAAGTTTCTATTGACTCACCTTTCTTTAACTCGTAAGCGGTCCAAAAAATCATAACAATACTTGCCACTACTAACAAGAAAAGCAAAACAATACACCAAGTTTGCCAAGCACTCTTTTTCCCTTCTTCCATAACTTTCTCCTTTTATGCCACATTCTTATACCCTGCAAGTTTGCGAATGTCGTCAAAGTGTGATTTTTGTCTGTCTTGCATACGAATTGGGTATGACAAGTTGTAGCAGTTGCTGTAATAAGGCACGAGAGCATATTCCAAAGCGTCACAAAGGTCGTTCTTGATATTTGGGTCGAGTTTTCCGTTTTTATATCTTTGTTTCTCGATTTCTCTTGCAAGTCTGTGTTTGTTCGTGTCCCCATTCCACATTCTCGCCCCTTCGTTGAGAATTGTCAGCACATCATAAGCGAACGCATTTTTTATAATTCCCAAGTTCGTGTCCTTCTTCTTCAAAGTGAAGCCACGAATTGATATATATTTCCACATCTTCCTTTGCTCTGCTGTTTTTCGGCTTGTGTTCTTCAAGTGTTTTAACTGTGCAATGAATGGTGCAGCAGCACCGTCCACACTCAAAATTGTTTCGATTTGGTTATAGCCAATTCCGTATTTCCCGTCTAAGAACTCCAAAAACTTTTCTAGCAGGTCGCATTGTTCGGTTGGAGCAAGTGTCCTATTCGTTTCTTCTGGGTCGTCATAGCAGATTTCGAGTGTTTGGCAAGTCCCGTCTTCCAAAATCGCTAATGGCACTACTGCGAAAGTATCGTTTGCTGTTGCGTGGTCGATACCAATTATCAGTTTCAGTATTCGCTTCACAGGAATTTCATAAATTCGCTTATAGTGTTTTGTTCTCGAAAATTGTGGGAACACCACATCACTTGCACTCGCATTTATATCTCCCAAGAATATTCGCCGAAATTCCGTGTAATTCGCCTTTCGATAATTCTCGATGTAATTTTTCGTCTGTTCGTTTAGCAAATTCCAAATGTGGTAGCAGTTCGCATAGATATAACACCATTCGGGGTCATTTCGCTTCTCATTCACATAGTCAATGAACCAATGCCCAACCGTTTCGTTGTTGCCGACAATGATAAGTTTTGCTTCTTTGTCCAACTGACGAATGAAGGTAATAACTGATTGGTCGAGAACGTTTCGGTCTTTGTTCTTCTGTGCTTCTTCATACATAACAAGCGAAATTTTGTGTGTTGTTGTGATACCCCTTGACCTTTGTCCGCCTTGACTGTCAGTGATAGGGAAGAAATATGTCGCCCCTTCTTGCCCTTTTCTCACAACTCTATCTTTCGCTTTCGGTATATAAAACTCACAAGTTGGGTCGTCCCCCACATCAAAGCCAGAGTTTCGCAGGAACTTCTCTATCTCATTGATAATACTGTCCTTAATTTCCGTTGCTGTCGCCTGCAAGACAACAATGTCCCTGTCCCTAAACTTATTCGAGAATACCCACCAAATCGCCACAAGAATACTTGTTTTTCCAGAGATACGCCCAGAAGATAGAATGAAGTATCGGTAGTTGTTAAGGAAAATCTCCCTATAAACAGCAGGAATTAGGAGATTACTCGCCGAAAGTCCATTATTATTCACTTCTGCCATTTTCTTCTCCTACGCTTTCAAAAAACTTGTCTGCTTCACTTGGTAAATCTTCGTCTTCCGCTTCCTGCTTTGGCGTTTTGGCGTCTTCTTCATTTTCTTCCACAACTATCACTTGCTCTCCGTCAAGTTCTTCAACTTTGTCCATATCAAGGTTGACAGTGTTTCTCTCGTCCGCCAATTCTTCCTTCTTGCTTGCGTCCACAATGTTAATCGTGATGTCGCCTACCTGCATACTGCCAACATCAATAACTGCATTTAACCCCAAAAGCCTATCAAGTTCCTTTCTCGCCTTTATTCTGTTGTCAATGTCGCACACTTCTTCGATTTTGACTTCGACAGTTTCACCAAGCCCATTTTTCTTAATCGTTTTTCGCACTGTCTTAATCTTGCCTTCAATGATTGACCTGTAAAAAATAATTCGCCTCGCCTCTTCGCCGTCCATTCCGTCTATCTTCGCCAACACATCTTCGGCTTTCTTCTGCATTGCAAGTGCGTCAATCTGTTGCGATACTCGACTATCTTCGTCCATTATGTCTTTTGCCTTCTTCTCGTTCAATATCGCATTTATGCACTCGGTTATGCCTTTGTTTCGCTTTTCAAGCATATAGGCTGCTTGGTTCGACGTCTTTCCTTCATAGCCTGCCATTCTGTAAGATTTCGCCTTATCGTAGCCCTGCCCCCTAAACTCAATGTATTGCTGTTGTCTTTTCGGCAGTTTCTCAAAAAATTCCTGTTGCTCTTTCGTGAAGCACACATATTGCTTCGGTCTGTTATAAAGCGGTTTCGCCATTCTAATTCACTCCCCTTTTGTTATTATTATACACCACTTCGCCATTTTTTCGCTTTGTAAAGTTGATTTGCTTGACAAATTCCAAGATTTTCCATATTCTCCCCCACCGCTTTCGCCCTAACATCAATTTTAAGGCTGTTTTTCGCCGTTTCTCGCCACAAAAATGCTTTCCCCGATAAATTATTCAACCCAAGTCCGTTTCGGGCTTTGTAGGGCGTTATACACGGTCAGGGGAAAAATATAGGGGGGTTGAAAAGGGGCACCCTTGTTCTATCTCGCTCTCTCTGGTGG
>ERZ1664504.14-NODE-14-length-15006-cov-39.062404_pt1 | contig 15006 bp, 18 predicted proteins | sample MGYA00575343_ERZ1664504 | MGnify/ENA primary metagenome ERZ1664504 (study PRJEB40874, sample SAMEA4040736) | Gallus gallus | biome: gut; material: content | place: India | collected 2016-01-01 | study: EMG produced TPA metagenomics assembly of PRJEB14491 data set... | reverse complement strand
TTTATAACTGATATATCAGCAGCGCGCAATGAAAAGGCCCCGCCTTTCGGCGGGGTCTCTGCGTCATTTAAGAAGCTCTCTTAAATCATATATAGCGTGCATTTCCTTGATTGCTTCATCCTCCGTGTCAAACGCCCTTGAAATGGGAACTTCCACTATACGGTTCATGAGCGGGTTAGTGATTGTGTGAATCTCGAAAACGACCCATCCGCCACCCTTGTGGCTATAAAGAACTCTCATCATTGTAACCCTTAAACGTAGTCCACTCCATGAATACGACCGAACTTGTGGATAAGAGCGCTTGCGGCGCGCCACTCTCCGCCGGTGATGTGCCCATACATATAGGCCCAAAACACTGTATTAAGCGCGAGAGCGATGTAATACTTATCCCGCAGCCTTACGGCTGTACGCGCCTGGTCAACGGCTTTCCATGCGTAGAAACTAGCCTTGTCCATGTTAGCCATCCTCCTTTAATTCGTGCATTTTGCGGATAGCTTTTTCTTTTGTCCATTCTACTGCAAGGCATTCTGCTTTGATTTTTCCGTCTTTCTGTACCAGCTTGTAGATTCCCCAGCAGTCGTATTCTTCGCTATACTGTATAAACATTTTTGCAACCTCCTCCTTTCTTGTGGGGTTTACCCCGTGATTATAGTATACCATTATCTAAGCGAAATTTCAACCCCCAATTTCTCGTGATTATGCCCAAAATAGCCGGTGATATGTTGCAATATTGTGCATGACAATTTGACGCAGATATGGTAAAATAGGGGTATAGAAACTCACCCCTAAGAGAAAGGAACTAGTAATGTTTACTGACAAAATCCGGTCAAAGGCGAATCTTGATTTTGCGAAAGGGGCAAAGGAAGTGCAGACCATTTGCCACTGTCCGGGGCATACTTGCGTAGTCAAATCTGGCCGTATGACACCCGATGAAATTGCGCAGCGTATGGCCGAGTATGCCGAAATGGGGGTTGTGGTACGCAAGTATCGCTCCTATTATAAGCCGAAAGACGGCATCCCCCACGCCTATGTTGCCATTGAGTATGACAGCCCTTACTCTTGTATTGAAATGGGAGGTAATGACAATGCCTAAGAGTGTTAAGCCCTATAAGCCGTCTAGCGTCCTGCCCCGGTTTGAGCCGGTAGACTGGGAAGAATACGCCTTTAAGGGCGGCTCCCTGTCCAAGGCCACGAACCAGGACTTAGCCCGCATCGTGCGCCGCGCAGCCAAGGCCGCAAACCAGCGTTTGCGCCGCCTTGAGAAATTGAGCCTCACCAGCAGCGCCGCCTATAATCGGGCTATGAAGACCTTTGAAAATGACCGGAAGCGGTTCCGGGAGCGCACCGGGAAGCTGTCCCGGTCCGAGCTGTTAAAAGAGTATTGGGGATTACAGGATTTTCTTGGTGCAAAGTCCTCTACCCCTACGGGTATCCGCAGTATTGAAGATAATCGCTACTTAGCCGCGAAAGAACGCGGCTTTAAGGGGTCGCCCGACGAATTCAAACAGCTTGTGGAAAAGTACTTCCAGAAAGCCACGGAAAAGCTGCTTTCCTCTGACGTCATCTACATGGCCATTACTGAAAACAGTACAGATATTATTGACGAAATCTTAGACGACATTGAAAGCGGCGAATTAACACAAAAGCGCAGCATGGTACAAGAGTACATCAGGCGCTTTGAAAGGAAGCGTGCAACATGAGACAAAGTCAAGATTTGCAAGTGTCCGAATCGGTGAATGAACTGCTGAACGTACTACCAAAGCGAGTGCGGGCAGTTGACAAGCCAAAGGGTTACACCGCTTATCTTGATATAACCGCCACTTTCGATATTGAGACAACAAACACTGAAACCGATGGGTTTGCATACACCTTTCAAGCCTGTTTCGGCGGCAAATGCGCATTGCTCCGATACTGGGAGGATTTCGCGTTGCTCCTGGACTGCCTGACGGATAGATGGAACACCAGCAACAAGAAACGCCTGATTGTGTATGTACATAACCTGTCGTATGAATATTACTACTTAGGTCAACTTATGGCCGCCAAATGGGGAGAACCCAAAGCCCTCTATACGAAGAACAATAAACCCCTGTACATGCAGTTCTCAAATGGCCTCGAATTTCGGGACAGTCTCAAACTGTTCCAGAAATCCCTTGCGCGGGCGACTGAGGGCGTAAAGCACCCGAAACTTGCGGGCGACCTTGATTATAATGTATACAGGACTCCCGACACCCCGCTTACTCAAGAGGAATTCGATTACTGTGTAAATGACGTCATTGGCCTGTATGAAGCAATCGAGCGAATGAAGGCCGAACGCGGCTACAATGCCGCCACCATCCCCATGACGCAAACGGCCATGGTGATAGATGACATAAACAAGGCCGTTCGACCGGACCGCCGGTGTGTGCGGGCAATGTCTGCGCTGTGGCTCAATCATGACCAGGTCAAAATAGCCTATAATGCCATGGCGGGCGGCGACACCCATGGGAGCCGGTTCAAAGCGGGCAAGACGTTCTACGGCTGTAATAGCTACGACTTCAAGAGCGCCCACCCCTCGCAGCAGCTTTTGCAAAAGTTTCCTTGCGGTGCGCCGTGGGATTTGGACCCGGACACGCCAGAAGAAGAACTGTCTGCCATGTTGCGCCATGACTGCGGCTGGATTGCAAAAGTGATGATTTATGATTTTCACATCAAGCCGGATTGTCCAAACCCCACCATATCCCTGTCAAAAGTCGACGGGGTAGTTGAAGAAATTGAGGGCTTAGACAATGGCCGCGTATTGGGCGGCCTGGGTGCTATGGTCTATATGGATAGTAACGACTATCAGCGGTTCAGGGAAGCCTATGACTATTCGGGCCTGGTCGCCGTGGAGGGCTTTGGCTTTCGCCTGGCTTATCTGCCTGAGAGCTTCCGCCGCCCCATCATCGAGGCATTTGTCATCAAAGAAAGTATGAAAGGAAGCCCGGATTATATGTGGAGCAAAGCAAAGCTGAACAGCATTTTTGGAGCATGTGCACAAAAGACGGTCCGCGACGAATATTTAGCCAAGCTCCGAAAAGATGGAATTGTCAATGACCATTACTCATGGCTTGAGAAGTTGGACGGCGTGCCCGAATCCCGCCAGGCCATGCACGAGGGCATAACGGGGGAATGCCTCTACATGGACGCCATGACCGACGAAAAGACCCGGGAAACACAAGCCAAGAAGTTCCCTTTCCTGTGGGGGCTTTGGACGTCCTCGCTTACCCGGCTCTGTCTGTGGAGGCTGCAAAAACTGGTAGGCTGGGATAGGCTTATCTACTGGGATACCGACAGTGTAAAGTATATCGGGGACAAGGTGCCCGCCGTGGAGGAATACAACGACGCCGTGAAAGCGCAGTGTGAGCGCATGGGCTGTGTGGTGTCCAAGGGCGACAAGAACGTATATATTGGGATCGCCGAGGACGAACACCCCTCTATAAGGTACGGCTATAAGTCCTTTAGATTTCTGCACGCCAAGTGCTACGCCGACGAAGGTTACAACCCCGCAACGGGCGAATATGAGCTTGAAAGCACCATTGCAGGCGTGGGAAAGCGTGAGGGCGTCGCAGCCTTACAGGGCAATGTTGACAACCTGAACACGTCCCTGTACATTGCTGACGCTGGCGGGCGGATGCTGGAATACCACAATGCGCCCATCCGTGAACGCCACGATTTCGAGCGCCCCACAGTCACCGCATCATTTATCCGAATGCTGCCCCGTGTCTACGACATGCGGAACTGGCGAGAAAAAGCCGCAGAAATTGAAGAATTTGCCTTGACATAAAATCTTATATATGCTAGAATGAGAATGTAGAACACCCACCCACCCATTACGAAAGGAGAACCCCATGAAATTTTATACTGTAACCTATGTGCCCGAAAGCGGCATGACGCAGCAGGTGACTGTTGCAGCCGGTGGAATCCAGGAGGCCCGCCGCCGTCTGATTGCTGAGGGCGTACCCGTGACCAAGGCAAACAGCGTTGTGACCCCGGTGCACCCGCCTGAAAACTGGACCCGTGAGCGGGTCGCCGCCATCCGGGCCGCTATGGATTTCTCGAAACTCGAGCTGGCCGAGGTGTCCATGTTTGAAGCTATGTTGAGCAAGTACGAGGGCAAGGCAGAGGAGGACGCAGACAATGGCGAGGAGTAATAGTAATCCGAGGCCCGCGAGAGGCCGGACCACCCGCAAGGCTGAGGGGACCGCAAAGCCCACTTTCAACCTGGGGAAATGGAAGGTTGACTATGTGCACGACTGGGGCGACAGCATCGGATTTACACTGCAGGTCCCCGGCGCGTATTTCAACCTTACTCTGAGGGAGGACCGAAACGGCGGCTACTTTATTTCGGAACCCGCACGCAAGGGCAGTGATGGTAAATACTACCGGCATTTCACGCTGTACCTTTCCGACGCGGACCGAAATGCAATCATCAACGCGGTACTTGATGCAGCCGGGTTGACTGACGAGGGCGGCCCCGAGGATGACACCCCGTTTTAACAGGAGGATGACATGGGCAAAGTGAAAGAACCTGCCCTGTCAATCTACACAAGCGCCGGATGGGTCAACTATCCGGCGTTTTTCGATTTGGCAGAGCACCGCAAAGTATGGCTGTTTGTCCTGCTGGGACCCCGTCAGGTTGGCAAGACATACGGCATCAACTGGGAAATGTTGAGCCGGGGACTTAACTTCATCTATCTCCGGCGCACCGATAAAGAGTTTAAGACCATCTGCGCCAGCGACAAGCTGAACCCCTTCAACAAGTACAAGGCCTGGGGGCTGGATATTGGCATAGCCAAAAGCGGCCCCGTGTCCTATTCAATCGGCGAATATGAAACGACCGAAAAGGGAAAGGTCATTGTTACCCATGAACGGGGCGTTGGTCTGACCCTGGCAAACATTGCCAGCATTCGCGGCTTTGATGGTGCCGCGTTTACGGACATAGTGTTTGATGAATTCATCCCTGAGAAAATCGTCATCCATCGAAAGGCCGAGGGTGATGCAATGCTCAACGCCTACACGACCATCAACGGAAACAGGGAGCTCGAAGGGAAGCCGCCTCTTAGGCTGTGGCTGCTGGCGAACGCGTTCGACATTACGAACCCGATTCTTGACGCATTCGGCCTTGTCCCGCTGCTTGAAAAGCTGATGCGGACGGGCAAGGAATACACCGTGACGGATACGGGTATTTGCCTGGCCTATTTCAAGAGTAAACAGGTCATTGACAAGCGCCGTGAAACGGCCCTTATGCGGCACCTTGCCACCAGCTCGAGCGGCGGCGCGCAAGAATTTCTTGACATGGCTCTTAACAATGAGTTTGCATATGATAATCTTGAGCTTGTTAAGCCGAAAGATTTGCGCGGCTGGATACCACATCTTAAAATGGCGGGGCTGTATATGTACCGTCGCGGCATGAAAGAGCTGTACTTGTGCCGGTCGCCGTTTAACGTGCCTGTAGATGAATACGGGCAAAACCCCACCGAAAAGACCAGGTTAAACACTGAGCACATAGAGGTGTACAGCTATTACAATCTGGGCCGCTTAACCTTTGATTCTGTGCAAACCATGGTGATTTTCCGTAAATTTATGGAGCTAGACGCTTGACTTTGCACAGACCTCTGTTATAATAAAGGTGTGGAACCCCTAGCAAAACAGCGGGCCGGAAGCCCGAAAAGGCCGGGGGGCGGTCTGTTAACGCACACCACCGGGGGACACACGTCCCCCATTTTCTTTACAAGAAAAGAGGTGTGTTGAATGTACGCCGTTTCCTACTTTGACGGCAACGGGGAATGGAACCGCCAGATATCCGATAATTTTGCGGTCCACGAGTTCGCTTGCAAGGATGGTTCCAAGCCTGTTTTTATCTCGTTGTCGTTGGTCGAACTGCTGGAAGCTGTACGCGCCCATTGCGGGCAGCCCGTACACATCAACAGCGGTTACCGCACAGTCAGTTACAACGCAAGTCTTGACAACAGCAGCCCGAAAAGTCAGCATTGCAACGGACTCGCCGCCGATATTGTGGTTGAAAACACATCCCCCTTAGAGGTGTACCAGTACCTTGACAAGGCATTGGGAGACCATGGCGGCGTCGGCCTGTATAGTACCTTTGTCCATGTTGACATGAGGGCTAACAAGTCGCGTTGGAATTACAGTTAAGAAAGGAGCCCGCAAATGAAATTGGAAGATGTTTTGATGCTGGCGCGCGCTGGGTATACCAAGGCAGAGATTGCCGCCTTTGACAATCCGCCCGCCGCACCCATGCAGCAGCCCGCATCTGCACCGGTGCAGCAGCCCGCCGCACCCATGCAGCAGCCCGCATCTGCACCGGTGCAGCAGCCCGCCGCACCCGTGCAGCCCGCACCGGCAGCACAGCCCGCAGCGAATGCCGCGCCCCCTGTGCAGCCGATGTATCCCGCCGAACAGCCCGCTGTTACCCTGGCGGATGTTGTGACGGCGGTCAACGCCCTGGCGACTAAAATTGGCGCCCCGAACCCCTCCTTTACTGAGCCCGCTCCCCTGGGCCTGAATGATATGGTGAGTGGGTTTCTGGGTGTGAAGGGAGGCAGCAGCCATGCCTAACACCACTTTCCAGCCGCACGACTGTCATGTGTTCATCAACGAGCTTACCCGCGAGCTTACCGGCCAGTATCCCGCCATTCAGGCAGTGGATACCAGCACATTTGTCAGCGTCGGCCGTACCCTCATGGAGCGGTACCGCGTTGAGAGCATCTATGAGGCCATTTCCGAAATGCTGGGCCGCACCATTATTTCGGTGAGAGCCTACAACCCCGACCTTGACATGGTTGAGGCAGACTCCGAGGAATACGCCAATCTGCAGCGCAAGATTTCCTATTTCTGTACTGAGGCTGAGGCGGCTCAGGACTTCAACACCAACCTGAACCCTGACGCCCTCGACGATGGTAACAGCGTCGACATGTACAAAATCAAGAAAACCTACCCGCTGCAGACCAACTTTGGCGGGATGCAGGTTTACCAGTTCCACTACACGGTTTTCCGTTACCAGCTCCGCGCCGCCTTTGCAAACGAGGCCGGTATGGCGGACTTCCTCGCGGGTCAGATTACCGAAATCAACAACAATATTGCGTCGTGGAAAGAGGCCCGCAACCGTGGCCTGATTCTCAACTTTATCGCCGCGACTATGGCGGCGGGCCGTCCTGAGTCCCGCGTTAACCTCACCACCGAGTACAACCGGCAGAACGGCAGCGCGTATACCTCCGAGGCTTTGCGCACCACGCACCTGCGGGATTTCGCCATCTGGTTCAGCGCCTATCTGAAAACCCTGGCCGAGCGGATGGAGAAGCGTACCGAGCTCTACCACATCACCCCGAACAAGGTAGACGATGCGGGGAACAAGCTGTACCTTCTGCGGCACACCCCCAAAGCTGACCAGCGCCTCATTCTCTATTCCCCTCTGTTTAATCAGATTGGGGTTGAGGCCCGCGCCCTGATTTTCAACGAGCAATTTCTTGACTACCCGCAGTTCAGAGGTATGACCTGGTGGCAGAACCCGTCCGACCCCTCGCGCATCAAGGTCACTCCCCGCATTTACGACGTCACTACCGGCGACAGCAAGATTGCTGCAGAAGTCGATGTGCCCTACTTGGTCGGCGTCATGTATGACCGGCCCGCTATGGTGATGGTTTACAAGCTCAATGAAACCATTGCTACCCCTGTCAACGCGGCAGGCGGCTACTATAATATGTTTTATCACTGGGGTTTCCGCGCACAGTGCGACCAGACCGAAAACGCGGTTGTGTTTTACATGAGTGACACGGATATTCCCGCACAGCAGGCCCTGCTGTGTGACCCCTGTGCCGAGGCCGAACCGGTGAGCCTGTCCGCAGGCACCCCGAAGAAGGCCACTAAGTAACCATCCCCGGACCTTTTTCGTTCTCCTTGTGGGTGGCCCCGCCCCTTCTGCACAGGGGCGGGGCTATTTTGTTTGAAAGGAGGTTTTGGTATGCCTATTGAGGACCAGGAGATTGACAAGGGTTACCACGTCCGATTGTATACCGACTTTGCAAAGCGTGTTAACTCTACCAAGCGCCCTGACCTTGAAGCATATGAAAGGCGGGTAGCCTTTTACGCAAAGTTGCCCTTTGACTGCGAGGCCCCGCAAATCAACATCCGCTACAACTCCCTCGAGATTGCCCCGCAATGGACCTATGCCTACATCGAAGAAACCGAGTCCTACTACTGGGTAACGCGAATCGAAACGCGCCGCGCAAACTGGTGGTTTGTCTCTATGACCATTGACCCCCTGGCGACCTACAAGGAAGCCATTTGCGATACTGACGCGTATATCGAATACGGGTTTAACTCCGATGCAAGCGGCGCAGCCCTCCGGCTGCAGGACACCCGGCAGAACATCAGCAATAACCCTACTGTCATCACCGCAACAAGTGACTTTGTCTCTGACATTTTCGACATTAGCGAGGGTTGCTATATTCTGCAGGCTGTCGGCCAAAACAGTGTAGGCGCATACGCCATGACAAACAGCGAGCTTTCGAGCATGTGGCGGCTTGTCAACCTGGATATTGACACCAACCTAACTGCAGCCCTGGCGGTTGACACCCCGCTTAAAGCCCCTGTCAACATTATGAAGTACATTGGGCAACACCTCGTTTTCGAGGGCAGCGCGTTTCAGTCTATCCGCTCTTGCATCTGGGTGCCCCTGTCGGTATCGCAGGCCGGTCAGTTCATGACCGGGCTTACACTGGGAGGCTTCCAAACCGGCCTGACGGTCCATCGGGTTGTCGATTCGGTCAACGCCCGCAAAATCGAGGCTGAAACGGATATTGAAATCCCTTGGCCCGTAGAGGACTGGAAGCGCATGAACTGCATCTTAACACTGTACGTTCCCATGTTCGGAACTATTTCGATCCCCGTGGACAAGTGCAACGATGCGGACAACATCCATCTAAAGGTAACGTGCGACCCCCTTGACGGGACCGCCACCTTGCACGTCACTTGCAACGAGCAAACCTTGTACCTGGGGAGCGTGTGTTTGGCAGTGTCCTACGCCATCGGCTCGAGCAACGTTTCCGCGCGCAGCATGGCAAGCGGTGTACTGCAGATGGTGGAGGGCGGTTTCTCCGCTGGCGGCGGTGTCCTGGGAGCAATCAACCCGTTCGATGATACCGGCCTCGCGGATGTTGCCAAGGGGCTGACCACTGCCGCAGAAGGATACCTGCAGACAGTGACCCCCACTGTAACATGTATTGGCAACTTGGGAGGAAGCTCCGCTCTGCTGCAGGACATGACTGCAAAGCTCACCATCTTCTATTATCCGCCCGTGGATGACGCCGGTTTTCAAAGCGTGTATGGATACCCCGTCATGCGGGTATCCAAGCCTACTGACGGATACTGTAAAACCCGTGGTTTCTCGTGCCAGGAAGCTAAAGCCATGGTTGGGGAGCTGTCCTATATCAACCGGGCTCTTGACTCCGGCGTATTCATTGAGTAAAGGAGGTGAGATAGATGTATACTGTATTTCCCCACATGCACGCCGCCGCTGCACCGTCGTTTCAGAATGACAACTATGCAAGCGACCTGCTTGCGTATTGGACCCGGTCACTTTACCAGCGAGTGGGAGCCCTTATCAAGTTCGAGGGGCTTCCCGAAGCGGGCCCCGGTCAAGTCGAATGGGATTACACTGGCTTTGTATACCAGTTAATCAGATATGGTTACGCTGTTGTGTTCCGTTCCAAAACATACGGCGTGGTTGTGCAGCATGGCACCCCCTACGGATTCGGCCTGCAGTGGCAGCCGCGCGGGATGCTTGTAAACAACCAGTTCTTTCAGTTCGAGCGGCCCCTTGAAATCGGTCGGGAGTGCGCGGTCATCAAGTTTACCCCTGACTATCGGGGCGTGTGGGACCTGATTGTCAAAGCCGCAACTGACCTCACCCTCCAAGAAGTGTCTATCCGCTGCACTACCATCAACACCCGCTTGCAGTTTGCTGGCGTCGCATCCGATGACAACACCGCTGCAAGTATCAAAGGGATCTATGAGCAGCTGCAGAACGGCAAGCCGGGTATCACCGTCAACAAAAACTTGATGGAACCTCTCCCCACCGACAAGAACGCGGAATATCACCTTCCGTTCTTCCCCATCAATCAGGACCCGTCTAATGGTGAATTGCTTATCCGGCAATATGATGCGCTAGACCAAATCTTGACCAACTTCTATCGGGAATTGGGCGTCCGGGTTGGCAGTGATAAGAAGGAACGCCTTATCACCGCCGAACAGGACTCCAACGACGCAGAGATTTTCAACAGGCGTCAGGTTTGGCTGACGCAGCTTGAAAAAACCTTGCCCATTGTGAATGATATGTACGGGCTTGACATTTCCGCCGAAATCAACGAGCCCGACCACGATCAGGAGGTGAACCCGAATGCCGATGTACAGCAGCCGTCTGGTGAACGAGAGCGCGAAGAAACTTAACACGTTCGGCCTCTTGCGTGAGGACCCGGACTTGTTCGCAGATTTCCAGCTTCCGCCCGGGCTGAACAAGCAGTTGTGTATTGACACCATCTTGCAAAAGCATGGAGCCGCACCGCTGCAGCATCCTGACCCCCATTGGATGCGTTACATGCTGGGAGCCTTTGCCCGCCGGAACTTCATTCCCTGGCAGCGCCTCTATAACACGATGCTCATTGAGTACAACCCCCTGTGGAATCATGAGAGTTTCGAGACTGAGACGAATGCAACGCAGCGGAACACGAACGAAACCGGCACCCTTGACAGCACTGTGGACGGCAAGCTCAACAGCAACGAGACCGGCAACACCACGGCCCGCCACACTGAGAAGGAGAACAGCAAGACCCAAAACACCGCTGACACCTCCGAGACGCGGACCACGGACGCCACCGGCCAAACCCTCGAGGATTTCACCCAAAACGTAAAGTCGGAAAGCCACAGCCAGACAGACACCTCTTTGCACACCGACACCACGAACAACCAGGACACTACGTCCAACACTACCACCGACACCCGTCGGCATGAGGAAGTGACCGAGGAAACACAGTCGGAAACTATTCACGATATCAGCCCCGAAAATGCCCCGGACTATCAGCCCGACGATACGACCCACGGAACCGAGACCAAGAACACCGTTTCGGACGGGACCGAGGACGTGGACAGCCGGACCACTAGTCACACTACCGACATTGGGACCGTTGACACGGATACCACTTCCACGACCGACGCCACCAGTAACCAGGATACTACCAGCCATCGCCAGGTCGATACCAAGAGCCATGAAGATATGGCCGGGATGCTGCATACGACCAGTCAAACCGACTATGGGCAGCAGGCGGGCAGCGAGGACGAAACCGGCCACGTCACCGACTACGGCCAGACCTCGCAGACTGTGACCGACCAGGACACGACTAGCCATGAGACCATGGCCGAACAGTATACACATGAGTTCCGAACCTGGGGCGCGAATGGCAACAAAACCCCTCAAGAAATGTTGCAGCAAGAGCGCGAGTTGGTGCAGTTCAATATGTATTCGCTCATTGCGGACTACTACCACCACGAATTTTGCCTTAAATTTTACTAAGGGGGTGAGCTTGTGGAACAGGTTGTAACCATTATCAGCAATACCGGCGTTGCGGGTCTGCTGGCCGCGCTTCTTTACCTTATCTGGAAGGGTGAGCGCGAGGACGCCACCTTTGAAGAAGAACGGCACCGCCAGCAGGAAGAACAAATGCAGAAGGTGATTGAGCGGAACACCGACAGCATCAACCGCCTATCTGATATTCTTGAGAAGGGAGGATACAAACATGAGTGAAGGGCCTAGTTTCGTGCCGGATAACACCCCCGCATATGCGCCTGATTATCCCGCACCCTACAACGCTCCCGGCAGTGAGTATGCCTTTGACCTGAATTGGATTGTGGATAGACTCCACACCAATAATAAAGGCATCAACGCAAACCGGGACCACATCGACAACGCCGACAAGGAAATTGAAAGTCTGAAAGTTGCCCTTGCGGACGCTGAGCGCCGCATCCGCAATCTGCAGGCCAAGATTTGTCACGGCGAATTCGCCAAACAGGATTTCCTTAACTGGGCAGATGAACACTTGCCGTGTATCGTCGGCAATGCCGCGCAACATGTGTTCCCGGCATTAACTAAAGATGGACATATAGTGTTCTATTTCCCCGAGTCCTGGCAATTTCTCTCTATTGACGTAATCATGGAGCCTGACTCAAAGTGTTTCGGGCACCTGATTTTAACCTATTAAAGGAGGTACCACTATGAGTTGCAATCATCATTGCTATGACTGCCACATCCCCAACTGCCCGCAGCGGGTGCGTCAGTCCATCGGGCCGCGCGTCGTTCCCATGTTCGCCGACCCTCCCGAATGGAGCGCCGACAAGGTTTACAGCCCCCTGACCCTGGTGCTGTACAACGGCGCCACCTATATGTCCCGGTGCTGTGTTCCCGCCGGTTCTCCCCTGCCCTCTGAGGACCCCTTCTACAACAAGTATTGGGTAATGGTCTATGACATGTCCGCACAGGTCGCTCAGTACCGCGAGGAAGTGGCGAAGCTGTCCGAGAAAGTGACCGCTTTTGAAGGGCAGATTGTCGAATGGGAGGACATGGTAGAGAAGTGGACCGCCCTTATTATGGATTGGCAGTCTCAGTTTCCCACCCTGACCGAGGGCCTTGCAAAGATTACTGAGCGCGTTGCAGCCCTCGAGCCTGTTGTAGCGCAGCACACCGCCGATATTGCGGCGCTCAAGCAGAAAGACACCGACCTGGAAAACCGCGTCGATTCTGCCGAAAGCCGCCTTGACAATCTGGAGCCCCGCATGACTGCCGCCGAAAGCGAAATCTCCGGGCTGCACACCGAACAGGAGACACAGAACAACCGGTTGGACGCCCTCGACCAGGAACAGCTGCAGCAGGATGCGCAGATTAAAGCGAACCATGACCTTGCTGTCAAGAATCAGCAGAACATCAATGCAAACCTGGTGCAAATCCAGGAGAACGCGAAGAACATCAAGGCCAACGCCGCCGAAATCGCGGACCATGCTGCACAGCTCGAAAATATCCACGATACCAACGCCGAACAGGACGCCGCTATTGCGAACAACGCCGCAGCCATCCAGAAGAACGCTGAGGCCATCGAGCAGAACAAGACCGACATTGACCAGGCTGAGGCCCTTGCGCAGCAGGTCAAAGACGAGCTCACCCACACCAATGCACGCCTGGACGAGGTGGAGCAGAAGAACACCGACCAGGACGCCGCCATTGCGGCCGAGACTACCCGCGCCACTAAGGCCGAGGCCGCCCTGGATGCGAAAATTACCGCTGAAACTACCGCCCGCACTGAGGCCGATGAAGCCATCAAGCAGAGCATCCAGGAAATTAACCAGAACATCGAAGGCGTGAAGGGTGATTACCTGCCTTTGACTGGCGGCACGATGACCGGGGCTCTCAATGTGCAGACCCCGACTGAGGACTCCAATGCAGCGACCAAAAAGTACGTCGATGACGCTGTACAGAACGCCACTGACCCTGAACTTACGGGGCGTGTAGATGCGCTCGAAACATCGCAGGCACAGCAGGATACTGAAATCGCAAACCTGAAAAACGGGACAACTGCCCTTCCCTACATCAAGGACACTGGCGATACCGTAACTGGAACCTACGACTTTACCGGTGCGGACCTGACTGTGAAAACGCCGACTGCGGACGCAAGTCCCGCTACCAAGGCGTATGTGGATTCCAAAATCACGAACCTTGAAAACGGCTCGACTGCGCTGCCTTATGTGAAAAAGACCGGGGATTCCATGACCGGAGTCCTGAACATGAGTAACAATAAGGTTACGAACGTCGCAGACCCCACTGCGGACGGGGATGCAGTTAACTACAAGACCATGAACGCGATGAAAACGGCCCTTGAAAGTCAGATTGAAAACCTGTCTGGCCTGCTGGACGCTGCAAATCAGAAGATTCAGGACCTTGAACAGCGCGTTGAAGAACTGGAACAAAACCCGCCGCAGCCGGTGGACCCCACTACCAAGTTCAATCAGATTGATTTGAGCAACTACGTTGGCGGACTGTCGGGGTCTACTGTTAATACTGCAAGCGACTTCAAGGCTGCATTGCAGTATATTCTGGATAACAATCCCGGAAAACATTTCTACTATGGTACTGACCATAAGGGTACTACTTGGTACTTTGCATCTGATACCGAACTGAGTGGACTGAGCAATGATTCCTATACTTGCGGGAACGGTGTGCAAAACAACGGGACTGCGGTGCAGGAAACGTTCGCCATGAACAAGTACGTCGCACCGGTAGACCCGACTACTAAGTTTACTGAGCTTGACATTTCTGCGTATGTGGGTGGCCTGTCTGGTGCAACTGTCAACACGGCTTCTGACTTCAAGTCCGCGTTGCAGTACATCCTTGACAACAACGCCGGGAAGTATTTCTACTACGGTACAGACCACAACGGCACTACTTGGTATTTTGCAACGGATACCGAAGCGCCTACCCTGTCTGCGGACAACTATACCTGCGGCAACGGCGTTCAGAACAACGGTACTGCGGTGCAGGAAACGTTTAAGATGATTAAAGCACATGGAACCATTGAGTTCCCGCCCCCCGGCTACATCGACTATGCTGTCAGCCAGGTTTCTGTCGGCACCCCGTCTACCGGCACTATTGATGAAGCATTCAAGTATGTAGATGCCGCCCCTGGACCTTACAAATATTACAGCAACGATGCCAAGGTTATCGTCGACGGTACGTTCTCAGGTATGTGCAAATGCTTTGCCAAGTTGGGTCGTGACAATACTGGACGAATTGCTTATGATTACAACGGCACCTGGTATTATGGCCAAGGTATCTGGTATATTAACTAAGGCACCTGGTGGATAAACTAACAAATTCGCCCCGCCGAAAGGCGGGGCCTTTTCATTGCGCGCTGCTGATATATCAGTTATAAA
>ERZ1664504.12-NODE-12-length-15326-cov-9.106411_pt1 | contig 15326 bp, 31 predicted proteins | sample MGYA00575343_ERZ1664504 | MGnify/ENA primary metagenome ERZ1664504 (study PRJEB40874, sample SAMEA4040736) | Gallus gallus | biome: gut; material: content | place: India | collected 2016-01-01 | study: EMG produced TPA metagenomics assembly of PRJEB14491 data set... | reverse complement strand
TTATATACCTGAATACACAAGTAATACTAGTTCTGAAGCAAATCAAAGAACAACAAGTTCAGTTCGAATGTTAGGGACAGTAAGTAGGTCATTTTTTGTTATTGGTTATTGGAAATAAAAGGAGAGAAAAATGTATCAAGTTGGAGATATTTTTACAGTTGACGCAGAGTATTCTGCAAGAGCAAAATGGTGCAACGAAAATCAAAAAATGATAGTTGAAATCGAGAAAAACGCAAAAGGCGAAAGACAGTTTCAAATTCAAGAAATTCCTGCACCAACAGAAGAAGATTTAAAAGCCGAAAGAATTTGGGAGATTAAGCAACGCTTAAACGAACTTGACGAAGATATTGTTCAAGATATGGCAGGCGAAGTTGTCCCAGAAATTGACTTGCGAAAAGCAGAGTTTATCGCTCTGCATAACGAATTAAGAACTTTGCTTGGAAAAGAACCAAGAGCAGTGAAAGGGGTGCAAAATGCTTTACAATAAAGAGTTAAAGAAAATTCAAACAAATGTTGATTGCCTACAATGTAAATATTGGAACGCAAAAAAGAAAAAGTGTAGTGGCATAGGAAAAAATTGTTTCGAGTATGACGCAAAGACAAAAACAGCAATAGACCCTGTGACAAAACTGCCAATTCGTTTGTAAGCGTATAATAATATTAAAGGAGAAAAACAATGGAAGTTTTAGATGTAATTTGGCAATATATTGCACCTATTTTTGGCGGACTGTCCATAGCAGGTATTGTGTCTGCTATAATTTATGGTTGTCTAAAAGGTGCATTTAACCGAACAATATCAAAAATCAACACTGAAAAAATCGCAAAAGACGCAGTTGATAAAGGTGTTGAAAAGGTTAAAGAAGTGTCTTTTAAACACAACATTCAACCTATTGTGGAAAGTGAATTGAAAAAAGTCACAGAAGAAGCGAATAAGTGTCTCGAACAAGAGTTGGCAAGTGTAAAAGAACAGTATGCTAAACTTTTGAATGTTCTTGGCAAGTTCGCTGCATACTTCGATAATTCTATTGGTGTTCCAGACGAAGCAAAGGAAGAATTAAAACAGGCATTGAAAGACGCCGAAATCGAGCCTACAACGGGCGAAATTGTTGTGGACAGTGAAATAGTCGTGGAAGATACAAAAAGTGCCAAGAAACTTGCAGAAACAAGCCAAAATGGGTCATCTAACACAGTGCAGGGCGACAGATAGGAGAAAACTATGAGTGATAAGGCAAAATACATCTTATACTCTATACTCGATTTTGGGCTGACATTCGGCGGAAGTGCTGGTGTTATTGTGTATAACTATATAACTCCAACAAACTCTCTCGGCTTCAAATTGACTTTTACAGGAATTGTTTTGTTAGTGGCTTTGGTGTTCACAGCGAAATACATTTTTGAAAAGCATTATCAAAGCAAACTTGACGGCTATCTTCAACAACTTGCAATGGCGACAGACGAAGCAGTAAAGGAAGAAATTAACAAGCAAATAAGCAACCACAAAATAAAAAACAATATCTATCAAAGACTTATGATTTTGCTTCCGTTTGGAATTTTATATATTGTGACATTCTTGGGGGCAACAGCATTAGGTGATTTAAACGGAACTGTTGGACTTATTCTGGCAAGTATGGGAGCAGGTTCTGTATTCAATGTTCTTAAAAAGCCTGTAAAAGAAAGATTAGATATGGAGAAAATAAGCAAAAAGGCAAAAGCAAAGGAGTGATAAATGGCAAATAATGAATTTTTTGACGGAACACGACAGTCTATAAAATCTCGAACAGCGACAATTAGATTAAGGACTTGGACGCTTACTCTTGCCATTATCGTTTCCCTTTGCTTTTATTTACTTGTAAATGTAGGCTTCAATGCTGGACTTAACCCTATTGACTTTTGCTTGATAGTGGTATTGCAAGTGATTTTGTATTGTTTGTATTTTCCAGAAGGCGAATTGTTTGGGCAGAAAAGCACAACATTCATAGCCAACAAGAAAACATACAATGAAAAGGCGACAATGATTAACCAAAAGCACCTAATCGGCTCGTTAAGAGAATATTGCAAAATCGAATACGAAAGGCGTAAAAAAGAGTATATTACAAATGAATGTGGACATCTCGGCATAACACCAGAAGAATTGGAACTGTTGAGAAGTAAGACACCAAAAGAAATTAAACAACTTGAAACTTGGGAAGTGCAGTGCTTTGATAAAGAAGGCAACCCAGACGGGAGCAAATTGATTATATTCGACAAAGGAAAGCGAAGGCGACTATCTAAATTGCTATTTAAAGAACTTCCTGTTGAAGAAAACCACGCAGAAACAATTTTAAGTGCAGTGGAAAACAACGGAAATCACGCAATTAAAGACCAAAGTATCGCATACAAAACTCGTTCCTATATCAAAAAATTCCTTATTGCTCTTGTTGTTGGTGGAATATTCGCATACATCGGCTACACTCTCCGTGACGGAATTGGCTTGCCAGAAATCGTTTCCATAATCTCTTATACCTGCACAATGTTTACAACTGCTGTTATGGCTTTCACAAGTGGCGAAAAATGTTCCAAAGTTTACAAAAACAACTTCTATGTTGAACTTTATAACTTCATTGACGGGTTCTTCGAATGGGTAAAAATTCCAGAAGAAACAAAGGGCGAGTAAATCGTCCTTTTATTTTTATCAAAAAAATGTAAAAAAATGTATAAAATTAGTTGACAAAGGAATTTTGGTTGTGATATAATGTGGTTGTGATAAGAAAAAATCACTTAAAAGGAGAGCCGAAATGGAAGAATTAAAACAATTTGATATTGTTCTCTGTAATTTAGAGAACAGTGGAGCATTTAAAGAATATGGAGTTAGACCGTGCATAGTTGTTTCCAATAATGCGTGCAACGAGTTTGGTTCGATTATTTATGTTGTTCCACTTACCACTTCCGCAAAGAAGCCTATGCCTACACATTGTATAATTTCGTCAGCAAGAGTTGCGTCTGTTGCATTGTGTGAGAATATCATAGGAATTGAACGGGGGGGGGTAATTACAAAGCAAGGCGAACTTAATAAATTTGAACAAATGAATATTTTGTATTGCCTTAAACAACAATTAGGAATTAAATAAAAGGAGCAGTTATGAAAGAAACAAAAGTGTATGTAGTTAAAAAGCCTTCTGGCGAAGATGAGAGTTATCAAGAACCAATAGTTAAAGTGTTCTTAGACAAAAAGAAAGCGAAAGAATATGTAAAAGAAGAAAATGCAAAGTTGCCACTGGAACAAGCAAAAAAATGCGATGAGTGTTACTTTATGTGGGAGTGTGCTGGACAAAAGGGGAAAGAAAGACCAAGTTGTTTCAAGGGCGATAAATATAATAATTGTGAGAACTACTTTAAATATCACGACATACAAGAATTATTTATAGAAGAACATAGCATTGACGACATCAAAACCCACGATAAAGAAATTTTAGAAGAACAAAGAGAAAAAACATTTATTCTTTATTCACTACTATATCAAGAACTTGAAAAACAAGATATAGAGAATGTGGCAAGTAGAATTGATTTTATGACAAGCGAGAATTATGCTGATATATGTGAGTTGTATAAGACAGCAAAGAACTTAAAACAACACGACCGAGAACTCGTAAAGGAAGTGTGCGAGAAGATTAGTCGATTTATAGACAAAATGAAAGGCGTAAAATTTGACGAAAGAAGAATGTTTGTTGAATTAGAGAATTTAAAAATAGAAATACAAAAGGATTTTGAGAAATGAGTAAAGAAAAAGAATGTAAATGTTGCCACGAATGGTGGTATGCTAGTGATATAAAAGAAGATTTATGTCCAAATTGTTATGATTATTTTAAGCAACTCAAACAGCAACTTGCTGAAAAAGATAAAGAGATAAATTCTTTAATTGTAGACTATGAAAAACGAATAAGTCAAGAGCAGGAATTAATGTCTAATATGGAACACCGACTCGCTGAAAAGCAAAACACGATTGATGAGATAAACAAAGAGTTTGTGCAAGCAGTTCACGACTGGAAAGCATTGTGTGCTGAAAAAGACAAAGAGATTGAAAGATTAAAAAATCTTTTTGAACTTAACAATGAAGTAGTTATAAATCAAGGAAAGGAAATATTTGATTTGAGAGTTCAAGTTTTACAACAAAAACAAAATGAAGTTGAAACACACGATTTAAGGCTCCATATCGAGCCACAGAGCCACGAAAATGACTTTCTCGATTAATCTATCGACCGACCACAAAAAGTGCCTTAAAATCGCTTAAAATTAAAAGGAGAGAAAATGGACTTTTATTGTATTGAAAGAGAACAAAAATCAAGAGAAAGGGAGTTGGCTTTCCAAGAAAGACAGAAAATTTATCACGAGAAATTAAGAAAGGAGAAAAACAGTGGAAAAGCAGGCAAAGTTATTAGACAAACAATACCTGACAACTCGCTTGAACGAGTTTAAGGAAATCAAAAGGGGAGAAGTGCAATTTACTTTTCACGAAAGTGACAGGGCATTTTCTAAAACTCTCTATATTGACTTCTTTATTCCCGACCAAAAGTTAGACAAAAAGTGGGGAACAGAACTTCGCATTAGCGACCACCAAATTGACACCAATATTAGAAACCAACTTATAATCGACTTTGACGCTTGCCTTGATAAAGGCACAAAACAAAAATTTATGGGAATGGTTAAGAAATGTATTTGTGGGGCGAAGCGAAAAAACCTTTCTTCACTATTCGACCAAATAAGGGGAACAGGGAATGAAGATAGAACAGATTATTAAAATTTTAAAGGTCGCACTAACAGCAACAGCGATTATGCTTGCATTTGAAATAGTGTTTTCGATAAACGCAGTCAATGATTTCTTTGGCGGACTTATAGAAAATGCTGGCTCGTGGACTTATGTTGTTATTTGGTTGATTATGTTCTTACAAGTCACGGTTTTGAATATTCCTGCATATACAGTATTGAGTGCCTGTGCGAGTATAGGAATAGAAACTTTGAGTTGGCAATACATTCTTGTGGTGCTTTCAGCATATATGACAGGTTGCATACTTGCATATTGGCTTGGGCGTTGGTTCGGCGTAAAAGCAGTGCGTTGGTGTGCTGGTAGCCAAGAAGATTTTGATAAATGGAGTGGCTTTATAAACAAGAAAGGCAAATGGTGGTATTTTTTGACGGTGCTGTTTCCGTTCTTCCCAGACGATTTGCTTTGCATAGTAGCAGGGAGTGTAAAATTCAACTTTGGCTATTACACAGCAATGAATTTTGTTGGTCGTGGGATTGGGCTTGTATCAACAATACTTGCATTAAAACTTTTAAGTCTTGGCGGTGGCGATTTCCCGTTTATGGTTATCGTGTGGGCTGTTGCTCTTGTCGGCGAAATCATTGCTTTGATAGTGTTTCAAAAAAAATACAAAAAAAATGGCACAAATGTTTGACATAGGCAAAACAAATGTGATATTATTAAGTATAGCCGAGTGTTTAGGGAGTGGCTACCTTGAACACGGGGAGCGAACTAAATACTTGGCAATGAGCCACTAAATGAAAGTCTGTTAGCCACATTAGGACGAGTAGTTTAGTGGCTTTTTAAATTTAAAAGGAGTGAGATATGGAAAATGAAGAAATTGATGTAAAGTTAGAATACAACGAAAAAGGAAACTTTGATGTATTTGTTGACGGAAACAACCTTATGGAACTAAAAATTAATTGATATGCCAGCACCGAACAAGACGATTTGTATTCAATTGTAGACAAACAAATAAAAGGCTATTTTAGAGTGCGTTGGTCGTAATTAAATTGAGAATTTCCAGATGTTGGTGGCGAGTTAGTTTACGACAATTATATTGATAAAGACGGTTGGAGTGGAAAATTTAACTCACACGAACAAAGAATTGAAGAACTAACAAAGGCGATTAAAGAGATAATCAAAAAGTTGAGAGAACCAGAAGAAGAAAACCCTGTTATTATTGATTTATAAAAAGGAGAAAAGACAATGGCAGAAAAAAGATTTTATTGGCTAAAACTCAAAGAAGATTATTTTAATAGTCCAAAAATAAAGAAGTTAAGAAAAATTGCAGGCGGAGATACTTACACGATTATTTATTTAAAAATGCAATTATTAAGTGTTAGAAACGGTGGTATTATTCCGTTTGAAAATATAGAACCAACATTTGAAGAAGAATTGGCTTTGAAATTAGACGAAGATTTGGAAAATGTTAAAGTAACACTCGCATATTTGCAGGCACAATCATTGCTTGAAGCCAACGAAGACAATCAATATCTTTTAATAGAAGCAAGCAATAGTATTGGAAGCGAAGGGCAAAGTGCAGAGAGAAAAAGAAGATTTGACGCACGAAAAGCGTTACAAAGTAACGGAAGCGTAACAGAAGTGAAACGGGACTCTATATCTATATCTAATTCTATATCTAACTCTAATATATATAATAATACTTCTAATGAAGAAAAAGGTGCGGAAAAGGAAACAAAACATAAGTTTGGAGAATATCAAAATGTTTTTTTAAAAGATAGCGAGTTTGAGAAATTAAAACAGGACTATGGCGAAGAAGAAACGAACAAGGCTATCACTTTCTTGGACGAATATATCGAAATGAAAGGTTATAAGGCGAAAAGTCATAATCTTGCACTGCGAAAGTGGGTATTTAATGCGGTAAAAGAGCGAGAGCAAAGAGAAAGGCGAGTGCAGGTAAAAGAGCCGAAGAAAGATAAGACAATAGATATATTACAAGAACTTTGGGAAGAAGCAGACAAAAAGGAGAAAGAGCAAAATGAGTAGAAAAGAGCCGAAACATCATTCTGTTTATTGGTATTTACCGCACAGAAAGAAACCATTTGCATATTCAACAGTTGCCACACGAGATTTAATTGAAGCAATTTTAGAAGAAACGCACGATTTAGAAGAAGCACGCAGAAGAATAAATTATGATGAAGACGCAAAAAAAATTTTAACAGCATATATAATTTTTAATAAAGGGAGAGATTATGGAAAAAATAACCGAAAAAGACATATTAGAAATGATAACAATTATTAAAGCGAATTATTTTTACGCTTATAAAGACATAAGCAAGACGGAAATGCAGGCAATGACAAGAACTTGGTTCTTAATACTTGGTAAAGAGCCGAAAGAGTTGGTTATGGCGGGCTTTTACAAAGCACTCGAACATTGTAAAATGCCACCAACAATAGCAGACATTAGAGAAGAAATTGACGCAATGTATGACGCAGTAAGCACAAGTGACACGGAGTTATGGACAATGCTTCGTTCAGCATTGATAAGTTGCCGAGATAATATGTCTAAATTTAACTATGGAGCATTGACACCAAGTGGACTTACACAGGGCGAAGAAGCCAGAGAGAAATGCAAAAAACTTTGGGAAGGCTTGCCGATAGAGTTAAAGAACTATTTAGGCGACTATAACGAGTTTAAAGCACTTGCTTGGAGAACAGAAAATATGGACTTTGAAAAGGGAAGGTTCTTAAAAAGCATAAAAGAGATAAAGCAGAGATTAAGAGTTCAAGCAGAATTGCCAGCAGAAATAAAAGCAATAGCACAAGAAAGTTCTAAACTCTTAATTGAAAGCAAAAATGAACATTCCCCCGGAAAATTGCAATTTTTTAAAATTATTCCCCCGGAAAATTGCCAAAAAGGAGAAAAGCAATGAAACCTAAATCGTGTTATGAATGTCCTGTGTTTGAGCAAACAAAAAAGGGTTGTCGGTGTAAAGTTATGCCAACACTAAAAAATAGGGGCGAAGAAAAAAGAAAAATGACACCAACCGAGATGTATAAAAATTGCCCTATTGGTTGGAACGAAGGAGAAGAAAATGCCAATAAAACCAGAAAATAGAAAGAGATACCCAGCAAATTGGAAGCAGATTAGAGAAGAAATTTTAAAAAGAGCCGACAATAAATGCGAACATTGTGGTATAGAGAATGGTTCTATAATTATAGACGCTTGTGATACGGGACAAAGAACCTACATCCAACCGAGAGCAAATAAAATTAACTACGAAATTGTGAAAAAGTTTTTAGATAAATACCCAAAGTATATCGTAATGAAACTATCAACAGGAGAATGGGTGCAAATTAAACAAGGGAAAGTAGTGTTAACGGTTGCTCATTTAGACCACACGCCAGAGAATTGCGACCCTTCTAATTTGCGAGCATTATGTCAAAGATGTCATAATAGATATGATACAAAACATAGAGTAGAAACAAGAAAAAATAAAAAAAATTTTTAAAAAGTGTAAAAAATTGTTGACAAATGTAAAAACAATATGATACAATAATAGTGTCCATAAAGGAAACAAGTAAGACCACAACCGAAAGGGTGGCATTGTAAAGGAGTGAGTTATGGAAGAAAACGATTTTGTAAAAATTAGAAGAAAGGAGCAAGCAGAGTTATTCAACAAGTTGGTGCAGTTGAATGTGAACGAACACACAGAAACCAAGAATGACCTAACCTATTTGTCTTGGGCGTGGGCTTGGCAAGAATTTAAGAGTATTTGTCCAGACGCCACATACCGAATTAAGCAGTTTGCAGACAAAGACGGCGTAGAGAGATGTTATCAATATGACGACAATCTCGGTTATATGGTATTCACTGAAATTACAGCGAGTGGCATTACTTACGAGATGTGGCTTCCTGTAATGGACGGAGCAAACAAAGCAATGAAGAAAGAGCCATATTCATACATTGTGGGCAAAGGCGACAAGAAATTTGAAAAGAGAGTTGACGCTGCAACAATGTTTGATATTAACAAAACGATTATGCGTTGCTTAACAAAGAATATTGCAATGTTTGGACTTGGACTTTATATTTATGCAGGCGAAGATTTACCTATTGAAATTGAAAACCCAGCAACCAAAGAACAAATTGCACAAATGAGAGAGTTAAAGGTAAACGAACTCAATGTATGTAAAAAATTTAAAGTTGACACATTGGAAGAACTAACAGAGAAGCAAGCAAAATTTGTCATTGAGAGCAAAGAAAAAAGTTTAAACAAAGAAACAGGAGAAAGCAATGAAAATTGAGTTTATTGAAGAAGGTCACACATATGTTGTTGACGGAGAAATTGCAAGTATTTCCGTGACCGAACTTCTACACAAGCACGGGCTTGCACCGAGTTATAAAGGTGTGTCAAAGAAGAAGTTGGCGGAAGCAAGCGAAGAAGGGAAGTCAGTTCACAAAGACTTGGAGAACTTTACAAATAAAGCAGGCTATGAGCCGACAACACCGCAAGGGCAAAACTTCAAGGCTTGGTATAAAGAGAATGTTGATTGTGCAACAGCAGAGCAAAAATTGGCATATAACTACAATGGAATGATTATTGCAGGGACTGCTGACGAAATGGGGTTCTTAAAAGACGGGAGTGCATTCATAGGCGACCACAAAAACACAGCAAGTTTTGACAGAGAGTATGTTTCGTGGCAAGTAAGTTTGAACGATTATTTTGCTCGACAACTCAAAGGCGAAAAAGTCAACGGAAAGAAAATTCATTGGAAAGGTGCGACAAAGTTCTATTGTTTCAAGTATGACAAAAAGACGGGCGAGTTGACTGTAATTGAACTTGAAAAGATAAGAGACGAAGAAATCGAAAGACTGCTCGAATACGAACTCAATGGCGAGAAATACGAAAGGCGAGAACTTGTTATTGAACCAGAACTTCAAGTCAAGTTTTTACAAGCAGAAAAAGCACTTGCAGAAATCGAAATTGCACACAAACAAGCAGAAGCGACAGCGAAAGAGTTACGACAAATGATTTGCGACTTATGTGAAAAGCAGAAGGTATATTCGTGGGAAAGCCCAAGTGGACTTGTGAGAGTAAGTTATGTAGGCGAGAATGACACTATGATAGTGGACAGTTCGAAACTGAAAAAAGAGTTCCCACAAGTTTGGGCGAAATGTCAAAAACTCAAACACACAAAAAGTTATGTTCGAGTTAAGGTAAAAGGAGAAGAAGAATGATAACCGATAAAGAGCCAAGCAATGCAGAAAGATTATATAATTATCTTCAAACGCACTGCTATGGAAAAAGGAACGGAGTTGTAAGACCTTCATTAGCACTCACTCTTGGCATAAGCGAAAGGGAGTTGCGAAAACTTACGAAAGAAATTAACGAAAGCCCAGAGTATGAGAAATTGATTAGCACCACACACAGTTGTTATATGTGTGAAACGAAAGCAGAGTGCGAAAAGTCAATACGCAATACTTGGAGAGTTGCATTAGCACTCATCAAAAAGGCGAAGCAAATGGAAAGAAAAGTCGGCTTGAATGGACAAATCAAGATAAATGTTGGAGATATGTATAACGACATTGTGGAAACATTTGAGAAATAGGGGTTGCGAATGAAACATTTTGACTATGAAGTTGCAATAAATCAATTAGGGCTTGACAAGAAAACAAAACTCAACACCGAATTGAGATATAAACTCATACCAAAATGGGTTGCAGGCGAAGATTTCTTAAAAAATTTCCTTCCATATCTCAAAATTGTTGGGGACAGCAGAGAGCAAAACAAATGGATAGAACTTGCTTGTAAGTATTATGGAATTGCTTTTGAATGGGCGAAGAAAGACAATAAAGAAAAGACAGAGAACCTAAAAGAAGGCGATTACACTTTCAAAGTTGTTTTTGGGAACAAGACATACGATTATACAGGCATAGTTGCCTATGAGAGAAAAGGCTCGATAGCAGAGTTCTACACAAACTGCACAGGGCAAAAGAGTGACGGTTCAAGCGACAGGGAAAGAATAGAGAGAGAATTTTCTCGATTTCAAGAAAAAGAATACAAAAAGGTTGTTCTTATGTTGGAGTTCGGGGAAAAGATAACCGACCTTATTGACTTATCATTTGCTTTTAGAGTTAAAGGTGGGGGTTGGTTGACAAAAAGTGTAGGACATACACTCTATTCGACCGTAATGTCGTGGAAACAGCCAAACAACAAACGATTTGAGATTATTCAAAGTGACGACCATATAAGACTTTTTTGGTTATTTGTTCAAGACTGCTATTACTTTTTTAGAAATGAGATAAGGAACGAATGCCAAGAGAAGGGGCTTATAGAAGATTAAAAGGAGAGAAAAATGTTAAAGGAAATTAGAAGAATTAAGTCGGCAACAAGACGCAGATATATTTATATCTTGCAATACAGGAAAATCATTGGCTCATATATTAACGAGCGTGGGTTCAAATGTTATGACACAAACGAGTTGAAACAATACACTTCAACAAAGCCACACAAAGGCAGACCAAACAAAATTGAAAATAAGGGGGAATAAAAAATGTTTTGGGACAACAAAATTGACAGATTAGTCAAAGAAAACGCAAGACTTCTTGTAAAGAAGCAAAAGGTTGACGATAAGAGAAAGTCAGCAAACTCACAAATCGAGAATAAGTTGCAAAACTTGGAGAATAAGGCATTTGTTATAAAGCAAAACGCAGACAACAAAATTGCCGAAATCGAAAGAAAAATCAAAAAAAATAAAGAGCAGATTAAACTCGAAAAGGACTATTATAATAGCATTGGAAGTGAAAATAGCACCACAACCGAGCCTGTTATATGTTCATATAAACAAAACAAGAAAAAAGGAGAATAAGAAAATGATTAGATTAGAGAATAACGAAGAAGTATTGACAGTTGACATTCAAGGAACAAAAAACGAAAATATGGCAGAGTTTTTCGAGATATTTACGGAAATCAAAAAAATGGTTGACAAGCAAAAAAGAGAAGGCGATTACGAATACTTTGCAAGAATATTTATGCACGGTGTCGCACTAATGGTTGACCGTGAAGTTGCAGTTGATATTTTAGACAAAACCTACACAGCCAAAGACAGGGCAGATAAAATTGCCGAAAAAATGAGCAAAGATTTTGGTAGTGGGCTTAAAGAACTTTTAAAAGAAATTACGGACATAGTTAAGAACTCAATTAAAGAAGACACAGAGAAAAAGGACGGGAAGAATGAATAAGATTTGGTTGTTTGGGCGTCTAACAAAAGCCCCTGAATTATCAAGAACAAGTGGAAATATTCCTGTATGTCGTTTCACGGTTGCTTCTCGAAGCGATTATAAGAACGAAGACGGAGAATATGACACAGACTTCTTTAACTGTATTGCTTGGCGAGAGCAGGCAGAACTTATCAACAAACTCACAAAGAAAGGGCAACAGATAAACCTTATTGGCACAATGAAAAGCAGAAGATACACCAACAGGGACGGAGTTGAGCAACTTGTTTGGGAGTTTAATGTTCAAAATGTTTGGTTTATAAGCGAAGGTAAAGAACAAAAGAATGGGGAAGTCCCAGCAGAATTAGAAGAAATCGAAGATACGGACAACCTTCCTTTTTGATTACTTTCTACATTTTTAAATTTAAAAGGAGAGAAAAATGAAAACTAAAAAATTTAAAGTGGGAGATGTTGTTATAGGAAATGAGAAAGCAAAAGATTATCTTATAACAACAGAAGGGAGCATTGGAGTTGTAAAAGACATAGTTTCAAAAGACACTATTGAAATTGCATTAAGATACTCCACTCGTAAAGACCCTATCGTAAACAAAAAGCGTTGGGAAGGGCAAGAATTTCCTGTTTTAGCAGACGCTTTTGACATTTACAAGCCAGAAATTGAAAAGGGCGACCTTGTTCGAGTTTTTTGTGGCGAAAAGACCGTAAAAAATTATAACATTGACAGTGACGGCATAATGAAGAAAATGGAAAAAAGTAGAAAACCATATATTGTTCAATTTGTTATAGGCGACAAAATTGGCGTTTCAACCGATGTGACAGGAGCGGTTTTACCTATTCCCGGCTTAAACTTATTTTGGTTCGATATTGAAGATGTTATTAAGGTAGAGAAGCCTAAATACAGAAGACCAAGAGTAGAAGAAAAACCTATGGAAACAAAAGCAAAACCTATGGCGAAAGTAAAGTTCTGTGGCAAGAAAACCACCGTATCTTTTACAGACAGTTTTTATTCTGTTGAATGTAAGAAAGGCGACACCTATGACCCAGAGAAAGGTGTATTGCTTTGCATTGCCAAATACGCAGGTTATTCTTATAGCGACATTGAAAAAATGGTTAAGCAAGCAGAATATGATAAAGAAGATTTTGCGATAGGGGACAGAGTTGTGGTTCTTCCAACAGGAAGAAAGGCAGACGATAGATTTGCAGGCAGAATTGGAAAAATACTCACACAAGACAAAGTATGGGGCAACCAATATTGGGTTGAATTTGAGATTAAAAAGCCAGACGGTTCACTCTTGTATGATATTAGAACAAGGCAACCTGCACACGAGCAAAAGTCTATTCATAAAGACTATTTGTTAAAAATCAAATACTAGAACATAGGCGAGTAATTCGCCTATTATGGGGCAGATTTGGTATCGACCAAGATTAAGGCTTAAAAGAGCAGTCTTTGGGAACAGGGTTCAATTCCCTGCTGTTCCACCACAGGGCGAGTAGGTATGCCCAGCACAAGATTAGGAAGTGACGGTGCACTATAATCTTCGTCTTGTCGAAATACCTACGGCATTGCGTGGTAGAGAAACGGTTATCTCGCTTGGCTCATACCCAAGAAGTTGCAGGTTCAAGTCCTGCCCACGCTACCAAGTCATAGTAAAAGGGGTAAAAATGCAAAGGTTGACAGCAGAACAACAACAACTCGTAAAAAACAGTTTATGGGTAGTAAACACTGTTATGAAAGCACAAAACCTTGAAGGCAATAAAGACATTCGCCAACAGGCGTTGCTTTATATGTGCAAGTGTGCTATGCGTTTTGACCCCACTCGTGGCGTGAAATGGGAAACTTATGCTTATAAGAGTGCGAACTTATATGTTAAGAGAATAGTGGCGAAAGAAAGACAAAAACATTCTTGTATTGAGAGCATAGAAGAATTAACGCACGCAGAGAGTGATTTATTTGGCTATATAGAGCCTGAAATCGAGAGCAACGCAAAATATATCGTGGACACCCTTAAAAGTCGTTGTAGCCCCGAAGAATTGCAAATTTTGACTATGACAGAATGTGGCTATAAAGGGTATGAGATAAGCCGAGAACTCAAATGTTCTGCCAGCACCTTAAAAATGCGAATGGACAGCATAAGGGAAAAGGCTCGGGAAATAATTTTAAGTTAAGGAGTGAAAAGATGTTTACAAAGATTTTATTTATTATGGTTGCGTGGCTTGCAGTTATGCCACAATGGTTGTCAATATTGATTACAGTTATATCTGGACTTGGCATTATTGCAGACATTGTAAAGTTTAGTGTTGAAGCAAGCAAAGACTAAAAGGGGAAAAAGGAATGAAAAAACAACAAAGCGAAAACGAAAGAAAGGTAATTCTACAAATTGACGACAAGTTGCGTATTGTAAAGTGGGACAAACTTAATCTTGCTATTGAACAATTCCAAGAAGTCAAAGACAAAAAGAATGAAAGCACTCGCACTGAATGGGTGTGGCAAGGCTTTTACTCAACAATGAAGTCGGCATTGCGTGGAGTTTTACACCACAAACTATTTGACAGCAAAACAACACAGACAATTCAAGATTTAATAGTAAAGATAGACGCTTTGGAACAACACTTCAAAGACTTAAAAGTTTTAGATTAAAGCGTATAATAATAGTAAAGGAGAAACACAATGAAACAAGAAAACAAAGAACTTGAAGAACTCAAAGAAAAACCTGTTGAAGAAGAAGTTTCTAAAACAGAAATGACAAACGAAGAATTGGCAGACTTGATACGAGCAGAAGATGTATTGGCTTTACTCGATAGAGCAAGAACTTCACTCGTAAGAAAAGCAGGCAACGCTATAAATGTGCCTGTAAGAGAAGTGCGTGCCTTAATCAATGGCTTAATCACTGATGTGAGTGCCTTAAAAGGAGAATAGTTATGACAGTTGCAGAAGTTATGGCAAACATTACGCAAACGATTATCTATCTCAAACACTATGGCGAAACCCATATCACTATGAAGATAGAAGATGTTATTGCTTTCTTGGAGAAAACTAATGACGAACTCTCGCAAGTGCCACCTACCCCAGAAGCATAGCCTCCTATTAAGCCGTTTTATATAAGACCGTTCAAAAAAGACCCCCTATGATATTTTTAGGGAGTTTTTTTGTTGCCTTAAAAAACAAATTTTGGGATTTTCGTTTTGGGGTGCCTTAATGTATAAAAAAAAGAAAATTTGGGGTGGCTGATTTTGCGAATAGATTTCCGGGACTACTCTTGTCAAGTCATTTTACTTGACATTTTTCACTTTTTGAATATTTATTCATATTCTTGCATAAAAAATTTTTTTGGAAAAAATGAAAAAAAT
>ERZ1664504.11-NODE-11-length-15764-cov-74.888362_pt1 | contig 15764 bp, 23 predicted proteins | sample MGYA00575343_ERZ1664504 | MGnify/ENA primary metagenome ERZ1664504 (study PRJEB40874, sample SAMEA4040736) | Gallus gallus | biome: gut; material: content | place: India | collected 2016-01-01 | study: EMG produced TPA metagenomics assembly of PRJEB14491 data set... | reverse complement strand
GCCGGGGCGGGCAGTGTCCGTCTATGGCGGATGGCATCTTGCACAAATAAAGTGATATCTTTTTGTGAATTTTTGCTGTTGACGGTTACGGGGATATGTGATATCATTATATCATCAAAAGACAGGAGGACATGGAAATGAGCAATAAAGAAATGGTTATTGCTGACCTTTATACAGCGATTGAAGGGGGTGAGTTTGATGAAAATTGAAAAGATCAAGGGCCTCCTGATGGAGGCAATAGAAAATTATGTTATTGCTGAGAACGCAGGAGATCAGTTTCATGCCTTTTACTATTTGGGGCAAGTATATGCATATATTGATAATGTTATTGCTGACCTTTATGAAGCGATTGAAGGGGGGTGTTTTGATGATTGAAATTAAAGATGTGCAGGAACGCTTAATGGACGCAATAACAAATTTTGCCATTGCTGAAAAAGCCGGCGATCATTTTTCGTCAGGCTATCACATGGGGAAAATACACGCGTATCTTACTGCGCTAGGTGAAAATGCTAGGATACGTTCGCCATGGCACAGCCTCTGGCGGCAACTTTTTGTGAGTACACTTTGATTATCTGCTGTCCTAACGGCGTAACGGGGGAAAGAAGGTGAATATATAGTGAAGATTGTTGACAGAGAAAATAATGAGGTGCAGATCATTGTTAGGCTCAAGGCTGACTTAAAATCAGCACTAGATGACATTGCGGTGACAATGTCGGTATCACGCAACCTGTTACTGAATGAAATTATCGCAAAAGCAATATTGAACTTTAATTATGGCAAGGAGCATAGTGTTGATGAAAAATGATAATAAATTAATGGCAATAGCACTAGTAATATTATTTAGTTATGTGCTTGCGCTCTTCTTTTTGTATAAGGAGGTGCTGTTGTGAAAGAAGATTTACTTGACACATTAATTTTTTGCGGTGCAATTCTGGCGATTTTAGTATTGGTATTTTTTGGGTAGGATGTGTTAGCATGAAACCATCTGAAATAGCACCAACCATATTTTTTGTGTGTTGGTTTGTGATTATATTAATATGGAGGCTATAATATGCTGTTTTTAGATGTATTGAAAATTGTGTTGGCCATTTTTCTTGGTATCAAGATTGAACAAATACGGAAATTGAGTAAGGAGATAAAAGAAGATCATGATATTGATTTATAGATTAGCTGAACTTGCCTATTTTCTGGCCAGCGCATTACTGGGAATAATTGTATATAAAATTTATGATTATTATAGGGAGGAAAGAAATGAAAAGAAGTAAAATTGAACATCCGAACATCCCTGGAACGGAACTTAAAGCCGCAGAACTTTCTGCGGCTTCTGCCGCTTCCGTTTTGCGTCAGTTAGCAAAGCGGGCAAACCAGCGGCTTGTGCGGCTTGAGCGGGCAGGCCAGACGCAATTCGCATATAGAATGGCCGAGACGTATTTAAAGGATTTTGGTCGTAAACGTTTCGCAGAAACGTCTGCCCGCATTAAAAGATTGACTAAATCCCAGATCACCGGCGAAATAAATGCAGTAATAGAGTTTTTGACGGCTAAAACGTCAACGCTGTCCGGCACTAAAGCGGTGCAAAAGGATTCAGTTGAGCGTTTGCGGGGAATGGGATATGACGTTGACAACGGGGATTTTTTTGAATTTTTGAAAAGCGATGAATACAAAGCCGCAGTAAAAAAGCTTCCTAGCGAGCAAATTTTTGAACAGTTGGATGAGGCGTTATATAATGGCGTGGCATTAGATACAATCATAGGCGACTATCGAAAATATTTACAGGGTAAAAAAAGTTTTCAGCAGATTGAAAAGTCTGAAAAAACTGGTGCCTATATGTCAAAATCGAAAAGGAAAAAATATAGAATAATTGCTGGGAATCGAAAAAATGGCTGAATATATCAATGTGCCGTGCATTGACGGTACACACAAGGAAATTGTATATAATATTCGTGATTTCCCTTTGGAAAAGTTTAAAGCTGTAGAATACGTCACAAAACGGGGGAAAAAACCGTGCAAGTATTTAAATATTGCTTGCGCTTTTGACATTGAAACCACGAATGTTAAAAAGCTTGACTTGAAAAATGTTTCACGTGAAACATTTTACGGTGAATCTTTTATGTATCACTGGCAATTTTGTATATATGATACAGTAGTTTTCGGGCGAACATGGGAAGAATTTTTATTTTTAATGGAAGGAATCAGAAAATTCTTTAGATTAGATTCGTCAAGAAAAATGGTTATTTATGTACATAACTTGTCATATGAGTTTCAATTCATTAAAGATTTTATGCGCTTCAATAATGTTTTCGCAAAAGATCCGCATAAAGTCATGAAATGTTCTAACAATTATTTTGAGTTCCGCTGTAGTTATTATCTGTCAAATATGAGTTTAGGTAAGTTTTGTGAAAATACACCGAACGTAGTGCATTATAAATTGACAGATACTTTTGACTATTCGAAAATACGTACACCGTCAACTAAATTGTCAGAAGATGAAAAAGCATATTGCTACAATGACGTAAGAGGCTTGTGCGAATGTATTACAGAATACCTGAAATATGATACAATAGCCACAATTCCCTTGACTTCAACAGGTTTCGTGCGGCGTGAATATCGTTCCGTGATGCAATCTCAAAACAATAGGACTATTTTTCAGAATTGCGCATTAAATTCATCGCAATATGAAATGTTGCGAAAAGCATTTAGAGGGGCTGACACTCACGCAAATAGAAAGCATTCAGGAAAAGTTATAATGAATGTATTTACGGCCGATTTTTCGTCAGATTATCCAGCGCAAATATTAATGTCTTATTTTCCAATGGGGAAATTTTCTGACATTGAAATAAATACAAAGGAAGAACTGGACTATTACACAAGAAAATTTTGTGTCATAATGCAAGTAGTTTTTAAAAATATTGAATTGAAAGACAATGTACCGTCACCTTATATAGACTTAGGTCATTGCGAAAATTATAATGACATTAAACTAGATAATGGCAGAATTTTAAAAGCTAAATTTATTAGATTGACAATAACTGAAATTGACTTAAAGATCATTCAGAAAACATATAAATTTGATTATATAGTTGTTGAAAAAGCGATGTATACGGTTCGGGGAAAATTGCCGGAAGAATTGCGTTTAAAATGCTTGGAATTTTTCAAATTGAAATCGCAATTAAAGGGAATATTCGGTAAAGAGTATGAATACATGAAAAGTAAAAATAGATTAAATTCTACTTATGGTATGATGGTTACTGACATTGTAAAAGATGAAATAGAGTTTTCTGGCAATGAATGGAAAAAAGTTCACGTTGATGTAGAAACAAGTCTTGAGCATTATTATAAGTCACGCAATAATTTTCTGGCCTATCAGTGGGGCGTATATGTAACCGCTCACGCAAGACGATTACTGAATTGTTTACAGACAATTTTAAAAAATGATTCTATATACTGGGATACTGACAGTGACTACTTTATTAATAGGAATAATTTGCGAAAATTAAAAAACTTTAACCGTTTACTGCAATTAAGAGCGGAAAATAACGATATCCCGGCTTTTGTCGATGTAAACGGCAAAAGGTTTTATCTGGGGACGTTAGATATAGAAGAGGAACCATATATATTCTTTAAAACTTTAGGAGCAAAAAAGTATTGCTATAATGACAATGACGGAAATTTTCACACTACTGTTTCGGGAATGCAGAAGAAAAAAGGTGCTGAACGTGTCATGTGTGTCGGGAATTTTAAGATTGGCTCTGAATTCCATGACATAGGTCGCACAACAGCGTGGTATAATGACAGACAAATAAGAAAAATCCGTGTAAATGGCGAAAGATTCTTAAGTGCGTCAAATGTCGGAATTTTAGGAAATACATATACATTAGGAGTAACAAACGAATACTGGGAACTTTTAGTTGAAAATGGTGTTTTGCCTATTGACATATTATCGGAAATAGTGTAACATATATATTGCAACACATATAATATCTAAACAAGGAGGTCAATATGCAGAGAACAAGAGTTGAAAAGTACATCTACAAAGTGTGTACGAAAACACCGGGCGGTGATTTTATCACTGAATGTGATTATGAATCCCCTGTGAAGGTCACGAGCCAGAAAGGCCAGAAAAAAGTGCTGGCCGAACTCGGCTATCCGGGTTCCGTGCTTGTTTTGGTTGATACTGAAACAGCGTGCTATGAAATGGCTGACGATGAGTTTTTTGCCCATGCGGTAAAAGTGCAGAAAACAGAAAATGAGAAATAAGAGAGGAGATTAAGAAAAATGTTACACATTACGATTGACGGTATGGAAGCAGTTGTCAAGACCATGTCACCGGATTATCAGATCAGTAAGATGGAGGACGGTGAAAAGTTCACCGCCGCAACGATTTACCAGGCAGAGGAAACGAACAAAGACGGTAATCCGATTACGGTTACCACGTTCATCAGCCCGGACGGTATCGCTTACCAGACCTGTTCCGCTTTTGTCGCAAAGCTGGTTGACGCTATCGACAAAGCTGGCCGGAAATGTGAGGAATGGGTAAATGAACCTATTGAATTCACTGTGAAATGGGTAAAGACCAACAGCGGCAAGAAAATGTTGCAGCTCACTGTTTAAGTAACTGTAGTAGTTGGCCTATAAGTAACTCGTAGTAGCTGTCTATATATATAGTATGCGCATATGTTTCACGTGAAACAATTACAACGACAAATGTTTCACGTGAAACATTTTTTAATGTTATGATTGAATGGAAATTAGTAAAAGAACTGGCAGAAACGTATAAAATTAATTTCACAGATTATTTTAATCCGTTTCCGTACATAGAAGAACCGGACGCTGATGGAAACGAACCGGGTCAATTAATGGTCATTGGAAACAGAGGGCCGGGAAAAACGACCGCTTTTTGCATTATAAATATTCTTGTAAATCGGATTTTTCAGAAAAAATTCATTTACATTTTCAGAACATCGGAAGAATTGACAAGCGTTTCTGCACTATTTGAGGATTCACTGGCTTTGTATCCAAAGCTAGGAAAAGAGATCACCACACAACCTTTACTGAAAAATCTGATTTATGAAATTTTTCTGGATGGAAATTCAGTAGGTTTTTCAATCTGCATTGGAACCAGAATGCAGATTGATAAATTGAAGAAATATTCCCCCATATTTAAGGATTGCTATCTGATAATTTTTGAAGAATTTCTTACGGAATCCGGGTATTATTTGCCGAAAGAAATCGAAAAATTACAGTCAATTCTGGTTTCAATTTCAAGAGGCGGCGGAAAAATGAGTGCTGAACGAAAATTAATTTATCTGGCCAACAAAGTGGCGATCATGAATCCATACTTTGTATATTTTGGTATTTATAAACATTACAATAAAGACACTAAAATTATACATCTGCACGGACTAAACGTATGTTTTAATCACGATATAAGATCAGATAAAGCAATTTCACAGAATCCATTATTAAAAGCCTTTGAAAATTCAGATTATTTCAACTATGCTTCAAGAGGCGATTTTCTGTTGGATACGAGCGCCTTTATTCAGAAACCAAAGGGAAAAAGCCATTATATTTTCACAGTTCTGTATGATTCAGAATATTACGGTTTCTGGGAATATTTTGAAGAGGGATTTTTCTATTTTTCGACAAAATACATTTCAAATTATCAGACAATTCTAACTTTCAAGCCTTCAGATCACAACCAAAATACCATGATGTTAAATAATTATACATGGATCACGAAAATTCTGAAAAATGCATATTATGAGGGAATATTACGATTTAATGACGAAAAAGCGAAAATGGTATGCATGGAAATTTTAGCTATTGACATTTACAAATAATTGGCGTATATTTTAATCAGCGGCAGATAATTGGACATAGCCCGGGTATGAGAATACCGTCCATTCCCCGTGATGGGCTGGGGATTATCTGCCGCAATATTCGGAAAAGAGGTGAATGTATACAATGTTTTCAATCATTATAGCATTGATTTTTAATGCTATTGATTATGTTACCGGGTTGATTGGTGCAATTAAAGAAAAGACGGTAAATAGCACTAAATTGCGTGACGGACTTTTCAAAAAGATTGGGTTCATTTTATGTTATTTTCTGGCTTTTCTGATTGATACGCAAGGCCATGTGGTTGGTATCAACCTTGAATTTCATGTACTGCCCTTTGTGATTGCTTATGTAGTAATCACTGAAATTGTATCAATCTGTGAAAACATTTCAATCATTAATCCTGATATAATTCCCGAAAAATTATTAAATTTACTGCATATTAAAGGGGAGGATAACAAAAATGTCAAAAATTGAAAATTTTGTGTCTTTTCTGGAAAAAATTGCGAATGATGATTCCCACGGCTATGCGCAGGACAAACGGTACGGCCCAGACTATGACTGCTCGTCTTTTGTTGCCGCAGGTCTGATTCACGCCGGGTTTAGCGTGTCAAAGTATTCTACAACAAGGACGTTAGCAGAACAGTTGTTAGACAATGGCTTTAAAAGCATTGATATTTCCGCTCCCAGGAAACGTGGAGATATTTTTCTGAATACTGGCGTTCATGTGGTAACTTGTACTGACAGTGATAATATCGTCCATGCGTCAATTAATGAGTATGGCGGCATCGTAAATGGACAAGCAGGAGATCAGACCGGGAAAGAAATTTGCGTTATCCCGTTCTATTCGCTTGGGATGAAATTTGACAAACATTTCAGATATTCCGATAATCTTGATACAATTTCAGATAACGCTTTTCCGGTTGGGAGCGTATGTGAATTGTTATACAATTTAAATGTAAGAACAGGCCCGAGCACACAGTACCGAAAGAAAAATCACGATGAATTGACAAAAGACGGACGGAAACATGACAAAAATTGCAATGGTTCTTTGGATTCCGGGACAGAAGTCACAATATTAGCAACCGTTTTAGACGCTGACGCAAATTTATGGGCGCAGATTCCTTCCGGCTGGATATGCGCTAGGGAAGGCGGTGAGAATTATTTGAAATGTCTTTGACGCAAGCATTTAATTGGGCCGTAGCAAAGTGCAATTCTGACAATGTCGGATATTCTCAGGCATATAGACGGGGGCAGGTGGTAAATGGAATTGAATATTACGATTGCTCGTCATTTATTGCGGCGGCTCTAACGGCTGGCGGCTATTTTCAGACTAATCCATGGTTTGCCACATCGTCAGAAATTTCATATCTGAAACAAATAAATTTCAGTCAACTATCAACATCGGTTGCATGGCAGGCAGGCGATATTCTTTGGCGGCAGGGCCATACGGAAATGGTGTATGAACCGGCACCGGGCGGCGGCGGCCGAACCATGGGCGCTCATACAGATGAGGTGCCGCTTGCCGATCAAGTATCAATCAACAATTATGTGTCAAGTCCTGGAACATACACATATTTATTCAGGGCACCCGATATTGTCGTAACTTTAGAATGGATTAAGGGGAATAGATACTTAAGTCAGTCTGAAATGGATAATAACGCACAAATTATTGCAAGTTATCTGACAAATAAGGGATGGACGAAAGTATCTATATGCGGAATGCTGGGAAATATGCAAGCTGAATCTACAATTAATCCGGGGATATGGCAAAGTCTGACAGTGAATCCAAATTTAGGTTATGGTCTGGTTCAGTGGACACCGTCTACAAAATGGTCAGAATGGGCCGCCCAAAATGGATATGCAATGGATGACGGGAACGGGCAAATTGAACGAATATTGTATGAGGTTGCAAATAATTTACAATGGCAAAAAGTGACAACTGACATGAGTTTTCAGGAATTTACACAATTTTCCGGTTCTGTTGCGGAAGCTACAATTCTCTTTGAATTGAATTATGAACAGCATGCCGGAGACGTACAGCCCGAACGACAGCAATACGCACAACATTATTTTGACACTTTAGATTTTACTGGCGGGATTGTACCAGTACCGCCATTAAAAAGAAGAAAATATCTGAAAATATGGATGTATCCAGCTTTAAGAAAGGATAGGTGAAAATATGACGATTGAAGAGGCTATGGCCGCAATTATTGACGCTTTGCCGAACGCCACCGATTTTTCAGAACATTTAGATGTTTTGAGGGCCGCCATTAATGCGGATAATGCGAAAATCGGTGAGATTATGTCAGAACGTGACGCACTTGAGGCTGAGCGTGATGAATATAAGAAAAAATATGAGGAATCTGACAGAAAATTCAGAGAACGTTTCAAAAGTGAATTTACCGGCAACCGTGGAGCAGGAACAGAAACACATACCGACAATTTTGCAAATACATCGGAACTGCGGGTTGAAGATTTAGATATCTTCAATGGCGCGACAGAGTAAACAGAGTAATTAGAATGGAGGAAATATAATGGCTGTTAGTAATAATATGAATATTCTGAATGCTGTCAGAAGCAGAATGTCAACGGAGTATCAGTCTGCCGTACCGCTTGCGACTGCAAGCAATCTGAATGATGTGTATTCTACAATTCTGAATAATGAAAGTACAATTAATGCTCTTATTCCGGCTTTGACAGATTTAATCATTATGCAGAGCGTAACATCCGGCATTTTCGAAAATCCTCTCAGAGGATTGAAACAGAATGAAATGCCGTTCGGTCTAACTGAACAGGAAATTTTTGTGAATTTTGCTGAAGGAATCGCACATAACCCCCGGGCCACTTGTGAAGACGCTTATGGTATTTATGAGGCGTACATCATGAGCGCTTATCATCGGATTAATTTTAATAAAGATTATCCGGTTACAATCTGGTATGACGATATCAGAACGGCTTTTGCGTCTGAATTTGGCCTGAAAAGTCTGATTAATGCGAAAAGTCAGGCAATTATCTCTGGCGCAAGCCATGATGAGTACAAAAATATGATTAGTCTGGTTGAATCTGCTTACAATGCTGGTGCCTGCTATCCCGTTCATATGTCAGCGGCAGTAAATTCAGAGGAAACCGGAAATGAGTTAATCAAGAATATTCAGACTTTTGTTGGCCACATGGCATTCCCGCACCGGGAATACAATTTTGCCGGGTCCGATGCTATTTCTGACAGACCAAACTTGATTATTCTGACAACACCTGAAGTCATGGCTTCCATTAATGTCGATACGCTTGCCGGAGCCTTTAATTTAGACAAAAAGGATTTAATGGCACGTATTGTAGTGACAGACGGTTTCCCGAATCAGCCCGGCATTCAGGCAGCTCTTGCTGACAGGCGGTTCTTTAAAGTGCGTGATCAGTACAGGCTCATGACCACTGACCGGCTGAATATGCCGCTCAGATACAACCTTGTATACCATGTAAAGGAAATGTTCAGCTATTCCCCGTTTTATCCGCTTATTGTATTTACAACTGATTCCGTTGACGTTACATCTCTGACCGTAACGATCAGCGCCAATATCGGCGGGCTAGCTGTTACCCAGTACACTCCCGGAACCCAGCAGGAGTTTTATGTAAATACTACGACAACTCCCAACACAGCCGGAACTCCTAGAGGATTGCGATACAAGGTTAGCAGAAATACAAGTTCCATGACAATGGTGGTTCCCGGAACAAATAAACTGTTAATTGCGGCAGATGAGAGCGGTACTCCGACAGTTACGGTGACAAGCGCTTATAAAACTGGCGTTTCTAACTCCGTAACGCTAACTAAAAGGTAAAAAATATGGAAAATTTCATCAATTTACCAGATCAATCGAATGTAAATCCCATGGCGGCCACTAGCACAATTATTTTGTGCAGTGGCGTCCCCTGGGACGCTGACTACAACCATGTAAGGATGTTCGGTTCGAAAAGTGAACGGGATTCCTACATAATGAGTAAAAGTGTTAAGACAATTCATAGTTCTACTCCCGTAATGTTCGGTTCGTTTACGTATGACGTAAACGGAAATCAGGAACAGGTTATGCGGTGTAATTACATGGGCTTTCAGAATTCACCGTTCACTAATGAATGGAAGTACGCTTTTATCACTAATATCACATGGTTGTCTGTAAATTCATGTGAAATTTCATACAGTCTAGATGTTTGGCAAAATAACATCTATGACTGCACGATTAATCCGTGTTTTGTTGAACGGGAGCATTGCTATAAGTCGGAAGATTCCGTAAATTTCAGTATGTTACCTGAAAATTTAGAGACAGGTGAAATCATATGTTCCGGGCAGGTTGATTTAAATATTGGATATGGAACACCGCTATATATCATATTATTATCAGACGATTACATTGATTTAGATGGGCAGACCCCCCGAATTAATGTATATAACAACAATTTGTGTGGTTTAGGCGTAACTACGGCCACTTCAAAAGCACAAGTGCAAACAATTATTGACAATTACAACAAAGCGGGTAAAGGTGACGCTATTGTAGCAATTTATCAGACAACAGGCTATTCACATACAGCGGCGGCCGGAGAGGACTATAATTATATACAAGAGGGAACATTAAGTGTGGGACTGGGAAGCACTGTTGATGGTTACGCTGTAAAAAATCAGAAAACATTGCAATACCCATATCACTATTGTATATTATATGGCTATAATCAGTCAATGGTTATAGAAAAATTTGAATTGTCGACACACCCAGATCATCAATTAGATTCTAAATATAGGGGAACAACGCTACCGATTCCGGCATATATAGCATACCCAGCTAATTATGCAGGCTTGGCTGACAATTATAATTTTGCAATACAATTAGATCATTTAGTGCAGTGCGCATGGACGAACGATGCATTTCAAGCATATCTAGTTCAGCAGACCCCTATCCAAAACGCGGCAATAGAAAATTTAACATATGCGCAGGATATTGCATTACTCAATCAGGCACAAAGTAGCACGAGTAAATCCTTACAAGAACTTTCTGATTTCTTCACGCAAGGAAGTATACCGTCAGACGCTTTTATGTCACCAGTAGTCGCCGCCGCAACAAATAAATTAAACTTTGAGCAACCTATAAATAATTTAATTAATTCGATTAATGCGCAGAAAATAAGCCGTGATATGATACCGCCACATGCAATGGGTGGAACAAACGGAAATATTCTGACAAATGCTTTGAATTTAAATAAAATTTCTATGTTTAGGATGAACGTGAAAGCTGAAATGGCAAAAACAATAGACGACTTTTTTACAATGTTCGGTTATCCTGTACATAGAATTAAAACACCTAACTTAAATTCCCGTAGTAGTTGGAATTATGTGAAAACTGTAGAATGTGGCATAACAGGGAATTGCATTTTACAGGATTTACAGACACTGAGAAAAATTTTTGACAAAGGCGTGACAATATGGCATACAAATGACGTAGGCAACTACAATTTAAGCAATAATTGAAAGAAGGTGATTTTATGTATGATAATCCGTTCAGAGTTCCAGATAAACCTTTTCAAAACTGGAAACAGTTTTTAAAAAATTCAGACAATAATATGACGGGAACAGATGTGAATATTTTCAATTATTTCTTTCAAATGATTGTAAATTATTATTTGAACAGATATATTTACAGAAACCTGCCGGATGAAATTCCCCCTATCATGATTGAACGGGCTTTATTGTTTGAAGGGAACGCACTTTTTATTAAAGAATCTGATATGTTCGGTGTAACGTCCGTATCGTTAGGCGGAAATCTGGATATATACGGGATTCCTGAAAACAGATATGCATACACTTGTACTTATTTTAATAAAATGTACAACAAAGACAATTCAGTCATTATTTGGGCAAGACCCTTAAGTATTCCGGAAATTTTGCCTATTACGGTTCACTGTGAATCTCTTACCAATTTAAGAGTGAGCCGTGATATCAATATTATTCAACAGCGCACACCTTGCTTTGTGGCAGGCGAACAAAGCGCAAAAGTCGATTCAAACAATTTAATCCAAAAATTTTTGCGGGGGATACCCTTTATAAAAATTAATAAAGCGTCATTAAGAAATCAGACAATACCAACTTTTGAACCGATTCAGCTGGGAATTCAGCCCATTTTCGATAAAATGGACGACGCAATCGAACGGGAACTTGCGCAATGTCTGGCAGAAGGCGGCATATACATGACAACCAACACAAAGCGGGAGCGCCTGACTTCCGATGAAAATTTTCAGAACTCAGGTTTAATTGAATCATCAAGAAAAAACGGACTCGACTGCCGCAGAAGAGCAGTAAATCAGATCAATAAACTGTTCGGGCTGAACATTGAAGTAGAATTCAATTCAGATATTGAAATAGTAGAATCGCCATTATCTGAAAATGGGGGTGAGGAACTTGATAATGCCGTTTTATAATTACGGGGAAAGAAAAATTACAACGACAATAGAGGAATATATGATAACGCAACACTGGGGCGAACTGGAAAACAAGAGTATAGACGACTTAGTTCAAATTGCACAAAATGACATATTCAATTTTAATTATCCGTTCTATTCTGAAAATCCAGAAGATAAGGATAGTTTTGAACGAACATTTATTCTCAACAACTACAACAGGTGTATAGCATACGAAACAATCGGACAGTTCAAATTGCGGTTATTGGCTATTTTAACTAAAAAAATGCCATATTATAAAAGTTTGTATGAAACTACAATTTTAAACTGGAATCCTCTTGAAAATAAGAGATATACCATTGAAAAGGGGATAAATATTGATGAAAAAGATGAAATTTCTGAAAATTATACAAATAATGACAACGGAAAAACAAGTCAGACAAATTCTTCAAATACGGAAAGTCAGGAAATCAATTCAAATAATCCGCAGGTAAATTTTGCTGGAATTGACTATGCAAGTACAATGAATAGGGGCAGAAATTCTCAAAATAATAACAATAATACAGACGTTTCTAATAATTCAACAGGAAACAGAACTGGAAATACTACACGAACCGGGAATAATCGTGAATTATCTAACATAACCGGACTTGATTACGGGAATCCCGCTGAATTGATAGGCGGATACCGTGACTTAATTGTAAACATTAATGAATTATTGTTAGATAATTTACAAGAATTGTTTAGCTGTTTTGATTAGGAGGCTGTATGAATACAGAAAAATTGAAACCATTTAATGAGTTTAATTCAGAAAAAAGTGCTATGGTAAATGAAATTTGCTATAGGCTTTTTAAAGAATTGAAAAAAATTCAGATTCCAACGCAGATTGCGGCTAATGCTCAAATTGCCGTGACTATAGGGACTGGCGCTGAATATGGAAATACAGGCTTTGTTCCTATTCTTTTTGACACTGGCGCTAATGGGCTTGCATTCGGAAAATATACAGACAGTTCCGGCACTAGGTTGGTGATCAAAAACACTTCAACCACAGCAGTAAGCACGAGCGGAGTCTTATATCTGTTGATAATGGGGGTGAAATAATGGCAAATATTGACGGTTTTCCGGATAATCCGGTGGCTGGTAGCGATTACATCGACAAAATGTTAGAACAACTCAAAATGATATACAATTCATACAATATGGGTATTCCATATAGTTTTGACGGCACTTTAACATTAGAGGCAAAATTTAATGTACTGTTCAAAACTGTATACGATTTTCTGAATAATAACAGAGAATTGATTGAAACATGGGGCGAATTATATAATTGGATTAAAAACTATTTTCAGAATCTGGATGTGCAGGAAGAAATCAATAACAAGTTAGATCAGATTGTTGCAAGCGGACAGTTTGATGATATCCTGAACAGCTATTTTGATTCAGTCGATGAGCGGATTACAGCCGTAGAATCAAAAAATACTTCACAGGACAGGGAAATAGGGACTCTTGAAACAAAAGTGTCGCAATTATTAGAAGATATGGAAAATTTAAAGTACAAAAGATTGATTGTGGTAAGTAAAGAAGAAAATGAGGGTCAATTTCATACAATCAATGCCGCTATTGATTCAATTTCTGATAATTCAAATAGTAATCAATATGTTATCCTGATACTGCCCGGAGATTACAACGAAACAATTTCACTTGAGAATACGCACGGTCTGAATTTTATCGGATTAAGTAAGGAAAGCACGAAAATTCACGCTTCTGGAGTATATCCGACTTGCGTTATTCAGGTTACGGGAGATTGCGTTTTCAAAAATCTGACAATTAAGAATGATAATAATAATACATATGCAGTTCATTCAGACGTTGGGATAAATTCCTATACGGGAACGCTATTATTTGAAAATTGTAAAATTGAAGGCGGTTCTTCTGCGATTGGATACGGCGGCGGCCAGGATTGCACAATTTATTTAAAAAATTGTGAACTTTCAGCTTCTGGAAGCGTTCTGTATATGCATAACAATCCATACAGCAATAAAAATAATCAGAATATTATTGTTGATTCATGTTTCTTCAAATTGACAAATAATAATGTCATGACATTTGATGACGCCTGTGCAAGTAATAATAATAAAAATAGCGTATGCAATTTAATTTTCAATAACAATTACACAAATATTAATGGCTTTGCTAAAGTTTCTTTCAGAAAAAATACAACGACTCAGACAGAATATTCATATTTTCCGACTAATGACACTAATATAAAATTATCGTACAATTCAAACGGAAACAATAAAATTCCGGCGTTAAATTACAATGAGGGGCAGTATTCAGCAACAAGCTTTTTGCTGGTTCCCCCGCAAAAAAATGCTTCCGGATATTATGACGTAGCGTTCCCGATTTTCATAGACGCTGTAAATTATACAGCGACACTGACAAACGTTACTGTGCCGGGCGTAGGTGAGGTGACACAATATTTTACGATAGGCGCGCCATATAAAGGGGCAGTCACGATTACAACACAGTCAGACGCATATGCAGGCAAGGTTGTTAGCGTGTCAATCACACTGACGTGCCCTTAACAAAAATAGAGGGGCTTGCGCCCCTCTAGTTCATTCGAATCTTGATGTAGTAGGTTTTATAGCAATACCTACTACTTTTTTGATTCGGCGTATATACAACTACGCCGTCCCCAAATTTCCCGGAATACTTGCGGATTTCACAAGTATTCTTGCTGCGGCTTAAATAGCCGTTGCAGAGGGCTGTATGGTCTTCATACATCCCAGCAGTAAAGAGATTCAGAATCTTGTTACTGCATTCACCGGAGTACAGCAGTTCGCCTACTGTACTGCACCGCTGGATTACGTCAAAAATTTCATTCACTAAACTCACCCCCTTCTATGGCCCTGTAAAGATCCGCTATAACAGTTTCAAAGTCGCCGCTGAACGGGTACCGGAATTCGCCGTAGTACGTTTCACGCTCTACCCAAAGGCCCGTTCCAAAGCCGCCGCCAATGGAATAAAAGCATCCATCGTCACCAAGCCCCAGCGGCATGGGTACGATATACCCGCCACGCCGATCAAGCTCATTTCTTGCGGCTTCAAGTCGCTCTTTTCTGAACATATGATTACACCTTTCTCCCCGTCAAGCCGATAGGTCAGCTAATAGTCAATAGCTCCGTGCAATAGCTTTGTTATACTCCCTGAGTTCATCCCTAGTGAGTATATCAATATACCCTTCATTAAGCCAGACGGCTATATCCGTCTCATTTTGTAACTCCCCATATCCCTTCCCAGAACACGATAGGCCCTATCAATTTCATCCATAAAATATTCTTTTGTATACATTTTCACTGCCCTCTCTTTCATTTGATGATATATGATATCACATTCTACAGCAACCGTCAACAGCAAAAATTCACAAAAAGATATCACTTTATTTGTACAAGATGCCATCCGCCATAGACGGACACTTGCCGCCCGGA
>ERZ1664504.5-NODE-5-length-33905-cov-16.278227_pt1 | contig 33905 bp, 52 predicted proteins | sample MGYA00575343_ERZ1664504 | MGnify/ENA primary metagenome ERZ1664504 (study PRJEB40874, sample SAMEA4040736) | Gallus gallus | biome: gut; material: content | place: India | collected 2016-01-01 | study: EMG produced TPA metagenomics assembly of PRJEB14491 data set... | reverse complement strand
ACCGATCACGACTTACTCCTGTCTAGTCGTCGGCAGCGTCAGATGTCTATAAGATACATCTTTAAAACTTCCGAAGCATCGCGTGCTCCTTTGACAACGCAGTTGCATTCTCCGCATGCGATTCTCACGTTACCCCACGTATGCGTTCCGCCTTTGGAAAGCGGAACGACGTGGTCTATCGTCGGGTAGTCTGGCCCGAACGTTCCCCATCTCTTGTCATTCTCGTCGCACAGCTTGCCGCAAATGTAGCACGTCGCGCCGAACCTTCTTATCGCAGCGTCGAGCGTTACCGACGTATCGTATTCGACGCCGAAGCTCTTAGCCCTTTCGATGTACCCTGATGGCTTTCCCGCGTTTTTGCAGGATTCAGAGCAATACAAGCGATAAGGATTAGACGACCTGAACCTTGTGCCGCATGACGGACACTCGTGCTCGTAGGCGAGTATGTTCACGAGTTTCTGCATCAGCGCGCGCTTCGATTCGAACTCGCGCTCTTCCGCATGCCTCTCGATCTCCATGCGCCTGCATTCGGGGCACGTCGTCGGGTACCTCGTATCAACCAAGCGTTCGAACTCATGGCCGCAGACACAGCATCTGAGGTTCGCAAGGCGGCTCGCCCTGAGAGACAGAACCTCGAACCTCCCGGCAAGCTCTGAACGAACACGCTCCAGTGCCTCGGCATTGCGCTTGGCATTGTTGCTCGCAACGCATCCGCCGCCCTTGCCGCGATTTATCCCGGCTGCTCGCGCCCATTTGCTCACCGTAGTGTGATTGATTCCCAGCGTCCTCTCGATTTCGTAGTAAGAGACGCCATGACACGCCATATCTAAGACGCGTCGCTTAATTGCATCACTATACATTTGTCCGCACCATGGTCCCCCGCACCAAAGACAGAACGGGGGACGCTGCTGGTGCGGTCGCAACGTCCCTCTCTTGTTCTATGAACAGCGGGAGCTACCCGCGATTCATCCTGCTGTCGGCTACCACTCGCGCGAATTCGGTAGCCCCGCGCGTCCGTGATTGCCCGCGAACCGCCTTCGACCATCGCCCTTGCGCTGGTTGCAAACGCGGTGCGACGGCTGCGTGTTGTCGAAGTCCAGCGGGTCGCCGCCCTTGCTGACCGGCACGATCTCGTCGACCTCGAAGGCCATCGGATGCCCGGCAGGCAATGAGTAGTCGGTCAAATGGGCTTGCCACACAAATGGCAGGGAGCACCGATTGACTTCCATCGAGCACGTATAGCCCTGCGCCTTGCGCCGTTCTTATACCGGACGTTTGGCTTGCCCATCCGACCACCTCCTAAGACGCTTTATGCCACGGCTCCGCCTCCCCGCCGACTGGTGCAAGCAGGCCGCTGCGGCGAGCGGAACCGGAAAGGAACAGGGGGAACCGATGGAAGGAGAAAAGCGCGGCCTGCCTGCAGTCGAAATGAAAAAGGACGCGGCATTCATCGCTCGCGTCCTCGGTAACATCATCTCAGATATGCGGGTGTGTTTGTGTGTGCAGTTCACACGGCCTGGTGCAGCGGGTCCCTCCACTCCGCCGGGATGTGGTCGTACAGCTCGAGCACCGCGCGCTTTCGCAGGCTCATCATGCCGTCCCACGAGTAGCCCATGTCCACGCAGCACGACTCCCACGACTGGCCGCACAGGTAGTGGCGCTTGAGCGCCTCGGCTCCCAGCTCGTCGGACATGGAGTTGAGCGCGTCGTGAGCGGCCTTCTGCTCCGCCACATGCCCGGCCAGCTCCGTGCAATAGTCCTCGATGGTCTCGAGCAGAAGCGCGACCGCGTTGGGAATGCCGTCAGGCGAAGAGGACGCGCTGACAGCTGGCGCTGAATAGTCGAGGCCTTTCACCCCAGATGCCAGCTCTCGCTGCTCCTCCACCTCGCGCTGTAGGGCGCGGCACTTGCCGCCGAGGCGGCGGACGTGCTCGAGCCAGCGTGCAGCTTGTGCTCGCTTATAGCGGTCGTACTCTTCCGACACATGCCCTCCTATCGCCGTGTGGGGTATTGTACCGTGCGCAGGCTATCCCTGGGCTGTCCCTCCACTATTGCCAAAATAACGGCAAAAGAAAAAGCCCTGCTCTCGCAGGGCTGTGAATCACTCCGTCCTTCGCGGCTCGCCCGTCATCTCGAACTCGCCGCACCGCGCGATGACGCCCGTCTCCGGCTGCAACGTCGCGACCTCCGCTGTCGGCTCGACGCCAGGGACCTGCACGAGCGTCGGCGGGTAGCGCCAGCACTCGCCAGCGCCCGTGTGCCTGTCCGGGTCGTAGTCCGACAGCGTGCCGGTGTCGCAGAGAGGACGCCACCACCGGCAGTTCTCGCAGACTTCTGGCGCGTCAGACTTCTTGCGCTTCTTCGCCACTCTTCGCCTCCCCTCGCCAGCAATACCCGTCAAGCGGCACGATATGGCTCCACCTCGTGCAGTAGCGCCGCCCGTCCGTCGTGGGCTTGATGGACGCGCAGTCGCGGCATCGCACAGCCGTGGCGATGCCGTGGACGAAGCGCGCGTCGTCCTCGTTTCCTTTGACGTGCACACCGGTCAGTGTGAACTCGTGGCCGTCGTAGTACTCAAGCTCCCTCGCGTTGCCCACGTACTTGACCCTGCCATCGTCGTACACGAGATAGCAGTCGTTGTTGATTCGCTTTTCGATCATCTCTCCCCCTCCCCGCACGCCTCGCGGATGCGGCGGGCGATGCAGCGCCACTCATAGGCGTCGTGCTTCGCCGCGCCCATTCTCGGCCCGCCGCCTGTGAACTGCGCATTTCGCGCGGCGCTGATGATGTTGTCGGCATCCTTGTCTAGACCGTCCGCCAGCTCCAACAGCGCGTCGCGGTCGATGCCCGTGTACTCTGCGATGGCGCGGTTCACGACTTCGTCCAGCTTCTCGCCCTCTATTTTCACCTCGGCGATGCACGTGGTCTTCAGCTCGCCCGGGTCTATGAGGTCGGCGAGCATATTGCACGCGGTCTTTCCGTCCGTGGCAGTGCAAACACCTAGAATCTTCGCGATGTAGTACCACAGCAGTACGGAACTCCCCAGTTCCTCGCCCATTTCCCGCAGCCTCCGCGCCACCTCGCGGCGCTCTTCCGTCGAAATAGCGCTCATGCGCCACCTTCCTCGAGAAACATGTACCTGTACCCACCCGAACGCCACCCGTTCTTGATGGCCTCGGTAATGGCCTTCCTTTCGACATTGATGCTGGCTGCTGCATCCGTAATGCTGTTGAAGACCCGTCCGTCACTTCTTATGACGGCTTTTGCCCGGTCCGAGTTCGCCTTTTGGGCGCCATCAAACAATGCCTCTAGATGCTCGTCGCTTTCTTTGAGCAGTCCTGTCTTCCTTGCGTGGGCAATGTTCTCTTTTGCTGTAACCCACTCTAGGTTTTCAACTCTGTTGTCCGTCTTGTTGCCGTTTTTATGGTTCACTTGTGGCTTGCAATCTGGATTCGGGATAAATGCCGACGCAATCATCCTATGAACTAATCCGCCGAGATGTTTTCCGCCAACAACGATGTTCGTATACATGTATCCGCCAGCTCCGACGTATTGGGCTTTTGTCTTTTCGGAGCCCCTGCGTCTAACCCTTCCGAGAGAGCTTGCTTCAAACAGTTCGTCATACATCGGAATCGTTTTCCATGTCTCGCTTTTCGATCATCTCTCCCCCTCCCCGCACGCCTCGCGGATGCGGCGGGCGATGCAGCGCCACTCATAGGCGTCGTGCTTTGCCTCTTCCATTGTCGGTCCAGTTTTGAAGAACTTGGCGTGTTGTGCGGCTCTCATAATGTTGTCAGCGTTGTTCTCAAGACCGTCCGCCAGCGCCAGCAGCGCGTCGCGGTAGATGCCGGTCAGCTCCACCGCAGCGTCACGCGCCAGCTGCTCCAGCCGCTCGCCGTCGACCTTGACCTCTGCCACGCACCTGACCTTAGGCTCGCTCGGCTCTATGAGGTCGGCGAGGCGGGCGAACAGTTCAGACTCTCTGTGCCGCTCGACATTGCCAAACGCGCACTTCTCGACATAGAACCCTGAGTATGTCTCGGCCCACCAATCGTCGGGAAGGTCCACGTACTCCCGCAGCCTCCGCGCCACCTCGCGGCGCTCTGAATCGTCAATCATGATTCCTCCTCGATGACGCGCGCCCCGCAGTTCGGGCAGTAGTTCGGCATGAAACCCGGAGTGAACTCGCTCGACTCCCCGCATTCGCTGCATTCGAAGTCACGGCAGCTTGGAGGATTGAGATTGCGGCACGTTCGCCCCGCGCGGCGGTTCCACGCATCGATCGCATCCCGTTTATATTGGAAAATCGTCGTTACGCTCGCGCCGCAACCGTTACATATGACCGAGTAACGAGGCCCGATCTTCTTCGGATAGTCCGGAACCAGATACGCGACACCTTCGCCCCCGCAGAAGGGACAAGGCAGCAGCGCTTCCGTCATGATTCCTCCTTTCCATCCCTTAACTTCACTTCGCGAGATGTGAGGTTAAGAAGTGAGGTAAAGCAACTCTCACGATTTCCTCGCGTCTCTTGCACGGCATGTTGCCAAAGGCGTCGGCGCGGGATTCGTCGATTTCAAAGACGTACTCGCACATCACGCACCCCTCCCGTTCTTGATAGCCATTAGCAAGCAAAACAACAGCTCGCCAGACGTGCATCTGCGCTGCCCGCGTTCCCATCCCGTGTCGTACGCGGCAACAAGCCTTCCGCGCGCCTTATCGGGGCATAGAACAGAGCACGTGCCAGGAATCATCATCCTGCTATGCAGCTCGTCCGCGAGCTCGCGCTCGCACACAAGGTAATTCCTGTCTCCATGGAAATTGAGGCCATGCCCACTGTTGAAATCGTCCATACAGCTCTTGACCTCATAGAAGTCAAAACGGCCCTGCTCGACCGCAACCCTGGAAGGCACGCCCTGCAGTTGCGACCATGCCGGATAGAACGCCATGAAGTCCACGATGCCGCAGCTGCCGTATCTGGTAGGCTCCACATCGACCTGCTCTGCCCAGTACGGCGTGGAATTGGCTAGTCGCTTACGAACAAGCTCTGAAAGCTCTGCCGTGGTGTCTTTCCTTCCCATCACGCGCCCATCTCCGCCAGTTCGCAAAGCTCGGCAAGGGTAGACCCCGTTTTGAAGCCTCTTGCCTGGCGCGCCGTGAGCGCGACCTTGCCTGCGTACGTGACCGTCGGCTCCTTCTTCATGGCCTTGAAAGCCCACCATTCAGCGCCGAGTACGACGGCGCGCTCAAGCCAGCTTCCATCCTTGAGCACGACTACCAGGTCTTTCGCTACCTCCTGGCCTCCGAAGTCGTTGTCGTACATCGTGGCTGCGCACTCTACGAATTCCTCTACTGGAATCTTGAACTCGTCGCAGCCTACCCATGAGATGTCTTCTATGGTGTAACCGTGCGCTTCCAGGATTAGTTTCGTCTCTCTGAGAAGGTTCATCGCTCGCTCCTTTCCGCCAACACCGCCAAGGAGAGTATGCGTGCAATCACATCGCGGCAATCCCGATACCGGTTCGCCCCGGTCTGGTAGTCCAGGTTCAACGCCGAGCAGACGTTTGCGAATCCGCTTGCGTTCAGGCTGTGGTAAGGCCCGTCCTCTTCGAGGAGGCGCTTGCATCTCTCGATGATTTCGGGGATTTCGTCTCTCAATGTCGTATCTCGCCCCTCTCCGCCAGCGCGCGGCAGCGGCGCACGAACTCATCCGAGCTGCACCGTTCGTCGTGCACGTCCTCGTAGAGCTTGGCGTACGTGTCGGGAGGCTCAGGCTTGGCGTGGGTGAGTCTTTCCGGCCTGTATCCGAGCGAATCGTCGGAGTGGTAGTCCATCAGCACGCGCCCGTCGGCGGCGAAGCCCCTGACCGTCAGGGGGTCGTCGAACGGCGCGACGTACACCGTATCGCCCTTTTTGATGGGCACGCCGTCAGCGTCCAGCACGGGGCGCTGGTGGGTGAGCAGGTCGGGGTCTAGCCCCGTGGATGCGCCACCGTCAAGCCGAAGCTTCACAGACTGGTACTCTCCCGGGTTGGGAAGCCCGATGACGGTGAACTCGACGCCATTGCCGACGTGCCACACCGTCTCCCCCTCGCGAATTGGCTTGCCGTCGGCGGCGAGGACGGGGGCGCGGTGGGTGAACCCATCGCCCGGACGGACGTAACCCTCTGCGTCGATGAAGGTCTTTTCGTATACCTCTGCGACCTTGACCATGCGGCCGTCGCTCTTGCGATAAAGCACGTCCCCCTTGCGTATCTCCGCCCCGTCGGCGTCGAGTACTTTGGGCTTCACGATGTGAATGTCCTTGGCGCTCTTGACGATGCCGTCGTGGCTCATGACCTGACACGCGCCGGTGTTGTAGATGCTCACGGCCTCCAGCACGCCTAGCGACGGCCCGTATGCGGTCTTGAAGTCCACCGGTTTTCCGTCCACCTTCGGCCATTCCATGTCCTCGGGCATGAGGCGCTTTTCGAGTTTGTCGAGAAGGGCGTCGGCGTTGCTGGTTCCGTCGTAAATCGAGGTTCCCAACATCTCAGCGACTTTGAGCAAACACCCGTGCTCCATCGCGCTTTGGTGCACGAGTTCTTCGCACCGCTCGATTCCGCCCATCTCGCGCACCCACGCAAGCGCCTCGCGGTCGTCGTCGCCCAGCAGGTCGTAGGCGCTCGCCGTGGTCGCGCCCTCGCCGTCGCGCTCCACGGCCTCCCTCATCTTGCGGGCGGCGTACCGCTCCATGATCTCCATGCATGACAGGTGGCCCTTGCACTCCGGCTGGCCGTACAGGCCGCACTCTTCGCAATCGCCGTCCTCGAACGCTCCAAGCTCGTCGGCCAGCGCGAGCACGTCCTCTTTCAATCCCATTCCCCCACCTCCTAGCAGGCGAAATCGTCTTCCGTCAGCTCCCCGAGCGGCCGCGCTTTGCCGTCCGCCCGGTAGAGCCTGCCGTCATCGTCGACCGAGCACCAGGCGGGCGCGCCTTCCTCCACCGCTTTCGCATGGCGCTTGGCGCGGACCACCGCTCCTCCGTACGCCGCTTGGAAAGCCCGCGCGGCGTGCTCGTCGTCGAAGAAGACCGGCAGCGGCCGGACCATCCAGCCGTCCTTGACCGCCGTCATTCCGCTCCCCCTTCCAGCGCCGCCTTCGCCGCGCGCTCGATGCTCCGTTCGATGCGCTTGGCGACCGCCAGCGCGTCTTTCAGCTCGTAGATGCCGGGCTCGCCCTTCTTCATCGACAGTTCGTACACCTCCTGCAGCGCCAAGGCGAGCGTCGACGGGTACTTGCCGAGCGAGCACCATTTCTCCTCGGGCACAGCCCCGTTGCGCCTATGGTGCGCGTTCGGCTCTGTCATCCTCCATTCGAAGACCTCCCAGCAGAGGTCGTTGTGTGGCTTTAGCATGAAGCTCCCTATTTCTATCTGCATTGGACTCTCCTAATTTCGATTCTGAGAACGATTCTGTTAAGCAGGAGCCGCGATAGCCGCCAGGGTGGAGTAAGCACCCGTCCGGCGAAGCATCGCGGCTCTATCGCCGTGCTTTTCTCGTCATCCCCTCGCCAGCCGCACCAGCAGCGCGAAGAGCAGCGCGGCGAGTATCAGCAGCCATGCGCTCTGCTCGCTCACGGCTTCCACCCCCTCCTGCGCATCCTGGCGGCGCGCTCGAGGCAGCGCTTGCAGCTGCAGCCAAGCCGCACCGCCCGCGCGCTGCCGTGCTCCACGCCGCCGGGAAGCCCCGTGCGCCTGTCCTCCGCCACCGTGTGCCAGCGCCCGTCGCGCTGCAGCTCGTAGTGGAGGGCGGTGGTGCCGGTCGCGCCGAATTCCCTCGCGATGCGCTCCTCGTGCACCGCGCCGTCGTACGCCGCCTCGTCGGGCGGCAGCTCCCCGCGCCCCGTCATGACCTCACCGGCTCCCAGCACTCGCACCAGCCGGACGGCTCCACCTCAGCGAGGTCCTCCCAGCGCGCCGTGCCGTCGGGGTCCACGACCCCGAGCGTGCAGACGGTGCACGGCACCGCCTCCATCGCGGCGCGGCGCGCCATGGCGAGGATGGCCGGGCCGGAGTAGCGCGCGTCGGTCGCGACGGTCACCGTCTCGCGCTCGACGATGCCGAACGCTTTCTCCACCCTCCCCTCGGCCTTGCGGCGGTCGAGGCGTCGTGAGTGCTCGCACGTGGCGCAGCAGCCGTTCGCGCGGGCGTAGCGCTCCGCCTCCTCGCGCATCGCGTCGAGGCGGTCGAGGGCGGCGGGGTCGAAGCGGTCGAGGTTGATTTGTTTCATGACGCGCCCCCTTTCGGGGCGCTGTAACTAGAGTGCGTTTGTAACGCTTTGGTCAGGGTTCTTTTATATCTATATATTTTTTTATTATTCCCTTGTGAAAGAAATCCCAGCCAAACTAGTAACATCGTTACAAATGGCGTTTGAACTGGGAGGACAGCGTTACGAGTAGTAAAATCGAACTGATTACACAACACGTAACCGTTACACGAACTCGTAACGCCCAAAACTCGTGACGTAACGGCCGCGAGGGCCGTAGGGACACTGCGCATCATGCCCTCCTGTAGACTCGTTTTACCTCCCCGGCGACGCGCTCGGGGACGGACTTCATGCCGAACATCTCGCCCACGTCCCGGGAGAACTTCACGCGCGACACCGGCTTAAGGTTCCCCTCCTTGCACCACGTCGAGTAGCGGCCGTAGACCGCGCTCGAGACGGCGCCGTCAAGGTCGTCCTCGTCGGCTTCGTCGAAGTACGCGAGCACGCTGTTGTTCTCGCGCCGTATGGCCTCCTGCTCTGCGATGCTGTTGGCGCTCTCGTGGACGCAGCCGGTCGATAGGCAGTTCTGCAGCCCGAGGACGCCGAGCACGATGGCCCGCTCGCACGCCGCCTCCGTGGTCAGCTTCTCCTCGATGTTCGGGTCGAATCCCTCGCTGCCGTGCTCGAAGTCGGCGTTGAACCTGATGGGCATGAGCCTGCGCATCATGCCGTAGCTGGAGTCGCCGAGGCGCGGCATCTCGTTCACGCTGAACAGCAGCGTGCAGTACGGGCGGAAGCTGAACGTCTCTCCGCCCTTGTACTCCGCCGACACCTCGTCGCCGGTGATTATCTTCTTGATGACCGCGCCCTTTCCGCCGCTGATGAACTCGTTGGATATGTCGTCTCCGAGGTTCGCCAGCTTCCCGGCGAGCGGCACGGTCTGGAAGCGCTCGCCGATGTTCGCCATGTCCATGCTCGAGTAGTTCTCGCGCCCGAGCACGCGCCTTATCATGTTGATGTAGGTCGACTTGCCGTTCGAGCCCTTGCCGATAAGGATGGGCGCTTTGGCGAACTCGCACCCGCGGTACATGCACAGCCCGATCGCCTCGACCAGCGTCTCGAACACGTCGGCGTCCCCGCAGGCTATGTTCATCAGCGTGCGGTCTACCGCCGCGCACTCCGCGTCCGGGTTCCACCGGTGCGGGATGACGTTGGTGATAAGGTGTTCGGGCGTCGGCGTCATCGTCTCCGCCGTGAGCACGTCGAGCACGCAGTTGCTGAACGCGACAAGCCGCTTGCTGGAGGCCTCCAGGCGCGGCATGCGCAGTGCCATGTACGCCCTCACCTCGCGGCGCTGGCTCTGCTTGATGGTGCGGCGCTGCTCTATCATCGCGGCCTCGACCGCCTCCCAGCCGGTCGCGTAGTGGTCCCCTGCCCACACGGACGGCACGCCGTCTATGTAGCAGGCGTGCCGCTCCTCTATGAGCTTGTCCGCGAACTTCGCGTGGTTGAAGGAGTTCGCTGGCTGCTTAGGCCCGTCCGGCCCGTCCATCTCCTTCCACGCGTTGGACGTCTCCGGGTTGCCCTTCTCGAGCTCGAGCGCCGAGTTGAGCGTCTTCCGGACTTCGGCGTCGTCCAAAGGCGGGTGGAGCTTCATGCGGTTGTACGTCTCGGCGAACGCCGCGATCGCGTCGTCGTCCCACGACTGCGACTGCAGCGAGCAGAGGGCCTTGTACAGCGCCTTGTTCCGCCCGCCCGACTTCACGTCCTTGTTGATGTCGACCTTTTTCTCGCGCTTGCCGAGCTTGTCCGACCTCGGGCGGAAGTCCTCCACGAAGCTCCTGACCAGCTCGTCAGCGTCGGCGAAGCCGACTTCCTCGGGCGAAAGCTCCCACTCCACCGTGCGGCCGTTGGGGTGGACGCTCGGCGCGAGCATGGCGTAGCTGCCGTCTCCTCGGAAGTCCACTCCGTACTGCTCGTTCTCGTACTTTCGGCACTCGCCGCCGAAGCGGTAGAAAAGGTGGAGGCCACCGCGGCCGGTGATGGCCGTGGCCGTGTCGGGGAGCTTCCCGTGCTCCGCCTCCCAGTCGAGCAGCACTTCCCTGCCGTCGAGGCCTTTGGAGGCGTCGACGTCCAGGTCGATGCAGCACACGCCGCCGGACACCTGGCCCATCGCGCCGCCGATGTTCATGTTCGGGAACTCGCCCCACGCCGCCGCGATCTGCTCACTGTCTGTCGTCGCGACCTTGTGGCCGTTCTTGACCTTCGGCTCCTTGCGGCCCTCCACGAGCGGGAAGACCGCGATGCCGAACTCGGTCGCGTACTCGACAGCCGCGTCTTTCAGCTCGCTCATGCGACGTCACCCCTTGTACGTTAGGTCGAAGAGGTTCGGCCTCCATCCAGACAGATGGCCGTTTCCTTCGTACGCACCGCAGAACTTGCACTTCCACCATTCGTAGTAATCGGTGAAGAACCACGCGCCGCACTTATCGCACTTGACAGCAAGAGCCTCGTTTTCGTTCGGGCCTCCAATGCAATATTCGGCCTTTCCTTCGTAAAGCGTCATGGTGCCATCTGGATGTCCGACAACGACCGTGTTCCCTTGCTCTGAGAGCATCTTGATTTTGCGCTCGTCCTCCTCGGTCATGACGCCCTTCACCTCGAAGTACGTGTCGATTTCCGGCATATAGAAGTCCGGCGCGTAGCACGTCCCGTCGTCGAACATGAGGTTGACCTCTTCGTACGTCCACGAGATGCCGAGGATGTCGAAAGCGCGGGCGTACTTCGCCTCGAGCTTAGAGCGGAACTTGATGCCCCTGTAGACCGTCGGGATCGCTGGCAGCCTCTTCACTCGCCCACCTCCTTTCGCTCTCGAGAATCTCGATAACCTTCGCGCCCGCCTCCTGCGGCGCGCAGAAAAGGAAGCGGCACCTGTAGCGCCGCTCCATCGTCTCGCACATGTCGGCCATGCGGTCCCCCTGCAAAGGAGGCCGGATGCCCTTGCGCTCGTTGAGCTTGGTGCGCGGGTTGCGCCAAGCGCGCAGCGTTGCCAGGCCGTCCACGCCGTCTGCGTTCTCCACCAGGACGAAGAGCCTGTACCCTGCGTCGTGCGCCCCAGCCAGCTCGGCGCGGAAGCGCCTGTGCTGCTGGCACAGGTTGCCGCAAAGCTCAACCAAATCGCGCTTGGTGTCGACGCAGTAAGTCCCGCCCACCAAGCGGTAGTCGCCGAACGGCAGCTTGGTGGAGAGGAGGCGGTAGCCAGCCTCCATGAACGCTTGGTGCTTCGCTTGGTGCCTGCCCTTCTGCTGCCTTGTGTCTATCTCGATCGTCTTAGCAGGCATGCGCCGCCGCCTACACCGAGAAGGGCACGTCGCCGTACGGGTCGAACGGGTCGTACGTGCTAACCGGCGCGTCGTCCTTGGCCTTGCGCAGGTCGCGCGGCTCCGGCAGCTTGTAGTCGCCGTTGCGGATGTCCTGGCTGGCTGTCACCTTCACGACCTCCAGGAACTCCGTGTCCTTGCCGGTCTTCTTGGACGTGTTGAGCAGCTTCTGCAGCACCATGCCGACTTCGAGGCCGACGAACTGCCGCTCGTCGCACGCGGTCTGCCACTCCGCGATGGAGAAACGCCCGCGGTTCGACTGCTCGAGCGCGATGAGCTTGCTCTTGAAGAACTTCTCCGCCTTGTCGTTGTAATACCAACGGTCGTTGTGCGCGAACGGGTGCGTGCGGCCCCACTCGTCTCCGTAAAACCCGGCGTGCTCGCCCTCGGCGACGTCCCACACGACTTCGAGGTACTCCTCGCTCGGGTGGTCTTCCACATCAGTGATACGCACGACGTAGCCGCCCGGCTCGAGTCGCTCGAAGTCTCCGTCAGCCTCCTCGATGAGCGTCCAGTTCTTGATCTGCTTCATTCGTTTCCTCCTAGTCTCCGTAGTAGTCGCCGAAGGCGAGGTCTTTGAAGAACGTCTCGAAGTCCTTCTCCGTCTTGATGACCTCGTGGAGCAGAATGGCTCGCATAGCGGCCGCCGCCCCTCTGTAGACCGCCTCGGTGAACACCTCGCCCTTCTCGGCGCTTTTCTTCATGTTGATCTCCATCAGGCCCGCGAAACGCTCGTAGTCCTCGCGGTCGCCCGAGATGTAGAAGCGGTGCCTAATCACTCGGCACCACCCCGTCGAACTCCTCCATCATCCCGATGTACGCGGCCACGTCGTTCGGCACGCGCTCCGGCGCGGTGCCCTCCATGCCGTCCTTGGCGGTGGAGTGGTCGCTGCGCGTGGTGAACACGTACTCACCGTCGAGCCGCTGCGCGTGGAGAACCGCGCGCATCTTGCTCTCGAGCACGATCTTGTCGAGCTTCTTGCCGCTCGTCTTGATGCGGGTGAACATGTACCCGCTCTCGTCCCGCTCCGTCTGGCTGTGCGCGGTGAAAACCACCGTCAGGCCGTCGCGCATCGTCAGCGCGTAGTCGACGATGTCGTAGACCGCCCAGGCGAGGTCCTGCCACTTGTCGTAGCCCTTCTCGTCCTTGCGGCGGCGCTCGTCGGCGACCATGATGCCGTTGAGCGTGTCGACCACGACGGTCTTGACGCGCTCGGTGGAGTTGATGGTCTTCATGCACGCGAGCGTCATCTGCGGGTCGTCGCTGACGAAGTAGTTCTTGGCGTCGCGGTTGTACTGGGCGCGCCACCCTCGCCAGTTGAGGCCTTTCTTGTCGCAGTCGATGATGTAGGTGGAGGCCGGGTCGAGGTTCCGCAGCGACGTGGTCTTGCCGCTGCCGCTCTCGCCCATGACCCCGATTACCTGGGCCATCTACACCGCCTCCTTCTCCGGGTACCGCCTGTTTCCCAGCGATACCCAGAACGTCACGCCGCGGTACTCGACGCACAGCGCGTTCGGCCCGCCGTCACAGATAGGCCGGTTGCAAGGCGTGGAGGACGCGGCCTCCGCGATTTCCTCCAGCGTCCCGACCGTCGCGATGTTCTCGGTCGCGTTCAGCGGCGCAGGGGCGTGCGGCCCCCAGAGCGCGCGGTAGCGCGCCCGGTGGTACTCCATGCGGGCGTCGGCCCAGCGGTCGAGGTCTTCTACGCGCATGCCCTCCACCCCCATTCGGCGACCGCAACGATTGCGGCGAAAACGACGCCCGCCGCGGACAGCGCGGCCGTCTGGCGGCGCGTCAGCGTGGTATGATTGTCAATAGCTCCATTGCTGGAGCGGCTTGTGCGTGCGGCGGTGCCTTGGCGGATGCGCCGCACTTCTTTTTTCGTCATGCCTCCTCCTTCCGGAAATTGCGTAATGCCCATTCGTTAAGGTCTGGCCGGTACGCCCGGCCTTGCTTGCTGTTGCATTTACCCTCCACCGTCCCGCGGCACAGGCGTCGTCGCGCGGTCATTCCCGGCTCGTCCCGTTGTGCGGACTGGTGGAGCTGTGCGGTTGTCAAGGTGCCTCCCCTGCCGCCGCCGTGGAGGACGCCGCGAAACGCAGCAAAACGGCGTCTTCCTCGGCGTCGGCCGGGGTTCTCCCGCCCCGGAGGGCGGCGAAGACGGTGGAGTGCAGCCGCGCGGCAAGGAAACGAGAAGGAATCCGCGCGGGGCTTCGCCGCCTTTCGGAGCGGGATAGACGTTAAACGTCTACTACTAGAGCAAAAAAATATCTCGCACGAAGCTCTGCACGAGACGCTTCCCTTCTTCGTCGAACTTCATGAACAAGTCTTCAAGCTCGTCGATGGTGAAAGCCTTCGGCGCTTTTTCGCGCGAGATGTACGTGGGCGAAGAAACGCCCAGAATGTAAGCAGCCTGCTCTTGTGTCAGCCCGCTTATCACTCGGGCTGCTCTAATTGCTTTGCTGTTTGCCGACTCTGCCAACTTACACCTCCTCTCGACGTAATGTCATACTAACATCAATTTTTATGACGTGCAATATGATTTTAAAAGTTTATTTAACAATTTTCGAAATGGCGCAATAATGCATGTAAAATGATTTTAGATGTTATCGGTAACGTTAAAACGCTCAACGACATTGGGGCGCTCTGCCGGGCTATGCCCGAAGAGCACGCCCGCCGCATGCCCGACCGCCTAATGGGCGTGTTCGCGCTGTAAACGCAAAAAATCCCCCAGGCCGAAGCCTGGGGGTTAGTCTAATGTTAAGTTCAGTCTAGTCTAATCCGTGGCCTCCGCCTTCACGTCGGCCTCTCCCATCATGGCGAGCAGCCTGTCGAGCTTCCCGTCGATTTCTTCCTGGCGTTCCATCATGTCCTCTTGCTTCTTCGCCATCCAGGCCAAGCGGTCGTACATGTTGGCCTGCTGCCCGCGACCGGTCGGGTCGTCGGTTCGCGTGAGCTGCTCTGCCGCCTTGCCGGTATACCCGTCGATAGCGCAGATGCGCCCGAACATGTTCACGCCGGAATCGGGGCCAAGCCCGCCTGCGTTGTCCGTGCGCGAAAGCTCGCCGTAAGCCCAGTGGAGCGCGTTGAAGCAGTTCGGGCTGTTGTTGTATGTGTAGTTCCAGACGTCGGCTGGCGTCATGTCTTCCTCCTTCAGAAACGTTGTGAACATATCCCACGTCCACCCCCACCGGTCGAAGTACGGCAGCGGGTCGGTGTGGTCGCTGCCGCCGTAAATCCTGGTGAACCAATCGTGAGAACGTACGTTGCCATCCACCGTCCAACCATGGGCGGCAAGGCGCTGCAGGATGACGGAGCGCGCCACTTCAAGCCCCCGCTCGAAGTCCTCCCGGTTCGTTGCCTCGCAAATCTCCAATCCCTCGCACACGGCGTTGCCGTTGCCGACCTGCCAGCAGATGCGGTCGTAAGGCACGGTGTGGTACGCCTCTTCCCAGTCGCTCACCAGGTGGACGGCGTAGTCGGGGCTGTTGCGCCAGTACGAGACGTGGTTCGCGGCGGTGGCGCCCGGGTTGGCGGTGGAGTGGACGGCGAAGTACTGCGGGATGAGCGCACCGTGGCCGTCCGCCACGATGGCCTCTTTAATCGCCGCCATTGCCCGCGCCCTTCGCCAGCTTCGCCACGCTCGCGCCGTCATCTACTTCCGGCAGGCCAGCGACGGAAGTCAGCAGAGATAGCACAAAAGAAAGGAGCGCCGTCATTCCGACAATACTCCAATTCACTTCGGTAAAAATCGCCGTAGCGCCGATGGCGCCGACAGCCGTCTGCGCCGCCGTCTTGACGGCTCGCACAAGGGCTGCGAGCGCCCATTTCTTGAGTTCGTCCATTAGATGCCTCCAATCTGCCCCGCGACGAAGCCGACGAGCGCGCCGACGATGGCCGTCAGCATGGCCGTGGTCGCCGTCTCCCACCGCTTCGCCGGGGCGTTCTCGATGGCCGACAGCCTTGCTTCGGCCTCGTGCCTCCACTCCGAGAATTCCTCGCGCTGCGTCTCCTGCAGCGCCGTGAGCCGGACTACGCACTCCCGCAGGTCGTCAAGCTCCCGCCCGTGCTTCTCCATGCGCTCGTCGTGCACCCTGATGGCCCTTTGGTGCGCTGAGTGCTCCGCGCAGAAATCGTCCATCACGCGCCTGCGCTATCGAGCGTCCACCCCTGCGGGTAGGCGTCGGGCGCCCATACGTTGCCGTCGATGGTGCTCACGTAGATGGGGTCGCTCGCCGTCGGGTAGTGCGCCCTGTCCCCGACGTTGTAGGCGTTGTGCGCGCCCGTTGGCTGCGTCCACACGTCCACGCCGTCACCTGCGATGTCAATCTGGCTCCACAGCGATGGCGCGGCGTCGGGCGTCCAGCTCTCCTGCGATGTGTGGGCCTGCTCGCATCGCCACAGGTGGTCGGCGTGCTGCACCACGTCATCCGCCTTGTACGAGACGGAATCGGCCGACCACTCGGGCCAGAGCGTGGAGACGCTGATGGCCTGCTCGTCCGTCATGGTCGCCGCCATGGGCTTGATGGCGATGCGCGCGAACGCCTCGACCGCCGGGTCGGTACCGGCGCTCTGCGCGGCCTCCATGGCGGCATTGGCCGTCTGCACGGCCCCCGCCGCGTCCGCCGTGGCCGTGGAGACGTTGGACTCCAGCGCCTCGATCGCCGCCGCCGTGTCCGGGTCGAGCGCGCGCTGGGCGCGCATGACGACGAGGCCGCTTTCGTCCATCCCGACGTCGGTCACGGCATAGCCGCCGTAGACCTTGCGCGCCGTCCCGTCCTGCTTGATGGTCAGGTCCTGGCCTTCGAGGGTCTTCGCCCAGTCCCACGCGGCGTGGAGGTCGTCGAAGCCCTCTAGCTTGAATATTGCCGCATTGCCGCCGTCGTACCACGTGGCAAGCGGTTTGTCATTCAGTGTGAGCATGCTTGCTCCTTTCTGCCGATGCTTTGGTTGCGCGGCCTGCGCCGCAGGAGATGGAGACATGGGAACGCCCCGGCGGTCGTGCTGGGGCGCTGCGCGCGTGGAGATTAGACCGTGGAGGCTTGTCGGCGGGCGAACGCCGGTCGCGCGAGGCTCGCGGGTTCGTTTCCGGTCGCTGTCATGCGTCCTGCCTTTCTACGAGAAGTCATTCGATAGCATCAGCGCGCCTGCCGTAAATAGTCCATTTGACATGCTATTGCCTGTTCCATCAATCTCGTAACGGTCAGGGGCTGAAAGCCTTGCCGCCGAAAAGTTATCGCTGAGCACTGCACATCCGCTGGATTCTCCCTTGTACACGCCCGCGCCGTCCTTCGTGATTTCCAAAACCAACCCATAGAGGTCGTCCGAGTAATACCTCTTGCTTTGTATCGCCGTCAAAAATAACGTTTTTTCCGTCGCGAAACCGAACACGCCGATTGTGAAGTCCTTCACGTTCTTGATAGTCCAGCCTTCCGCCGTGACGGTGCCGTTGGCGGGAATGTCGGCGGCTATCTCAGAGAAGCCGCCCCCGCCTGCTCCTGCCAGCGCGGTCTGGAGCTGCGATAGCTTGACCGCCTCGTTGCCTGTGGCCGTCATTGCTCCACCTCCTTACGAAATGCCCATGTAGGCTTTGAAGTCGTCGTCGCTGGCGAAGTCGACTGCAAGGCCGCTGGCGGTCGCGGTCAGCCCGCTGTTGCTCGCCAGCTTGACGGACACCTGGCCTGAGCTGACGGCTATGCCGTTCCCCGCCGTGACCGTCGCGTCGCTGCCGTCAGCGCCTGCGGGGCCTGCCGGGCCTTGCGGGCCTTCGGGGCCTTGCGGACCCGTCTCTCCTTGCGGGCCTTGCGGCCCCGTCTCTCCCTGGATGCCCTGCGGGCCTGCGTCGCCGGTGTCGCCTTTCGCGCCCGTCTCGCCTTTCAGGCCGGAAAACGCGAACGCGAACACCTTCGCGGTGTCGGGACCGCTCGCCTCCACCGTGACGGACGGCGTGCCGGTGGAGCCGTCCACGGTCGCCGTCGGCGTGCCGAAGCCTGCCGATGTGCCGTCTGCCCCGGCGGGGCCTTGCGCTCCGTCCGCGCCCGGCGGTCCTTGGATGCCTTGGGGGCCTTGGTCGCCGGTATCGCCCTTTTCGCCCTGCGGGCCTTGCAACCCCTGCGGCCCCTGGTCGCCCTGCGGCCCCTGCGGGCCCTGCGCGCCCGTCTCGCCGGTATCGCCCTGCGGCCCCTTGATGCATCCTTTGTACGCCCATTCAGCCGCCATTTCCCTACTCCGTCTCTTCGTAGCGGTAGAGATTGCCGGTGGCCGCGTCGATGTACACCTCGCCGGTCTGGCCGGGGTCGGACGGCGCGCCGTTGCCGACGCTCACGCCGGGGCCTGCCGCGCCGGTGTCGCCCTTCGCGCCCTTCGGGATCGTGAAGTTGAGCACCGCCGCGCTCTCGCTGCCGCTATTCGTCACCTGCGCCTGCGTCCCCGCCTCGCCAGTGCTCGTCGTGCCGACCGTGACCGTGGCGGCGTCGCCGGGGTCGCCCTTCGCGCCTGCGGGGCCTTGGATGGTGCCGACGTTCTTCCAGGAGTTTGAGTTGGAGTCCCAGACGTACAGGCTGCCCTGCACGAGGTACGCGTCGCCGTCGTTGCCGGTCGGGTGCGCTTCCTCCAATGCTTCCTCGCTGTCGTAGCTGCCCAGGATTGTCACGCCCTTGCCGTCCTGGCCGTCGGCCCCGGCAGGGCCTTGCGCGCCCTGCGGCCCTCGCAGGTTCTGGCCGGTCGCCGCGCCGGTCTGCACGGTGCCCTCGCCGAGGGAGGCCACCGGGAAGACAGCGCCGGTCGGGTCGGTGAGCAAATCGCCGACCTGGATTCCGGCGGACGGCACGATATTGGACGTGGAGACCTGCGTGTTCGCCGTCAGGTTGACGGTGCAAGCCCTGTAGCTCGCGCCCGGCTCGCCCGGTGCGCCCTGCGCGCCGGTTTCGCCCTGTGGGCCTTTGAGGTTGCCTTTCTGGGTCCAGGTGAGTGCCATTTCTTGACCTTTCTCTCGGTAGGTTTTCTACTCGCCGTCGAGCACCCAGAGCGTGCCCGTCAGCTCGTCCACGTAGCTGTCGCCGGAAATGCCGCCGATTTGCGGGCTTCCAGCCCCGACGGTCACCTGAGTGCCGCGGTGCACCTCCAGCGCGTCGTACACGCGCTTCGCCGCCGCGTCGGCGTTCTCCGCCGCCACGCCCGCGCGCTCCGCCGCGTCGTTCGCCCCGGCCTCCGCCGCGAGAAGCTGCGAGAGCAGGTCGGGCTGCTCCGGCACCGGGTCGTTGCCGTCGAAGCACCCGGACGGGACGACGCGGAACAGCCTGTCCGCGCGCGCCGTGAGGATGCGCTTCGCGCCCTCGCCGTAGCCCGCGACGGTGACGGGCAGGTAGCCCGGTCGGCGAAGGAGCGTGGAGGGCACGTAGACCTCGCCGCCGTCCATTTCCGTCATCACCGCCGTGTCGCCCTCGCCCATCGTGAGCACAATGCGCAGGCCATCCCACTCGCGGTCAAGGCACAGCGCGATCGTGTCGCTCTCGATGCCGTTCGCGACGATGTACGCGTCCCGGCACGAGAGTTTCCGGCGCTCAACTTTCAGCACGTGCCTCATCCCTCCACCTCCTGCGCGTCGCTCTCAGGCTCGTCCGTCGCGCCGTCGAACTCCGGCAGCGTCTTGAGGTGGGCGTACGCTTCCGCGCACGACATGCCCGCGTCGCTCGGCGGCGCTTCGTAGTACCGCGTTTCCATGTAGACGTCCATAGGCTCGCCCGCAGCCGTCTTGGCCTTCTCTTCGGCGCGCTTCGCCGCGCTCGTGTAGCTCGCCACCTCGATGACGCGCGCCACGTTGGTGATGCAGTCCACGCGCACGACGCGGTGGTAGACCACCTCCACGCCGTTGCCAAGCTGCACGGTTTTGGATAGCGCCATAGGCTCACCCCCATCCGATGATCTGGGTTATCTTAAGTTCGGTAGACGTGGAGACGTAGTTGCCTTCGTTGAATATATTCGCGCCGCCCCTATTGGAGCTTGACCGCGTGATGCTGTAGGACGTGATGCGGAGGATGTCCGTCGTGACGTACACGGTGGAGCCGCCGTAGACGACGCGCGACATGGTGCACGTGCGCCCGCTCTCGGGTTCGTGCACGCGCACGGTGTTCTGGCGTCCGCCGCCGTCCAAAAAGACTATCTCCAGCATCGCGTAGGACGTTATATTGTGGCTGGTCGTGACCGTGCCGCTGTTGCCGCTCGAGTTGTTGTACAGCACGACGCCGCCGAGCAGCCTTGTTGCGTTGCCGAACGCCGCGTAATCGTAGATTGAAGTGTTCGGCGTCTGGAACGTGCCGGTCGGGCTTGTGAGGAAGACGCGCTGGTCGCCGATGCGCACGTGCGAGTTGCCGTCGTAAGACTGGAGCACAATCTCGGTGCCGCTGAAACCTTGCCATGCGTTCGCTATGAAGACGTTCCCGCCGTTGCCGTAGATGTCGAGCAGGTCGTTCGAGTTGTACAGGATTTGGAAGCGGCCTGACGCGCTCACGCGCGCCTCGTAGTCCGTCATGCTGTTGCCCACCGTGATGCCGTCCACGTCCTGCCGGATGATGGAGGACACGAAGGCGTCGTGCTCCGTCCAGTCGGACGAGCTGTAGCTTCCGGACTCCCGCGCGGTCGTGCAGGTGTAGGACATGCCGGTCTCAGGCTCGATCCAGACGTCTCCGACATTGTAAGGCGGCGACGGCTGGCCGATGTAGGTCTTGCCCTTCTCATTGAGCGACGCCGTGAACGTCGACGTGATGTCCTCGCTCGTCTGCTCAAGCTGGCTCGTGGTCGCGTAGCTCGCCATGTCCGATTTCGACTGGTACGTGTCCGCGATTGTCGTGCTCAGGCTGTTCACGGTCTGGTCGGTGTACAGCTTCGAATCCTGCACCGCGTCGGCCTTGATTTCCTCGCCGCGCTCCGTGATCTCGTCGCTCAAGTCCTGCCGGACGTCGGCGTCCTGCGCTGCCGCGTCCTGCGACGCGGCGTCGAGTATCAGCGACGAGATAGGCAGGACGACGGCCTGCGTGGAGAACATGAGCACCACCACGCGCGTGCCGGATGCTATCGGCATATCGCAGTTGTACTCGCCGGGAGTGTCGTTGCCGTCGATGAGGATTTCCGTGCGGTGCTTCCCCGGCGACGGCTCCCAGCTGTCCTTCGTGGTGGTTCCGCGCTGGCAGCTCGCGTTCCCGCCGCCGTACACGCCGTAGCGTTGCGCCGTCGGGATGCTGGAGCTGCCGCCGAATATGAGCTGCCCGAATTCTCTGCGCGTCCTCATGTCAGCGCCCTCATCTTCGTCTTCGTCATCATCATAGGCTCCAGCGCGCCCACCGACATCTCCGAGACCATGCACAGGCAGTCGATGGGCGGGTCGTAGTCGGTGTCGTTGACGTAGCGAACCGTCATGCCGGGGCGAAGCCCGGGGATGCCCGCGTGCTCTATTTCGTAGTAGATTGCCCCGCCGCTGTGCAGCGTCAGGTAGTCGACGGCCTTCTGCTTCAGCTCGTCCTCGCCCAGCGCCTCGTTGATTTCTTCGGTGTACGTCACATTGCGCCCGATGCGCTGGTAGCTGAACGGGTGCGTGGAATCCAGCACCGCCGTGTAGCTGCCGCTGGCCTCTTCGGTCGAGTAGTAGAAGACCGCGCGGTTGTAGACGTCGCCCTCGTCCTCGCTTGACGTGAAGCCCGGCGTGTATATGCAGTTCCGCCCGGCCTCGAACGTCCACGCCAGCTCCGCGTTGAGCGGCGACGTGGCAGGGCGAAGCTCCACCTCGCCGTGGTCGGTCACGTTTATCTCGCCGTTTATCCACCCGGCTAGCTTCGTTATCATCTCCAGCTTGTTCGTGCCCACCGTCCAGTGCATGTCCTGCGTGTGCACGCGGTCGACCGGAGCGCCCGGCGCGAACGTCAGGTGCCCGCCGTCCGCCTCCACTATCTCGCGGATGATTTCGGACACGTTGTCGCCGGGGACGTAGTCGTGCACCTGCATGAGGTAGTCCTTCTGGTGGCGCAGCAACGCCGAATAGCAGTCCATCCCGCGTGACGTGCGCCCGTAGTTCGCCGTCATTGATTTTGAGCTGGCGAAGAACGTTCCCAGGTTCTCTTCGAACTGCACTCCGCCGATTTCGACAGTGTGCGACAGGCGCAGCATGGAGTCCTTCGCCAGGTCGTCCAGGACTGCAATCGTCGCGGACGATTTCGTGTCGGTGTCCCACGCCCACGTGACCGACGTTCCCGACGGGTCGATGTCCACGGTGTCGAGCGCCACGAGGGTGAACGGGTCGACCAGCTGGCACGCGTAGCCGTCGACGCGGCCTGACATGCCCCAGTCGAAGTCCGGGATTATCGCCACGTCAGCTCACCTCCTGGCCAGTGATGGACACGGACGTGTACTGGTGGTTGTACGCCTCGTCCGTCGTCACGCCGTCGAGCGCCACCAGGTAGCGTTCGCCGCCCGGGAAGCGCACCACGCACAAGCCCGCGTCCGCGAGCTGCTGGAGCTGGAGCGAGAGCGGGGCGCGCTGGGGGTTCGGCACGACCCAGCTCGCGTCCACCGTCGTCTCGCCGCCCACGCCGAAGGCCGCCGAAGGCCGCGTGCGCCCGGCGAACTTCACGACGTTCTTGTCGCGCGACCCTTTGGCGCTCCATTTCAGGTTGTACTGCGCTTTGACCTGGTCGCCCTCGCGCTCGCCCGCCGCGTTGATGGGGTCGATGAGCGCGATGCCGTTCGACGGGATGTAGACCGTCTCCACCACCACGCCGGACGTGCCGCCGGTGGTCGTGGAGCCTTGGATTTGTATCGTCACCTCCACGTCCAGCGGCGGGAAGTTGAGCATGGCCTGCGCGGAGGTATCGGTCGTGTGCACCTCGTCGAACTCCAGCCCGCCGCCCTCGATGGTGACCTGCCAGCTGTCGATGGAGCCGCCGCCCGTGCCGGAGTCCCCGACGCCGACGGACACGCTGCCGTCAGGGTTGACCGTGACGTCGCCCGTCGGGTCGTTCGCGCTGCCGTGGTCTGAGAGCGCCTTGAGGCCCCTCCACTCCGTCCAGTCCGCGCCGCTGATGCGGTAGCTCGCATTCCATCGGATGTAGAGGTACACGCTGTCTCCGGCCTCAAGCAGGCGCTGGAGGCTTGATACCGGGATGGTCACCCACCCCAGCTTCTCCACCTGCCCGGCGGAATTGCCCCACGCGCCGGGGCGCAGAATCGGAAGGTTGTTCTTGGTGAACTCCTTTATCTCCCAGCGGTCGTCCTTGCGCGTCCACCCCGGGCACGTGTACGCGATCACCAGCCAGTCGCCCTGATTGTAGATGTCGGTCACGGTGTAGACCGGGTACGCGCCGATGAACAGGTCGCCGTACCCGGCATAGCCCTGCGGGTCGTCCTGCAATACCGTCTCGATCTGCACCTGGAAGTTGAGCTGGTCGTAGGCGCGGTCGTTGTACGTCCACGCGCCCCCGTTGATGGCGGAGACGTAAGCGCCGAGCAGCGAGTCCAGCGACGCCCACCAGTGCCAGAGGTCGTCGGTGGAGGACTGCCACGGGTTGCATTGCGTCTCGGGGTCGAGCGTCGTTTCGATGAACGAGCTCCACCCCGTGTAGCCGTACTCCTCGCCGCCGGTGTCGCCGCGCGGCACTCCACGCCATTTGACGCTGACCTTGAAGGCGTCCTGCCGGTCGCGCTCGTAGGTAGCCCAGCACAAGCGGGGGGACAGCGCCGTGGAAGGCGTCGCCCCCTGGAGTTTCAGGCCGTTCGTGCCTTCGCGGTTCGGCGCGTCGGCAAGCTGAACGTTCATGATAGGCACGTCACATCACCCCTTCGCGCAGCATCACCGCGAATATCTCCATCATCAACTGCTCGATTCGGCCTTTGCCGCCTGCTGACATTCCGTCGACGTTCAGGCTGTAGTTGTTCACCGTCGTCGGCGCCGTCTGCGCAGCCCTGCCGCGAACGGTCCCGTACCCGCCCGTCGAGAATGCCAGCTTGGCCGGTGCCGTCTCGTCGAATGCCGTGGAGAACTCGCCGCGCATCTGCCCGGCGATTCCCGATACCTGGTTCATGAGCGGCTTCATGCCCGCCGAAAGGCCGGTTTGGAGCGACTGCATGATTGCCTTGCCATTAGGTATCAACAGCCGAAGGTCGTACGGGATAGGGCCTTTGAGGCTCGCGATGGTCGAGCCGATTCCGGACACGAAGTCGTACACTCCGCCGATTGCCCCCTTGATGCCGTCGAGCAAGCCGCTGACGATGGACGAGCCTGCGCCCCACAAAAGCGAACCGAGGTCTCCGAGCGCCCCGAGGATTCTGCCAGGCAGGCCGCTGAAGAAGCTCACGACATTGTCGATGCCGCTGCTCACGGCCGATTTTATCGACTCCAGCGCGCCTGAGAGCGTCGACTGCACGGTTGACCACGCGGAATCCCATATGCCCTGGATAGTCGACAGCGCGGAGCTGATGAATCCCTCCACCGCGCCCATGACGCCGCTCACGATGCCGCTGATGGCATTCCATACGCCGTCCGCGACCATCTGGAGGCCGGTCATGACCTGGCTCCAGTCGCCGTTGATGATGCCGAGCACGATATTGATGACGCCCTGTATGGCGGTCATCGCCCCCTGGATGAACGCCGATATTCCCTGGAATATCGGGACGACCACGGCCTGAAGCACAGGCCACACGGCGTTCCAGACGGCCTGAATGTACGTCAGCGCGTTCGATATCACGGCCTGGATGAGCGGGAAGGCCGTTTGCACGGTCGTCACGACGCTCTGGATGGCGGGCACGACGACCGGCATTATCTGCGTCGACACGAAGTCGATTATCTGCGTCAGTATCGGCAGCAGCGTCGACGCGACCTGCGAGCCAATCGACGCGAGCGTCGTGCCGAGCGACTGGAATATCGAGATGACGGGCTGCGCGAGCGGGGCAAGCGTCGAGAAAAGCCCGGCGAGCGAGCTTCCGAGCTGCGACAGCATAGGCATGACCGTCGCGGCCATACCTTGGAAGGCGGTTATCACGGGCTGCAAGACCGGCATTATCGCCGCCCCAGCCGACTGGAGTATCGAGGGAAGCTGCGATATGGCGCCCGACATCGCAGTCATCGCCCCTGTCGCGAGCGGAGTTATGGCGGCCACCGCCTGCGAGCCGACCCCCACGACGGATGCCTTGAGATTGCCCAGCGCGCCCTCGATCGTTGAGGTCGATTTCGCCGCATTGACGGCGACGTCCTGCATGCCGAGCTGCTGCACCGCCGCGAAGAACTCGTCCGCGCTGATTTCGCCGTTCTCCATCGCCTCGCGGAAATTTCCCTCGAAGGCGCCAGCATTGCGCATGGCCTCCTGGAGTGCTCCCGATGCGCCGGGAATGGCGTCCGTCAGCTGGTTCCAGTTCTCGGTCATGAGCTTCCCGGAGCCTGCCGTCTGCGTCATGACCATGCCGACGCTTTTGAAGGTGTCCGCATTGCCGCCCGCGACCGCGTTAAGGTTGCCTGCTGCTTCCGCGAGCTGAGCGTAGTCGCTCACCCCGTTCGCTGCCAGCTGCGCCGTCACGTTGCGTATGTCGTTCAGGTCGTACACCGTCGCGTCGGCGTACGCCTGCGTGCTCGCTGTGAGCGCGTCGATGGTCGACGTGTCGATTCCAGCGAAGTCCAGCGTGCTCGCGAACTTCCGCGCGCCGTCGGCCGCAGAGACCATCTCGGAGCCGAGGGACGCCACCGCGCCGACTGCCATGTCCAGGGCGGACGCGGCAAACCCGCCTATCGCTCCCGCGATGGCGGAAGAGCCTGCGGAAATGGTGGAGGTCATGCCGCTGGAAAAGGACGAGCCGACGTTCTTGCCGGCCCCAACGGCGTCTATGCCGCTGAAAGACCTCGATATGCCGCTGAAAGCGGCCTTGTCGATTCTCGGCACCACCGACACGTACGCGGTGCCTACGTTCACTCCTCCTGCCATGTCACCTCCTGTCCTCCGGTATCCCAAGCAGGTCTGCCAGGTGCCTCAATTCCGCCCTGCTCGCCGGGCGCGCTTTCCTCGTTTTCACGGCGTCGGCCGGCGTGTCCATCGGCTTCGGCTTGCTCCCTTTGCCGTCCCACGACAAGCAGCGAATGTCGTACTCGATGAGCGCGAGCAGGTACTCCGTCTCGCCCCACTCCAGCTCCGGCCTTTTCTCGCGCATTGTCGCAGATTCTCTTGGGAGGCACGCCGCAAGCGCGGCCGCATGCTCCACCGTGTAGTCAGCGCCCATGCCGTCGAGGTTCAGGCCGTAGAAGCGTTGGAAGTCAGCGCGCAACGCCGTCGGGTGGTTTTCGAGCGCGTCGGCGAGCACCGCTAGTTTTTTGACCCGGCCTCCTCGATGCAGCGCGCCGCGAGGTTCGCCATGTCGGCGAAGTCGTCCGCCAATTTCTCGGCGTACTCGTCAGCGCGTCCCTCGAACATTCGGTCGAGCGCGTCGAACATCGCGGGTCCGCCCTTCGAGATGCCCCGGATGACGCTCCAGGAGCGGCATGCGGCTGCGTCAGCCTGGAACTCCATGCCAGCGAACTCAACCGCGATCGTCTCTTTCTTCGCTGCCATTACTCCGTCGCCTCCGTCTCGGTGGACTCGATGTAATCGACGTAGTACGCGCCGGTGGTGGTGCCCTTGGCGACGTTCACTGAGACCGCGCGGCCTACCAGCTCGTTGTAGACGATGGTCATGTCGTCAAGCTCGCCGAGCTTCACGGATTCGGCGACACGGCGCCACTTGCGCCCGTTCTTCAGGAGCAGCTCCCAGACGACGCTCCAGTTGTCGTCGGACGGGCCGGTGTCCTTCGCGGTGATGAGGCCGTCGGCGTCGGTGACGTTCGCAGAGCCTCGGACGAACGCGAGCGTGTCCTTCTTGATTTCGCGGAGCGTGACGGTCGACGTCTTCTCCACGGCGCCCGCGCCGGTGTCGATGGTGTCGCCGTTCATGTCCTGGTATGTCTCCACGTCGGCGCTGTCCGCGAAGACGATGCCGTCGTCGCCAAGGTAGCCCATATTAAGGAACGCCGGGTCGAGCGTGGAGCTGATCCCCGTCGGAAGCGTGGTCCCGACCGGGGCAACGTACATGCATCCTCCAGCGACGCCTTTGCCGGTGGACACATTCGCGGTATTGTTAGCAGTGGATGCCATCGCATCCTCCTTTCGGTGAAAGAAAAGCCGCCCGAAGGCGGTTCGTTCAGTTATTCGCGTATATGACCGCGCCGACGGTGCAGCGCGGCGTCCCTGACTCCAGGTCGGGATTGTCGTACGTGGTCGTGACGGTCGCGCCGAAGACGTTCTCGCACGATCCGGGCAGGCCGAACAGGACGCCCTTGACGGCTTCCGCCATCTCCTCCGCCCTGTAGCTCGTCTGCGCCCAGCAGTCGACGTCGACGGAAGGCTCGCACTGCACGGGGTTCGCGTCGCCTCCGCCGGTCAGCTCCACGACGGCGAACTCGTCCGGCCTTTTGCTCGGGACGGTGCGGTACGCCGTGAAGCCGACGTCGGAGCCGTTTATCGCGTCTATCACGATCTGCCTCGCCAGCATTCCTCATCACCTCGCAGAGTGGAACGCCTTCGTGAGCGTCTTGTTCTTTTTTTCAGACCGCCTGGCGTGGTCTGTCTTCGTCCTCACGACGTACCCGTTCATTTCCATGGTTTTCGTCTCGAAACCGGGCGTGCTGTAGCCGTCCGGCGACAGCGCGCCGTTTGCCGCGCTCTCGATGGAGCTTGCGACCTTCGACGTGATGTTCCCGACGCCCGGCAGCTCGCACATTTCGCGGCCTGCCCCGCTTCTCGGCCTGTACACGACGCCTTTAGCCATCCACGGCCTCCACTTCCGCCGTGTACCACCATTCGGTCGGGCAGTTCTCGGCGTTGTTGGGCTGCGGGTTGCCGATGACGCCGTACGTCCCTCCGCGCACCTCCACCCTGCATCCTCGCAGGGGCGCGGAAAACGACTTCGGGAACCCCAGCGTGAAGGCGACCCGCGTGCCGTCCGGCCTTGTGCTGTCGGTCACGTCGGACGTGGGGCCGGGAGCGACCAGGACATTCTCCACGGTGGCCTCCGTCCACGTCTCAACCTCTTCCATGTGCTCGTCGTACTCCACGCTCGGCGTGCGGACGACGACCGTCTCGCCGTGGAGCAGCTGCACGTTCGGCATCCTCACCGCTCCACCTCCTCCGGGCTCGGGCATGCGAGCCCCCACGTGGAGCCGACGCGCCCCGCGCCGATTCCCAGCGCGGCCTTGTCGGATTTCGTCAGGTAGAAGTCCTCGGACGGATTCGCCACGCTGACGCTGGCGGTGTAGCCCACGCCGCCCTCGCTGTAGCTGCTCATGCCCGCGAGGTCTCCCGCCGACAGCGCGCGGTGCACGACCGAGCACGTGACGCGCGTCAGATTGGCCCGCTGGACCTCGTAGCGCGGGTCTGTGGAGTCCGCGTGCTCGAATCCAGGCTGCGCGGCGATGTAGGCGGAAGCGTCGGACAGCAGGACGCCGAGCTGCGCCGTGTCCTCCACGTCCCCGTAGCGGTCCTCGTAGTCCTGGACGGTGGCGAAGCTATCCATCGCTCTCCACCGCCCCGACGAGCTCCAGCAGCTCGGCCTTCGTGCCGCGCTTGGGCGTCTCGATGCCGTGCGCCTTTGCGTACGCGCGGATTTCCGCGATCGTGGACTCCTCGGTCGGCGCGGCGGTCGCTTCCGGCCCGCCCGCATCGTCCGTTTCCGGCTCGGCTTCCTGCGGCTCCGGCTCCGGCTCGTCCGCCGGGACCTCGAAGCCCTCGAGCAGCGACCAGCCGCGCTCGACGTGCGCGGCGACGTGCGCCGGGTCGACCAGTCCCACGTTGCCAGACCACCTGGATTTCATCAGCGGCATGGCCGCTCACCTCCTGTCTTAGGCCGCAGGGTACGTGTCGGTGAACTTCTGGAAGTAGTCGGCGTCCTCCACGATGAAGCCGACCTCCATCTCGCAGCGGAGCGCGAACATATTGCGCTGCCAAAGGTTGACCTGGCGGGTGCCGTCGTTGATGGTGGCCTGGTCGCTGAAGTCGACCGTGATGTCCTGGACGGTGCCCACGATGGCCTTCGTCCAGTCGCCGATGAACCCGATGGAGTTCGCGGCGGAGCTGCCTGCCTTGTAGGCGGCGTGGCGCTGGAGCGTGGTCAGGCCGAACGGCGTGATTGCGCCGACCGCCGTGTTGTAGCTGCCCGCGAAGATGAGGCCGCCGCCTGAGTCCTTGGCGCCGGACAGGATGCCGTATCCCTGCGGGGACATGACGATGCCGGTGGCCGCGCCGCCCGCGATGGCGATGTCGGTCATCGCGCCGTTGATGGCCCCGGCCGGGTCGGCCTCCAGGTCGACGGCGGTCACGCTGGAGAGCGTGTCGAAGTTGGTGCCGGGAGCGCCGCCGTAGAAGACGGTGGAGTCGAACTTCTTCGCCAGCGCGAACGGGACGCGCTCCACGACCGCGCTGTAGAGCGTCGGCAGGTCGCGGCGGAATTCGTTCGAGAACGGCACGATCACGGCCAGCTTGTACGGCTGCATCGCTTTATTGGAGATGGTCGGGGTGTCGACCGGCTTCTCCGTGGACTCGGTGACCCAGCCCGGCTCGGGGTCTCCGGTGATGATGTTGACCGTCACGCCGGTGCCGGGGATGGACATATTGCGGGACAGCTGCATGACCGCGGAATTCTCGCGGATGCCCTGCCATACCTCGTCCAGCACGTCCTTCGGGAGCGCGACTCCCGTGGTGGAGCGGTTGAGGTCGATTTTATTCGTGGTATCGAGTGCCATTTCAGCCTCCTATCTCATCTGCTTCCGCATGAACTCGCCGAAGCTGTCCATGGGGGTTTGGTTCTTTCGGTTGCTCGGGGAGCCGTTGTCGGCGATGGACGGGTAGTTCTGCCGCTCGCCCGCCCACTCGGCGAGCTGCTTCGCGAACGCCTCCATGCCCTCCTTGGTGGATGTGTCGGCGGTCAGCAGCGCGGCCGGGACTCCGGTCGCTGCGCTCACCTCGTCGGCGTCGACGCGCCTTTGCGCCTCGTCGCGGAGCGCCTGAAGCTCGGCTTCCGCCGTCTCCGCGCGCTTCTCCGCGTCGGCCACCTTCTCGGCGTCGGTCATGGACGATTTGCGCATTTCGTCCAGCTCCTTCGCTGCGGTGGAATTTGCCTTCGCGCGCGCTTCCCACTTGCGGGACTGCTCCACGGCCTTCCGGTACTCCGCTTCCCAGTCCTTTGGGGTCTCGTCCGGCGCCTTCGCTTCTCCGTGCGGTTCCGCTGCGGGCGCCTTCTCGTCCGCCTGCGCGCTCTGCGTGCTCTCATCGGCCATCGTGGCCCCCTTCCCGCCCGTGCGGGCGTTCGTCGTGCGCCGTGCGGCGCGTGGCAAAAGAAAAGGCCGGGAATCCCGGCCAGGTATGAAAAAAGCGCCCCGTGCGGGACGCTTGATTCCAAGTCCATTACGCGCGCTTCGCGCGTTTCTTCGCGGCCTTCGCCGCATTGCCGTACCCGCGCATGATGCGCGAAAGCTCGGCGTTCTCGGTCGTGCCGTTTCGCTCCGCGCGCTCGGCGGCGAGCGACTTGATGCTCGACTGCCAGTCGCGGTAGAGCGCGTCCGGGTCGTAGTCCTCCACCTCGTCGCCGGGGAATCCGCAGATGACGCGGCAAACGCAAGCACTGTGAGTGTGGTCGACCGCCGCGCTGGACGTGGAGTGGTACACGAAACCTCGGCTCGCCAGCATCAGGCAGAAGTCGCACGTCTCCGCGCCGGTCGGCACGCGCGCGTACTTCGGCCTCAGCGGGTCGCGCGCGCCATTGGCGGTGACGCAGTAGTTCGCGGCGCGCCTGATTTCGTAGTCGGCGCGCTGGAGCACGTAGTCATTGAAGGCCTCCACCGCCTTGCCGTCCACGATTTTCTGCACGCCCGCGCGGACTGCCCCGTCGGTGGCTTCCGGCCTGTAGCCGCTTTCGGCCACCGCGCCCAGCGCCTCGCCGACGGAAGCCTCGCGCACCGCGTCGTACAGGTCGGCGGACGCCTGCGCGGCGAGCGCCGTGTACCCCGGCATGACCGCCTGCATGGCCTCAACCACGATCGAGCGGCACTCGGCGATATTGTCCGGCGTCCACTCGATGCGCGACAGCACGCGCAGCAGCTTTTCCTGCGCGTCGGCGGAAAGCGCGTTCACCTGCGCGCTCACCACGTCCAGTACAGCGCGCGGTATCGTCGCCATCTACTCCACCGCCCCCGACGTGCCGCCGCCCATTATGGCCATGAGCGCTGCGCGGTTGGCGCTGGAGTCAAGCTGCGAGCGGATGCTCTCGATTTCCGCCGCCTCGAAGCCCATCCCTGACAGGAACTCGCGCGTTCCGCTGAAGCCGTCCATCACGGCGGCGATTTTGGTCATCGCGTCGGCGGTGGAGGCCAGTGACGGCATCGTGGGATTCTTGAAGTGCGGCATGACGGATTTCTGCTCGTCCGTCAGGCCGTCCAGCGTGGTGTTGTGCTCCACGGCCATGGCCATGAGCGCGACATTGCGCATCGCTATCTTATTGCTCTCGATGCAGTCTTCCGCCGCGACGCACACGTCCTCGCGGGACGCCGCGATTGCCTCCGCGCTGCTCGGGTTGTCCTGCACGATGCCGAGGCTATTGAGCGGGACGCCCGTCGCGCCGGAGAACAGCTTCGCGTACGTCTGGATGGCCTCGATGTACGGCTGCGGAGAGCTGGCGCTGAACTTCTGGATGCTCGGCGTGTTGCCCTCGCGGTCGCGCGTCGCCAGGAACCAGCTCCCGACGTACATGCTCCACTTGCTTGCCTTCATGGCGTCGAATTGGTCGTCGGTCAGTCCCAATGCCGCCATCATCGGCGTGGCGTACAGCGCATTGCTCACGGCCATGTACCGCATCGTGCGCTCCACCTCGTCCACCAGGTAGCGGACGGTCGGCGTGATGCGGGATTGCCCGAAAGGCTTCGTGCCGGTGGCGCGGAATGTGAACGCCTCCATCATCGGGCGGTCGAGCGGCGTCGCGTAGGAGTCCGCCGTCCAGGACGCCGCGCCCGTGCGGTGGAGCACGACCACGCGCCCCGGCAGGTGGAGGTTGACTTGCGTCGGCACGACCGTCAGGCCGCTCCACTTCGTCCGCTTTGCGTCGGCGACGACGAAGCCAGCGCCGATGCGGCCTGCCGCCACGTCCCAGATTGCAGCCGCCGATTCGGCGGTGTGGAACCGAACGGCGGTGGAGCTGCCGGTGCGCTGCACCGTGGCGAACATCACGCCGTGCGTCAGCTCCGAGCTGACGTTCAGGTTGAACGCCGCGTCCAGGCCGTTGGCGCGGACGATGCGCGCGAACGCGTCGTCGTGGTAGTCGCCCTCGAATACGAAGCCGTCGAGCCTCACGCGCTCGCTCACGCTCGTCACGGCCTTGCGCGCCCAATCGCAGCGCACGCCGGGGTCCACGCAACCGGGTATATTGTCGATGCCTACGCTCGGCGTCGGCTGCTCGCTCTCGTAGTACAGACCAAGCAGGCGGTTGCGCGGCGCGACGGCGCCCTGCACCTCCACCAGCTCCGCCAGCACGTCCGCGTCGGCCTTCGAAAGCCCGGCGGCGTGCGTGATTCCGTCAAGTCTCATCATCCAACCCTCAGCTTTCTGCCGGGTCTTACTTTCGTCGTCATCGCCTCGCGGTACGCCAGCGCGCACGCCTCGATGAGCGTCGCGTCGCCCTCGTCCGTGTCGTCGAAGCCGAAGCCGTCCGCGCCGATGCGGCGTTTCGCGCACTTCGTCGCGGCGGCGTCCAGGTCGGGCTGGCCGTAGTGCTCCACCTCGCCAGCCTCCACCGCGTCGACCAGCATCGCGCAGGCTTTCGCCACGTCGGCGGAGCCGGGCACGCGAAGCGACGCGCGCGGGAACTGCTCGTCATTGAGCATCTGCACGGTGCGCTCTCCGCGCTTGCCGTCGATGCAGACGGAGGCCAGCTTGTCGGCGCGCGCGAGAATCCATTCCGCCAGCCACCGCGTGCCGCGCGATGTGGAGGCCTGCTTGACCACCTCAACGTAAGGCAGGCCCATTTCGGGGCGGAGGCACACGGACAGCGCCACGCGGGAGCCGTCCGGCGCGAACTTGACGCCCGCGCACAGCAGGCCGTCGGCGGGCGGGTCTTCGGTGCGGCACGCCTGCCAGTCTTCCGGCGATATGGCGCGCTCAACCTCCGCGGCCTCGCTGCTCCACCAGCCCAGGTACTCGCGCGCGAAGCCGTCATCTGTCGCGCCGTCGGCGGCGTCCAGCATCACGTCCTCGCGGATGCGGTATCCCATTGCCGGGCAGCATTCGTACCAGCGGTCGACATCGTACTTGTCGCCGACCTCCGTCGCGGCCCATTCCAGCCACCACGCGCTCTCAAGGCCGCCTTCGTGCGCTTCGCGGTGGAGGCGCCGGAAGACGGTGCCGGGGCATTTCGCGTTCGGCGGCGTTCCCAGGTATATCTTCTGCGGGTCGCCTGATTCCGACGCGATGGTGGTCGGCGTCAGCGCGTCGGCCTGCTCGTCGGTCAGCTCTTGGGCCTCGTCGATGATTATCACGTCGTACGTCTTGCCGCGCGCGAGCGCGTTCGTTCGCGTGGCGAACTCGACGCAACCGCCGCCCTTGAAGTAGACGCCCTCGCTGCCCTGGGCTCGCTTGACGCCCTCGCTCGACAGCTCGGCGGCGAAGTCCGGCGTGCCTTCGACGAAGTTGCGCACGATCTTGAACATCTCGCGCGTGGTGACGCCGTGGTGCGCCGTGTAGAGCACGCGCTTGCCCTCGACGGCCGCCGCCCAGATGGCGTAGTGCCGCGCGGCGTAGCTCTTGCCGTTCTGCCGCGGCTTGCTGACGCTTATGCTCTTGCACGCCGCCCTGCCGTCATCGCCGACCGCCAGGAAAAGGTCCATCTCGTGCTTTTGGCTCGGGTAGAACTCAACGCCGTACTGCCCGAAAAGCTCCACCGCCGCCGGGCCGTCCGTCGACGCGTACTCGCCGACCGCCTCGAAGGTCGGCGTCTGGCGTCCATAGCGCGTCACCTTCTGTCACGCATCGCTTTCTGCAGCGGGTTCATCTCGATCGCCTTCGCGGCGTCCACCGCCTCGATTTCCTCCACCACCTCCATGAGCCGCTTGCTGAGCGCGGCCATGTCGCGGCCGTTCTCGCAGTTCTCGATGGTCTGCGCTATCTCGTCGCGCAGCTCGGCGAGCATGCGCCGTTTGTCACCGCTTTTAACGGCTGAAAGAAGTTTTCCCATGTTTCGCC
>ERZ1664504.4-NODE-4-length-40104-cov-14.576044_pt1 | contig 40104 bp, 63 predicted proteins | sample MGYA00575343_ERZ1664504 | MGnify/ENA primary metagenome ERZ1664504 (study PRJEB40874, sample SAMEA4040736) | Gallus gallus | biome: gut; material: content | place: India | collected 2016-01-01 | study: EMG produced TPA metagenomics assembly of PRJEB14491 data set... | reverse complement strand
GGTGTTCGGCAACGCCGTGGTGTTCGGCAACGCCGTGGTGTCCGGCAACGCCGTGGTGTCCGGCAACGCCTGGGTGTCCGGCGAAGCCTGGGTGTTCGGCAACGCCGTGGTGTTCGGCAACGCCGTGGTGTCCGGCAACGCCGTGGTGTCCGGCGACGCACTTGTGTCCGGCTCCGCACATGTGACCGGCGACGCACTTGTGACCGGCGACGCACTTGTGTCCGGCTCCGCACTTGTGTACGGCTCCGCACATGTGACCGGCGCCGCGCAGGTAACCAGCAACGCCGATTTTGCTGTCATCAGAGGATTCGGCAGTGCGTTCCGAACCACAACCTTTTTCAAGTGTTCGGACGGCCAGATTCGTACCTGCTGCGGGTGCTTCTATGGGACGCTTGACGAGTTCCGAGAAAAAGTCAAAAAAACACATGGCGACAGCAAGTTTGCAAAGGAATACCTTGCTATTGCTGATTTGATGGAAATGCACTTCAAGGAGGAACAGTAATGCAACATTTTTACATCCGAAAGGCCGGCATCCTGCTGGCCAAGACCGCATTCCTTGCTTTCGGGCTGGGAGCCATCTGGATGATGCTCAGTCTGGTGGAACCGGACGGCTATCCCTGGTGGCTGGTGACGCTGGCCAGCGTGGGGGCCTTTGCGCTGGGCTGTGTGTTCTTGCTCGGCGCGCTGATCTGTGAGGAAGAACTCAAAGAGGACATGGCCCGGGCAAAACAAGTGCCCGTCCGCAAGATCGACCGGAGGCACAGCGCATGAGCGCGCCGGACAAAGAGCCCCAGCCCATGGACAGCACGTCAGACAAGCGGGGGTACATCCGCACCTGTGTGCGGTGCGGCGTCACCCTGTACGGCGTGGGCCGCCGGGCAAAATACTGCCCCGAGTGCCGGGCGGATGTCAACCGGGAAATGGCCATGGATTATAGGGCCCGCAATCCCGAAAAGGTACGCGCAGCCTATGAACGGCGAAAGGAGGCCGCCCGGACACAGGTGTACTGTCAACGCTGTGGCTGCGAGATCGACGACCCCAAGCCGCAGCAAAAATGGTGCCAGGACTGTAAAAAGGCAATCAAAGCGCAGCAGTCTCGGGAGTCTTACATACGCCGGCATGAGGCGGCCCCGGCCACAAAGCAGCTGATCTGTCAGCGCTGTGGGCAGTCTTTTGACGTCTCATCTGCGGGCTATGCCAGAGCAAAGTATTGTCCGGCATGCCGGCCCGTCGTGGAATCAGAACAGCACGCAGCCGGCTATGAAAGAAAAAAGGCTGCTCGCAGCTTTGCCGGTCCTTACATGACCAACCCTCGTCCCGCAGACGTCGCCGCACGTGCCGCAGCTAAAGCACAAGTTGGAGAGGACCGGTTGCGGCTGCTATCCAATGTGGCCGACTGGGCCGGCATAACTTACGGGAAATTGATGCTCAAAAGTCCGGCCGAGCGAGAGGCCCTCATCCTGGCCTACAAAGCCGCGAAAGGAGGGAACGCCCCATGAACCGCCCCACCCGCACCCTGCTGGCCGCCCTGGCCGCCGTGCTGCTGGCGCTAGCCGCCTGGTACGTCCGGCAGATGTGCGCCCTGGCCTGCGCTGTGGACCGAATCTACCTATAAAAACCAAAAGAAAGGAGAAAAACAAGGCATGAAAATCGACACAACATTACTGCGCTCGATGAGCGTAGACCAGGACGAAGTAGAGGCGCTGGAACTCGCACCAGGCGAAAGCATCCGGTGCAAAAGCAAGACCTGCTATTGGGACGTGCCTGTGGTCCTTATGGTGGACCGTCTCAATAGGGGCGAAAATGCCTGGTACACCACTATGATACGTCAGGCGCTGGAGTGCCCCTATGGCGACTGGGGCCAGGATTACACCAAGCCCGACAAACGGGTCCGCCAGTGGGCCAGGGCCCACAATATGCCGCTGGTGACGGTTCCCGGCGGCATCCCGCCCCTCACGATTGAAGGGACGGTGGCGGTTCCTGATTTTAACATGTCGGGCACCTCCTGGTATATCATCCCAGAGACCGCCGCGGCATCTTTTGACCTGGAGGTCAAACATCTTGGGGCTGGTTAAAAACAAAGCGGCCCCACCCGATGGACGAGATCGGGCAGGGCCAAAAGGTGAGACAGTTACAAGCTCTCTCGCCTCTATTATACAGGAGGTATAAACAAAATGCAATCCGAAAAAGACATCTACGCCACCCCTTCCCTGAGGGATAAAGCCCCCGGCATATATGAGACGTTGGGGCCCAATGAGATGCTGCTTCCGATCGTCCAAAATGCGGGCAAGACAGCCGCAACAGCAAGCGACATTGCGTCCGCCTTTGCTGGCCTGCTGTTAAACCCCAACGACTACGACCTGCAGCACGGCATCCGTATGAGCTGGCTGTCCAACAATCTCAATCACTTGTGTCGGTACGTGGGCGACCTGTTGGCTTGCATAGACATCGTGATTGCAGCGTCCGGAGCATCGATGTTCATCCAAGACCGCGCTGAGGACGTGCGCCGCAGCTATTTCCTGCAATATACAATCCTGCTGAGTGAGGCCGAGAAAAAGGGCCTGCCGTCCGATTACACGTCCGCTCCCATGCGGGAAGTGCGGCGACGGGACTGCGGCCTGCGGCGGCCCGCGTTCGCCGAGAAGGGAGGAAACAAAAATACATGAGTGTATGGACCAAACTGGCCGCCATTCAAACGGCCCTCAAGGCCCCCAAAAGCCAGAAAAGCAAATCTATCGGCTACCGCTACCGCAGCTGTGAAGACATCCTGGAGGCGGTCAAGCCGCTGCTGGCAGAGCATGGTGCCGTGATACAGTTGTCGGACGCGCTCGAGCTGGTTGGACAGCGGTATTACATCAAGGCCACCGCCTCCCTGATTGATACCGACACCGGCGAATCCACCGGCGTCACAGCCTGGGCACGGGAGGCTGAGAGCCGCAAGGGCATGGATGACAGCCAGATCACCGGCAGCAGCTCCAGCTATGCCCGCAAGTATGCCCTTAACGGGTTGCTGGCCATTGATGACACATGCGACGCCGACACCATGGACAACAGGGACACAGGCGTGCGCGCTCAGGCCCAAAACAGCGCCTACAATGGGCGCAGCAGAGCACAGGCGGAAAACAAGACCAAAGAGCCCTCAGAGGCCCTGAAAGCCGCCCAGCAGCAGGCCAAAGCGGCCCGGCAGGCTTACATCAACGCCACCGGCGCAGACCCTGCTGGCGTGGATGCCGCCCTCAAAACGGTCAAGGGCGCTACATGGCACACCGTTGAGGGCTGCAAGATCATCATCGACACCATTGCCTACTGGCAGAACCAAGGAAAGTGAGGATATATCATGATTATCAAAAACCAGATCGGATACCTGCTGTCGGGCCGCGCCATCGCCGACGCCGAGCGCAAATCCAGCCAGAACGGCAAAGACTACGTGTCCATCCCGCTGCGGGTGGACAGCCGCCAGGCCCCCGATGGGAGCAAATACAAGTATGCGGGCGTGATCATTAACCTGAGCTGCTGGCACGATCTGGCGGACGCCGCCCTCCACGTCCAGAAGGGCGACATGCTGGATGTATGGATCCACGACCTCGACAAGCGCGAAGGGCAGAACGGCAAGACCTACTACTACGCCACCGCCGAAGCTATGGTGCTTGACCTGCGGGCTATGCTGCGTGTGATCCAGACTTACTCCAACGCCGCGCCCATGACCCCAACCAACATCCCCACCCCCTTCGACGCCGCACCGGAAGCAGACCTCTCCGCCCCGCTGGACGTTGCGGATGATCTCCCTTTCTGATATATCACTTAGCCCGGGAAACCGGGCTTTTCTGTTGATTTGATATTGACAACCCGTTATAATGTGGTATAATAAGATAGAGGTGATTCCATGAAAACGATTAGAGAAACTGCCAAAATTTTTGGTGTACATTGGCAGACAATCAGGAATTGGATTCGTGATGGCAAGATTAAGGCCGTGAAGATCGAGCGAACCGTCAGAATCCCGGAAGAAGAAATAGAGCGTGTAAAGCGGGGTGAGTAAATGGCAGAACGCAGAATGTTTTCAAAGTCTGTGATCGACAGCGATATGTTTTTGGATATGCCGCTTTCTGCGCAGGCTTTGTACTTCCACCTCGGAATGCACGGTGACGATGATGGATTCATTTCAAACCCAAAACGCATTTCAAGGGCAGTCGGTTGTAACAACGATGATATTAAAATACTGATTCAGAAAGGGTTCATCATACCATTCGAGAGCGGAGTTGTTGTTATTCGTGACTGGAAGATCAACAACACGCTCAGAAACGACAGATACAAACCCACGCTTTACACAAACGAATTAGGCCGTTTGAAATTAGATGCGTCTGGACGTTACATTTTCACTGGTATCCAGAATGGCAACCAAATGGCAACCAAATGGATACCAAATGGCAACCAAATGGAACCACAACCTAACGTAACCAAGATTAACGTAGATAAACGTAGTGTAGATATAGGGGGTGAGACGGCGGAAAATCCGCCGCCCGCGCCCGCTTCATACGGCAAAAAGAAATTCGTTCCTCCCACTCTGGATGAGGTCGCGGCATACTGTAACGAACGGCACAACGGCATCAACCCATCGGCGTTCATCGACTATTATGAGGCACGCGGATGGAAGTACGGCACCGGTAAGCCGATGGCCAACTGGAAAGCCGCTGTCCGCACATGGGAGCAGAAAGAAAAAGGTCCCGCTCATACACAATTTGAACAACGGAAAAAGGCGGCAGGAGAAGTTAATTCTCGCATATTTGAAGAACTGTTTAGAGGTGAATCAACATGACACACAAGAATCTTTTGACCGCACTGAATACGATCGACGCTTATTATCAGACAGAACTCACGGATGAAGAGCGCAGGGTCCGCACCAAAATCTATGAATACAACCTGCGAGATGTTCAGGATGATATTGCGATGGAAGCCCTGATGCACGCATTTGCACACTGTCGCAGTTATTACCAGATGCTTCCCGAATGGTGCGCCGAAATCCAGAAAATCAAGTCTGAAGTCCATTACGAGAGGCTTACATGATGAACCTGGAAAAGATTATTCTGGGGGCAGTGATGACATTCCCCCAATATGCCCCGGATGTGCTGGGAGAATTGACGATCGAGAGCTTTTCTCCTGAACTACAGCCTGTATGGGCAGCTGTCAGCGGCTTGTGGGACGCTACCGGCAAACTGGACGCTGTAACGCTTTACGCTCGGTATCCGCAGATACAGGCCGCTGTGCTGGACTGTATCGCCCAGTTGGAAGCCGAGTGCATCCGTGTGACCCCGGACCGCCTGCGGGAGTGGGTGCGGCTGTTGAAAGAGCGCAGGGCACTGGAACGCTTCCAGGCGCTTGCGCTGGAAGCTGCCAACACAGCCGCCGCCTATGACGATCTGCCAGGCTTGTACAGCCGCATGGGCGAAGCCCTTGACATTGACACTACCGGCGAGGATTTTCGGCCCATCGGCGATCTGGTAGATGATTACATCCGGCACCTGGACGATAAGCCCAGTTACATCCCTACCGGCATTGGAAAGCTGGACCGGTACTTGCAGCTATCGCCCGGAAACTTTTTGCTGATCGGCGGCCGGCCTTCGGCGGGCAAGACCGCCCTCAGCCTGCAAATGGCGGTCGAGCAAGCCCTGAAAGGGTACCGTGTGTGCTATTTCAGCCTGGAGACCAGGGCCGAGGTGCTGACACGACGGATCATTGCCAACCGCCTGTGCGTGCCGCTGGCCGACGTCCAGCACAAGCGGGTGCCGCCGGCAGAGCTTGACGGCCTCTCGCGCCTACGGAAAGCTCCCTTGTTCGTGCGTTCGGCCGCTGGCAAAGGCGTTGCCTGGATGCGCGCACAAGCCGCCCGCAAACAGGCCCAAATCGTCTATGTGGACTATGTGCAGATCGTCCCGTCCGAGGGCCGGGACAGGTACACCCAGATCACCCGCACGTCGGTGGCTCTGCACGAGCTGGCACAGACTACCGGCATGGTGGTGGTAGGCGTGGCACAGCTTAACCGTAATGCGGCAAGGGTAGACCCTACAACGGCCGATTTGAAAGAATCCGGTCAGCTGGAACAGGACGCCGACGCCATCATCTTGCTGGGCGGCCCCGGCAGCGAGCATCCCTTCGCCCTGGCAAAAAATAAAGAGGGCCGCACTGGGGATTTCAATATCGCATTCGACAAGGAAAAACAGAGGTTTTTGGAGGTGATTACATGAGAACCGAAACAGAGATGTTTCTGCAGGTCTGGACAGACACACTGCGGGACGTGCAAAACGACAAGGATTTCATGCAGCAGGTCGAGCGGGACGCCCAGGACGCGGCCTGTCGCACGCGCTTGGACGCCGTCTATGCCGAAGTGATGCGCCGCCTGCAAAAGGCCGGCGCGCTGCCGGGGGAGGAGTGACCCCATGCAATACAAACTGACCATCCCCGGCCGCCTGCCTGGCCTGTGGGCCGCTAAAAGTCGCTCATACGGTAACACAGCAATACGGGACAGGGGGATGAAACACGCCAATGGTGGTACATGAAAGCCTGCTCTGCCGGGCGACCGGACAAGCTGGGGCTGAGACGCTGAAGGACTGCGCCCCCTGCCTGAACTGTGACCATGAAGCGCCGATCGTGGCCGGATGCCTGAACCCGGAGGACAGCCAGTCCCGCCGCATTTACGGTGAGGGGGGGCAGAGCCAGGCGCTGGCAGCACGGGAAAGCGCCGGCGCAGAGCAGACCGGCGTGCTGACCAGAGGTGCCGGTGGCCTGCCTTACATTATCCGCCGCCTGGCCCCGCTGGAATGCGGGAGACTGCAAGGCTTTCCGGACGGATGGGCGGAGATTGCGCCGATGAATGCAGACGACCCGGAGGAAATCCTATTCTGGATGGGCGTATACGCCACCGACTGCAAGATCAAGGGCAAGCGGGTCAATACAGAGATCATCAAGCATCCGGCCAAACTGGCCCGGTGGCATGATGGCCTCCACTCGGCGGCGGCAGAGTACCGGATGTGGGGCAACGGCATGGCACTGCCCAATGCCTTGTTTTTCATCCAGCGGCTGGCTGCCCTGTATGGCTGGAGCACTGTCAAGCTGGGCAGCCTGTTCGACGGCTCAGGCACCATGCCGCTGGCCGCCGAGATGTGCGGTGTGCGCGCCGTCTGGGCCAGCGAGGTGGAGCCTTACCCCATCGCCGTGACCCGCACCCATCTGCCGCTGATGCAGCACCTGGGCAGTGTGACGGACATTGACGGCGGGCTGATCGAGCCGGTGGACGTCATCACGTTTGGCTCGCCCTGTCAGGATTTGAGCATAGCGGGCCGCCGTGCCGGGCTGGAAGGCAAGCGGTCGGGGCTATTCATGGAGGCGGCACGGATCGTCCGTGAGATGAGGCAGGCGACCTGCGGGCTGTTCCCACGGTTTGCCGTTTGGGAGAACGTACCCGGTGCGCTGTCATCGAATGGAGGGAAGGATTTTGAAACCGTCATCAACACCATGCTGCAGATTGCCAGGTCAGACGAGTTTATTCGATGTCCTGGAAAACGGTGGCCAAACGCCGCAAATTATGGAGCGATTGCCTATCGAATCGTCGATGCTCAATACTGGGGAGTCCCCCAGCGCCGTAGAAGAATCTACCTTGTCGCAGATTTTGCTGGAGAATCCGCCGGAGAAGTTGTTTTTGAGCGAAAAGGCACTCCGTGGTATTTTGAGCCGCGCATCCCGGCGGGGCAAACCGTTGCCGCCCTTGCTCCTGACTGCTATCAATGGCGTGCTCGTATGGTATCGGAACAAGGAGCAATCGGATTCGATGGGGACGCAGGTGCAACCGTAGACATTTCGGTGCACACCGAAAAATGCCCGACACTCAAAGCCAGCCAAAAAGAAAGTGTGGCGCTGGGTTTTATGGCCGGTCAAAGCGCTGATGCCGGAAGCACAGGGGCAGAAATCGAACTATCGCCGACACTGCGATCCAGTCCCAGCGGCACAAATCAGGCCCCCACAGTCGTGGCCCTGATGGGTAACGTGATTGACCGGCAGGCCGGGCAGAACGGCGCTGGCGTCCGGGAGGACGGCAAGAGCTATACGCTGGATACCATCAGCCGCCACGGCGTGGCGTACAAAAATTGACACAAAAGGAGTGACCCTATGCAATACAAACTGACCATCCCCGGCCGCCTGCCTGGCCTGAACGAGCTGATCGAGGCCGAGCGGGCCAACCGGTACAAGGGCGCCCAGCTCAAGAAGAACGCCGAGCGCCGCATCTGCGCCGAGATTCGCCGCCAGCTGCATGGGGTACATATCCGCCGGCCGGTGGTGATGCGGTATCTGTGGGTCGAGCCGGACCGCCGCCGGGATCGGGACAACATCACCGCCGGGCGCAAGTTTGTACAAGACGCGCTTGTCCGCTGCAAGGTGTTGCAAAACGATGGATGGAAGGAGATCATCGGCTTTTCCGATGACTGGGCGGTGGACAAAGCAAGGCCCAGGGTGGAGATCGAGATAACAGAAATGGAGGATTGACCATGACGCGGGAAGAAGCAATTAAAGCGTGGGACGAATGGAGAAAAAACGGATATAGCCACTCCGCAATGCCAAACAGCATGGCGCTTGTTATGGCTTATAACGCTCTCCGCGCCCCCACGCGGGAGCAGGGCTTGTGGCACGACGCTAAGACAGACCCGCCCGAGACGCCGGGGCTGTACTACGGGAAAAAGGATGACACTAACTCCATGTATGCCTGTCGGTATCGGGATGGTGTGTGGGTTTTGGATTTATACCCACAAACGGAAATGGACATTGTCCAGTGGGCAGCCTATTCAGCCTTTGTCCGGGAGGGCGTGGAGACTTCCCTCCGCGACGGTCTTGATAGAAGGAGGGCACTGAAAAATGAAACAAAGGCTAATTGACTCCAACGCCCTGCACTATCGCATGGGCGTGAACACTAGGAGCGCGCGCTATCGCCCGCGCAAGAAAGGAGAAACAACCATGGAAGCAAGAATTCACGAAAATCACGAAGATGAGGCCATGACGTGGAGAATTTACGACAGCAAAGAAAAGCTGCTCTTCACGACAACGGACGTGGACGAAGCAATCGACTACATGTTGAAGCACCAGGAAGCAAGAAAAATGCGGAGTGATCCGAAGTTCGGATTAGCAGATTCACAACATTTTAAAGGAAATGGTTAGGATTTTGAAGGAGATTAGAGACAGAGATTTAGATTTGTATTAGTTTTGTTATTATTATTTAGTTTTATGAAGTAGTTTTTAGGCTTTAGTTTTATATTTTTTTAGAAGAAGGAGGAGTTAAAAGACCCCCTAATCCCCCAGAGGGGGAACATGAGGAAGAGAGTAGGCTCAAAAGGGGACGGCGGGGCAACAGGGCGGCCACAGCGCGCCGGACGTCGCACCAAAGGCGAGGCCTCACAGATGCTAGCGCATCTCGAGGGGTTTTGAACAAAGGGAAAACAGCTCTACGAATCTGGGAAGTTGGTCGGCCTACCGGCTCCTTTTGATCGGAGATAAACAATCGCCGTTCGCATTCGCTCAGGCGATATTGAAATTTTTAAAGGAAGAGCCGGACTCACGGCCTTGAGTCGCTTCGCTCTGAAATCACCGTCAAAACCATGCAACGGGAAACAACAGACTAAATGTTCCACGCAGAACAGAAGGGAGAACAACATGAACATCAACGCAGCAGCAATTCGCAAAAAGGCAGAGGCCGAAAAATCGTTCATCATGCACAAAAAAGGGGAGCACCGTCACCGGTGGAATGCCTGGAACCCTAATGTGAGGGCCATGATGACACAGGAGGTCATCATTGAGCTGTGGGAAGAGGGCAGCACGACGCAGAGAGCCGACGGAATGGTCGAAGTGACCACGCGGAGATTGGAGGTGCTCCATGAAAACGATTGTTGACCGCATCGGCCTGCCCGCAACGCTGGAACAGACCGCCGAGGAGTGCGCAGAGCTGGCCCATGCCTGCCTGAAAGAGGCCCGGCGGCTGCGGGGTGAAAATCCCACCCCCAAGACCACGCCCGAGTGCTGGCTGGCCATCAGCGAGGAGCTGACCGATGTACAAATCTGCATCGAGATGCTGGATGCAGCAGGTTATCACGGCGACGCTGATCTTGCCGAAGTCAAGCGTCAGCGGATGGCCCAGCGCCTTGACGAGGCCGGAAAGTGAGGGGAAATGAGTACTCCACGTTATGACTGGTGGCCCTACGTCAAGGGCATGATACGCAGGTATCCCGACCTCTGCCTCAAAGAGGCAGTCTTACATGATACGGCCATCACGGCCAATATCAGCGGTATGCCGGGCGGCGGCAAGCGCACAGACAAGACCGCCGACGCGGCGCTGCGCACGCTGCCGGAGGTCAATCGCCGGGAACTGGAAGCCGTGAGGGCGGCTGTAAATGAAACGAAAACACAAGACAAAGGAAACCTTAGGTTGGAGCTGGTAAAGCTCTATTACTGGAAACGTTCGCACACTCTTTTTGGGGCGGCAGAAGATGTCCATGTGTCCAGAAGCACTGCAAAGCGGTGGAACACAGAATTTGTGAAGTTGGTCGCAAAAAACTTTGGCCTGCTGTAAAATTGAGCCCCCAGAGCCAAAAAAGTATGGTAAAATAATATCATCGAGAGCGTCGAACAAAGGTTCGGCGCTCTTTTTCGTGCCGCCGTAGCTCAGTTGGCAGAGCCACTGCCTTGTAAGCAGAGGGTCGTGCGTTCGATGCGCACCGGCGGCTCCATATCCCGTACCCCGTAACCGGGACCACGCGGGCGCATGGCGGGCCGAAGATTCTTGGCATTTCTTGCTTCGACCCGCCACCGGGAGCTGCGGGCGTTTACATCTCCGCGCCCGTTTGGCCGGAGGCCCCGGAAGGCCGTAAAAAGCCTGTGCGCCTGTATTTTTTATTTTGAGAGGTGGTGACTGTGGCCTTAACACCAAAGCAAGAGCGTTTTGTGCAGGAATATCTCGTTGACCTGAATGCCACACAGGCCGCCAGACGTGCAGGTTATAAGAATCCCGAAATAGGACGTCAGCTCATTGCGAATAATAACGTTTCAAAAGCTATTCAAGCTGCCTTAAAAGCACGTGAAAAACGTACGGAGGTTACACAGGACTATGTGATCGCAAAGTTGCGCGAGATCGCCGAGAAGGACGCATCCGACGGCCCGGACAGCGAGCTCAAGTACGCCAACAAGATTCGGGCGCTTGAGCTGCTGGGCAAGCACACGGGCGCGTTTGACGGCGGCGCGAAGGAAGGCCAGAACGAGCCGGTGAAGGTGGTTATCGATGTCTGATATTCTGCTGTCGTCGGTTCTGGGTCCGGCGTTCTATGGGCTGGCGCACGATGTTTTCCGGCATGGGCATACACACTATGACCTTGCAGGCGGGCGCGGGTCGCTGAAATCGTCCTGCGTCTCTCTGCTGGTGCCCCTGCTCTTGATCCAGCATCCGGATGCACATGCCCTTGTGTTGCGCAAGGTTGCCAACACCATACGTGATAGTGTCTATGCGCAGTATTTGTGGGCGATCGGTGAACTTGGCATGGCGGAATACTGGTCCGCCAAAGTCCAGCCATTGGAATTGATCTATAAACCCACCGGGCAGAAGATCATGTTCCGCGGCGCAGATGACCCCATGAAGATTAAGTCCATCAAGGTACCGTTCGGGTACATCGCTATCACTCATTTCGAGGAAAAAGACCAGTTCGCCGGCCGGGCTGAGATACGCACCATCTTGCAGTCCACGATGCGCGGCGGCTCAACGTTTTGGAATTTCGAGAGTTACAACCCGCCTATCAGCCGGGACAACTGGGCCAACAAAGACAGCCTTGAACAGAGGCCGGACAGGCTGTGCCATCATTCTACATATCTGGACGCGCCGCCCGAATGGCTGGGCGAACAGTTCTTGGCCGAGGCCGAGTATTTGCGTCAAACCAACGAACGCGCCTACCGGCACGAGTATCTTGGAGAAGCCATAGGCACAGGCGGAAATGTGTTTGAAAACCTCGATATCCGCCCTATCACGCCGGAAGAACGCGCCGCGTTTGACCGCGTGCGCTGCGGCGTGGACTGGGGTTATTTCCCGGACCCATGGGCGTTTAACCGCTGCCACTATGATGCGGCGCGCCGGGTGCTGTACATTTTTGACGAGCTGACCGCCGTGCGAAAGGGCAACCGTGAGACCGCGGACATGCTTTTGGCGCACGGGCTGACACGCGACGATCTGATTACCGCCGATAGCGCAGAGCCGAAAAGTGTTGCTGACTACAACAAATTTGGACTGCGCTGCATGGGAGCACGCAAAGGCCCCGGCAGCGTCGAATACTCCATGAAATGGATGCAAAGCCTGGTCGGTATTGTTATTGACCCGGCTGACTGCCCGGATACAGCCAAAGAGTTTTTGGGGTATGAGTATGAGCGCACCAAAGACGGCCAGTTCGTCAGCGGTTATCCTGACCGTGACAACCACCACATTGACGCCGTGCGCTACGCTACGGAACCCGTTTGGCAGATTCCCGGCCAGGGCGTACGGGAAAAATATACCTCTCTGTGGGTCATGAAATAGACCCGATCTGGATGTGATGCTATGCTGAATTTTGAAAATCTTGACAAGGCGATTTATCCCGGCGTGGGTAAGTATGATATGCCTGAAATTCTGCCTGTGCGTGCAGATTTCAACGTTTCCGCCTTTGACTGGGTTCCATACGATAAAGCCTATAAAGTTCAAGAGTCGGATAAGAAAAATACAGGGCTTCATTTCTTCATCGATGACCAGTTTTTTATTTGTCTGTGGAACAGGCCAAGCGTTTATATCGAAAAATTGCGGAAGTTTGGGGCAGTTTGTTCCGCCGATTTTTCCATGTACACCAATACTCCGCGCGCCGTGTGGATTTATAACAACTACAGGCGTCAATGGCTTGCCAGATATTGGCAGGAAAACGGGGTAACCGTGATACCCTCCATCGGATGGGTCGATAAAGATAGCTTCGACTGGTGTTTTGACGGAAAACCGCGGCACTCTGTTATTGCCATTTCCTCTCTGGGAACGCAGGAACACAGAGAATCCAAAAAACTGTTTGCTGAGGGCGTAGAGGAAACTCTGAAAAGATTGGAACCCACCCAGATTTTGTGGTACGGAAAAATCCCAGACCAGTTTATTGACCTGAAAAATGTTGTCCGTGTCCCCACAAGATGGGAACAGCTGCGGAATGGTGTGCTGAAAAAGGAGGAGAAATAATGGGTGCTGGTGGCGCAAGCAGCAAAGTGGGCGGAAGATCAACCAGAACAAATCAACGATCTGGCCCGGCTGCGCTTAAAGGGACAGATAGACAAATCGAATATGCGACAAGTATTCGAAATGATGTTAACCAGATTTTTGAAGATGCAAAAAATATGGCGAACGCTAACAGGGCTAGAGTTTCGGCAGCGCAATATGAAAACGCAATGAAGACTATCAGAGAAAGGCAAGACGCTCTGAATAAAGCTGAAAGCTCGAGCGCTATTATAAATTTGTTTCAAAGCGTTAGAAGAACCGGGAATATCAATAGAGATTTGCCGAATCTTTACGCTGTATACAATACGTCATATCCAACAAGTAACGCTGAGGCGGATATATTGCTTAAAAAAAGAAGAAAATCATGATATGAATTCCGCAAAAGTAAGCTTTCGCTCATGTATATTTGATAAAACGCTATGAAAACCTATCAAGATTTACTCGACGTCGGGCAGGATGAAAAAGCAAGGATGGAGTTTGTCTTCTCCTGCATCAATGAATACAAGGTCAGCGAAGCCTACCGGAAAGCGGTCGAAGCCAAGCTGTATTACAGCGGCGAGAATCCCACCATCAACCGCTACGAAAAACTGCTGTACGACTTTATGGGGCATCCCCATGTGGACCTGATCTCGGCCAACCACAAGATCGCAAGCCAGTTTTTCGGTTTTGACGTCAACCAGGAAGTAAGCTATCTGCTGGGCAACGGCGTCACCTTTGCGGATGACAGCACCAAGGACAAGCTGGGCGAGGACTTTGACCTGCGTCTGATGGACGTTGCGACCTGGGCGCTGGTGGGCGGCGTCGGGTATGGATTTTTCAACCTGGACCACATCCAGGTGTTTGAGGCGACCGAGTTTGTCCCCTTGTACGACGAGGAGGACGGCGCGCTGAAAGCCGGTGTCCGCTGGTGGCAGGTGGACGAAAGCAAGCCCTTGCGGGCCACCCTGTACGAGATGGACGGTTACACCGATTACATCCGGCGCAAGGGCGAGGACATGGAGGTCAAAGAGGAAAAGCGCGCATACAAGCAGATCGTGCAGGTGTCGGAGATCAGCGGCGAGGAAATCTTGGCCGGGGAAAATTACCCCGGATTCCCGGTCGTGCCGCTGAAAAACGGCCAGGACGGCAAGTCCGAGCTGACCGGCAAGCGCAACACCATCGACGCTCTGGACCTGTGCACCTCCAATCTGGTCAACAACGTGGACGAGGGCAGTCTTATTTATTGGGTCCTGACCAACGCCGGTGGGATGGACGATATGGACGACGCCAAGTTCATTGAGCGGTTGAAAACCGTCAAAGTGGCTCATGTAGATGGCCCGGACGGCGGCACAAAGGCCGAGCCCCACACCATCGAGGCGCCTTTTGCTGGCACGTCGGCGGCCATCGATACACTGACCCGCAGGCTCTTTACCGACTTTCAGTGTTTTGACTCTGCCGCAGTCAGCGCAGGCAACCAGACCGCTACCGCCATCAAGGCCAGCTATGCGCCGCTGGACCTCAAGACCGACCGCTTTGAGCGCTGCGTAACTGGGTTTATTTTGGAGCTCCTCAAGTTGGCCGGTATCAGCGACCGGCCCTCTTATACCCGCAACAGGATCGTCAACACCAAAGAGGAGTCGGAAACCATCCTTTTGGGCGCACCTTACTACGATGACGAGTACATCACCAAAAAGCTGCTGACTCTTAATGGCGATGCCGACCAGTTCGACGAGCTGCAGCGGCGCAAGATCGCCGAGGATGCGCAGCGGATGGTTGCGCCCACCTCGGATATGACCATGGATGAAGGAGATATGGCATGATCACCCTTGCTTTTTTGCTGGATCACCAGGTGATTTCCCGCTCTGACAAAAACACGGTCGTTGCAGGGTCCAAAAACTATGTGCGGGCCCGTTTCATCCTTCGGACGGACGATTGGGTTCGGCCCATCACTGCAATCTTCGGCGGTTACACTCAGCTGCTGGATGACAACAACGAGTGCACCGTGCCGTGGGAAGTGCTGCAGCAGCCCGGCAAAGTTGAGGTCTCGGCCTTTTGCGGCGATCTGCACACAGCCAATATTGCCGTGGTGCCGGTGGAAAAGACCGGGTATAAGTCGGGCGATACCCCCAAAGACCCAACGCCGGACGTATACCAGCAGTTTTTACAGGCAGTCAAAGACGATGCCGCTGCGGCAGAAAACGCGGCCAAAACGGCCCAGGAACAGGCACAGGCTGCCGCCGGGTCTGCCGAAGCATCTGAGGAAAGCGCATCCGGCGCAGAAAAGGCCCGGCAGGAAGCCGCACAAAGCGCATCTGACGCCGCCGGTTATGCCGAAGACGCCGCTAAAAGCGCCGAGCTTGCCCAGCAGGACCTGGAAAACAAGGGCTGGATGTATCTGGATGATGAGGATAACAGCGGCACGCTGCATCTTGTCACCAGTGACAGCCTGACCGATGATGTTACACTGCGCGATAACGGCGCCGGTGTTTTGGAGGTAGTATATGGCTAAAGTACAGGAAATCGGGCCGTACAGCGCCTATGCCATCGCTGTTAAATACGGCTATCAGGGCACCGAGGAAGAGTGGGTTCAGGAGCAGGAAGCCAATCGCAAAGCTGCAGAAGCCGCTGCCGCCGCTGCGGAGCAGTCGGCCAAGGATGCAGCTGCATCCGCCTCCGGCGTTGCGCAGTCCGGCCAGCAGGCCGTGCAGAGCATCAAGGACGCCCAGAGCGCCGCCGAACAGGCCATTGAGACGGCCAAACAGGATGCCGTACAGGCAGCCCAGGAAGAGGCCGGGAAAGCCTCGGAAAGCGCCAAGCAGGCCGCAGACAGCGCATCCGCTGCGGCGCAGAGCGCCACCAATGCTGCCGCAGAAGTCGGCAAAGTGCAGAGCGCTGGCACTGCCGCCGTACAGGCCGTGCAGGCGGCCCAAAACACGGCTACAGAGGCCGTTTCCGCTGCACAGCAGACTGCAACGCAGACCGTTTCGGAAGCCCAAGCCACAGCTGTTTCTGCCGTCCAGGCGGAGGGCACCTCGCAGACAAGCGCGGTAGAATCTGCCGGAACCTCCGCCGTTGAGGACGTCTCAAACGCAAAAACTGAGGCACTGAGCCAAATTTCGACTGCCGGCACTGCGCAGGTTTCGGCGGTTGGGACTGCCGGTGCGGATGCTGTGGAGGACGTCAACGACGCCAAAACGGCAGCCCTGGAGGCAATCGACGCCGCAAACGCCGCCCTCCCCTCTCCCACACAATCTGATGCTGGCAGGGTGCCCACCGTCAAGGCCGACGGCTCCGCCTATGAGCTGGCGGGGCCGTATGCACCCCTTAGTGCGGCCATCCGCCCCACTGCCAGCGGCAACCCTGTCAACATCACCGACAGCGTGGAGTGGCCGCTGCTGGGCCTCAAGGTCTACGGCAAGAGTACGCAGGACGGTACGCCGTCGTCTGAAAATCCTGTGCCGATTGTGAGCGCGGGTGATGAGGGAAGCATTGGCTTGACCATTTCCGACGGCGCAGACCAGAGCCAACAGCTCACCATCTCCACTCCCAACGGCCTGCCCGGTATCCCCGTTGATTCGGGCGGGAATTATACCGATGCGAACGGCCAGCAGTGGGTATGTGATGAAATTGACTATGCGCGTGAGGTGTATGTGCAAAGAGTTGAACGGATTACGTTCAACGGGAGTTCTGCCGAACAATGGAATATAGCAACACATAGTGCAACGCAAAGAAACTATTTCTGGATTGCACTTGAAAAGGCGGCCCTTGGAATTAACGACAATAATGTATTGTTATGTTCGGCGTTTCCGTATATGCAATACGGATATGCCGAACCTAGCGGCGATAACACGGCCTGTTTCAAATCGAATAACATAAATTTTACATGTTCAACATCTTTGTTCAACAGCGTAGACGACTGGAAACAATATCTGACCGAAAATCCGATGACGCTCATTTACGCTATTGCTAACCCCATCGAAACCCCGCTTTCTGAAGAGGAAATTGCGGCCTACCGTACCCTCCACACCTATGACGGCGCCACCGTGGTGAGCACTGCTGAGGACGTGGCGGGGCTGGAAGTGAAATATCTCGCGGACGGTGAAAAGTACGTGGAGCGCATCGTCAGCCAAAAGGCGTCCGAAGCCGCAGCTGCGCACACAATGGCCCTCCTGGCAGACGGCATCCGCGAGGGTGTCAACGGCGTATGAGCGACCAGGCGCACATCCGCACCGACCAGGAGCTGCAAGAGCTGGAAAAGCGCATCGCGAAGGTGTACCAGGAGGCCCGGGACGATGTGGCCGACCAGATCAAGGCGTATTTCCGGCGCTTCCAGGCCCGGGATGCAGCCATGCAGAAGCGGCTTGCCGCCGGGGAAATCACCGAGGAGTATTACAAGCAGTGGAGGCTGAACCAGATCGGGCGGGGCCGCCGCTTTGAGGACCTGCGGGACAAGCTGGCCGAGCGGTTTACCGACGCTTACGAGACCGCCGTCGCCTATGTTAACGACAAAACCCCCGGTATCTACTCGCTCAACCGCAACTATGCCGCGTACACCATCGAGAAAGAGGTTGGCGACGTTGGTTTTACCTTATGGGACGAACAGACGGTGCGGCGGCTGATCGTGGAGGAGCCGGATGTCATGCCCTACTACCCGCCCAAGCGTGCGGTGCAGAGGGGCTTTGATCTTGCCTATGGCAAAAGCCAGATCACCAAAAACGTCACCAGCAGCATTTTGCAGGGCTTGAGCATCGGGCAGATGGCCGACAGCTTACAGGCCCGAGTGGTCACCATGAGCCGGGTCAGCGCTGTTCGTGCCGCCCGCACTGCCGTTACGGCGGCGGAAAACGCCGGACGGATGGACAGTTACCACGCCGCCGAGAAGATGGGCATCAAGCTGCGCAAAGAGTGGCTGGCCACATTGGACGGCCGCACCCGCCATGCCCACGCCATTCTGGACGGCCAGACGGCAGACGTGGACAAGCCCTTCAAGGTGGACGGGCGGGAAATCCGTTTCCCCGGGGACCCGCAGGCCGCGCCCTATCTTGTCTACAACTGCCGTTGCACGCTGATTGCGGACGTCAAGGGCATCCCGCAGGACGATGCCTTGCGGCGGGACCGGGAGGGCATTATCCCAGACATGACCTTTGCACAGTGGCAAAATACCAAGCGCGGAGAAAGGGGGTTGCAGCAATGACCGTAAATTTCAAGGACAACTCCGGCGCCGTACTGAACGCCTTTCTTTCCGCCGTGGAAAAAGCCCTGGAAGAGTGCGGGCTTGTGGCGGAAGGATACGCCAAAAAGCTGGCTCCGGTCGATACCGGCAACCTGCGCAACAGCATTTCCCACAAAGTGGACCCGGAAGAACCTGCGGTTTACATAGGGAGCAACACCGAATACGCTGCGTATCAAGAGTTTGGCACCGGCATTTACACCGAGGGCGGCCGGGATACGCCATGGGTCTATCAGGACGAAAAAGGAAATTGGCATTGGACAAGAGGAAATAAAGCGCAACCTTTCTTAAAACCAGCGGTAGCAGATCACGCAAAGGAATACCAATCCATTATAAAAACTGAACTTGAGAACGCATAATTAATGTGGTCAACGCCAGATATAAGAGAAATGGATTTATTGGTGTAGACGAACTGTTTAACCGCACATAATGGGAGGCGATGCAACGAATGGATGAAAAAATCTGGGCTGTTATTAAGTCAATCCTTGAAAAAGGTGATAGAGTGGAGTTGATTCCTGTGCGAGATGGTGTTAAAATTATACATATCAAGCGGAGAGAGGTGAAGCCGTGAGACAAATTTTATACCCTTTATACGGCTTTTGGATTTGGCTCAAGGAAATTTTTGGATTTGGAAACTTGGGGACAATCCATATTGTCGATATTGATCCCGCCTCTAAACGTTGAGGCGGAAGACCCGAACGTGGGTAACTTGTCGGAAATTCCGGCAGGTTGCTCACGCTTTTTCTTTTGGTAAAATCCGCAAAGAACAGCGGTTTTGATATCACAGTCGCCCCGATGAACTGGGCCGAAGAAAAGGAGACTGGAAAAAATGGCATTTACCCGTGAATTTATCCGCAGAGCCGCAAAGGACAGCGGCGTTGAAATCCCGAAAGAGTTTGAGGACGCGCTTGTCAGCGAACATCTTTCGGCCAGGGACGCTTACGCCGATGGACAGGTCAAGGACGCCCTGGAAAAAAACAAACCCGCGGACGCGCCGAAGGTCAAAGACACCGAAGAGTACAAAAAGCTCAAACGGGAATTTGACGATTACAAGGCGGAGGTCAGCGGCAGGGAAGCCAAGGCGGCCAAAGAACGCGCTGCGCGGGCTTTCTTTGAGGGCCGGGGCATCACCGGCAAAAGTCTGGATATCGCCATGCGCGGCAGCGGCGCGGAGATCGCGACGCTGGAGCTGGACGGGGACAAGATCAAGGATGCTTCCGTCCTGGACGCCCTTGTGAAAGACACCTATGCCGGCCTTGTCGCCAAAACCGAGACCCGCGGCGCCCAGACGGCCACCCCGCCCGCCAACACCGGCAAGCCTATGACGCGCGATGAAATCTACCGCAAGGACGACAAAGGACGTTACGTCCTGTCCACCGCCGAGCGCCAGAAGGCCATTGCCGAAAACCACGAAACCTTTGGCATCTAACGAAAGGAGCTATTTATGCCTGCGAAAACCAACGTAACGACTTCTGCGCAGTTTACCACCAGCGCCCGGGAAGTGGATTTTGTGACCCGCTTTGCCGACAACTGGGACGCCCTGCGCAACATCATGGGCATCATGCGCCCCATCCGCAAGACCCCCGGCACCAAGCTGGTGTCCTACAAGGCAGCGGTAGACGGCTCCCTGCAGGGCGGCACCTCGGTGGCAGAGGGCGACGAAATCCCCTTTACCAAAATGAAGGTCTCCCCTGTCTCCTACTCGGACATCGAGGTGGCCAAGTACGCCAAGAGCGTGACCATTGAGTCGGTCGCCAAGTTCGGGGCCGACGTGGCGGTCGAAAAGACCGACGACGCTTTCCTGGTGGCGCTGCAGAACAAGGTCCTGGCGGACTTTTACACCTTCCTCAACACCGGCAGCCTCACCAGCACCGAAACGACCTGGCAGCGCGCCCTGGCCATGGCCAAGGGCAAGGTGCTGGACAAGTTCGCCGGTATGGACAAGGACGTCACCGAGGTGGTGGGCTTTGCCAACATCCTGGACGCCTACGACTACCTGGGCGACAAGGACATCAACGTGCAGACCGCCTTCGGCATCAGCTACGTGGAAAACTTCCTGGGCTACCGCACCCTGTTCCTTCTGCCCGCCAAGTACATCGCCCAGAAAAAGGTGATCGCCCTGCCGGTCGAGAACATCGACCTGTACTATGTGGACCCCGCCGACAGCCAGTTCGGCCAGCTGGGACTGAATTACACCGTCCAGGGCGAAACCAACCTGATCGGCGTGCACGTGGAGGGCGATTACAGCCGCGCCACCGGCGACATGTACGCCATCATGGGCATGAAGCTGTGGGCCGAGTACCTGGACGGCATCGCCGTGATCACGGTGTCCGCGGGGGGGTAACGCCCCCGTCCGAAACAGGACCGGACGGCACGGGGGAAGATGAGCAGGACGCCGAAGTTGAAACGGCGCCCGTCAAAACCACGGCCAAACCAACCAGAAAGAGCCGCGCCGCGGCAAAGTAAGGAGGCAGCGCCATGCTTGAAGCAGTCCTGCAGGAGCTCAACAACTGGTTTCTTTGCCCCGACGGGGTGCACCTGGGGCATTACCAGGTAGAGGATGGCAGCATCAGCCTGCCGTTTTTGTCCCCCGGGCAGTATTTCCGCATCCTGGGCAGCACCTTTAATGACGGGCTGTATCAGTATCCCACGCCCGATTTGACCGACGAGACCTTTGACGGCGCGGTCTGGGCGCTGGCGGTGCCCCGGGCGGTGGTGCAGCTGGCGGATGAGATCGCCGCCTGGGAGCAGAAAAACGGCGCGGCAGCCGCCGGGCCTTACACCAGCGAGAGCTTTGGCGGTTATAGCTATACCCGGGCTGCTGCATCCGATGGCCGCCCGTTGGGCTGGCAGGACGTCTTTTCCGCCCGGCTCAGCCGCTGGCGGAAAGTCCACGGGGCCGCATTCGCATCCCAGGCTATGCCGCCCGGCACGGCCTGGCATCCGCCCGACGAAAGGAGGCTGGACAAGTGAGTCTTTTGGATGATTTCGCCCGCACCTGTGTGCTGCTGGAAAAGACCCGCAAGCCGGACGGCGAGGGCGGGTATACCGTCGAATGGGCCGACGGCGCGGAGTTCCAGAATTACCAGGCGCTGGACACCTCGATGGAAGCCCGCCGGGCCGAAAAAGAGGGGGTCACAAGCGTCTATTCCGCCCTGGTGGACAAGGCGGTCCCCATCGAGTACAACGACTATTTCCGCGACACCACCACCGGCGAGACCTACCGCGTCACAAGCGAACCGAGCGAAAAGCAAACCCCGAAAATGGCCAGCTTTTCGCTCAAATTTTTCACAGCAGAAAAGAGGGCCTTACCGTCATGACCAAAGAAGCGGCTTTGCAGGCGTTCTTCGAGCGCTTTTTACCCTCTTACGCGTCGAGTGCCGTGCCGGAGGATGTGGTATTCCCCTACCTGACTTATGACCTTGTTACATCGGCGTGGGAGGAAGGGGAAGTCAGTCTGACCGTCAACCTCTGGTATTACACCACCAGCGAGGCCGCACCCAACGCCAAGGCCCGGGAGCTTTCCCAGGCCATTGGCCGGGGCGGGACGCAGCTGCCCTGCGACGGCGGCGCCATCTGGCTCAAGCACGGGTCCCCCTGGTGCCAGAGCCTGCACGATGACGCAGATACACGCATCAAGCGGCGGTACATCAACGTCACTGCCGAATATCTCACGGATTATTGAGGTGATACCATGCGATTTACCAAAATTCCCGAAACCACGTTCAGCGAAATCCAGCTGAATGCCGGTGTTTTGCTGGCGGATTTCACTCCCGCAGACGGCTCGTTTGAGCTGACCGACATCATCGGCGCCACCACCGGCGGCGTGTCCTTCGCCGACTCGATGACCTTTACCGATTTCGGCGAGGATATCGACAACTGCCCCGCCAACATGAAGGAGCTCAAACAGCTGGACACCCACGAGGTGACCATGAGCGGCACCTTTGTCACCGTCACCGCCGAAACCGTCAAGACCCTGATCGGTGTTGCCGACATTGCCAGCGGCGACAAGACCAAGGTGGTGCCCCGCAACGACCTGCTGGACACCGACTTTACCGACATCTGGTGGGTGGGCGACTACTCGGACAAGAACGGCGAGACCAAGGGCGGCTATGTGGCCATTCACCTGATGAACGCCCTGAATACCGGCGGCTTCCAGATCCAGAGCACTGACAGAGGCAAGGGCCAGTTTGCTTTCAGTTTTATGGGCCACTATTCCATGGCCGCACAGGATACCGTGCCCTACGAAGTGTATGTCAAGGCCGGCGCGGCCGAAGCCGAGGAGTAAGGAGGAACCATGAAAAAGCTGTCTGATTTCAAGGATGACGCCGCCATCGAGGTGGTGGCCGACCTGCTGCCTTATATCAGCGAGATCGTGCAGAATCCCGCCAACAAAGAAGCTCGTGGCAAGGACGCCATGAGCTTTATTTCTGCCCTGCTTCGCAACAGCAAGCACGCGGTCAAGGGTGTGCTGGCCGTACTTAACGAGACGCCGGTGGAGGATTACACCTGCACCGCCGCCAGCATCCTGGCCGACGCCGTCACCATGCTGAGCGACCCCGACCTGCTGGTGCTTTTCGGTGTGCAGAGACAGACGCCGGCCTCTGCTGGCTCTGCATCGGAGAGTACAGAGGCCCCCGCAAAGTAAACTGCTTTTTGCAGTACATGGCCGCACGGTATGAGCAATGGGCGGAGAGCCGCCTCTACCGGGCCTATACAGCCGAGTGCGCCAGGGTCTGCACCGAGAACACGGCGGCGCTGGGCGGCGGCAAGCTGATGCCGGTCAGCTATGAGGACCTGCTTTTGCGCAAAGCGCCGCAGCAGGACAAGCGCACCGGCGACGAGATCGCGGCGGACGTCATCAAGCGCGCCGGACTGAAGGTGGTGAGGAAAGACAATGAACGTATTTGACCTGTTTGCGAAAATCTCCCTTGATACAAGCGAATACGAACAGGCCGTAAAGGGAGCTTCTGCGGACGGTCAGCAGCTTGCAAAAAGCTGGAGCGGGTTCGGCCAGAAGATCAGCGCGGCCTTTTCCGTCCTGGGCAAAGCCGCCGTTGCCGGCGCAGGTGCCGCGACCGCCGCCGTCGGCGTTCTGACCAAGTCCAGCCTGGACGCCTATTCCAGCTTCGAGCAGCTGACCGGCGGCGTGGAGACGCTGTTTAAAACGAGCGCCGACACGGTGATGGAGTACGCCGACAACGCGTACAAGACCGCCGGGATGTCTGCAAACCAGTATATGGAGACGGTAACGGGCTTTTCCGCCACCCTGCTGCAGGGTCTTGCGGGAGACACCGAAGCCGCCGCAGACGTGGCAAATCAGGCTATCACTGATATGTCGGATAAACATTATGTCCGAGTAAAACGCATTGAACCTTACCAGGGGTGTGCGGCGTAAAGCTGTGCTAACGGTGAAAAAATGACTGGGGCATATTGCTAACGGTGGATAAATTATGTTAGCAAAATGTCTTAAAATTCAACACCGTGCTAAGCCTTGCATAGCAAGGAAAGTGTAACGACTATTCCGTAAGGAAGTAGGACTGCTATTGGTACGCAGTCCGAAGCGGTGCGATTGATTTAAACACAAATTTGTGCTATAATACTACCATAAGGTGGTGTTATAGCAATGTGGAAAGACGTTATAGGATTTGAAGATGTCTACGAAATTTCTGACTCTGGAATTGTTCGGAGCAAAGACAGAATGTGCGTAGACAAATTAGGGCGCAAAAGATTCAGAAAAGGTAAAATATTGAATCCAGACATTGCGCCAAATGGATATTATCGAGTAACGCTTGCAAAAAACGGCAAAAAAGTGCAAAAGTATTTGCATAGAATGCTTGCAGAGCAGTTTATTTCGAATCCTGAAAATTTGCCACAAGTGAACCATAAAGATGGTAATAAGCTAAATTGTTCTTTGGATAACCTTGAATGGGTTTCTGTAAAAGAAAACGTTATTCATGCTTACCGTCATGGTTTAATAAATCATGTGTGTGGGGCCAACCATCCAAATTATGGTAAATTCGGCAAAAACAGCAAAAATGCCGTCAGGGTTATGGCTATAAACGTGGTTACCGGTGAATCCAAAATCTACGGCGCAATAATTGAAACAAAAGCAGACGGATTTTTACCAAGTGAAGTTTCAAGATGCGCAAAACACGGCGGAACACATCATGGATTTGTTTTTAAATTGATATGAGATAGTCTACTCCCCTAATAAATATCGGGAAACCGAGGGTATAAAGGAACGCAAATAAAATGGGTACCGCCATGCAGTCCATCCAGTATGCGTATCAGGGGTTTGCAAAAGACAACTATACCATGCTGGATAACCTCAAGCTTGGATATGGCGGCACACAGGCCGAAATGGCCCGTCTTATCAACGATTCCGGCGTGTTGGGCGACGCGATCCAGGTGACGGCGGATACCGTCGCACAGGTGCCCTTTGACAAGATCATTGAGGCGATCCACGTCATCCAGACCCAGCTTGGCATCACCGGCACCACGGCGGCAGAGGCAGCTACCACCATTGAGGGCTCGGTCAACAGCATGAAGGCCGCGTGGGAAAACCTGCTGACCGGCATTGCGGACGAAAACGCAAACCTCCCCGAGCTGGTGGAGCAGTTCGCGGATTCGTTTGAAACCGCCATGGGCAACGTCATGCCGCGGATCGTCCAGATTTTCGAGGGCATCGGGGATGCCGTCACAGCGGCAGCGCCGGCCATTGCGGCGCAAATCCCGCCCGTGGTCGAGAGTATGCTGCCCTCCCTGCTGAACGCTGTGGCTTCGCTGGCGGCAAGCCTTGCCCAGCAGCTTCCATCCCTTTTGAGCGTCATCGCGGACGGGATCACCCAGTTTGCGGACTATCTCACCAACAACATGGACGCTGTGTTCGACACGGGCCTTGCGATCATTTACAACATCGTTGAGGGCATCCGGGACGCGCTGCCCGACCTGCTCTATTCCGCCGCGCAGCTGGTGACATCCTTTGGTGTTGAGATTTTGGACCATTCGGATGAGATTCTCCAAATCGGCGTCAATATTGTGTTTGCCATCATCGAGGGCATCGCCAACGCGGTGGCTGATTTTGGCGAGGCAGCGCTGGGCCTGATTGCACGCTTCTTGCACATCTGGGACGGCAATATGGACAGCTTCGGCCAGATCGGCACCAACGCTGTACAGTCCATTGTAAACGCTATCACCGGCGGACAGGTGGACGTCCAGAACGCCGCCAAAGGTATCTATGATGCCGCCATGCGCGGCTTTTCCGGCATGGGTGGCGGATATTCCAGCGGCGGCGGTGCAGGCAGAGGCGGCGGTGCACGGCGCAGCCTTGCAGCCCATAATCAAAGCTATTGGGAGCAAGTCGGCGAGCATTACGAAAGCACCGGACAGGTGCAGAGCGTCACAAATGCGGTCGATGGGCTGTCCAGGTCCTTTGATGCTCTTTCTGTATCCGGGGCTAAAGTTGCAAAGCAGACGGAAAAACAAAAAAGCCTGTTTGAGCAGTTGCAAGACAGTCTTTCAGGCGTGACCGATACGCTGGATACCCAAAGCGACATCGTCGCCCTTGAGTTCGACATCTGGGAAAGCTCGATGGGTGATACCGTCACCGAGAGCGAAAAGCTGCAAAAGCAGCTGGAAAGACTCACGGCGCAGCAGGAGCTGCAAAAGCAGGCTGTGGACGCCGCCCGGGACGCTTACGACCAGATTGTTGCCAAATATGGAGAAACCAGCGACGAGGCGATTTCTTTCCAGAAAACCCTTTTGCAGGAGGTCAGCGCCTATCAGGACCTGCAAAACGAGATCGATGAGACCACAGCTGCGATCAACAGCAATTCGGCTGAGATCGACTGGCTGAAAACGGTGCAGAGCCTGTCGGCGCAGGAATTTGAAGTCTGGTCGGGCAAGATGGAGGAGTCCGCCACCGAGGCGGAACTCCTCGCCGGTCAGCTGGCATCCCTCACCGAGCAAAACGAGTATCAGACGCAGGTGGTACAGCTGGCGCAGGAAGCCTACCAGGCCATGTGCGAGCAGTACGGCGAGAATAGCGAGGAAGCACTGGCTTACAAGGAAACGCTGCTGCAGGAGATTTTGACCCAGCAGGAGCTGCAGGGAGAGATCGATGAGACCACTGCCGCGCTGAACAATGCCAAAAATGCGCAGATGCAGTTCCAGGCAGCTGCCCAGAATGCCCTCACCGCCACCAACAATTTTGGAGGGGCAATCAACACCCTGGGCTCTGCCACATCCCAGTTTGGCGATATGATCGGAAACCAGACGGTTTCGGACATTGGGTCTTACATCTCGCGGATTGGTAATAGTATCACAACTACTATTAGCATGATTAACGCAGTGGTCAATCTGATTAACACCCTGCAAGCACTGGGTACTGCGTTGCAGACCTTAAGCACGGCTTCTAGTGTGATTTCTGGTTTGGGCAGCCTTCTGGGCATTGGTGGCGCTGCGGCCGGTGCGGGTGCTGCTGCGGCTGGAGGTGCGGCGGCAGCTGGCACTGCTGCGGCCGGAGCCGGTGCTGCAGCAGCTGGCGGCGGCATCCTGGCCGCGCTGGGCACTGCGCTGCCGGTGGTCGGAGGTATTGCACTTGCTGGCCTTGGCATTTACGGCATTTCCAAACTTATCAGCAACTCCCAAAAAAGCCAGAGTGATTCCAGTTCTAAAGCCAGCAGCCGTAGTGTTACCGTTGTGCAAAACATCAACACGACGTCCAGCAACGCGGCATCTATGATGCGAGAAGCCAGATACCAGCAGGAAAGGGCGGTGTTGATGGGTGTATAAATGCAGATATGAGGCCGATTCCGGACTTGTGTTCCATTTCGATTTTGCCTATGGCGTCATTTTCGATTTGGACCCGCTGGGGGGCCTTGATGTTGATATGCACACATCGCAGGGCTTTGGACAGGTAGGCGAGACGCTGGAAAATCAAAGTGTCGGCGGCATGGTGCGGCGCATCCGTGGATACCTGATCCACAGCGTCAGCGCCCTGAAAAAACTGCTCATGGACACCTTCCTTCCCCTATCGAGTGGGACGCTGATTTTCAACGATAAGTACTCCGCCCGGTGTTACGTCCATACAACGCCGATCATCCAGCCACAGAGCAAACACCCCTTGTTTGAGCTGGAACTCTATTCGCCCAACCCCTATTGGTACGACCTCAATTCCCCGACGGTAACTAACCAACAGACTAGTCAGGGATTCCAGTTCCCTGTCAACTACGGCGAACCGCACACGTTCGGGTCTAGCTCTACCAGTATCGACTTCGACGTCCAGAACGACGGCGTCGCCACCTCTGAGTTTATTCTCACCTTCAAGGCGTCCGGCAGTGTGATAAACCCGCGTATTGTGGATTTGGACACGCTGCAGCACATCGGACTGATGGGAACCATCGGCAGTGGCGAGGTTTACACGATTTATCGGGAAAACGGACGCTTACGTGTTGACAAGACCGTGGGTGACGAGACTTCGGACGCCTTCGGGATGCTGGACTACACCAGCGACCTGTATACGATGCACACGGGGGCCAACCGTTTCCGGGTGCAAGCGGATTCCGGGGTGTCTATGCTTGTAGTGTCGGTCAACGTCAAAACTGCGGTTGCGGGGGTTTACGATGGTATGTAATGTGTTTGACATCAATCTAAACCCGTTGGGGACTATCTTTTCATGGATTTCTCTTGTCTGGGACGAGTATTACAACGCGCTGGGCGAGGCACAGCTGGAACTTGCTTACACCGCAGACAATGCCGGGCTGGTTAAAGCCAACCGCTATCTGTCCATTGACGGCAGTTCCCATTTGATGTTGGTCGAGAGCGTAGAAATCACCAAAGACCGGCTGATTGCTTACGGCAAGGATGCTCTTAATATCCTTGACAAGAGGGTCAGCACAGAGACGGTTAAGTCCGAAAACGGGGAGGCCGCTATCCTTCGGGTGGCGGGTGAAATGGTCTCATGGCCTTGTTTTACGGTGGGAGCAAGTCAGGGGCTTACCGACATGTATACAGGCCAGATCGACAGCGGGTCAGTGCTCGACTATGCGCTTAAAATTGCGCAGGAGCTTGATATTGGGCTTCAGGTGCTGTTCGACCGCGAGGATAAGACGTTGACCTTGACCTGTTACAAGCCAGCCTACGACGGCGTTATTCGATACGCCCCAGAATGGGGTAACATGGGAGACGTTGAGTATACGCAGAGCACCCTGCAGTTTTACAATGTGGCTGTTGTCAAGGGTACGGCCCGCAGTACGGACAGCTCCGGAGAGGTCACCGAGTCCCCCGTGTATGTAAAGACCGGCGACCTGTCCGCAGAGGGCGCGGCCCGCCGTGAGCTGTTCGTCAGCGCGTCTGAATCTATGGAAGAAGGCGAAAGTCTTACCGATTACCAGAACCGGCTGGCCCGTTACGGTATGCAGAAGCTGTCAGAGCAAGCGGACATCGAGTCCATTGCTTTTGCAGTGGATGACAGTGTGCAGGTGGGGCAGATGGTGGGATGCAGGGTCACCGCGCTGGGATTGACCCTGCAAGCCCGCGTCATGGCCATAAAACTGACCAGCGAAAACAACAACGTCACCCGGGTGGCCGAGATTGGCACCCCCGTCTTGCTTAGGAGGGGATAACATGGCGATCATTGCTTATCCGTTAAATAAAATCACGTACAATGCGGAGGACGCACAGACCTATTTCTCCTTCCGGCAGAACGGTGTGGAATCCGCTTTGGAAGACTACGTCCCGACTGCCGGAGCCGGCATGAAAGTCAGTATTTCATCCGGTCTGGCCTGGATGCGTCCTAAAAAGTTCACCGGATTTTCGGTAGCGTCGACTAGTGACACCAGCGTCACCATTTCGGAGAGCGACGCATCTAACCCGCGTATTGACCGCATCGTGCTGCGTTATAACTATGCGTCGAACTCGTGTGAGATTGCTGTAAAAACTGGCACCCCGGCAGCGGACCCTACGGCACCCGGAATCACACGGGACAGCTCTGTGTTTGAACTGGGCCTGTGTACGGTCCGCGTCGGCCAGGGTGTGCTGTCTATTTCTGACGAAAACATCACAGACACCCGTTCGGACCCTGACGTGTGCGGCATTATTGACGCAGGCGGCGATACAGCCGTGCAGAGCGTCAACGGCAAAAAGCCGGACGGGACGGGCAACGTCACCATCCCTACGGGCGTGATGACCATCAACGACCAAGAGCCCGACGGCGAAGGCAACTTCGACATCTCGACTATTGAACCCCGTGTGTCGTATTCGTCCACCCCGCCGTACAGCATTGCGATGCAGCCCAATACCCTGTATTATCTGGGCAATCACAACGTGCAGATGCTGACTGTGACTTTTGCTGCGCAGTCCGATGCAGAGCGTGTAGCGGAGTATCATTTCATATTCCGCAGTGGGTCTACTCCTACTGTCCTTAATCTGCCCGAAAGCGTCATCAAGCCCGAAGACTTCGCGGTTGAGGCCAACAAGATTTATGAGGTCTCTATCTGTGAGAACCTGATGTTGGTGCAGAGCTGGGGGGTGGCGTGATGCTGCTGCGCAGACGCAATATGATGGGTGCTGTGAAATCGTTGGAAGGGGCGCTTGGTTCCCTTGCAGTCGGTACGCTTGTGACGCTTAAAGGTGTTGGAAACTTTATCGTCGTACATCAAGGCAACCCAAACAGTCCACTTGATAATGTTTATGACGTATCCTGTAATGGGACTTGGTTGTGGTTGGAAGACGTTTATCTTACCACGCGTAGGTTTGACGCGTCATCCAATAACTACCCCGAATCCGATATTGCACAGTGGTTGAATGAAACATATGCAAATTTCTTCCATGACTATGTTAAGCAGCACTTGAAAACCGTTAAAATCCCGTACTATGATGCGGACGCTGACCAACGTATGTGGGCGGAGAATGGTTTTCAGTGTAAGGCGTTTTTGCCTGCTGCAATGGAGTTGTCATTCTGGGCAGAGGATTTCGGCGACCGGGGAAACGCTCACGTTGCCTTTGATGGTCTAGAGCTGGAGTATTTTAGTAGCATTGTGGATAACAAGTTGAGCCATGCAGACGATAAACGCGCCGCTAGTAAGTGGTATTGGTTGAGAACGCCTTACAAGACGTCGACAAACAACTGTTTTTTGGTCAACAGTTCGGGTGCCGGAACCTACAGAACGGTCAGTTCTAATTACGGCGTCAGGCCTATGATTATCATGGACAAATACACGCCGATTGACGGCGACGAAATCGCTATTGTGGAGTGATATATAGGAGGCATCTATGCAAAATAACACAACCGACAAAGAGCTGGTGCTCCAGGCCATGCGGGAGTATGGCCGCAGCAAGGCCGCCCAGCTGCAGGAAGCGTCGGCGGAAATGACCGGCACCGAGCTGTACGCCGCCGAGGACTATATCCCCGACTTTGTCGCCGCCTGCGCCCAGAAAAATATGCTGAAGCGCACGGCGGGCTTTGTCTGCCGGTCCAGCGCCGGCCGGGTGGTCAAGCTGCTGCAGCCCTACGACAGCACCATTTACACCGGCGAGCCCGAGACTTTGCCCGCCCAGTGGGGCTTTGTCTGGTCTACCGACCCCTATAAGGCCCTCCCCTTTGTGGCCATGAGCACCAGCCCGTACAACACCGGCGACTGCTGCACCGACGGCGGCAAGGTCTGGCGCTCCACCATCGACAACAACGTTTGGGCGCCCACCGCCTATCCGCAGGGCTGGGAGGAAGCGACGGACACGGACGCCCCCGCCCCAGGCCCCGAGCCGGAACCTGAACCCGGCGAGGGCGAGACCGGCGGCGAGGATGAAAGCATCCCCGCCTTTGTCCAGCCCACCGGCGCGCACGACGCCTACCAGACCGGCGATCGCGTGACCTATAATGGGCACATCTATGAGAGCACCATCAACAACAACGTATGGTCGCCGGACACCTATCCCCAGGGCTGGAAAGATTTGGGCGCAGTTGAGGAGGGCACGGCATGACCGAGTGGGGAGTAGTGACCGTCATCGTTGCACTGGTCGGCCTGATCGCAACGGTGGCAGCACCCATCATCAAGCTGACCGGCACCATCAACACGCTTTCCGGCAAGGTGGAGCTGCTGCTGAACAACCTGGACGAGTTCAAAAGCCGCTACAAAGAGACGCTTGAGGAACTCAAAGACACCGACCAGCGCCAGTATAACCAGCTGAACGACCACGAGCACCGCATCACGCAGCTCGAGGCCAAGTGCAAAGAAAGGGATGATACCTGATGTACGACGTCAAAGTTTACTCCCTCAAGGCCGAGGGAAGCCGCCAGATCACCCCCCATTTCAAGGTGCGGGAGTTCGCTTGTTCGGACGGCTCGGACGTGGTGTTCGTCAGCCAGGCGCTTGCCGACATCCTCGAAAACATCCGGGTGCATTTCGGCAAGCCGGTGCACATCAATTCCGGATACCGCACCGTCAGCTACAACAAGACCGTCAGCGGCAGCAGCTCCACCAGCCAGCACTGCAACGGCCTGGCGGCTGACATCCGGGTGGAGGGCGTCAGCCCCGACCGCGTGGCCGACTATGCCGAGCAGTTGCTGGGCGATCACGGCGGCATTGGCCGTTACAAGACCTTTACCCACGTGGACGTCCGCGCCAACAAAAGCCGCTGGAAAGGCTGACTTAGCAAGTGTCGTAACTGTAGTTTGAAAAAACTGCAACACTTTTTGATTCTTGTTTGGTTTTTGTTTTGTTTTTGTTTGTTTTTGAAAGGAGCACAGCATGAATACCAACGTTTCCATCGGCACCATTGCCCGCACCGCCTGCCTTGCGCTGGCCCTGACCAATCAGGTGCTGACCTGTTTCGGCGTCCAGGTCCTGCCCATCTCGGACGATGAGCTGAACAACCTGGTCACTACCGGCCTGACGGTGGCCACTTCCCTGGCCGCCTGGTGGAAGAACAACAGCTTTACCCCCGCGGCCATGATCGGTGACCAGCACATGAAGCAGGCCAAAGGGAAGTGACACCCATGGATGAGGACAAGGCCGTCAAATTCCTGCGTTGTCCGTCATCCGACCTGGTGGAGCTGGCCATGCAAAAGGCAAACCTTACCTGGAAGGAAGAGCTTGCCATCAACTTGTGCGTCCGCCGCGACATGACGCAGGAACGCGCCGCGGAATACTCCAACCTCAGTCCGGATACCATCCAGCGATGGTACAGGCGCGGCATCTCCAAGCTGTGCAAGGCGTGGAGCGGCGTGTGGTGGATCGAGCAGTTCTCCAATACATGATTTTAGCCCCGGGGGAAACCCCGGGGCTTTTCTTTTTGCGGTGTTTCTGCCGGAAAAAAGCCGGAAACAAAGCGGATTTGCGCGGTGTTAAAACAAAATGTTTCGGTTTAGAATCAATTCAACAACCAAGGAGAAAATTGTGTTTCAGTTTTACAACCCGAACCCGACTGGGAAAAACGTCGGGGACTGCGCTGTGCGGGCCCTGTCCCGGGCCATGGGAAAAGGCTGGCTCTCCACCTACCTGGGCCTGTGCATCGAGGGCGCCCTCTGCGGGGATATGCCCAGCGCAAACGCCGTTTGGGGCGCATATCTGGCCCGGAACGGCTTTGTCCGCCGCCTTGCTCCCGATGGCGTCACCGTGGGAGAGTTCGCCCGCGCCCATCCATTAGGCATCTATGTGCTGGCTTTGTCCGGACATGTGGTGTGCATCGCGGACGGCACGCTATACGACACCTGGGACAGCAGCCGGGAAGTTGTCCTCTACTACTGGCAGAAAGGATGATCTTATGCCTTACAACCCCACTTACTACTACCCGCAGAACTACTATCAGCCGCCCGTGGCGGACCAAATGAACCAATTCCGCCAGCAGCCGTATCAGCAGCCCATGCAGACGCCCGCCCAGATGCAGCCCATCCAGCAGCCGCAGACGCAAAGCGGCGGCATCCTCTGGGTGCAGGGCGAGGAGGGGGCAAAGGCTTACATGGTGGCCCCCGGCAACTCGGTGCTGCTGATGGACAGCGAAAACAGCGCTTTTTACATCAAGAGCACCGATGCAAGCGGGATGCCGCAGCCTCTGCGTATCTTTGACTACACCGAGCGCGGGGCCGCCCAGCGCTCGCCGGCTTCTCCCCTGCCCGATTATGTCAGCCGGCAGGAGTTCGACGCGCTGAAAGCCCGCATCGACGCCTTGACCCAGCAGAAACAGCCCAGCCGAAAGACCGCACCCGCAAAGGAGGAAGAACAGAATGCCTAATCCCATCTACAACTCCCTGAACACCTCCCAGCAGCCCAACATGATGCAGCAATTCCAGGCCTTTATGCAGCAGATGCGGGGTCAGGACCCCGGCCAGCTGCTGCAGCAGCTGGTATCCAGCGGCCGTGTTTCCCAGGCCCAGCTCGACCAGGCCCAGCAGATGGCCCGGCAGATGCAGGGAGCCTTTGACGGGATGCGGGGGATGTTTGGCTTCAAGTAACCGTAAATCGTGGCCACGATTTAATGATACACACAAAAAATACAGAAAGGAAAACTATGTCTCTTAGTAACGAATCCACTATGGTGATGCCCGTTGCACCCGCTTATCAGAGCGGGTACAACAACGGGGGCTGCGGCTCCATGTGGGGCGGCGATTGGGCGTCCTGTATCATCCTGTTTCTGATTTTCTGGATGTTTGGCGGCAACGGCTGGGGCGCTTTCGGCGGCTTTGGCGGCCGGAACGGCGCAGGCTGCTGCCAGCCCGCCACCTGTGCCGATGTGCAACGCGGTTTTGACAACCAGTCTGTGATGAACAAGCTGAACGGCATCGAGCAGGGCATTTCGCAGGCCGGTTATGCCGCGCTCCAGCAGACCAATACCATCGAAAACGGCCTGTGCCAGCTGGGCTATCAGACCCAGGCGGCCATTACCGGTGTGGGCACCCAGCTGCAGCAGTGTTGCTGCGATACCCAGCGGGCCATCGACGGGGTGAATTACAATACCCTCCAGGGCTTCAACAACATCGGTAGCAAGATCGACAGCTGCTGCTGCGATACCCAGCGCCAGATCGAGCGGGGCTTCTGCGACACCAATTACAACTTGGCCACCAACACCACCGCGATCATCCAGAACGCGCACAACGATACCGACCGGGTGATCGCGAAGCTGGATGCTATGGAGATGGCTCGCAAGGATGAAACCATTGACGCTCTGCGGTCTCAGGTGAATGCTCTGAACCTGGCCCAGTCTCAGGCTAATCAGAACACCTATCTCATTAACACCCTGCGACCCTGTCCCATTCCCGCATATCCGGCTTGCCCGCCCACCGGCCCTTACACCTGGCCCGCTTCCAATAGCTGCAACTGCGGTTGCTAATTCACAATGCCCGTTACCTGACTACTTTGCTTGTATTTTACCGAAGAATATGTTATAATAATAAAAAACATGGTGTGGAGGTACAAATATGAGCAATAGAGGCGTTGACTTTACAGGCAAAAAAGTCGGTATGCTTACCGTGATAGAGAAACTCCCTGAGCGTGACAGCCACAGGAATATTCTGTGGAGATGTGTATGCGATTGCGGGAAAGAAAAAATTGTTCCAACTTCATACTTTGGAGAAAAACACACTTCAAGGCACATAATAAGCTGTGGATGTATGGCAAACCCGATTCGTGACTTGACCGGGAAACGATTTGGAAGATGGACGGTTTTATCTAAAGCTAGTTCATCCGGGAAAGACTATAAAACCCGTTGGAATTGTGTGTGCGATTGCGGGACAAAGGCGATTGTTCAGGCCGGAAACCTATTAAGTGGGGCTTCCGTTTCCTGCGGTTGCTATTTAAAAGAAATTACCGGAAACAGGTCTCGCACACACGGAGACGGGTACGGCGTCAGGCTCTATCGGATTTGGATGGGTATGCGCCAGAGATGCAACAATCCAAATGCCGAGAAATACCCAATTTATGGGGAGCGTGGGATTAAAGTGTGTCTTGAGTGGAACAATTCGTATCCCGCATTTAAAGAATGGGCGTTGAACAACGGTTACGCAGAAAACTTAACGCTTGACCGCATTGATAATGATGGGGATTATTGCCCGCAGAATTGTCGATGGTTGAACAATAAAGATCAGTGCAATCATAAACGGAACAACGTCTGTATTACTTACAAGGGTGTGACCAAAACAATATCCCAGTGGGCAGAAGATATAGGAATTTCAAAGTCTTCTTTGGCCCAAAGGAAACGGGACGGTTGGACTGACGAAGAGTGCATCGAAACGCCAAAAGGAAAGCGCAGAAGTCAGGCAAAGGCAAAGTGGCCGCTTGCGGCTGCTGACAATTGAACACCATCAACTGTTCGGGAATTCCGAACTGTTCGGCCCCGTGCCGATTTTGAACAATGCGGCGGGGGTAACACCTCGCCGCTATCTTTTTGAAAGGAATGATTTTTTTGGCACAGTATAGCAATGTGTTTGTGCAGCAGATTGCCGCTAATGGGAACGCGGTGTTTTCTGAAACACCTGTACCGGCAAAAGGCTGTATCTATCATCGAGAGGGCTCCGGCGTTGTCCAGCTCAGCGGCCCATCCAATGGACAGTGCTTTGCAAGATACCTTGTGATTTTTAACGGGAATATTGCCGTCCCTGCTGGTGGTACCGCTGGTGCTATCTCTATCGCTATTGCCATTGAAGGAGAGGCGCAGGGAGATGCAACTGCTACCGTTACCCCTGCCGCTGTCAGCGACGAGTTTAATGTGAGCGTTGCTACCTTTGTCCTCGTCCCCCGTGGTAAGCCTGCAACTGTCAGCGTGAAAAATATCAGCACTCAGGCCATCGAGCTCCAGAACGCAAGCCTGATTATTACCCGTGTGGCATGAAAGGAGACTGAATCATGGAATATATGCACGAACTGAAAGAGAAGCTCTGCAAGGAGCTGGAGGAGATCGCCCGCAAGCCCGAGATGTCGGCGGGCGACCTGGAAGCGGTCCACAAGCTCACCGACACCATCAAAAACCTCGACAAGATCGCCATGCTGGAAGACGGCGACGGTTACAGCCAGGCCGGCGACTGGGAGATGGAGGGCCGCGGCAGCTATGAGCGCGGTGCAAGCTATCGCGGCCGCAAGCGCGACAGCATGGGCCGTTACAGCCGTGACGGTCGCTATGGGCCCACCGCTCGGATGTACTCCCGCGCTGAGGCCAAAGACGACATGATGGCCAAGCTGGAGGACATGATGGGCAGCGCTAGCGATCAGGAGCGCGCCATCCTGCGCCAGGCCATGGACAAGCTGGAAAAGGTCTAAGGAGGCTTGCCGGTGCTGGACCCAAACAAAATCCGAGAGATCGACATTGAGATCGCACGGCTTGAGTTCGGCGACAGCAGCTACCCTGCATACTCCAAGCTGGCGGACCTGTACACCATCCGCAACCAGGTGGACCGGGAACGCCAGACGGCGCAGGGAGCCGCCTCGCTGGCGGTCGCAGCATCGGACGCGGCCGCCTCCCCTGCTCTGGCCGAAACCGTCCCATCCTACGGCGACAGCGAGTTTTACCAGACCGCCTCCGGCAAAGACCTGCACGCGGTACTGGACATCCTGGATGACCTGCTGGACACCCTCAGCGTCACGGCGCCGCGGGTACACAAAAATATTTTGCGTAAAATCCGAGAGCTGTGATGCGTTCCCCGCCCGTTTCATCAGGCGGGGAATTTTTCTGCAATTTTTCATTTTATGTATTGACAAATACATATTTTATGTTATAATAGATGCATAAAGAGATACACGACACGGAGGTAACAGAAATGTATAACAAACATGAGATCATGAAGAACGCATGGAACATTCGGAAGAGCACCGGCTTTAGCATGAGCGTTGCCCTCCGTATGGCTTGGGAGCTCGCCAAAGGGCACCACGAAGAGACCAAGTCTTATACTTGGACCACCCCCCGGGGAGCAAAAATCGAGGCTGTGGTCACGGTCGAGCATATCACCCGTGAGCTGGTCGACGCTGATGGGCATAAGATCATTGCTAACTGCAATGACTGGGTGCGCCGGGTTGATCGTATGACTGTCAACGGCAAGACCACCGAAATGAAAGAGTTTTGGAACGAGAAGGGACAGAGCTGCATCATGATCGGCAAGCGCGGCCGTGACCGTATCCTTGTGGTGCTGCCCAATGATGTTGACGTCAGCATCTACGGTGCTCAGCGGGAAGAAATCAAGCAGGCCGCTGCAAAGGCTTTTGCGGCTGAAAAGATGTATAATGAACATTATAATATGGTCATGAAAGCCATGAATATGTAAGGAGGATAAACCCATGAAAGAAACTGCTGAAATCATCATCGAGAGCATCCGCGCTGTACGCGGCAAACTGCCGGACCAGGAAATCGGAAACTTTGTCGGCGTGTCAGAGCTGAGCACGCTCTGCGGTGGCCCCATCGTAAGAGATATGATATGCCGTGATGGTTGGAAAATGGTCGCAATAAATCCCGGCCAGTGGAAGGCAATCATTGAGCTGCCGGAGGGCGTGCACTATGGCTATTACAATATTGCCAATGTAAAGCACAATGGCCTTTATGGCGACGAATCCGCCCGTGACGGCATGGGCCGCGCGGTTTACGCATCCGTCCCTCCCGTAAAGTGCAAGTTGATTGTGCACGATACATACGCGACGCCGGATATTGAGTCTGCCGTAAAAGAGGCTACAAAAGACGGCATTACGTTGCATTTGCCAGTAAACGGCGGCGGCCATGCTCGTACCGCTACCGCGAAAATTATCAGCATAAAAAAGATGAAGGTTTTGTAAGAGGAGGTAATGACGATGTACAAAGAAGTCCCTGAGAACGCTATGCAGGCTATGCTTGACGATTACGATCGGTATAAGAGCGAGACCATCGCCAGCAAAAGTTTTTATGCTGCGGATGTAAATGATACCATCACCGCAGAACTCACGGTTGTACGTGATACCGAGACCGGCGAGATCGTAAACGGCGGCGTGGGCGTGCGCAATGGTGGTTGCTGCTATCTCAACCGCGATTTTGTCAGCTATCGCGATGCGCTGGAAGCCGCCGAGAATGTGGCCAACAACTACACTAAGTACGTAAAGGAGTGGAGAGTATGACTTCACGGGAAGCATTTGTTTTCGGATGGATGTTCGGTTTACTTCGCCGGGCCGATGGCCCGAACAGCAAGCTGGGCGGCGACTTTGTCGCCGCATGTACTCGCCCTTACAGCGGGAGCGCCAAGGCAATCGCCGAGGCGAACCGCAAAGGGCTGCTTGCCGGGGAGATCGACCTGCAAATCATGAATGCCATGGCTGAAATCCATAGTTGCCCAGATGAACGCCCGGAGCCGGTGCAACCTCTGGAACTGCAAAGCGAATGGCAGCGCGGATATTATTGCGCCCTAAGCGGCGCGTCCCTGCCCCCTGATGCATACGACATCGCCGCAGCCCGGAGAGCTAAGAAGCTCACGCAAGCGCAGCTTGCCGAAAAGCTCGGCATGGGGCAAGATCAGGTATCAAGGTGGGAGTCCGGCAAAATCAAGCCAAGCAAAGAAAGCATGGCTAAGATCAAGGAAATTTTGTCTTGATGTGTATCCGAGCGCCTTCCGAGCGTGCAATATGATTTTTTCGGTATTTTAATCCCTTTTAATCCCTTTTACAGTTGATTTGACACTTCCCCGTCTTGCCAGCTTCGGCCCTGGCAGGGCGGGGGTTTTTGTTTATGTTGATAATTGCAAATCCGCAATGCGGAAACGCAAATTTTTAAAAAAATCTTGCAAAAATGTATTGACTTATGGAAATGCAAGATGTATAATAGCGTCAGAAAGGAGGCAACGATCGGATGTTCAACAAAGACCACTTCCAAGCGAAATACATTGAACATGGGCTGAACGCAGCAGACGTAGCCAAAATAATGGGCATCAATCCTGCGACTTTATCCCGCAAGATGAACGGTGAATCTGATTTCACCCGCAACGAAATCCAACTTTTCCGCTCTGAATTGGGACTTTCCGCAAGAGAGATCGACCATATTTTTTTCTGCTAAATGCAGTTCGGCGGCACCGTAACTCGCCCGGTGCTGAGCCGGGCACAGCTTGCCCGGCAGATCGCAGAGCTGACCAGATACAGCGCATGACACAAGGAGGATCTATGAAAATTTATTTTGATGATACTGGGCACATAGAGCTTGAAGGGACATTTATTGAACTTAATTCAGGCATTGCTTGCGTGGCAGCTCAGGTCGCTTTACGCGGATATATGAGCGGAATGTTAACCCCTAACGAAATCGACGATTTTGTCACAAAGGTGACAAAAGAAGCTCTTGTCAAGAACAGATGTATTCTTGCAAATGAGTATCCCGACAAATTTTCGCATCTCAAGCCGAAAGATTCGGATAAGCCATGCACCTGAAGGAGATCTATATGGAAAAGAAATACATTTTGACCGATGATGTCATTGATTTTAACGGCCATACTCTGCACCATATCAAAGCCGTGAGAGACTTTGACTGCGTGAAAGCCGGTGATCTTGGCGGCTTTATCGAGAGCGAGAAAAACCTTGACCATGACGGCAACGCCTGGGTGTCCGGCGAAGCCGTGGTGTTCGGCAACGCCGTGGTGTTCGGCAACGCCGTGGTGTCCGGCAACGCCGTG
>ERZ1664504.3-NODE-3-length-40952-cov-211.145096_pt1 | contig 40952 bp, 65 predicted proteins | sample MGYA00575343_ERZ1664504 | MGnify/ENA primary metagenome ERZ1664504 (study PRJEB40874, sample SAMEA4040736) | Gallus gallus | biome: gut; material: content | place: India | collected 2016-01-01 | study: EMG produced TPA metagenomics assembly of PRJEB14491 data set... | reverse complement strand
CTTTTTAAACCACCCCCTGCTTTTTGTACAAATTGCACAAAAAAGCTTTTTATTTGTGGTTATGAAATTCTGCCAGCTTGTGTCAAGTATGCAAATATATTTTTCCTAATTTTTTTCTATAATTCTAGAATATACTTTATTATATTAAAGTGAATTATTCATCTTCTTCTTTTGGAATCGCTCATGTTCTTTGTTGTGGCACTTCGTACAAAGGCTAACAATACCATCGAACTCAAAGCGTTTGTTCCATCCTTCTTCTATCTGAATAGGAATAACATGATGAACCTCCGTTGCAATCGCACCACACCGAACACATCTATAACCATCCCGTTGTAATGCTGCTAGACTTAGTTTTCTCCAATCTTTACTCTTATAGAAATAACTGTATTTAGGATTACGTTTCTTATTGTACTTTCTGTTACTATTCTTCTTATATTGCTCTATCTTCTGTTTGCGGTACTGCTCCATGATGGGGATGCAATCCTTACAGTAGCTAGAGCCATATGGTATCATGCGCCCACATCTAGCACACGTCTTCATTATCATACAGCCTTTCACCTTCTTTCTTCTTTGATGTGCCAACTCTTTCCCTTTGCTATGTACTACCCCTATATGCTGGAGGATACCGCCCCCTTGTTTAGGAGGCGGTTAAATGGCTAAAAAGAAAAAGGAAAGAAGACTTCAGACAACGTTATTATACATTTTGTGAATATCTATTATTCTGATATTCATAAAACGAATATCCATTATCCGCATATTCATTTCCCCTATATCTTTAAACAAGCAATAAAAAAAGAGAGCTAGATTATAGCCCTCTTTTTGCTTATTTTAATTTAATCTAATTCCTTTAATTTGCTTTTTAATAGTCTCGATCGAGTTTTCTAAATAGAAAGACACAAAACGAGGATGTTTTTCTTTACAGCTTATTAAAACCGCTCTTAATATCCCACTACTTTTACAAACTTCCAAGTTTCTAAAGTAGCAATCCCATCCTCTGCTTCGAGCGTAATCGTCAAGGGATTTTACTACTTCTTTAGCTTTTACTGCGTGTTCATTTTCAATTAATTTCTCTTCTAGGTCTTCCATGTCAGCTTTTAAACGTTCTAGCTCTACGATATGATATTCAAAAGCATCAATCATTTCGCTTGTCGCAATCCGAATCACCTCAATTCTAATTTTTGCAATCCCTACATCTTTTTGTATGTTAAATTTTATTTGAAATCTATTTTCCAATTTTCGCATAAATCGGAACACTTTCGCAAATTCACCTATACATTCTGCTACCTCAAACATAAAATCCTCTTCCTTTTCCTTTTCCTTCCGTTTTTCTTCTAATTCTTGTGAGTACTGTTGCAATTCCAAAACTAATCTTGCTAACAAAACTTTAGGATAATTAAATTCTTTAATACATTCTGCATTTTTAATAATGCGACATTTAAACGTATCATCGAATTCAAGCTCGATTCTAATATCTAAATCGTCTTCTAGTTCTTTTATTAATTCGCCTAAAGCTTCTAAAATAGCGCCATTATAAATCATTCTGCCACCCTAATTCCTTTCTTCTTTTCTTTGATTACTACCATGGCATTGTTCTGCATTACCACTCTCCCATTGTGATGCAGAAGCAATATAAACATATTAACAACACTATTGCAAAACCCATCATTTTACCACCCTAATTCCTTTCTTGCTTTTTCAAAACATTTTTCCGCTTCTTCTTTTGTAAAAAATATCGTCTTCCCTAAGTATTTCAAATCTCCAAATGTAAAAGCGTTATCTACCTGTCTTTTTACGATTTGTAATTTCTCGATCGGTTCTATTGAGATCAAATCTCCATCCTGAAGCGGTTCTCTTACTATCCTAACTTCGTAAACCCATTCCCCTTCTTTGAGAGTGTCCATCTTGACCTTGCTTGGGAATTTACTTGTATCAACGTAAGTTCTTGTAAACATTGTAATCATATTTATTCTTCCTCTCTTTTCTTTCCGTTAATCTTTGTCCGCAATTCCAGCAGTAATTGACCGTTTCTCCACCTTCAGCGACAAATTGCTCCGAACACATAGGGCATGTATAAAAAATTCCTATCTTTCGTTCTTCTATATTTGGAGCCGCTGGAATTTCTCTGCTGATAATTTTGTTTAATTCCTCATATCTTTTCGCAAGCTTTAAGCTTGTCTCTCTCGATTCTTCCGAGATTTTTAAGTTTGCTTGCAACTTGTAGTGTTCTGTCAGTTCTTCATATCCTTTTTTTAGCTCAATCAATTCCTCTTTTTTCATTTCTCTATCTCCTTCCTAAACTTTGTTCGCAGCAGCCAGTTCGTCCTTTTGATTGATCTCGATACCCAGCTTTGCGACAAGCCTGTTATTTTCGCTATCTCTGTTTGTCCTAAGAACCGCAAATGCAAGAGGTAAACTTTATAATCGCTTTCGTTTAAATTCTTTTCTAAGAATTTCATTGCTTCTTTCGCAATGATCTTTTCTTCTATTTCTCGTGCAAAGTCTCTCTCATCGTCTAAAAGTTCCAATAGACTACACATGCCGTCTATCCCTTTATAGACTTTTGCGTCTAGCGAAAGAGGAATTTCACCGCCACCTCTAAATGTTGCCAACCTTCTTCTCTCTTCTCTTGACACTTCTGAAGAAAAACACTTGTATACAAGAGTAGAAAATTGAAATCCTTTCGCTTCATCGAACAATAATGCTGCCTTGCAAAGTGCAATTGCTAGTACATCGTACAAATCATAACTCAGAGAATTCTTACGAATGTACCAGTGAATCATGTTTTCATTTTCTTCTACAAGCCTTTTCTGTTCACTTGTGAGTTTTTGCGTCTCTTTAATTTTTCTCCTTCCCATCTTCCTTCCCTCCAAAATAATGGTTCATTACGATTTCTGAAGCTCTTTGCCAGCATTCATAACAAGACAAGTTTTCCGCTCTGTTGCCAGTTTCGCAATCGCACGACTCTTCTAGTTCTTTCAAGCGTTGTCCGTCTACCCGTAGCAGCTCATTAGGACAACCATTTTCTGAATTGTATACAATTGACTCAATAGGCAAGATAACAACATCTCTTTTATTGAAAATCATATTTGTGAATCCAGGAAACATTTTATTTAAATCCGTCATTCGCCCTCCTCTTGATATATTTAATGTATTCTTGCAATCCATTATTGCCGTTCCCTTTCTTGCATTCGTATCGTAACGACTCTTGATATATTTAATGTATTCTTGCAATCTGCTCATGCAGTTTGGACAACAATCCATGGCTTTGTGACTAAAATACTTTTGAGCATTGTCAATATTTAAAAACATAATACCGTTTGGGTTGTCTTTAGCGTTGCTCATGTTATACGGTTCGTACAATTCGCCACATACATCACATTTCCTCGCTATTGACATTTAATAGCTCCTCCTCGTTATTATATATTCTACTTCTTCACACATTTTCCTTATCTTACATTTGAATTCTTTCAGTGTTATATCAAGCGGTATCCCCTGTATGATTTGCTCTGTGCCGTTTTCGTCTCTTATCATCCACAAGATTTTTGCGAATTTTTCTCCTTCTATATTTTTAATTTTGTAAAACATCTCTAACTTTTCGTTATTGTAATAGCAAGCTAAATTATTGAGATATTCGATAATCTCTCTTTCCTTTTCTCTTTGTTCGTCATGCATTTGCTTGATTTCATCAATTACATTCTTTTTGAAACTTTCAAAATCACACTCGAACTCGCCAGTCTCGCACATCTTTCTCATTTCACTTACCCTCATTCTTCTAACTCCTCTAATCCTCTTAGCTTCTTCGATCATTCTTTCTACTTCCGATCTAAAAAAACTATAAGGTTTATAAAATGAAATAGTTCCTGAGATAAATACCTTGTTGCTTATTACAATTACTATTGCAGCTATATCATTTTCAGATTTATAAAACATGTTTAGACAATCATTGCTTTCCTCGTGACATATCTCCTCAAGATATTTAATTTTTTGATTCTTCTCTTTTTCCATTGATTCTTTCTTTCTTTCTTTATAAGAATTGATACATTTCTCGAGTCTCTCGATCGTGCATATTGCATCTCCCACACCTTCACGCTCACTAATATATACACGTTTTATCATGCCTGTTTCGTCAAACGTAGTTAACATGAATCCATCTGGCATACCGTTTATATCAATTCTAACCTTTTGCGTTTTTTGTGTGTTTGTAACACGATCTACAATTTTCTTCATATCTTCAATTTTCATTTTCTACCCCTCGATTCCTAGCGATATTTTAAGTGCATCGTTTACGCTTGCCATTTCTGTTCTACTTGCTTTTCGTACATATTCCTTCAGTTCTTTTTTCATGATAGGAATGACTGTTTCGCACATTGCCACTGAAGGAAATTTTGCTGTTACATCTACATGTGTGACAATTCTTTTCTTTTTTACGCCCGTCAAAGGGCAAACTAATACAAAAGGCGAATGCCTGTTCCCCGTATCATTCGACACAACAATTACAGGTCTCTCACCTGCTTGAATATGACTCACAGGTTTCCCTAGATCGCACATATATATTTCTCCTCGTTTTATTACATCAAACATTGCTTATTCCTCCTATTTTCCCTTTTTAGACATTCTTTGTGCCAGCAAATCACCGTTTTCCTTTTACTTATCGAAAAATCTGCTTCGTACGGTACGATCATTCTGCCACAAAAGATGCAATACCTGTCTTGTTCTTTTACCTTTGCCCACATTTTGTACTCATCCATTTGTTATTCCTCCTCTACTTTCTAGCCAAGAATCTATTGACAAAATATTCCTGCCCCTTTCCCGTTACCTTTGTCGTACGTGTAATTTTGTTGCATCCGTTCCCATCTATGCGTACAGACTCTTTCACTTCAAATAGTTCTAAGTCCATGCTCCTTTGTGTCGGCATATTCCAATCTGTTCCTTTTCGCTTAATCAAGTATCCATTATTTCTCATCCACTCGAATAAACGTTTTGCTCCAATATCTACACCGTTCTGATTTAATATTTTTGCAAGATCGCCGATAAGAATAGATGTTTTTGCTGTTGTAATCGCACGTCCTAGAATTGCGTGCGGTTCATCTTCTTTTAGTTTCGCTTCAAGTTTCTTTCTTGCTTCTCGTTCTTCTTTTATTTTTGTAGCAATTGCGATAAGGTAGTCAGGATTATCCAACGTTTTCTGTATAAACTCCTGCGTCATATATGTTCCGTGCTCACGAATGCTTGGAAGCACCTCGCTTCTAACCCAGTGTTTAAATCGTTTCGCTGATTCGAGTTTACTTCCGAAAACGAGCGCATACAATCCAGACTCATTTATAAATATCGGTTTTTGTTCTCTTCCGATGGAGTCACGAATCGTTACCCCATCCAACTTTTCCTCATTATCAACATGATCGTTTAGTGCCTTGCGAGTATTGCTGTATCCAAGTGTTTCTGCTACATCTTTGCCAACAAACCAAACCTCTCCGTTGATTTCTACCGTTCTAATTGCTCCAAATTCTTCATTTTCAAAAATTCTCATTTCTTCCATCTTCTCTCTTTTCCTTTCATTCATTTTCAAGCAAGTATATTTCCATTACGTTATCGTAAGGTATTATCCCTATATTGTTCTTGTTCTTTTCTATAACGATACAATTTTCTTTGATCACTACCATGACATTGTTGTATGTCATAACTCTCCCATTATTAAAAACAATTTTAACGTATCTAACTTTCGTGTTTCCCATTTTTTTCCTTTTCCCTTTCTATTTTTCTATCTCTGGCAAAATGCCGACTTGTTTTAAACTGTCGTACAAAAACAACCTTCCTTTTTGCGTCCAATACAAATGCTCTTTTGTATGTTCCGCTCCACTGCTATCTTCGTAAACGTGTGTGCGATATTTCGTATATCCGTTCCCAGCATATTCTTGATACAGAACCCAATTTCCATTGAGCTTAAATTGGATATGCATATTATTTAACATCGTGTTAAATTTCTTTGCGCTCATTCCATAATCTTTTGCAATGATTGTAGTAGGAATAAGATTCGGACTTTGTAATACTAGATCGTAGTAACTCGCCTTTGGCTCTAGCACTTCTATGACTTTCTGCTGTTCTATCACTTGTCCGCCTAAGAACTTGCAACGCTCTTTCAAGCTGTCCACGGTGGCATTAGCTATTTTTAATGCCCTCGCCATGACTTGCTCAGGTGTGTTCCAGGCTTTTTCTAAATCAAGAAAGTATTGACGGTATTGTTTTCCTTTCTCAGTTCTTTGTAGCATACAAATCTGTTTTGCCATGTCAACTGTTATGTCATATTCTGTGGCTGGTCTACCTCCGTTACTTTCGGACATTTTTGTCCAAAAGTCTTTATTAGCTTCAAAACCGTATTCACACATACGGTCAATCCATTTTTTAAATGGAGTTTCGATTCCTAACCCTTCATGCAAATCTCTCGCACTTACCGTTGGCTCTCCTGCTTCGTAACTAATCTTAATCAACTCTTTCATCTCTCTTTCCTCTCTTTCTGCATTTAGTTCTTTGAAAACGTTTTCATAAATTCAGAATTCTTCGAGCTGCCTTCTCGTAAATCTCTCTTGCCAATTCCTCTTTTTCCGTTTCCTTGTATATCATCTCATCACCTCTGTAGTACCTCAGTGTACAAAGCTTTCCTTTTCTGTTTCGCTCTAAAGTAATACTGTTTTTTCCGTCCGATGCTTTACCTAAAATCCTACCTAAATCTTTCCACTCTGTTCTAATCATTTCTTAATCCTCCTATTGACTATGTTTATAGATTTTTATATATCATTTTTCTTGCTAAACTTGTTTTTAGCATAATCAAATATCTGTTGTGCTGTTATTTCATTTTCGTGTTTCATTTCTTCTTTTTCGTTCTGATATACAGCAGTGTAGACATTTCCCACTTTCGTAACTAAAATTACTTCAGTCTCTAAACTCATTTCCTTCTGTACTACCTTTCCGTATTGCAGACAGGTTCTAAATTTGCTATTAATTGTCTTGCAAGCTTTGCCCCAGAATCAATTTAAATTGCTTGAGTGATAATTTATACTGCTATGTACATTCAAATCAATTCTAGGGACATTTACGTGCGTTTAAACGGCATGTCTATAATAGACCCAAAATAAAATTAACAAGGAGCGTTACCAAAGGGATTAATTTTATAATTATTACAATTATCAAAAATGCAATAACCAGTAAAAATAACGTGCCAATCGGATTGCTTTGTCTCATTTCTTCTCATCCTCCCAGTGCAGCCAGTTTCCGCACTGACCACAAAAATTATTTTTCTCTCCTGCTTTGTTGTTCATGTATTTGTCACTTCCGCAAAAGCGACAACACATTCCTTTTTCTCTGTGTTTTCTCTTCTCTTCTTTTGTGTCCAGCCCTTTCAGCCACACAAGCGTAACGTCAAAGACTTGCGCTAGTCCTTCGATCGCCCATTCGTGCGGCACGGTGTGTTTGATCTCGCTCTTCCAACGCTGTACTGTTGCGACTGTTACACCTAGCTTGTCCGCAAGGGTAGCAGATGTATAACCTTGTTGACTCATGCAGAGCCGTAAACGTTCTCTAAAAACGGGTTCATTTATTCTCTTCATCCTTTTTTTCCTTTCTTGCTGCTTCTTTCACGATGCTGTCAATAGCTTCTAGAATATCCTTAGCGCCCCGTTCTCTTCCTGCTAGATACCCAAGGGCAACAAGATTGGCGGCAATTGCAAAAACAACAATTCCTACAAATATCATCAATCCACCCCCTACAAACCTAGTTTCCGCTTCATTTCGTGATATGATTGTTTCACTCTTTCACGTCTACGACTATTGCCGTCTACATGGATAGGGAAACAACGTTCAATGATACGATCATATATTCTGCCGTGATTAACGCTTTGAGGATTCTTGATCTCATCTATTGACAAGTTTGTCGTAATGATCAGGGGTTTCCCTGCTCTGTATCTAGCGTCAATGATATTGAACACAGTCTCTTGCATATATTCACTTCTTCTCTCTGCTCCAAGATCATCTATGATTAGCAAGCTGTATCTGTTCAAATCATTGATAACGTCCTGCTTCTCATCGAACGTTCCTTGAATGCGATTGATGAGCGTTGCGAAGTTTGTCATATGCACGCTGTACCCTTTTGTAATCAATTCGTTTGCGATACAAGCAGCATAATAAGTCTTGCCTGTTCCACATCCTCCCCACATCAAAATACCTACCCCATTTTGCCTATGCTCTTCAAAATTATCCACATAGCGCTTCATCGTTGCTGACAAAACAGGATTTTTCAGATCGTCATTGTCGAAATTCCAATCCTTCATGTCTGTGCCTGTAAAACAAATCTTACGTCTTCTCTCAATTTCCTTTTCTTCGTCTTGTTTCTTGTGTGCGTCAATTTCTTTTTGTCTGCACTGACAAATACAACGCACTATCCTTTCTCTTCCCAAAATCTTTATTTTGGTCTGTGTCTTCGCATGACACGCTGAACAGTGCAAAAATCCGTCTTCTCCCAAATACTCATTTTCAGGAATCGGTACACTGTTACTCAAATTAATAATCATCCTCATTAATGGCTCTTCTAAGCTCATTTCCCTTTCTCCTTTCATATTTTGCCCCAGAATCAATTTAAATTTGAAAAAGGTATAAATTATCTAAAATGCATTTCAAATTGATTTTAGGGGTATTCTCGTGCGCCTGAAGGTTATGTACTGCCCTTTACAGTATGTGTATTGTCAAAACAGAAAATCAAGATCGTCTGTTATGCCGTTGTTATATTCACACATAACTCTTGTTTCTTGTTTTTGTTGTGACTGTTGCGCTTGTTGTCTCTGTCCGTCTCGCCTGTACCAGTTCAACATTGTTACGTAGTGACTCTTGTATCTCTTTCCCGTAGAAGCGATGTAGCCAGATAGACGTTCAATGAAATCTTGCCAATTCGGTATTTTCTCTTTCAGCTTCACCAATTCCTCATCTGTCAAGAGTACGTTGTCATACTCTCCGTACTTGTGCTTTGTTTGTTTTTTCTTTTGTTTTTTTACATCAGAGTCAAAAAGGGGCGGGGATGTTGAGCCGTCAGGCTCATTAGAATCTGCTTTAGCAGATTCTTTATCCTCCCCTATCTCTATCTCTATACTATCTCTATCTCTTACCTGTGTATCCATTTTGTATCCAGATTGGATACAGCTTGTATCCAGATTGGATACAGATTGGATACAGCTTGTATCCAGATTAGGCTTTCTAGTATATTCTTTTGTCTTCGGTATCTCCTCCAGCAACGCTTTTTCTGCCTGATAGTGCGTTTCTTTGTAGCGATCTTTTTGTATATAGTTATGAACTTTCCAATGTTTAATAACGACAACTCCACTTTCAAACGGGATTAAAAAGTGCTTTGCTAACAAAATTTTCAGATCATCCGTAGAAGCACCAACATACGTTTGTATGCGTTTAGGATTGTTTACAAAGCCATCATCATCCGCACGCATAGACAAATGAAAATAGAGTGCTTGTGCGGACAATGGCATATCTAAAAACATGTCGCTGTCTATAACGATTTTTGAAAACATTCTTCTTTCTGCCATTCTTACTCCTTTCTACCTAGTTTCTTTCCCAATATGCTCAGGCAAGCGATTGAGAAAAATTTCGCTCTCTGATATTTCTTCGATTAGACCGATTTTTAATAACCACATAAGAGCCATTTTCACGTTGTCAGAATCTTCGTCTATATCGAGTGCTATTTCCTCCGTAAAAGTGTCTTCGACACCTTCATAAAACAACCGTCCATCCTCTCTCAAGCTGAGTAAAAGCATTTTGAGATAGATAATTGTCAATGTATCTCCACCTGCTTGTTTTCGAAGTTTTTCAATCGCTTTGTCACGAAAAAAAATCCTCCTTCATCTTAAACCAGAAATACTTTTTTTTAGTTGCCATTCTTACTCCTTTCTTGCATTTGCAGCCTTTCTTGCATTTGTAACGATCAAACTGTTCCCTTTGCAAATAATTTCTACATCTTTGCAATCTCCGTTAAGCCCCAGAAGTTTTCTGTATTCAACTGGAATGACGATTCTCCCCAATTTATCTACAGAGCGGATAATCCCTCTGTATTTTTCGCTGTTATTATTCATATCTTTTTTCTCCTTTCGCTTGTATAAATATAATACCATATTTTACATATTTTAGGAATCTAGAAGTTAAGTTAATAAGTCGTAAATTGTACAATCTAACTTCTTTGCGATAAAATTAACTGTATTTACGCAAGGCTGTATTTTACAGTTTTCTAGAAGTCCGATTGCCGACTTAGAAAACAAGCATTTCTCTGCAAGTTCGTATTGCGTTAGCCCTCTTTTTATTCGCATTTCTCTTAGTCTCTTTGCGAAAATTTTGTTTCTTTCTTGTACTGTCGTATTGTTATCTCCTTTCTGCTTCATAACTTCTATACATCTCTATCCAATTCGTAAGCGGCATTGTGACAAGCCACTCACAATTATTTTTACGATGAAAAACAGTTGGTAGTTCTGCACCATTTTTGGTATCCCGTTTCGCTTGGTCTATCGCTTCATAGATATTTAGCCGTTCTACACGTTTTACTTCGACATGTATGTACGGTAGTCCTGCAATGTCCGCTTGTCCTTCTTCTGCTTTTCCGTTGTACTGTACAGAACGTCTTGTATTGTAGCCATATTCTTTGAGTTTGCGGACAAGTTCGTTTTCGCCACGCTTGCCCTTCTGCTTACTGTTTATCGTCATGCTGTTTATTCCCTTTCTTTTTGCGCTAGAATCAATTTTAATAATCAAGGCATATAAAATATCAAATAAGTAATTCAAATTGATTCTAGCTTTATTTTGCACGGAACGGTTACGTGTTTGCGTGCCGTCTATTCACTTCCATTATACGTTCTCTTGCTTGCTCCTTTTGTTCATCGCTAACTTTTCGTAATGGGCTGATTTTTATCCAGCTCACTGGAATATGTGCCACTATGCTCCCATCTTTGTTCTCTGCTACAATTTCGCATTCTTGCGGATGTGCCTTTGCAAGCTTCTTGATTTTCGTGCGATAACGCCCTTGTGTAAACGTTAATGTTGCACGCTTTTCATCCTTGAGCCATTCAACAACATTTTCATTACATTTTTCCATAAATCTTCTTTCCTTTCTTGTCTTATTTCTTGTTTCGCCATGCACTATAGCCGTGAGAGAAGGCTTTCCCTCGTTTCCTCTTCCCTATCAGTTCAACCGCATTGATTTCATTCTCTCTTATTCTTCTTTCTGCAATCTGCTGCAACTCTTGCTTATATTCGCGATACTTTTCACAAGAGCAGTGGCAACCTACCGCTCTTGTATCACAGTTCTTACACCCTTGTGTTTTCATGTTTTTTTTGAAAACGTTTTCAGAATGGAGGACCATCATCTTCAAAACCATCAGGGATATCCGTGAATCCATTTCGATCTACGGTCAGCCCGTCCGCTCTTTGCGTATTTGTTTGTTGAGTGTTTTCGGCTGCCCTGCTCTCAACAAATTCCTGCTTTTCTACAACCACATCAGTTGTATACACCTTTGTTCCGTCTTGCTTTGTGTAGCTTCCTGTCTGAATTCTTCCGACAACGGCTATTTTCTTGCCTTTTGTCAGATATTTTTCTGCAAACTCTGCATTTCTTCCGAAGGCAATACAAGGAATAAAGTCCGCTGTTTGTTCTCCTTCTCTCTTGTATTTCCTATCTACTGCTAGTGTATATCTTGCTACTAGCGTAGAGCCTGCATTTCTAATTTCCACATCTCTAGTTAAACGTCCGATTAGAATTAATTTGTTAATAAGTCATTCCCCTTTCTTTCTATTATCCATCAAGAATACACGTTTGTTTGTCGTGCGATTCTTGATAGACAGTGCTACTATGTTCTTCTTTTCGTCATATTTGATCGCTTCGACAAAGAAACGATCATTGCATTTATACTTGTTGTTTCGACCCAGATCAGGTTGAATATTTGCATCTTGTGCAGATACCCAGATGAACGGGGCAGTATACAGTTCTCTTCCGATGCCGACATTCACACAAGCCCTTTTAAAAGAATCTGAAGCTAAACCCTTTTCCTTCTCTGTGTAGGATTCTGTGCCTGTGTCCTCTTTTTCAATCCACTGCTTTTTTGCATCGTCCCAAATCGAAACGATGCAATTCTGGTTATCTCTGCAATGTCTACGCTGCCAATTCAAGCAGCCTACCGTTTCGTCCAAAATGCTCTGATCTACTCTAGCATCTTTGTAGAGTAATAAAGACAGCCCTTTTGCTGAAATTGTACCAATCCTGCACTCAATTTCATCTGCCCGCAATGCCCTAAAATTTATTGTCATTTCTCCTCCTTTTCGACCATTCCTAATACTACTTCTACTGCTATTTTTACGTCTGATAGTGTAGCGTATTGATTGTTTTGTAGGAATTTTTGCAAAAATTCAAACGCAACTTTTGCATGTAACAGTTCTGCATACTCCTCTTTTGTAAGAGTGATAAAATCATTTCTTTCCATGTTTTTACCCTTTCTATTTAATTGAAATATTTTGTTTCTTCTGAAGCCAAAAACCTTTGTAACTAGCTCCATTTTTTAGTGCTTCCTTCATTTTTGCTTTGTCTAAAGCGAAGGAATATTTCTTGAACTCCTCTGGAATTTCCGCTTTTTCAGACATTTCTAAAGCTGTGCTGGTTTTAAAAGAAATAGCGCATTTTGTTGTTTGAAATTTCTGCCCCTGAAGTACATCTCCAAGATACTTTTTCAAGGATTCCGCTTTGTTTTTGCACCGTTTCTCTCTTTCTGCAAAAGTGCCTTTTTCTTTTTTAAGTGCTTCTGCTTCTGCTTCGAGATTTTTAATCCAAAGACCGATATTTTCGATCTTTTTTTCTTTTTCCATTTCGAGCATTTCAAGACGTTGCGTGTCTAGAATTTCGCCCGTTTCCCAGTCAAAGCAAGCTAAAATTTCTCTGTCAATTTCGTATAAATTCATTTTATTCTCCTTTATTTCTTGAATTGCGGGTCGTGACACAACTTAAACCGCATCAGACCCCTTAAATATGCTGGACATCTGCGATATCCAAGCTCCCAGTTTTGCACTGTTCTGTATGAGACACCGAAATATTCAGCAAATTCTTTGCGGCTCATTTTATACTCAATCCGAAGCGCCGAAACAGCAGTTGCGCTTTCAGATAAACTCTCCATCAACATTTTTTCTTCCTCCTTTCCTGTTAAATAATCCACGCTGACTCATTTTTGAAATATGAGTTTTCTCTTTCCGTGTCCAAGTCTGAATTTTCTCTTATCTTCGTAACTGTATACAAATCATCATCTCTTTCTTGTATACAAACATCCACATTATTCTTGACATATTTGAGTATGTCGTAGAACAACTGTTCACCTCCGAAGCTCAAGCAGAACATATACGAATCGTGATAAATTAATCTAGTCGTTCCATAAACATAGTCGATTATTAAGGCTTTCTCAGGAAAGACACATTGTTTCGTGCCGTTTAACCTCTCAACAAGTATCATTTACCCACCTCCTTAAGCCGTCTTTGAACAGTAGATTTACTCAGCCCTGTCAAAGCAGCGATTTCTCTAATGCTTTTCCCCTGTCCCCGTAGTGTCTCAAGGTCAGAAATTGCATCATTTTCTGACCTATTTTGGTCAATTTCTTGTCCCAAAAGCCCCGTTTCATCCGTCCCACCACTCTCGATAGGACGGGACACTTCTTCGGTACGGGACAAGTGTGAAAGTGTGAATTGCAAACGTACATTTTCGTTCGACAATTCATCAATTTCCTTTTCAAGCCGTTCTATTTGCTTCTCACACCCGTCAAGTTGTCGCTCATTTTCTTCCAAAGAGCGGTACCATCCAAGCTGATAACAAAGCAAATACCTATCACGGCTTTTCTTGTAGTTGTGACCGTATTTCAATGTCATGAGCCTATGAAGCACAAACCAATCTTTTTTGTCGAATGCCCTCCTAGACTCCATGTTGAATACAACCTTCCTATTGATCTTGAAAGCTTCACAACTTTTTTTAAATTGATCGTTCTTTTTCCATTTCGTATTGTTGTTTGCAATCAATACAATACAGAAGAAATCAATAATCAACATAAACAGTGTGTAGTACCATGCCATCTTCGTTGCTATCACTGTCCCAAAGATACACAGTCCCACAATTTTTATTGTTATTTTTGCCATTTATATCCCCTTTCGGTGGGGCAGTAGTAGTGGGACACTACCCCATAAGCCAGAGGACAAAATACAACTCCACTAATACTCCCAATACCCCCAACGCTTCTAGTATCATTTTACACCCTCCTACTTTAATTCGATTGTAAAACTTTCTTTCTCAGCGAACCAGTCGATGAGGTTTGATACCTCCACTGTGATCGCTGAATTATCTTGCAATCTATAGAGTTGTGTAATTTCTATAGATGCTCCTGGCTGAATGTTTTTTGAAAGATTCTGAAATTCTTCCTTTTCCGTGTCAGCAAATTTAGGGCTTGCAATTTCTAGCTCTACCCCGTTTTGAAAAAGGGTAGGAAACGCTACAAGACTTGCAAGAGTGCTTTCGCTGCTCGTATTTGTCACACGGCTGTAAATCCAGATCGATGGATTGCCTTCAAAATCCGTCGCAAGTTCGTAACGTAAGAATTCGTACGAAACTTCTTCCTTTGCTTCCGTGATTGTCTCTGCTACTGTTTCCGTACTTGTAGCAGGAGTGGTTGTTACTTCCGTACTTTCTGTTTGCGGACCACAGCCAGCGAAAATTAAACTTGTTGCTACTAACGTAGCGCATAAAATTCTTTTTTTCATTTTTTTCTTTCCTCCTTAATTTTGATTTTGTAAATATTTCTTGCCTTATATTTACTTATTTGTTCATACGTAAAATTTATAAGCCCCCATGAATGAATGAATTTGCATTCGTCTAAACACTCCTCTTCTTTATCTTCAATCAGAAAATCATTCTCTCCGATCGGAAGAGATAAAGAGAGGTTCTTAAATACATCACGCAGTTCTTCCCATGTGATTCTCTTCATTTGTAAGTCTTTTCGATTTACAGTTTGGAAAGAGTCTTGCTTTGTTTGCACAACAAAGAAACAGCTCTTTTTAAATGTATCAGGTGTGCATTCTTCTGCTTTATAGAAATGCCAGAAGTCTCTTGTAATGTAAACTTCTTCTTCTTTAAACATTTTTTCCAAACCTTCTTTTTTACTTAAAACTTTAATCATAATTTTCCTTTCCGCACGCACCTAACACGGCGTGCCAGCGTTGTTTATTTTTGTTTTCTCAAAAGCCAGAAATAAAATCTAGCTCTTCTTTTGTGAGTACACCTTCTCCCAAACGCTCTTGAATAGTAAGATCGAAGTTGTTTCCGTACACTTGATACTCATTTGTACAAGTGTCAACCTCTACTTCCAAAGTAACGTAGTCGGTGCTTCCAATTTGCAACATTTTCTGAAATTCAGGCAGGTTGCTTAATAAATATGTTTTTATCATATTATCCCTCCATTTCTTCTTCTGATAGCCCAAGGTACGGATTGTGATGATCGAAAATCTCATCGTCCATTTTTATTAAGAAATTTCCGATTTCATATCCGCTTATTTCCGTTATTTCGTCTGGTCTGTTTCTTGACAGCCATTCGAGACTGTCTTCCAGATCTATCCCAAACGCTGTAACAGCCATACGGGCGATTTCTAAATTTGTAATTATCATTTCTGCTTCCCTCCTAATCTTCTAATGCCTTCATGAAAGCTAACAATTCTTCGATGTTTCCACTTCTAATTAAGCCCATCACCTTTGCGTCTGCTTTCTTCATGTCCTCGTGCTCCTCCTTTGTCTCCCATTCCCATGGTTGCACGGAAAAAACACAATCATCTACCTTATTGCCTAATCCGTAGAAAAGGCAATATGTACATTCGTCTCTTTTGAGGCACTTTTCTCGCAAAACTGTTACGATTTGATCTTTTCTCTTCATTTTTCCTCCTTTTATCCTCTCCACCGCTCTAGAAAGAGCAGCCAAGAGAACAACATGAATAAAAATAATGCTAAACCTACATATGTGCTTTTCATCTCACACCTACCTCTTCTTTTTTTAGATCACCCACTTGTCGTCTGCCCATTCCTCCTCTCCTTTTTCTTTCATCCATTCCCGTTCCCACTTTGGCATTCGCATCCAGCGTAGTTCTTTTTGTTTTTCCATTGGAAGTAACTCAGCAAGCCCCCACATATAAGTCTCGATAATTCCGCAGTCATTTGGAGCTTCACAGCTCGCTGCGTCATTCCAGAGGGATTTGCATTGTTCGAAAATCACTTCCTCCATCTCTTCTTTTTTCACTTTTGCTTCTTTGTCTTTGATTTCTGCTAATAATTCAATTAATTTTCTCATGTTTTCCTTTCTGACGGTTTAACCACCCACCGACAAGGCGAAAATTATAAAGTTTGAAAACCTCTAACACCTATAATGCGCCCTTGTTCGTCTCTGATTGCTCCCGAAATGCCCGTATTAGGAGCTAAACAATCAGGACGGCAAACGCCGTTAGCTTTAAGCGCCTGAAGTACTAAAGTAGATACTAAATACACTGTGTCTTTCTCTGGCTCTGGCAAACCTTCTACCGTTGTGTAAACAGTTTTTACAACTGGAATGCCGTCCACGCTTCCGATAACTTTTTCTTCCGTTTTTACACGTGCTAAACCTTCGGAAGGGTAAGTAATATTTTGCTCTCCTAAAATTACATTGATGCTATGCGCTGTTAAATTGATAATCTTCATATTCTTTTTCTCCTTTTCTTTGCGGAACGCTAACCGCTCTTTATATTATTTTTTGCGTTTTTGAAAGGAATGCAAGGAATCGAACCTTGCTAAATCCACCGCCTGGACACTCCTGATTCTGAGAATTACAAAAGAACGATTTTGAAATTTTCCTTTGAGACACGTATTTCAGTGTCACGATTGCCACCAAAGGACAGGAGATAGCAATTTCTTCTATCATCCTCCTCTATCTTTTTGATGTGATCATATATGGTAACTTCGCCCTTAAAGACGTTACCAATTGACCTAATTCCCACTAATGCAACTTTCATTTTTTTCTCCTTTCTCCCCGTATAGCCGCTAGGTCAACTTGTAAGCTTTTCTTCACAGCTGATTTCCCAAGCCATTTTAATGCCGTCTATCGCTTCCCAAATTTCCTTATCCTCTATTTCCTCCTCCTCTTTCTCTGATGTGCGCCATTCATCCAATGACTCTAAAGCCCAATTGAATGGTATTCCTAAAGTTTCAATATAATGAGCAATCTCAACATTGCTTAAATACATCTCATGAATTTCTTTTCCAGAAGCCCTCTCTTCTAGTGCTTCTAAATCGTTGATGGTTACAACATCATTTAGAAATTCGGAGCTTCCGTACTTGTTGCCCCATACATCGGCTTTGTTCTCTTCGAAGTCAACATTTATCTCGATCTCCTCATATTTGTCGGCTTCTACTATTTCAATGCCTTCAACTTCTTTTTCTTTTATCATTTTATTTAATTCTTCTACATCAAAAATATATTTAACTGTCATATTTTTTTACCCTACCGCCTCAGCGATTCCTTTCTTTTTTGTTTTTTTCTTTGTTTTATCTTATGTCTGTATTATATACCCATTGGGTATATTTGTCTATTGACATAATTACCAAATTTTAACTTTTATTTTATACATATTTACTAAAAATGGCTTTAACCACATTTGACATGCTATTTTAAATGACTTATTATGAATGTAGAAATAAGAAGGGTAGTGATGATATAAAACTTAAAAAGCGTTTTTGAAACACATTTATATAAGGAAAGAAGGAGTGATGGTTTGAATAAAATCTTTCACGAACGCTTAAAAATGCTAAGAAAACAATGCAAGGAAACAACGATGAATTCATACTTAATATCACGCTACGCTAAATCAATCAATTTTGCGTATTTTTTTTGGTGTGTGCATAACGTAATTGGCAATTGCGTTATACGGAAAAACTAGAAAGGATGTATCTAATAGACATACGAAAGGAATACAAGTTGTCGGACATATATAAATGTTCCACGTAGAACATAAAAAAGGAGTTAGGATATTTCCTAACTCCTCTCTTTATTTTAAGAAGAAGGTTCTGCATAAACTTCTTCCAGAAATACTGTTCGGTACTTGTAAGGTGTCTAACAGGTTTTCGATGTAATAGTCTATATCAGAAAACCCTAACATAATCCGTTTGCTTATAAGAAAATCCAAAAGTTTCCGTGCTTCTTGGAATTTTCCTGTTCTTACTAATTCTTTATGCTCCATCATCAAAAAATCTTTTTTGTTTTTCATTTTTATATCTCCTTTATTTTATATTGCTGGATTCCATTTTTTACTACCGTATTCAAACGGTCTGTAATTCAAGTTTACCCAGCCTAAATCTCTCGTTCCTTCGATGATGCAATCTTTTACGTATTGCCTTGTACACCATGATGGTGTATCAATTTCGTCAACCTCTCTGATAGAGTACATATCCCCCTGAACAAAGAATACCATAGCCGTATTCCCGATATGTAATACATCATTCCAGTATCCATATCTTTTGTACTCTATATTCATATTCAACTCTTCTGCGATTCTATAAATAGTATTTAACTTCATATTTTTTTACCTTGCTCACTTTTGTGAGTTCCTTTCTTTATCTTATGTCATTATTATACACTCAATGAGTATAAAAAACAATTGACATAATAACCAAATATTAGGAATTTTATTGTGCATATTTCCATAGTATCCGTTAAGCTGTACAAGAAAAAGTATTAATTTTAGTAAATATGCCAATTTACAAATATTCCCAATGAGTATATAATATAGGTATAAGATAAAGAAAGGAACCGATAAAAAGGTGCAGGTGACAGGTGGAAGGTTATGAAGAAAGGTGACAGATTACAAATTGGTGGGTTGAAAAAAGGAAGCGTCCGCACAAATGGATGGACGGAAATAAAAACATCCGAAAAGACGATCGAAAAAGGCACACATTTATTCCATGTGTCCTATGATAGAATTGAAAGCTTTGCAAGTGTAGAAACCTGTTTCACTGAAGAAGGTGAACTTGCTTTTGACTCAAGTGTCAAAATTTACATAGCTGTTCCAAAGATGGATTTACACGTGCCTGTATATGAGGACGAAATCAGATTCGTTCCTACAAGTGAAAACTGTGATATTTACTATGCAGGAACAACAAGCCCTACAAAACTTGTAAGAAAAGACAAGTTCGGACATATTACAGGACGTTTAGAAAAAGCTCGTCTTTCGAAATTATTCAGCGAAGACGAGAAAAAAATAAATCAATATTTAGAAGAGAAATTCTATCCTTCCGAATATGAAAGGAAGGTTTATGGAAGTCGCATTGAAATTGAATAAGTTAAAGAAAGGACCCGCCGAATAGGCGGTAAGGTGAAAAAATGAGAGAATATAAATACAGAAATATGTCCGAAAAAAGAAAGGCAGCTTTCCACAAAGGAAAAGTGCTGCAAAGAAAACACATCGTTACGGATAATGATGTGGAAGAACTTAGAGACATGCTAATAGAAGCAGTCGAAGAGTTCATTATGAAAGAAGCAGGCGACTTGTTTTCTCCAGATTTCCTTGTCCAAGGATGGTTGGATGAGAACCACGAAGAATGCGAGTTTGAGTGGAAGTATGTGCAAGAGTTATTAGAAAATGCTTTTTTATCTCAGTTACTCAAGTTGGCAGAGACGGGGGTATTCTATTGGAGTAACCTTAATTTCGAACTGTTGGATAATTAAAAAGGAGGAGAAATGAAAAAGTCAAAAAGGTTATCAGAGTTATCAGAAGAAAGAAGACGAGTTATTGAAAATATGAAATTCGTCCTAAAAGGCGAAAAAGTAGTGCCTTATATCAGTTTGAAAGGATACAGCATTATAGATATAGAGGTTCTATATTGCGCTATCAAGAAAGCAAGTCTTTCCGATCTGGAGTTGTTCAAACGAACAGGTCGTATGCCGTTTTCGAACGGTTATATAGACATTTCAAAAAGGAGCTAGAAAAATCTAGCTCCTTTCTTCATGTTCCATGTGGAACATTATACTTTTGTTGCCGTGTTATCAGCTTTCTTTTCTAAATTTTGTAATCTCAATTCATGATTTTCAAGCGTTTTTTCATTTGTGCGTTGACGCTCTACAATTTTGTCAATCTCGTCACCATGCTTATTGAGTCTACTGTCTCTAACTTCATCGTTATAAAGCATATGTTTAAAATTTTCATTTAACTTTGTGATAGATATGTTCAATTTTTCGATCGGTTCACGGTCATTTTGCACTTCTTTTTTGATACTGTTCATGTACCCCAGTATCGCAATCAGGGCAATAATAACCATACCGACAATTGCGTAATAATCCATATTTTTATTCCCCTGTTTTGGTTGTCTCATTTGTACGAATCAGTTGATTCAAGCCAGTTGCGCCAAGTCCAGAAGCCATACCGCCTAAAATGATAGCAGGTGTAATTTGTCCACAAATCCAAGCGTTTAATAATACACCTACAATAGCGCAAATCGTAGGAATCCATTTATTATCAACGTCTTTAATCCATTTTTTAACAATAAATCCAATACAGTAACAAAGTGCGACAACTGTAGGAACTAAATATTCTTGTAATACTTCCATAAAATTTCTCCTTTCTGGCGAACTTAAGCAAGCTCGCCGTAAACATAAAATTCGATTGATACTTGTGTATTTGAGGAACTAGTGCCCCTCCAGACCGAAACCGCTGGAGTCTGTTTGGTTGGGTTTCCGTTTCCTGCCGTATAAATACCGAAGTTGTTGTTGGTGGCTCTGTATTGAGACATTGTGACGTGCGGCTCCGTCTTGAATGTGAACGGATACGCAACACTCTTCACAGCGTCTCCACATGTAAAAATATTCCCCCATGAATTGTCTATAGCTACCGAAACTTGATCGGTTTTGCCCCACAATTCACAGAAACCATTACTCCATTTTCGATATTTCCAGATTCCACTTGTACCTTCTTCGATTACACCTACTACGAAAGTTTTATCTACCCATGTGCGCCATGTTCCTGCTACTTTTATGCGCTCATAACGTTCATTTGCATATGTTGTATATGTCTGTATACAATAACTGCCACTGTATTTTCTTACACTTAAATAGCCATTTTGAGTGGAAGGACAATTTTTTACAAGAGTAGCGGCAACGTAATATTCGCCAGAATCGGTTATATTGTTTAAGTTAAATGTAGAAGAATTAAGATAAATTAGCTCGTATGTGAGATTATGAAAATGAGCTTTATTAAAAAATTCACTGTCTAAATAACAGTCAAAACCTTCTCTTTGTGCAACTTTACCAAAGCTAATCCCTTTTCCACTACTATGATAATCTACAAGAGTATATGCAGCAGAAACAGAACTTTGCGCTTCTACCATTTTAAAATAGTCTTCAACTTCGAGTTTCAACTGATAATCATAGTCAGTATCGAAGGTACTGTCTGACAAAACAATCTGTGTATTCATGCTGTAATCGCCGTAGCTAGTGTAAATATTATCCCATATTTCAGAATCGCTTCTCTTAGAATAAATACGGAAAACTTTGTTGTTCTTATTGTTTAAAGGTGTAATATCAAATTCTAAATCAATTGTGACAATATTTCCATCAGGATCTTCAGCCCCTACCGCATCTGAGCGATACGCACGGAAATTTTTGATCTGTGGATATTCGTAGGCAAGAACAGTTAAATTAGTTGTGAGTGTCCCCTGTCTCTTTCTGCTGTCTGTTACTGTAGTTACAAGTGGCACCGTACCAGAACTTTTTATAACGTTTGTTGTAAAAGTTCTCTCGTTGTACAAAGCTCCATCAAACTGAGCTGCATATTTTTGAATCAAAGAGGAGCGTGCGCCCGTTCCCGTGATCGTCACCTTGATTTTTGATTGACCTTGAATATAAGCATTGAATTTGTCTTTTAGCCCTTCCGTTTGCTCTGAGATTGCAACATTTGACACAAAAGGTTTAACACTGTCTGGAACAACCGCCGTGAATTGTACAATCGTGCTACCCATCTGTGTACTACCATTATACGTAATACATTTAATTCTACAAGTACCGCTTGTTTGCCATGGAATTCTGTCTGCCCACGAAAGCGGAGGTGTCAATGTTGCACTTGTCGTAGCCCCTATTGCGAACGTTGTCCATTCACCATCGTGAAAATCGTGCTGTAATGTGTGGGTAAAGGAGTTGGAAGCCCTTGGAAGAGTGATGGAAAGCGTTTCGCCCATATCTATACTATCGTCTGATAATGTAGGCGTAGTTGCCCTTGGGATTGTGTTTAAAACACCTGTTCCCGAACCACTTACCGTTCCAACCCAGCCATTAAACGTGATATCAAATACTTGGCTAAAACTGTAGTTAAAGGTTTTACTACCGTCTGAATCGTGATTGATTACAACTGTTCCACTTGCAAGCGTTTTTGTTGTGTTATTTCCAATTCCAACATTTGCCGTACCCGAAAAGTTTTGTCCGTTAATCGTGACGCTCCAAGCCTTTTGCGGAACAGAATTTATAAGCCCGTAGTCATACGAAATTAGCACTAACTGCCATGATACTGTCGATCTATTGTTCGCTATGTCTGTACTAACAACCGACCATTTGAATTGCAATGCATCCCCTACTGTTCCACCACTTGTCATTGTTGCGTTTACTGTTGTACTACCTGACCTTGCCATAAGCACCTCCTAGTTATTTATTATTTTCTTAAAGCTCAAATTCCCGTTATTACGGGGAATAAAAGCAAAGTTTCCTAACTGTAGACTGTTTAAAAATTGTCCATCTGTGACGTAAAGTTTGCGGTTAGAGAAATAAGCCACTTCTGAGCCTGATTCCAAAAATGAAATTCTATCATTTTGAATTTGTAGTGTCAGTTCATTTCCTGATTCTCCAAGAATGATATTTCCATTCTCAAAACGAATATATTTCTTGATTTCAGTGAATTCTTGTCGATTAGATTCTTGAGCAGCATCTACATATGTCTGCAACTCATTGAACTGAAATTCAAAACTATTGCTCAACTGCGTGAACGTAGTAGAGATTTCAGAAGTCAACTTATCGTTTGTCACATACTGCTGACTAACCATCAGTGTTATTTCACTGCTTGTCTGATTAATTAATGATTTTAAATTTTCAATTTGACTCTCGATATACTCATTGATCTTATAGTTTCCTTCCGTAACCTCATTACGAATGATATTCAAAGTATTTTGATTGTTCTTATTTGTTTCTTTTATGAATGACGAAACACTGTAACCTAGTACAATTGTGTCAGCGGACGGATTTAATAAATTTAACTCCATGCTTTTTAGTAACATTAGATCGTCCATGTTGTGCGGTTTGCTTGTAATTCTTATATAATCCCCAATACGAAACATATCTATTGTTTTGTCAAGCATAGACAAATCTACCGCCGTCAGTTCAATTGTGATCGTTTGTTTGATATTTTCTGCAAGGTATGCGTTTGCTTTTGTCAGTAAGTTTTGTGCCGTTCCTACATCATCCCATGTTTGAGTTGCCCAAATATATCCGTATTTTTCAACACCTTCTTGACTATAAACATAATCTTTTCCGCCATTTACTTCCTCGATCGTCAAACGTGCTGCACCTTCTTCTTCGGATGTTTTTGCACCCAAAGGTACTAGAGCTGTAAACACATCTTCGCTGTTAATTTCTTTTGTAAAATCAACGAGATTTTGTCCGAATTCAATGTTCTGCTTCGCTAGAAATTCATAGTCTTCAATCCAGTTGATTGTAGTATTCCAGTTTTCGTCATGTGCAAAATAAAGATAGCCGCCTAATGCGTCTTGTAATTTATCCTCGAAGACTTTTAGCGTTTTGTTTATAGTCGTATCAGAGCGGTTAATGTAATCATTCTTATCCTGCACTGTTACTTCACCGACTGTAAATTTTTTAAAATCGTCAACCTGTGAATTGTGGTTTTGAATCAATTGTGTGAAAAACAGTGTCGGACTTCCTGTAAATTCATACGGACGCATGACAGAATCATTTAGATACGCTTTTTCACCTTCGCAAACAAACGTTCTAGTATTTAAAAAATTGTCTGTGTGATAAAGGACTCTGCCTTTAAACACCAGTTCACCGTTTCTTAAACATACAATTGTAGTTTTTAAATCTTCTAAGGCATCGTAAAAAGGATGTGATTGTAGCAGGGAAAATTCTAATTTCCCTGCTGACTCTACATCTAGAGAAAGAGTCCCTTTTACAATCGTGTTATCTTGCATACCGCTATCATAAACAAGCTGTTTATCAGCGTAAATTTGATAATACATTTATAATTGACCCTCCCTCCATTTGAAAGTAGTTGTGCCTGTAGACGTTACAGTAAACTGCACTGTCTCACCGCCCTTAACGGGCAAGTCTACAAATTCAAACGTCCCAGCTCCTAAACTATAGGAGCCGCCCTCATATTGAATATTGCTTTCAGCTGTCGTAGTAACAGTTAGGTAAACTGTCATTCGTCCATTGTTTACAACACTGCAAGTTTTAGAACTACCAGCTTCTGTGAATGTACTTGTCTCAATATCTTTCAGCCAGAAGGGATTCATTGTTCCAACAATTTCTATTTCTCCATACGCTAGATCATTTCCACTGTCATTCACAGCGAAGCGTCCTTCAAGGTGATAGCCTGCGTGATCTTCATCTTTAAAACTCATCCTCCTGCCGTGTACAGTGTTATAGATCGTACTTAAAAGCGTGTTTCGGCTATCGAAGTTTCCCTCTGTCAAAATGAATTTTAAATTCAACTGTCTAGCTGAAAATTTTGGTTCGTCACACAACGCTTCCGTCAAATCAATCAGACCATCCCGTCCTTCGATTTCTAGATAATTGGTTTTTACTGAAGGAGGTTCTAGCTCGTATTGATTCATTGTCAAATTCCAGTCAGTTCCCGTGTGAATGTCATCAAAATAAATTCCTCTCAAAGCCATTCTAAACCCCCCTTGCTTTCAATGTATTGAGATTTCCCATTCCAATGTCAATTTTGTTGATAGTTGCCCCAACCAGCTCTCCTGAGTCTAGATAGATTTCTTGCTGCTTGTCTAGCAATTTAGGAAGATAATTCGACAACAAACTATACATAGATGTAAGCATTGTTGCAAATGAAGCGTTAGAACCTCCGAACGTGCTGTCAAGCTGAGAATTGAAATTTAAACCGTTCACATCTACAGCTGTATCCAACAAATTTTTCTGCATATTTTCAAACGCTTGTGCAGGTTCATCCTCATTTTCTGTAATACCTTCCGCAACACCTGCTGGAATCCATTTGCCGATTTCGTCTCTCATGACTTTTGACGGCGAAGCAATGCCAAGGGCGGCTTTGAAACCACCTAGAATACCGCCCACGAAACCAGATATTTGTTTTCCAATCCAGTCAACCATATTTTGTATACCGTCCCAGATACCTCTTACAATGTCTTCACCTATAGAAACTACTTTAGAAGGGATAGAGGAAAGTGTGCTTACAATATTATCCAAAAATTGTGTTCCAGCTTCTTTTGCTTTAGAACCCATTTGGCTAGCAAATTGCCCTGCTCTGCTTACAGCGTCCGTCAAAAATCCCCAGGCCTTTGACGGCAATTGTTGTACAAATGATACTACATTGTTCAAAAACTGTGTTCCTGCTTCTTTCGCTTTCGTCATGAATTGCGTTACAAAGTTTTGCACATTTGATATTGTACTTTGTAGAAAATTCCAGACATTTTGCGGAAGGTTTTGAATAAATGAAACAACATTTTGAACGAACTGACTTCCTGCTTGTATAGCGTTTTGAATCATTTGTTGCACGAAATTAGCAACATTGCTGATTGTTGTTTGTAAAAATGTCCAAATTTGTGCAGGTAGTTGTGTGAAAAATGATACAACATTTTGTAAGAACTGACTTCCTGCTTCGATGGCTTTTTGAACCATCTGTGAAACCCATGTACTTACGTTTGTCCAAGCAGTTTGTAGAAACGTCCAAATTTGGCTTGGCAGTTGCGTAAAAAATGACACAACACTTTGCAAAAATTGACTTCCAACCTCCACCGCCTTAGCGATCATATTGGAAACCCATTGAGTTACATTGTTGTATGCTGTAGTAAGAGCGTTCCAGATATCCGTGCCAAGTTGTGTGAAAAAGTTTACGACTGAAGAAACAAATAAAGGGAAGTTTGTAATAACAGTATTTACGCAATCTGTTATCCATTTTACAATTGTACCCAATACATAACCTAACGCATATCCGATTTTATAAGGCAAATCGCTGAAAAAGTTTACGATTGAATCGACAATTTGCGGAACAGTTGTTATTACAGTGTTAATCATATTTGTAGCCCACTCACTTATGGTTGTGACCACGTTTGAAAACGCTGTGGAGATTCTTTCAGGTAAACTTGTGAAAAATCCACCTATCGTATTGCCTAAATTCGTAGCCCATTGACTAACAGACTCCCAAAGAGCCGATAGTCCGTTCATGATGTTTTCAGGTAAACTTGTGAAAAAGTCCGCAATACTCTGCCCTAAGTTTTTGCACGTTTCAACAAATGAATTAAAAGCTTCTGGAACTGTTTGTGTAAAAAAGTTCACAATTGCGTCAAGTACATTACTAGCCGCTGTCTTAATTGCATCCCATAGCCCTGTCCAGAAATCTCGAAACTCTTCTGACTTATTCCATAGCGTCACAAAAGCCGCAACTAGACCAGCGATAGCCGCAACAACAAGACCGATTGGATTTAAGCTCATTGTTATATTTAAGGCTGCCATAGCAACTTTCGCCGCATTGATAGCAGCAGTTACAGTTTTAATAATGAGCATACCGCCAAATGCCGTTGCTGCTACCCCTGCTGCCGTTCCGAGTCCTACAAGTGCTGCTTGTGCAATTGTAGCAGCAGTACCGCCTTCGTCCAGCCAGTTTTTGAATTTCATAAAAGCATCTGCACACGTTTCTACAATCGGAACAAGTTTCCCTAAACTGTCATTTTTCATTTCAGTAAGAGCCGTGTTCACGGGTTCCATCGCTTGCCCAAGTTGCGCTTGCGTGTCTTTCAACTCTAGTTGTGCTTTATTAGATTCCAGTATGCTTCCTGACATTTCATCGAATCGAGCTTTAGACTCCCCGTACCTGTCATTTAGCGTTTGTGCGATCAAATCCGCTCTTTCTTGCGTGCTATTGCAAGTTTCAAGTTTTGTATTAAAATCCTCTTCGCTAATTCCAGCCCAGTTCAAAGCGTCTGCCAGAACGCCAGTTACTTTAGCGACTTGACTAGATTCGTTTATAGACTCCGTCAATGACTCGATAGGAATAGAGTCTCCGTATGCTGTCCAAACTGCTATAGCTGCTTCAGCAGACTTCGATACCGTTTCGGTACCGACTCCCATACCTTCAAGATTTGTGATTGCATTTGTAGCCGCTTGGTCATCGCCTAAGTAGCTATAGAATTCTTTATATTTTTCCTTGACGAAATCTATATCATAGCCGAAAGTTTGCGCTGAACCTGACAGCTTCGCTTGCATGAGCCTGTATTCTTCCGTAGCTTCCGAAAGCTCAAACAGGCTTTGCACAAACTCTTGAATTTTGCTAATAGCGCCTTGTATTGCGTCTGAAGCAAGATTAGCAAGTGCGCCTTTTAGAACTGTAAAACCGCCCTCTGCTGTCTTTGCGCTGTCTCCTGCTTCTTTGTATTCATTTCCTAGATCGTTAGCCGCTTGTTCTGCATCGTTTAGTTTGCGTTTGTTGTCTTGCAACTCATCGTTCAAAGAAAGAATTTTCTTTGCTAAACTCTGTGCTTCCTGCGAACTCTCTCCCTGTTCTAGGACAATATTAGAATACTCTTTTCTAAGAGACGATAATTCAGATTCCTGTTCTGATATTGTGTCTTTCAGTTTTTCAAGACTATTTCTTGCGTCAGTTGTAGTCTTGTCGGTATCCTTAAGTGTACTATTTACTTGTTCAAGCTTCGATCTAAGATTTGTCAGCTTTGAATCTGTTTGTATGATCTCACGTTGAAACGCTCGTAGTTGTTCTTCACCGATGTCTCCACGCTCGAACTGCGCAATTACATCTTTTTCCGCATCCTTTAAAATGTTTAGTTTTTTAGACGTTTCATCAACCGCTTTTGTTAAAAGTTCTTGTTTTTGTCTAAGAAGATCGACATTGTCAGGATTGAATTTCAGAAGTCTGTCAACTTCTCTTAATTCTCTTTGTAGCTGCGTTGTCTGTTTCTCTGATTCTTGCAAGGATTTGCCAAGCTTGGTAGTATCTCCACCAATCTCGATTGTAATCCCCTTAATCTTTCCACTTGCCGTAATTATCCCCCCTTCCCGTATTTTTGTCTGAGTCCTTTCCTGTCTGGCTCTGTTTGCTCAATTCTCCATGCATTATCTAGATATTCATTCCCTTTCTCCGTTTCGGAACACATTTGTATGAATGCATCACGCTTATACTGCAAATATTCGACATAATTAAGTTGATTAACTTCTATTATGCTCAAATTCGTATATTTGCAAACTAGATGTTCCCAGTACGTACAATTCACATATTGATGCATTCCATTTTTTTCTTTAAGCGGATAATAGGGAATTGCTAGTTTTTTGAGTTTTGTACCTCATTGATGAAATCTGTAAAATATTGGACAAAAACTAACAAGTCTTCAAACTCAAGCATTTCCTTCAGCTCTTCGACTGTATAAGTTTTCCCTTCTCTATTATTGTTGATTAATTCTGCGCATACCTCATAGAGCATGTTTACAGACTCTTCGTTTTCTTTTACATCTTTAAGAGCGATCATATTGTCGAGCATTTCTTTTTTCGGAACGCATATACTTAACTTTGTTTGCTCCTCATCGTTCATAATGATTGTCATAGTCTTTCTTTTTAGAGTGTTAAAATTTAATACTTTGCTCATTTTTACTTTCCTTTCTTCTTTTTTTGAATTTTATAAAGCAAAAGGGGCAAAAGCCCCCTTATTATGTTGTAATGCTAGAATCTTCCTCAATATACTTAATAAGTGTACCTTCGTTATCCTGCGGCAACGCTTTGAATTCTGCGTCAATGACCGTTTCAGCGTCTGTTGCAAACGCAATAGAAAAACCGCTTTGGTTCTTTCCTACGATCAGTACCCAAATATCGCCATCCTGAGTGTCGGTATGATGGAAACAAAATACATAACTAGCGTTAACAGCGTTATCAATACCACCGATTTTTACAGTTCTCAAATGCTGAGCAGTATCTTCACTCACTCTTCCAGTATCACAAAGAGTTTTTAAAACATCGCCGTTAAATGTCATAATTCCACTTGTCAGCGTTACTTCTTCAGATGTCAAAATAGTTTTTGTCACAAGTCCTAAATCGTCCTTAGCTTCATAAAACTCAGGTGTATAAGTCAAAGTAGCGCCGCCCTTAATCAGCCCTAAAAGGTTTGCGTCTGTGCACAAAGTTTCAGTATCTGGTACGGTTCCTGAGTAAGTCTGAAAATAAAGTTTTCCAGAACCCAATACAATTCTTTCGCTAGACATTTTTAATGCCCTCCTTTTCTATATACGAAAATTCGTAAATTGTTTGAAATAGTTGTTCGTCTTGAATCCAATACCGCTCCTGTTTTGTAAACGGTATTGACATATCGTCAAAAGTCTGCTCTATCCTCTCTTCTCTTTCATCATCCTGTTTATATTGATAGAACTCGATTGTTACGTCATGTTCTTTAATAAGATTTTTATCATCCGACCCCCGTCTTTCCCAACTATCATTGTAGACCGCATAATTGACACGGGGCGGATGCCGAAAAAGTGTTTCACAATAGGTTTTATTCTTCTCAAACCCTGCTTTTTGTAAAATGTCGTCAATTAGCATTTTTAATAATATCCTCTATCTTTTTCTCATAATCCTTAACGGTTTCATCATGCGCTCGTGTGATAAAATTCGTTCCTTCCACTCTTCCACCATTTTTAGTTGCGTGACCGTTGTTAAGAAGGTGGGATAAGCGGTAGTTCGGTGCTTTTACATACCACTGCACAATTGTTTTTCTATAAGTGTCTTCAAGCGTTCTCCACGCTATATCGTCTCTGTAATGCTTTTCACGCTTTCCTACAGGAGCAGTAAGTTTTGTTGTCTCCACGCATTGTTTGATACATTTGACAGTTTCCCTTTTGATCTTTTGCGCTATATCTCTATCATAGATTTCAAGCTCTTCCCTGATAGCATCCGACAAATCTTCTATTTTTACACTCTTACTCATTAGCAAGCTTCTCCAATTAGTTTTACTGTTTTATGTTGATCCATGTAGTCATCATAATCGACTACATTGTAAGCATGTTCTCTATAAATAATGCGGTAGAGCTGCGTATTTAAGCAGATTTCTTCTAAAGACTTAAAATATCGGACTTGGAAAGTTCTTGTTGCTTTCGAGCGTTGCGCCCCACTTCCTTGAAATTCGTTACCGCCCGTTTTATTTACGTGTGCGTGCAAAGCAAAAAGCGTTGACCATTCGTCTGTATCTAAATTGAGTTTTTCGACTGTGATAGGTTTGTCAAATATCATCTTCTACCACTTCTTTCCAGCACTTAGGATTTATATCTGGCGACCACATTACATTATTTTTTATGCATTCATATTTTTTATTATTGTAGGTTATTTTGTCACCTTTATTGTATGCGTCATGCTTTCCAGTCGGTTCTACAAACTCAGGATATTCTTCCTCTATCGCAACTTCTCCACCTTCTAGAGTTGTTACCCTGTCTAAAATAAAATCCGTGATTGTAAACAATTTATTAATCTGTTCCTGTAAAGGCAAATAACTCTGTTCGCCATCAGCGTTTTCTTGTGCCTTTGCAATCAGACTATTTCTTTCCTCGTTAGTAATTCCACCTTGCAACCAAATCGTGTCAATTTTTTTAAGAATATCACTTAATTCATAATTCCTACTGTTTATTACTGCTTCTATGATTGTATACATATCACGCCCCCACTTCTAAAATTTGACCAGCTAATGTTGCAAATTTACTGTCAATATACAGTTTTGTATCCGCAATAATTTCAGCGGTCATATTGCAAGCTGGCACAGCGCTATTATCTATATACGTAGTTCCGTAATAGCTCTTTAGTTTTTTGAATTGTTCAATCTGTTCATCTGTTAAATCATATTCAACTGGAGTTGCAAGAGAATATAAAACCTCAAGTGGATGTGTAGACAACCATGTTTCCCATTCTTCTAATGTGATCATTGTTGTTTTTGGAATATTGAAATATTTGTTTGAAAGGGTGCTGTGGTCTGCATAAACCCAGAATCCTCCCGTATCCCACACTGGGTCCCTTTTATTTATAAACATGTTACAAATAGACGTTTTTTGACTTATTTTTGTTCCTTCGAATTTCCGGAATACAGTAATGTAGTTGTTTTCTGGCAAATCTCTGTATCGCTGCCATCTCTCACTTTTGCTCCCGTCCAATATGACTTTTCGCACTCTCTGTACATATTTTCCTCGCTTGAAGTCGATTTCATCACAAATCCATTGTTGACCCTCTGCATCCGTGTAATTGCCATCAGCGGAAACGGGAATTCCGTAAAACCCTTGCTCAGGAATTGCAACATTCAACGTTTGCGGCGCTGCAACTTCTCCCATGCTGTTTTTTACTTCAACTGTAAAATCAGATATGGTTTGAATTTCTTGTGGGTAGTCACCGTTTGGAGAAGGAATGCCGCCCACGTAAGGCTCGTAAGGAGTTAATTTGTTTGTCCCTTCGACTATGATGAGCGTCTCAGGAGTCTGGCTTTGGGAGTTGAACGAATATCGAATATATTCCGTACTTTCTCCCGTTGTAAAATTATTCGTGCTTGTAGCTACGTCTATACTTTCTGTCTGAACTGGTTCCTTTTCGGCTGTGTAAAACTTTATCTGTGCTGAATTAAAAGAACTTTTGTATTGTGTTGACGGTTTTACTTTTATAAAATCGCTAGTTTTAACTGCTTCATTAGGAACTATTTGACCAGCATCGTTTAATGTTCCGTCCTCAATTGTGTCTTTATTAAACAAGTTTTTGCCCGAATACGTCTGCTGTTTGCAAGTTGCGTACAAGTTTAAACCCTTAAGCGGTCTATCTGCACTCATCGAACATTGAATGGTTTGACCGTTGTATGTTTCTACAATTGGAGGCGCTGAATCATCGGAAGAGCCAGAACCGCCGCCACCGATATTTTCAGCAATATTGATCACAGTTCCATCTTCTTTTATAAATCTTCCAGTGCGGGGAGTGTATTTTTCAATGTCTGCCATCTGCCCTGTTTCTGTACCGCCAAGTGCATCCGCAATATTTACATATGTGCCATCTTCCTTTAAAAACCGTCCTGATTGCGGACTATATTGATCTATGTTCATATTGTTCCCTCCTCTCCTTTTCTAGTCTCCATTTGTAGCTGAAAAATCATGTCGCTAACTAATCTTCTAGTGTTTGTAGACACACGTTCTGGAACCCCTTGATTGTCGTACAAATCTGAAATAACAATAAGAGCCAGTTCCTTTATTCTTGGGTCTGATTCGTCTATACTGTTAATCGCACCACCCAGCCATGCCTTAGCCGTTCTGATAAGCCTGTCAATATTTCTATTGACAGACTCATCCGTATAATCATAGCCCAAATAGTCTAAAACTTCTTGAATTGTAGGCATTTAATCACCTCAATTACTTATTTGCTGTTAAAATTGAAATATACCCGTTTACAAATGCTTTCTTGTCTCTTGGAGTTACGTCTTCTCTTTCAATCGCACGAATCAGTGTTAAATCCTGTTCAAAAGCGTTTAATGAACCTGCGCTTGCCACTGTAGACATCATAAGAGATAACTTTTGTCTATCCCAATAAACAATACCTTCATTCAGATCACCGATAATCATTGGAATTCTGGATTTGCTAGTGCTTACGTCCGTAGTGTCGTCTGTAGGCATATCAGCATTTGGAATGACTACAACTGGAATCACAGAAGCACCAGCGCACAATTGCATTTTCATAGGGTTTGTTGGATTCGGTTGTAACAAATAATCGCCGTCAGAGTCTTTCAGAGTGTCTAAATACTGCAAACCGTCATCATTTGTAAAAATCTTGGATGTGGATTTAAACGCACTACCAAGCGTCTGATTCAATACTTTCTTGATTCCATCAACTCCATTTTTGATTTCTGTTGCTGTATTTGTTTTGATCTGCTCTAAAATAAGCTTGTTGGCTGTTACACGAGACTCATCGCCAATCCATTCAGTCAAAATGCTTGTAATGTTTGCATCGCTATCGGCAAGCAATTCATTTGTAACAGGGTAGTAAGCGGCGTACTTGTCAATGTCGTATTCGATTCGCTCAAAAGTTGGTGTAGTGCCTGCACCGATGGCTCCAGCTTCTGCCACTTTAGTAAAACCTGTTTGGTTCGCTCTTGCCTTGAAAGTACGTGCGCCCTTATCAGTTGTAACTTTTTCGACTCTTACGTATTTCAGCAAAGATTCCTTAGAATCACGATAAGTTTCTACTCTTGTACGAATATCTTCTGGAACAGTATAACCGCCATCCGCATTCGTTCCTTCTGTCATTGTCGCTTTAAAACCATGCCTAGCAGCGTCTGCAAACGCTTTTTCGCTAGAAATTTCCTGTTTCTGCTGCTTCTGTGCTTCTAATTCTTTATCGGAAGGTGTATTAGTTTCTTTTGTCATTTCATAGAGTCTCTTTTCAGCTTCATACTGTTCTTTCAACTTCTGTGCTTCATCAAGAGCCGCATTCGCTTTTTCAGCGTCGCCATCTTCCAAATATACTTTAGCTTTTGTTGTTTTTTCTTCAATCTGTGCTAACAATTCTCTCATTTTCTTATTCAATTTCTTCTACCTCCGTGTTTAAAAATGCGAAATTTGCTAATAGTTTCATTTTAGTTTCAATATCTGCATTCGTCTGTTTCGCTCCGCTTTTGGTTGCGGTTACTTCTTCTTTTGTAGACAATGTTTCTTTCTTGTGTTTGATAACACCAGCCCTCGGCTGCGCTGGAACGGATACAAAAGACAATTCATAAGCGTCTTTTACGTCTGCGATAGTAAGCATACAAACGACTTCGCCGTTTTCTTTTTTGTATGAGCGTCCAGGCCAATGTGGGCAATAGCTTTTCATGTTGTCAGTGCCGCAAATGTTGCAGATGAGTTTTTCAGGTCTACAACTCGTAGAAACCTCTTTCTTAATTCCAGCTTTAATCTCTGCTATCAAATCCTTGTTGCTTTCGTTGTTAAGCATGTAACACTTAGCGATAAGTTTCGCATAAGGTTCCCCTGCTCCTGTAAGTTTCGATTCTGATACTAGCTCTGTATCGTAAATTCTAGCAATTTGATTGTCGACATTTCTAGCATGATCTTTAATTACTGTTTTTCCGATATAGAGTTTTTGCAATTTCTGCAAAGCTTTTAGGCTGAACGGTTCATAATTTCTATCGTCCGTTTCGTTATCGCCCATCTCTACTTTAAAAGTAAAAATCTCTTCTTTCGTAAGCGGCTGCAAAGTAAACTTATTGATCTTTCTAAGTTCTGAATCTGTAATTTCAAGACCCGTAACCTTACAAGCCTTTTCAATCTTTTCTTGATCTTCGTAATTCATTTCAAATTCATCATTCATTTTGTTCACCTCCTTGATTTTCTCTGTCTTCAGATTGAGATGTCAAATCTTCCTGTGATTGTACATATTGCAAGCCTGTATACTGTACTGGAATCGAAGCACCATTCCCAAGCAATCTATCTCCACCTTCTACAGATTCCAAGTCTAGTTTTGCTCTTGCTTCATTCGGTGTGTATAGGAACGAATTCACAGCAGTTGAAAGTGTTTCAACTTGAGTTTTGAAATCTGCTCGAAGCAGAACCCCAATGTTAAACTTAGCGTGATATCCTTGTTTTGCTTCGCTATCAGTCAAAAGCTTATACGTTATCTCTTCTTCATATTGTTTGATGTTGTAGAGCAACGTATCTACATAAAAAGACAATTGCTGTGCCTCCGCACTAGCGTAACTGGATTTCGTATAATCTCCAATCTGATACGGCTTAATTCCAAACGCTGAAGCGATTTGCATACTCGTAAATTGTTTCACTTCGATGAATTGATTATCTGCCAGTTTAACGTTTAAAGGTGTAAGCGAAGCGCCAAACGGGATTGGAATAATGTTTTCAATTCCAGTCTCTTTCAAAGCTCCTTTCGCATAATTCTCCACGCCTTTTACAAACGTCTGTACATTACTATCATTCAAATTTCCTGTGTATTGTAAAACAGCTTTAGCAGTGAATCCGTTAGAGTACATATCATCAATGAGCTTTTGCCCTTTGATGCTTCCCTCAATTGTCATTTTCAATTGATCTCTGACAGATACTCCTACAATACCGTCAAACGTATTAGAGGTTTTAAAGTGCAAAACTTCCTCTGAGCCGAAGCGGTATTGCTTCCCACCGCCACTACTGTAGATATAGTAGACGTCAGGAACATCAGCCAAAATTCTTGCATCATCGTACCAAACTTGAACATCTGTAGAAGGTAAAATCCAAAGATTTAATTTACTCCCTGACCCTTCTATCCATACATATGCATTTCCATAATGATTTCGATTGTATTCGACCGTGCTCCAGAACGTTGTAGCGGTCATGTAAGGATTAGGACGATCATGTAACACCCTGTAAAGGGGATGGGTTCTTGCAACTGTAACACCATTTCGTTCGTTGTATTGCATAAGATTTAAGGGTAGTTTTCCGATCGCTTCACATAAAACTTTCATACACGCAAAATAAGTAGCTTCGCTAAGTGCGTCATTGTCAAGAGTATCGTCAATACCCAAAAACTTTAGCAGATTTTGCATGTCTGTAGTTTCCCTTGTGTTTGCAACGCTTTTCAGTTCTCCACCTCTTATCCAATTCAGAAATTTTTCAAAGATATTAATAATCTCACCCCCTTTATTGCCAGTTCATATATTCTAGATATTTAGACATTTCATCATCTGCGCTTATAAGTTCCTTCTTCTTAAATTTCAACAAAACCGCATGAGCATCCACGCAAGCGTCAACTGCGTCTACTCGTTTAAACCTCTGCCCTGGCTTTTTATCTACCTTGATTTCATCAAACGAGTTTCTAACAATAGCAGCATTGCAAAAAGACCAAGTTAAAAGTTCGTTTGATCTGTTGTATTCTATGTTATTAGACTTAACAAGCAATTGAATTTCACAAGTTGCATCATTCAAGGATTTGCATGACTGCGTGACAAACACGACTGGACAGCCAAAGTCTTCGAGATCACTTAGTACCCCGTCCGCATTATGCGGATCTATGCCAATTCCTTTGAATTTAAGATTGTATTTCTCTTGCAACTTCTTTAAGTGTGAAATAATAAACTTATAATCATTCTTAAAATCATTAAATCCGCCTGTTACAGTTAATAATTCTTGAGATTCCCAAACATCATAAGGTGCTAAGTCTGTCTCTACATGCTCCATCAAACGCCCTCTTGGCATGAAAGAATGACTGTAGAAGTAGTATTTTTCCGAATTTTCGTTGTTTTCTTCAAATTCGAGTGCTAACGTTGTTAAATCGCCACCGCTAGACAAGTCCAGTCCTACCCAACATTCTTTTCCTTCGAAATCTTTCAAAGTACGACTAGAACCACAGTCTTTCCACTTGTCTGTATTAACAAATTGATCGTCCGTGTTCTGCACCCACATGTTTAGACATTTTGTAAGGAAGTCTCTAAGCTCTGAACCGCCCATATCTTTAGCCGTTTGTGCATCGCTTCTAAAAGTGTTCATGCGCTCCTCATCTAAACAGATGAAAGGATTAGCTTTTATCCAGTTTTTTTCATCCCAAATATCATCGTTTTCGTCTAAACAATAGATGTCAACAAACAAATCATCTGCTTTTGTTATGCCTTTTAGAACTTTAATGGCATAATCATCAAATTCCTTGCAAAAACTGTTCAAGTCATCGCCACGGGTTGTTATCATCGAAATTAACGCTTGAGGAAGTGAACGCTGACCATTATAAAGGGCTTTGTATATTTTGTTAGATGTGTGCTGATGTATCTCATCGACTGAACAAAATATACTTCTAAACCCATCATCTAGTCCTGCTTCTTTGCTAAGTGCTTCTATCGTGCAGCCTGTGACATCGCAAACAATCATGGACTTGTAATCTTTTACAGTGAACAACTCCGCTAAGTCAGGGTCTATTGTTACAAATTTAGACATTTCTTCCCACGCTAGACGGGATTGACGCTTTTTTGTAGCTGCTGTAAACAATTTTCCGTAATTGTAACCATCAAACGCTGCTATATAAGTTCCGATAATTCCATTTTCAAAAGTTTTACCATTTTGTCGCCCCATACTTTTATACCTTCGCCTAAATCTTCTTTTATCGTTGCTCGTTTTCATCCATCCAAACGTGCAGCCGATATCAAAAATTTGCGAAGGGATTAATTTCACGGGTTTTGGTTCGGAACCTTCTGCAATTGTCAATGTTTCCGCATATTCTAAAATCTCTTCTGATTTTTCAGAATTCCAGTAGTACGGAAATTCTGAACTGCCTTGTTTTTTTAAATCATTTAAATGTCTTTGACAAGCTAAGACGTGTAAACTTCCGTAATTTTCTTTCTCCTTAATGACTTTTTCAGCGTATTCTGTTACCCTGTCTGTCATAGAGTGCATTTCTTTCTAACAAATCAAAAAATTCTGTATAATACTCGTATAACGCTTTGTCGTTGGAAAAAGAGAATTGTTCAATTTTCGGATTTTCGTTTAGATTTGCACTTGTCTCTAGCACGTAATGATTTCCTTTATCTGTTTTCATGAGAATAATTTTAGAATGATTGTTGATCGTTATAACTTCCCAGTTGTGTTTACTAGCACATTCATTAAACCTCTTAGCATAATTGTATTTCTGCCCTTTTTGCTTTGCGTCAATATCTGCCATCATTGTAGATACAAAGAACTTTGCTTTCTTCATCCGTCCAGACTGCGCCAGTTGCGCAAGATAATTAAAGTGTTTTTCTCCAATCCTAAGTGTAGACGCTGTTAGTTCTTCGATCACTTCATTGTTTGCAACCCATTTTACAAAGCTCAAAGAAGAAATACCGCCTGTCAGCCCCATCACTTTATAAATTTCATCCTTTGGCAATTCTCCCAGCTCGTTTTCTAGAATTTTAACGGAAGCACTGAGAATAAAACCTTTGTTATATCGCCCCATCAGCTTTCTGCTATGCGCTTCTTTTGCTTTCATTATTGACCACCAGCCTTTTGAAACTTAGAGAACTTTGTCTCCTTCGGCTTTGCGTTCGCTGGAATGTCCATTTTGTGCCTAGAGCTGATCGTAAGCCCTAGATCGTTTGCAGAAGCTCTTGCCTGTTTGAAATACCTGTCCTGCAATTTTGAGTATTGTTCTAACATGTATGGGTCTTCCTGCACTTCACGACTATTGAGTTTCTTCACCATCTTGTCATGCATGTCTAAACTTGTAATATACATCGCTAATGAATCTACATCCGTAACACTCATAACCCTATGTTGTTTTAACTGTTCTGCAAGCTCTTCAAATCTATCTTTTTGTTTCTTTGTCAAATGTGCAGGCGGCTTAATCCTGCTATCTTCTCGAAAATCATTCAGATTTGTCACTTCTTTCATATTCTTTCCTTCTTTCTTCTCGCCACCAAGTTATGCATTTTTCAAATATCTAGCCGCTGCAAATCCTGTTATGTTCTCAGTGCTGTTTTCGATCTTGACTAAATACCAGTGATCTGCATTGTTATAACATTCTCCGATCACTCGAACTAAATTTCCATTTGCCAAGACTCTCAGGACAGCAGAACCGTAAGAATTCGGAAAATCTCGAACGTTCAAAACGCCGTCAGGGCTTTCTGCTCTTTTAACGCTTTCTTTCATATTGTTCTTAAATACATCTACACCTTTAATAGCGTTAATATAATTCCCATCTTCCAATCGAAGCCCTTTTCGATTGTCCGATAATCCGAATGCCTGCACTGCACGTCTAGCAGAACCTACTTTCAATTCTCCAATTTTGTTTGACATTGCGGCATCGTTGTACATTGCGATACTATCAGCAATGACTCTGACAGTTTTATCGCACAAACTGAAGCTTGTCATCGTGACAGTCGAAGCTTGATATACTCCTAGAAAATCAGCAATGACATCAGCGTCTTTCTTTGCCAATGCATCTACATAAGATTCTTGCAATAATTTTGCGGTTGTAGCAGAATTTGTATGGAAACTATGCTCTAGAACAACGGCAGGAGTACCAACCAATCTTGCTCCATGCAAAACTCCCAAATAATTGTCGTTTAATTGCCCGTCTCCGTCTCTATCCCAATCTGCCGTCCAGAGGTAAATAATTCCATCTTGCTTTGTATTCAAGACTTCTTTTACTCCTGTAGCAAGTCTTTGACCAATCTCACGGCTCACTTCATCAAACTGGAATCTCTGATCGTTCACTAAACAGTATGAAACAGGGTAATCAATCTCTTCCTTTTGATTCACAGAAGATTCCCCTACAGCGTTCGAGTGCATAGAGATGAACAGATCATACCCTTCAGACATTTTACCCCTGTCAACAAGTCCAACATCCTGATCTTTGTTGTTTCTTGTAAGATCTGCTTGAATGCCGTATGATTCTAAATATTTTTTCAATCTGTTTGAGACATCCCAAGTGAAATTTGACTCGTAATACCTAGAATCGCAAGGGCTTTGATTGTAGTAGCTTCCAAAGTGACCGGGGTCTATCATTACCTTTTTCATTTTTCCACCTTCTTTTATTGCCTTACTGTTTAATAAATTTCTTAATGTTTCTCTTTCACTATTACCTATATAACTGCAATTTTCAGCTTTCGCCCATCGTTCCCATTTATATTCCTTATACAAGCTGTCATAAATGAGATCAAAGAACTGCTCATCATTTTGGTAAGATACCAGCAAGTTTTTAATTCGATTCGCATAAGCAACCGCCCCATTAAAAATAGATCCAGCAAAACACATCTCTTGGAATGCTCTATTCTTTTCAACATCAAAGAACCCATCTAGTTCTTTTTTTGTAACGTTGTAATAGTTTTCTAATATGTCTTCATGCTCAATGCGTTCGAATTCTTCTTTTCCAACCGCATACACGCAAAAAATCCAAGCCGCTTTAACCTCGTCAGGCGAACTACAATACTGTTCGCCTAGCCAATAGCTTACCTCTCTATCGCCCAGATTGTTAAAATACAACTTCTGAACAATCTCGTATTCTCCAAAATACTTTTTCAGAAAGTTGATTGCTATGCCGTACCGAAGAATCCTTTGATTCGTTCCGCATGATATTCCCCAATCATTTCCACACTGACCGAATGTCAAGCAACCAGAATCGCCAGATTCAAAGCGTTTCACATATTTACCAATGTAATCAGACAAATAATCCGCCATCTTTCTCTCCTCCGAAATTTCCAAACGTCCGTACTGGATTCACTATAATAATGCAATCGTCATCATAATTCGTCTGAGGATTCCAGATGATCACGACTTCTACAATATCTTGACATTTATAACCTTCGTATCCGACATAGACAGATTCGAAGTTGTCTAAGTAGAATGCATTACCGCCGCCTGTCCCCACTACCGCCAAGCGACACTGAATCAATGTTTTCCCGTTGCGATTTATTATCTCCTCCTCTGTAAATTTGGAATTTCGTATTTCTACGTCTGTATTATTTGCAAAAGAAGTGATAGGAGACAATAGGCAACCCATAACTGACAATATGCATAAAAATTTCTTAACCATTTTGTACACTTTCTATAAAAATAGTACAATTAGAACGCATTTAGTTATATCTTGCACAGTTGTACACATTACAGTCAGAACGGCTTTTTGCTACAC
>ERZ1664504.2-NODE-2-length-48008-cov-11.863596_pt1 | contig 48008 bp, 66 predicted proteins | sample MGYA00575343_ERZ1664504 | MGnify/ENA primary metagenome ERZ1664504 (study PRJEB40874, sample SAMEA4040736) | Gallus gallus | biome: gut; material: content | place: India | collected 2016-01-01 | study: EMG produced TPA metagenomics assembly of PRJEB14491 data set... | reverse complement strand
CCAGAGTATGAAAAAGGCCCCGAGTCCGTTATGGTTCGGGGCCATGAGTAGAAGAACGAGGCATAGCGCCTCGCTCTCCCATAAGCGGAGCAAGTTAGGATAGAGCTTTCATTAGCTCTGGTCAAAATTGCAGAAGCACCCCGCGCCCCGCCCTCCCCCGGCGGGGCTTTTCATACCCCAAACCGTGGGCCGCGCATACGAATCACGCGGAGTAATATGACGAAATGGGAATGGGCGTTCTACGTTACCCAACGCGCCGTAAAGCCTCGCCCTTCAGGGCGGGGATATAAGGCACACCTTAACTGAAATTTTTGCCTTTAAGTTGGCGTTCGTTGAGCTTCGATATACTGTCGCAGGACAGAGATTGGCGCTCCTCCGCAACTTCCGGCAAAATAACTTGGAGACCAGAGAGAACCGCCCCAGAGTTTCTTCTGGATCGAAGGATAGCCCCTCTTGCGGATCAGTCTGCTGGATACGCCTTTCAGGCTGTTGACCAAAGATGAAATGGCTACTTTTGGGGGATAGACGACAAGCAGGTGGACATGATCGTCTTCTCCGTCAAATTCGACAAGTTCCGCCTCAAAATCCTGGCAAACACTGGAGAATATTTCTTTCAAGTCGTCAAGGATGACCTTTGTGAAGACGCCATACCGATATTTTGTAACAAAGACCAAATGAACATGAAGAAGAAATACGCAGTGTCTTCCAGTACGTATGCTGTTGACTTTTTCCATAGGGCAACTATAATTTGACTATGGAAAGATTGCAAGCCTACAAGTTTCAGCTTCGACCAAAAGCCGAGCAGGAAAACCTCATGCGGCGTTTTGCCGGATGTTGCCGTTTTCTCTGGAACAAGGCACTTGCACTGGAAAAGGAAACCTATGAAAAAGAAGGGAAGCGTTTGGGCTTTTCCTTGCTTTGTAAGACCCTTGTAGAGTGGAAAAAGGAAGACGATACATTTTTTCTTTCTGAAGCTCACTCCCAGATATTGCAGCAGGTATTAAAAGACCTCGACAGAGCCTACAAGAATTTCTTTGCGAAGCGTGCCGATTTCCCGCGTTTTAAGAAGAAGGGTATCCATGATGCCTTTCGCTATCCGCAGGGTTTCAAGATCGACGAGGGCAACAGCCGCATATTTCTGCCCAAAATAGGCTGGGTGCGCTACCGAAACAGTCGCCGCACTGAAGGTACGCCAAAACAGGTGACAGTCTCTTTTTCCGCCGGGAAGTGGTACGCCTCCATCCAGACGGAACGTGAAGTACCAGAACCGGTACATCCTTCCCAACGTGCCGTCGGTATTGATATGGGCGTTGCCCGTTTTGCCACGTTTTCCGACGGCAGCTCGATTGTTCCTCTGCACAGTTTCCGCAAGTATGAAAAGAAACTGGCGGCCTTGCAACGCAAGCTGTCCAAACGCACAAAATTTTCGGCCAACTGGCAGAAAATCAAAGCCAAAATCCAGCGTCTGCATCGCAAAATAGCCAATGTCCGCAACGATTTTCTGCACAAGCTCACCACGACAATCAGCAAAAACCACGCTTTTGTCGTGATTGAAGACTTGAAAGTGCAGAATATGTCGCGTTCGGCCTCCGGTACGCTTGACCATCCGGGGAAAAATGTGCGTGTAAAAGCGGGATTGAACAAGTCCATACTGGATCAGGGCTGGTTTGAGTTCAGGCGGCAACTTGCCTACAAGCTGGCATGGCTTGGCGGACAACTGCATGTTGTGCCGCCGCAGTATACCAGCCAGACATGCACTCGCTGCGGCTGCGTGGATAAAAATAACAGACCAACGCAGGCAAGATTCAAATGTACAGCCTGCGGATTTGAGAGCAACGCCGACCATAATGCGGCGTTGAATATTCTGGCGGCCGGGCAGGCCGTTGCAGCCTGTGGAGCGGGAAAGGCTCAAGCACCCGCGCTGAAGCAGGAACCCGCCTATGGTGTGGCTCGTTAGAGCCACTACCGATAGGAATCCCCCGACTTCAGGCGGGGGAGGATGTCAATGAGGGAGCTTATTGCAACGTATGGAACAGAGAGCGGGGAAGAAAGGGAGGAGATAGACAATGAGGATACCTCCCTTGAATCCATCATGCAGTGCTCGAAAGAGTCCATTGCACGGGCGTATATGTGCCGGGAAACGTTTGAGGCACAACAAGAATGTCCTGAAAGATGTCCCAACGGATCGTGTGTGATAGGAAGAGGTCTTTGTTGGGCCGTAACCCCACAGGACTGGGAAAAGGTGCTGAACAGTGTGCAGGAGAAGAGAGGATGCCTGAACCCCAAATCGTAATCGTGGTCAACTCCCTCACAGAGGCCCACAAGCTCGAACGGGAACTTGTGCGGGATAGGCAGAGTGCATGTGGCTACAGGCCGCGTCAAAAGGATGAGTGCAGGTTTTGCAAGCACGTGGGGCGCTACTCCAGCTACACATACCAAACAACATACTTTTGCGACCTGCACAATTTCTGTGTGGCTGCACGCGGGATATGCAACGACTTTGAAACAAACATGCCGGGGGGAGTGAACCAATGACAGCGCAGGAGTGGTTTGACGAGCTTGAACGGCTGAGTGAGGCGGCAACACCGGGGCCGTGGGATGTAAATCAAAAGAACTTAACGGTATATGACAATTATGGCGATTCTGTTTGCGATACGCAGCAAACCCACAACGCACAGAACAATCTTGCCTACATCGTCGCGGCCTGTAACGCTGTGCCGAGGCTGGTTGAGATGGTACAAGCCATGTCTTCCGTTATGGCCGGGATACCGGACGTTGAATTAACCCCGGATGAAATCTTGTGGGACTTCTTTGAAGCCACGGAGCCGGAAGAATGACTATCACCCCCGAAGAACTCGCCCGCATCCGAACCGCCGCCGTTGGCGACATGCTCGGAGACTCCAAGGCGCTTGATGAAATGGGGCCGTCCGCCGTCATTTTCAGGTTGTGCCGGGAACTGGAGCTAGCACAGAAACGTACTCTTCCTCGTGCGCTGGAGTGGACGGACGAGCCGCCGAAGGGGCCGGGGTGGTACTGGTTCAAAACAGCGTATAGAATTCACATCGTATCGGTTGAGCATGACCCTCGCAAGGTTGATGACTTGTACATTTGTGTTGGAAGTGTAGGCATTTGGATGTCCAATTTGCATGGACAATGGGCTGGCCCCATCCCCGAACCCCGCGAACCGAAGTAGCCCCGAACAGGGGCTTTTCTTTTAATAGAGGAGAAGCATCATGCGAAGACCCACCAACCCCGTAATCCCGTACCCGCACGAAGCAATTCAACATATCCGCTGCGTTCTGGCCCTGTCCATGATCACAGTGGCGCTGTCACTCCTCAAGCCGGAAACGCTTCCTCAGCTTGGCGACCTTGGCAAGCAAGTCGATAAGGTCAACCGCTGGCTTGACCGATGCGGAGACGACACACAGAAACGTAAGCTCTCCGCTGGCGCCAAGCGGGATCTAGATGCCCGGTTCCATATCCTTGCCGGACATGTGGGGGATATGCAGACGGCAGCAACCGACGCCACCCGCTGGACGCAATGGGCCGCAGGGGTGTGGGCCGGGCTCACGTTCCTCGAAGACGCCCGGAACACCTGCCCCGCCTACTTCCGGGGCCTTCATTGGCACAACCTGCTCAAGACGCTGACCAAGCTGTGTAATGCGCTCGAAAAGGTTGATCCGCGGATCGCGGAGATTGGGACGCGGGTGTATGAAAAAGCAGCATAGGAGGAATTTATGCACAACCAGTTAAAGATTTTTGAAAAGGCTGAGTTTGGTTCCGTCCGCGTCGTCATGAAGGAAGATGAACTGTGGTTTGTGGCCAAGGATGTATGCAACGCTCTTGGCTATGTCTGGAAAGGTGTAGCAACAATAGGGCATATACCGGAAGAATGGCGGGGGGTCTATTCTGTTCAGACCCCTTCAGGTGAACAGGAAATGCTTATTCTTTCCGAATCTGGGCTGTACTTCTTCCTTGGCCGCTCTGACAAACCGGCGGCTCTTCCATACCAGAAATGGATAGCCGGAGACGTTGTTCCTACCATCCGCAAGACCGGACACTACGGCGAATGGAACCTGCCCCGCATCCCGAAGTCTTTCCCGGACGCACTCCGCATGATTGCGGACATCGAGGAAGAAAAGCAGCTCGCCATTGAGCAGCGCGACTACTACCGGCGCACCAAGGCTGAAATCGGTTCCCGGCGTGAGGCTACCGCAATGGCAACAGCTTCCGCTGCTGTCCGCAAGGTTAACGCGCTCGAAGACGAACTCGGACGCGGGAAGCGCTACAAGTCCGTGAAGGCCATTCCGTGGTTGCTGAAGGAATTCGTTGAAAGCAGGGGGATGTACTCCGTGGTCGGGAAAGCCCTCAAGCGCATGTCTACCGATCTTGGTTACTCCATAGAGAAAATTGCCACCCCAGAATACCCGGAAGGCATCAACGCCTACCATGTGGACGTGATTTCCGCATTCCGGTGCGAGCTCGCTCAGAATCCCGGTATGCTCGACAGATACAGAAAAAGGCGGGCCGCGTAGGAGGTTGACATCCTCCCCCGCCTGAAGTCGGGGGAGGATGTCAACTCATACAGCTTCAACCTCTTCCGCAGTAGTCGCAGCCTCCACCGCCGCCTTGCGTTCCCCGCCGCGCTGCATCGTCTCGTTCTTGTGCTTCATGGCACCGCCCGCATAGAGCGCGAGGAAGCCCGATGCGTCGAACGTCAGGCGCTCAAGCTCACCGCCCGGCACCCTGTAGGCGTTCCACGTCACGGAGTCCGGCAGGCCCGGCATCCCCGTCTGCTTCATCAGGCAGACGTTCGCCGTATCCGCAAAATTTTGCTGGTCGAAAGCGTCATAGCTGAAATGATAGGTCACCCCGTCCACGGCATAGTCGAATCCGGCGGCAATGGCGGCGGACGTTTCCGCGTCGATCCGTGCCGCTTTTGCTGTTTTCAGTTCATCAAGTGTTGGCGTGTTGGTGGGTTCATCCTGTACAATTTCGGGGTGTTGCTTCACATAGTCGGCAAGCACGCCGTACATTTCCGCCCACTCGCCTTCATTTGGGACATGGTAGAGGCCGTCTCCCCAGACGACATCGATCCGTTTGACTACATAGGAACTGTCAGGACGGAGGATTACAGCGGATATGTCCCATATCATTGCCAATGGGCCATAGAGCCTTCCATCTTCTATCGTATAGTGTGCCTTCATATCCGTCACCTCATGATACCTTTAAAAAATGTCCCACAGGCCGTTCTCCCTCACCAAGCGCGAGATTCAGCGTCCCTATAGCTGCCCCGCCGGTATACACCCCGGCTCTTATCGTCACAGCACTCGTCTCGTTATTATTGAATATGGTCTGATCCCCCGGCAATAACCATTGTCCGCCCGACGGAGCGTATATCGTTCCTTGTGTTTCCATCGCTCCGGTCCTTGAAAGACGGCCCTGTGCATGAACGTTTCCTATGTTGCCCGTTACGGCATTCGCCGCATTAGCGCTGCCCGCACTGTTCGCATAGTTGGCGGAATTGGCATAATTCACGCTGAAATTGGCGGGGTTGTAGATGTACATGTTGACGCCGTCATTGCCTCCCCATAGCCAAGAAGGTTGCCCTCCCTGACCGCTCCAATAAAAGGTCATGGGGCTGTCGTCGTTTCCATCCTTGCCGAGATATTTGGCCGTGGCTTTGCCAAGGGGGATCCACGTTTTGTTCGCGGCGGATACGAGCATCCAGAGGGTGTTGTCGGAAAGCTGCCGGAACAGCTTTCCTTCCATGCTTTGGTCGAGAGCGGCGGCCAGCCTGGCGGCCTCGGTGGCGTAGGTCCCGGCGTACGGGACATGGATGTTGTTTCCCGTAAGGGAAGCGTGCTGAATGACGGATGATATTTCGGCCATGGGATTCTCCTTAGATGATTGCCTGCACGGCGCTGTCGGCGCCCGTGGCGTCGGTGATGATGACGGCATCGTCTCCGGCGAAGACGTACGAAATGAGCCCGAGCTGGATGTTGAGCTGATAGTCGAGATCGATTGTTTGGCCGTCAGCGGGGTTGTTAGTAGGGGTGACCGCAAAGCGGTACAGATAGCCGACTTCAAGATTGCGCACGATATACGATGGTGAATTGGTACTCCCGGCATACGTCCACGCCGAATCGATCCCGATGCGCTTGTAGAAGATTTTCCAGCCGTAGGCGTACCCGCGCCATGTGAGCGAAACGACCTTCTTTGAAAGCCCGTCTTCCACGGCGTCGATGATTGTTCCCGAAAGCCCGGAGACGCCCGGCCAGTCCCCGGCGCTGTCCGTGTTCGGCGTCCCTCCCTCGTCCTCATACACGGCCTCGTCGTATTCGAGGCAGGACAGCTCGACGGACATGTCCGACTTCCGGGTGATGCTCTGGATGCGATACCAGCGGACGGATCTTTCAAGCGGCCCTACGGCACAGGAACAGCCTTCAACCGGGACGGTTTCCCACGGTGTTGCCAGCGTCAGCGTGTCCGTCTCCGCATATTCGGAAACGGCGACTAGAGGATGGAATTCCACTTTTTCCCGGCCCGTCCGCTTGTCCATGACGTTGGCATGGGAAAGCGCGATTTCGTAGGCCTTGTTCGGTTCCAGCGCCACGGGACGGTTCAGCGTCACCGTGTTTGCAGCAGCCGACTTCACCAGCCCTGACTTTGTATTCAGGAGCAGGTCGACGGCGAACTGGACGACACTCCCGCGCCGTATATGGTCTCCGAGCGCCTTCCAGCCGATGGTGCAGGTGACTTGCCGCGTCAGGTAGCGATTGCAGCGGTTCATGTAGTTGGCCGCCCGCCATGCGGTATCCTCGTCCCTGCACGGGTACAGCGTGACCGACGAGACGGACGGATTGCGATCCATGTCCTTGAAGAAAAACTCTCCGGGCGCGAAAAGCGTTTGCTGACCGCGCTTGTCGTCGAACCACGAAATCTCGAACCCATCCGCCCGATCTTCGAGGTTGCCCCAGTCTATCCCGAAGGTTTCCTTGTGGATGTCCGCCGAAGTGATGAGGAAGGCCGCGTCGGGATAGTCCTGTGGGCGGTCGGAGACACAGACGATCTCTGTTCCAACACGATCCACGGCGCAACGTCCAAGCTGTCCCCAGTATCCCGCCGCCGTCTCAAAGGTCATTGACGAATCGAGGTACAGGGCACCCTTGATCTTTTTCTGATCGCACCAGTCGGCGGCCAGCTCGAACGATTGCAGATCCACATTGGAAGAGGGCTCCCCGCAGCCGTACCGTTTGTTGAGCAGGAGTTCGAGGATTGCGTATGCCGGGTTTGAAAGCGGGCGCAATGCCGTTTCCCCGGAAGCGGTAGGCAGTTCGGCCTGCATCCGTTTGACCGAGCAAGTGACCGTGGGAAAGCTCCCGGACAAAGATTCCGTAGGCATCGCCCAAATCGAAAGAAGGGCCGTGCCGGGCAAATGGAAATCGTCGGTGATGATCTCATGGTAGTATTCCCACCAGACATCTTTCGTATATCTGTCGCCGGACGGCGCTGAAACGACGCGCCCGCGCACCTCGTAGGGTTCGGTTTCCCGCTCGACGTCGTATTCTTCGTACTTCATGAGTGCGGAGCGCCGAGCCCCGGAGAGCTCGATTTCCGCCAGAGAAAGCCAGTCGGATGTCCCGTAGAGCCTGTATTGAAATTCCAACTTGACCGTGATCGGGTCAAGCCCGCCTTTGTCGTTTGCGTAGAAAAAACCCTGCTGCGCATTCAGGCCGATGCCGATTTTGGAAATGCCGGTGCCGGACATGGTGATGGTGTGCCAAGAATCAGTCATCTTCACGCCCACCGCCGTTTCCTGCACAACCTGCGTGAATTCCGGGATTGGTTCCTGATCCATCGTCCCCGTCCGTGTCGTAACCGCCACATTCTCGTAGTTGGAGACGGGATTTTCATCAATCTTCACATCATAGATTTCATCAACGACGCCCTCACCAATGAGGTACAACCCATTCCAGTATTGTTTTTCGCCGTCCGTCGAGATGTATGACGCCAGACGGAACGGTGTAATGTCGACGATGTTCCCCTGCACGATGGGAATGACGTTTCCCGGCGAAGAGGGGTTCGACTGCGCCGAAAAACTGTATGTCGCGGATTCTTCAAGACTGTTCGATGATAGAGATCTCAACCCCGCAGCAGGGAAAATGCTCGACATGAGCACTCCGCCCGCAAGCATGACGCCTGCGGAAAGCATCGCCCCCCATCCTGTAACTGTACCGGAAAAGAGGCTTCCCGCAACCGCGCCTTGTATAAATGCTCCCCCCGCAAGATACGGAGCCGCAATGGCCAGCGCGGTGACGGCGACCATGGCAATGATTTGCAGCGGGTTGGAGCTTCCCCCGCCGCCCGCCGGCACGATACGGCAAAGCACACAGTCAGCCGGGCGGATCACGATGTCGTCTGCCGTGGTCACGTCGATCACCGTGCCGTTGTAGACGATCTCCAGATCAAATCCGTCGTCGAGCACGAAGCAGCGGTTTTCCAGCATGTCGCCTATGCCCATGCCCGGAAAAACGGCCAGCCATTCCGTGCGGGTATCTATGGGGTTGCACACGTCGAAGGCCGTTACCAGACAGGCCTTGTCCTTCGTGCGTTCTGCAAGGTCATTCGTGAGCTGGCCCATCAGTAGCTCCAGAATCCCGCTACCATGCGGTTGTACGGCTGTCGGTCGATACGCGCCACATGCACGCCCGTTCCGCGTTGGACATGCACGAACTCACGGTCTGAAAGCATGACGCCGTAGTGGTTGACGGCATCAGTAAGACGCGGGTGGGTGCGAAAGCCCACGAGGCAGCCCGGACGCGGGCCGTCAAGCCGGATAAAGTCCTTCTCCACTTCTTCCCGGCGGCTGTTCACCGCGCGGGCCGTAGCCACGGCGGGCGTTTTCACCTCCGGAGCCGGATGCCCCAGAATTGCCGTCACGGCCATGACCAGCCCCCAGCAGTTGTAACGGGGGACATGCAGCGTCGGGTCCATCTCGCCCCGTCCTCCGGCGGAAAAACGGCCGGTGAATACGGTACGGAACGCGTTGCGCTGTTCTTTCGTCAGATGCAGATCAGCTCCCATACAGCGGCCCCTTGCCGATCATCGGAAAACCTCCGAAGTTGATGGTGTAGTTGAATTTGTCCCGGCAGGTCGACAGGGTATGATCGCATTGATCCACGTATTTGCAGTCTTCCAGCCGTTTCCAAGAGCAGTATTGCTGCATGATTTTGCGCATGAGCTGCCATGAGTAAACGTCACGGCTGCCGAGTATGAACTGCACCGTATCCATCGGCGCGGGGCAGGATATGCCGCAGTCAACGAACTTAAGCTGCATGGTCGGTTCCGGGTCATCCAGCAATCCCGTATTCACAACCAGAAGCCGAATCTTGGCGGAAAGGCGTCCGTTTTTCTTGCGCCAGTCTTCAAGCTCGTCCACGTACTTGAGCGGCAGCCCGGACACGTTTGAAACGCTGATCGTGAGCGTGCCGCGCCGTGCGCCTTCGCCGCTCTTGAAGTCGTCGAAGTCGAAGTTCATAGCCTGCCAGAGCGGCAGTGACAGATCGCCTATCCATACCATCGCCTTTCCCCGGAAGTCGGTCCGAGCCTGCAAGCGATAGGTTCCGTCCGGCAAATCGTGCGACTCCTCGATCCGCTGGAGGTAGGCCGTGTATTCCTTCCATGTACCGTCGGGCTGCAAGGCGTCAAGGCCGATGGTTCCTTTCCATTTTCCGAAAATGGATACTGTGATGGCGTTCGCCGTCGTGTATTCCACGGAATCGCCCGGAAATATGAACTGTCCGTGCCCGCTGCCGATAGTTGGCCAGACCCACGATTGCGGATCACGGGCGAAGCGCAGCGTTACGCCGGACGGAAGGACCGCCTCCAAAAGCAGAATGTACGGCGATTCGGAATGCCGTCGGTTGCGTTCGATAAGTTGGGAGAGTTTGGCCATGGCTCACTTGCTCCTCAATTCCGGCGGCGACTGCCTGCCTTCCCTCTCGCTCTCGTAACTGCTTTTGCAGTGTTCCCTCTGCCAGAAGAACAGCCCGTCCACCACGCGCCGGGGCCACGCTCTCACCCCGTCCCGCGCCCAGCGGTAACAGCGCGAGGACAGGGTTTCGTCCGGCCAGCCGCCGAGGAGCGTATTGAGGAGCTGGTCGACGGCGATCAACGTTCGCTTTCCGTACGTCATGCTTCTCCCCCGCCTGGCATGGAGATGTTGACGGTGATGCCCTGCACATCTTCCAGCGTCGTACAGGCATCAAGCCGATCTTCCAGTGCCTGACGCTGGCCGATGATGGAGCCGGAAGCCACGGCAAAGGCGTCGGCCTTGGCGAGCACCCGCTCCACGAGGTCGGGCAGAGAAATGCCCCGTGCCTGCGCCAACGCCGAAAGAAGCGGCGTTGAAGCCGTAGGGTCGGCGGCATAGGCGCGGGCCTCGGATTCCTGCTTGTCGAACGTGCTGATCTCCCGGTCCGGATAGGTCGCCGTGAGTGTGGCTATGGCCCTGTCCGCTGCCGCGTTGATTTCGGAGAGTTTGGCGGTCTTCACTTCCTCAAGCGTCGGTACGGGCGGGACGTAGGGCTGCTCCTCGGTCACGCATTCGGGGTGCGCACTTGCATATTCCAAAAATGACGAGAGAATATTCCGGTAGTCATCAATATCCGACGCAATGTGATAAGGAATCCCACTACTCTTCACTGTCGCAACATATGATCCGTCTTGTCTGTGAATGATATTCGTAAGATCAAAATCAGCAATGGAATACATAAATGCTCCTTACAAAACTTTTATACCGATCCATGTGTATCCCGTGCCGTTGAAACTCCATGTAATACGTGACCCACCAGCTGCCATAATTGGTATAGCATTCGTACTACCGTGAGATACATCGTTGTCTAATATACAGAAGACAAACCAAGACCCACCGTTTGGCAGGTAAAAGCCATCACTAGCCCTACCGTAAGCGAAACTACCGCTAATAATGCGATCCGCAGCGAGTACTTTTAACGAACCCGTATTTATAGGTCTCAGCTGTTCATCAACCGAACCAATCACCCAACCAGGGCTGTCAGTATATAAGCTCTCCAACCATGTCCTTCCGGCCAAAGCTAACGCGTTGTCAGCTGAATCCGCAGAATCGGCTTTGCCAGTAAGGTTTCCTACAAACTTTCCAGTTTCCAGATCGACATGTACTATATCACCCGGACCACCAAAGAATCGAATTTGGTTGTTTGTAGTATCGATCACAACGGGATAGCTTCCGTCCGTACCATTTTTTAACAGGATCTGCCCCCCTTCTGATTCTCCATCGGGTGCAGCTACTGTAATCCCTCCAACCACGGATATATTTCCAGAGATAGTACCTCCAGACTTGGGAAGAGCTGCAGACGCCAGATCATAGGCTGTCTTTACGGCCTTGGCGGACGCCGCCGTCGTCGAATCCTCCGAGGTCACACTGTCCGAAATCTTGGTGAGCGCGGGCTTGTACTCCCCGCCTCCGGTCAAAAAGCTTTCCTGTTGCCCGGCGGTTGCGGGCGGCACAAGGCCGCTTGTCCCGGAGGTAGATGCCGTCGCGCCCTTATACTCAGGTACGGAGATGATGCCGTTGGTGACGCGAATACCGTCACCCAAGTTGCTCGTGAGAATCGCCTCACGCCACGGATAGTAAGAAAACGTATTATCCGAGTTAAAGAAACGCGTTCTATAATACGTCCTGATGGTTCTACCACCAATGGCGATAGAAAATTCCTGTATCCCATTGCCAGTATGATAAACATTCGCAACCCTCAGCCGCGCGGAGTAATTGCCACTCACCTCCAAAGGCGTGTTATTCACCACAGGGGTAAATGAAAAAACCTCACTGCGCAGGTATAAGGAATACTCGCCATTGACCCACCATTTATCGTCATTCAGGTTAAGCGTCGCGGCGTCATCAGCCGACGTCTTCGTAAATATTTGGATAGGCGGCGTACCAATCTGTCCCCGCGCACTCGCCAGATCGCTCGCATTCCCGCCTATTGCCACGTCCTTCGCCATAGCTTCTCCGGAGGCATTGGCGACGACGGTCACTCCATCCTCAGAGAATGTGCCGGGATCGCCTTTATCACCTTTATCGCCTTTCTTCCCACTCGGAACGCCGATGGTGATCACTCCCGTGGATGAGTCGAAGCTGGCCGTAGCATTGGAGCCTGCGGCGAGTGTCTCTGCCGTGGCGCCAAGATTCTTGAACTCCGCCAGCCGTTCGGCTGCCTCCTCAGCGGATGCGGCAGCCGCATCGGCCTGAGCCTTGGCCGTAGCCGTCTGAGCCTGGCCTTCGGCCTTAACTGCCGCTATTTGTTCACTTCCAGCATCTTCCACGGCTGCAACCTGTGTCGTTCCGGCGCTGTTCACCTTGGATGTCTGGGTGGAGCCGGCGGCATTGACGGCTGAGACTTGTGACGTCCCTGCCGCCCCGATTTGTTCGATGCCCGCTTCCACAGCCGCCGGTATCTCCGCCGCCGTATCAGCCGCTTCCTTTGCGCTTGCGGCGGCCTTTTTGGCGTATTCCTTCGCATCGTCACGAGCCTGTTCCGCGTCGATTGCCGCCTGAACCGCTTTATCGGCCCCGGCATTGATTGTATCCATGAGATCGGATGCGGACGGTTGCTCTTGTTCGGTTGGGGCAAGCTCAACGATTTGCAGCGTGACCTCAACCTGCGCCACAAACGGGGACTTTCCATCTTCCGAAGAGGAAATAGGGGAGGATACGAACCGTGTCTTGTATGTCAGCCCACGGGAGGGGTGCAGCCAAAGGAATTCAATGGCTCGATGATCGGCGTAGAATTGCTTGAGGGCCACGAAATCGCCAAGACGCATGATCTTCCACGTCAGTTTCGTCGGTCCCTGCCGTTCTTTCGAGTAACGGACGCGGGCGGAATCGTCGCCGGTCTCAGATGTGGCCTCGATGTACGGATCATCGACGCTTTCCGAAAGCGAAGAGGGTTTCGGTATATATGACGGCCAGTAATCCATGACTACCTCATATTCAGCACGTTGCGCATATTCATCTCGTTATTCTGGTAAGCGTCGATGACGACGCCAACGACCCATTTCCGTCCGTCAAAGCGCGCGGCTCCCTGGGACGCTTGGAGAGGTTGCCCTGACTTGTTTTCAAGCTCGACGGTGATGTTGATGTTCTGTGTGGAAGCTCCAGTCTCCGCTCGAACGCCAAGATTGCCGCCGGAAGTCCGCACGAGCGGCATGATTGCCTCCGGCCCTGCCTCGCCCATGAGGCCAACACCCTTGGCGTAACGGGAAATATGCCGATCATGGGTGAAGAATGTCGGGCTGGAAACGATGCTGTTCCGGTATGATGAAAGATTTCCGCCGAAGAAAGCCCCGCCAGTGGCGAATGAAATCCTACCCATAAAGGAATTTGCCCATCCACTTGAGATGGAATTATCCATAACCGACGCTGTGGCAGCGCTTCCTCCAAAGTTGAGCAAACTTCCAAGCCAGCTCATGCCGCTGTCAGCTATGCTTGCCACAACCCGGCGCATGAAAATATTCAGGAAATCGTTGTACATGCCGTACATCGTACTTTCCCAGTTCACCCGCATCCCGTCCGTGGTCAGCTCAAATGTGTTGCCGAGATTATTCAGCAGGTTCGACGTGGCGCTTTCAAACCCCGCGCCGTAGTCTGTAGCGTCGGAGTAGAAAGATTGAACCGCTCGCCTTGCTCCATCCCAGCCTTCCCGGCTATTCTGGAGCTGTTGGAAGCGTAGCCATTCGTCAGCAAGTTCTCTGGTAATGCCCACATTCCGAACAAGGTTATCGGCCTGCAATGCCAAAAGAGTATTGGTGTATTCCTGAGACCGCCCATAATCACCAGATAATTCAGCAAGCTCTTTATAAAAATCGGCTGCTGCCTGAGCGTCTTTGATCTGAGATTGCAGGTTAAAGGCTTTTCTGAACTCTTCAACCTTAGCGGCAACCCGGTCTGGCGCTTCCCCCAAGGCAATTAAGCGTTTTCTTAATTCCTCAGATTGTCTGCTCAGTTCCATCATCTGCGCTTTTGCTGTATCGCCGCGCATATTGGCAATCTGGAGATCTACATCTTGAATAGCCTTAGCAATGTCCTCATAGTGCTTGGCAATAGCTGCTTGAGAATATTCGTCTTGGAGCGCCTTCATTTCCGACATGGAAAGCCCGGCGTTCTTGGCATTTTTTGCAATTTCGACAAGCTTTTTATTCAGGTTGATTCCGAAATCATCTCCGCTGCCTTTAAGACGTTCAATCTCGGCTCGATATCCTTCAAGGGCTCTTCTTGCAGATTCAATACGATTTTTTTGACTTTCAGTGAGCGCCTTATTATTACCTATATTGGGTTTATTTTTAATTTCTTTTTTGGGAATGTATGGAGTTCCCCCTGTTTCCTCCGTCTGCACGGCTCTCTTGTCGGCTCCCATGAAGGCTTGCAGCGTTTCAAGCTGGCCATTCAATTCCTTCAGTCTGGCGTAAAGTACATCGACACCAGAATAGGCAATGGTAAAGGGATTCTCGTTTTCTGAAATGGCGTTAAGCTGCCGTTCCGTTTCAGCAATGGCTTTGTTAAGTTCGACTTCCTTTTCATATAATTTTTCAGGATGCTCCCGAAGATTATCAAGATATTCCGCAAGTTCTTCGCCATTTTTAAACATCACATCCTGATTTTCAATGATACCTGCCTGAACGAGGGAAATGGCCTGAATGGAGTTGGAAAAGGACGAATACAGAGAGGAAAGCCCATCAAGAACAAGCACCCCTTTAGGGCCTGCAAGAATGGCTGCAATCAAACCAACTTCGCGGATAGGTTCAGGCAAACGATTCCATCCGTCTGCTGCTTTAACCGTAACATCCCCTATCCAGCCAGCAATGGATACCAAACGGCTACCAACATCACTTGAAGCATCCCATATCTTTGAAAGAGTCTCTTTCAACTGGCTGAGCTGTTCTGGGTCATTCAGCTCTTTCAGAGCATTCAAAAAGGAATGTGTCGCAGATAAAAGCCGTTCCCCTATGAAATTGTTCAGCTCTTTATAGGCGGCAACGAGGTTTTTAACGTCACCAGAAATTTCGGCATATCCAGTTTTTGCATTGGTCGTAACAAGAGTCTTCTGAATCTCACGGACAGCCTGCTTTAAGTTCTCGAAAAGCCCCTCCCCTGCACCACGGGAAATAAATTGTATATATTCTTCGAGGTTACGCGTCAGCCCTGTCCATGTGTCCGCAATAGCTTCCCCTGATAACCGAAACGATTCAAGCCTTGCATTGATCTCTTGTAGAAGAGTCCCTTGTTTTTGCCAGTTCCTGACCATTTCCCCGGTTATTCCAAGATTCGTGGCAAGAATATCTTGTGCTTTGTTGATATTGCCAGAAAGGAGGGCTTCTGTCTCGGTTCGCATTTGCTCCAGAGGAATTTTCATTGAGCCCATTGCTTGGGCAATATTCACGGCAAGATCAGGAATTTTTTCAAGCTCAATACCCACACGGGAGGCAGGGGCTATAATTCCCTGTACTCCGTTTACGAGGTCTTGGGTTGTTGCCGTAGTCTGCAATCCCAAAACTTGGATACGCTCCATCATCTGGGCAGCAAGTTCTTGCGCCGCAGTGAACTTTTCCGTGCCTTCCAATACCTTTCCCTGAGAGTCGGAAAGAGTATTGGTTGCGGCAATAACAGAAGCAATAGAAAGTTTTGATTCTTCCCATTCTTGATTCGTCGAAACACCAAGTTTTAAAGTTGAACCAAGAGCACTCAGTGATTTGTAGGCGGAATAAACTGCTACAAGTTGCTGTGCGAGGGAGCGCAACTGTTGAACATTCCCTTTTGTCCGAGAAAATGCTGAGTCAAATGTCTTGGAAAGTGAGGCGGTTTTCTTGTCCAGAGTTTCAGTAGCCTGCGATACTCCACCAAGGGCATCTTTTGCCTGTGCGGCACCAGATTTTATACCTCTGGCGTCAATTCCAAGAAAAAGTACGGGCATAGAGCAATAGTCCTTTTTACAGGCAATTCTACGCTATGCACCGTTTTTGCGGAATTAGGGCGCGCAAAAATCTGGAAAAATTTTTTCGATTCTTGACTTTTTTCCCATCCTGTGATGTGCGGATGTGAGGAGGATTACGCTATGTATGGAATTGGCGGTTTTGAATTGTATGCAATTTTTATATGCCTGATCCCTGTTATTTCTGCTGTTCTTGGATACAAGCTCGCTAAAAACAAAAACAGGGAAGCCTGGATCTGGTCATTGGTTTGTTTCTTTTTACCCTTTGCAGTCATTATTATTTTGATTCTTGGCCCAATACAAAAGCAAGACGATTCCCAGCGCGTCAGATGCCCATACTGCTAAGAGCTGATCCTCAAGGATGCATCAGTATGTAGGTTCTGTGGCAAAGATTTAAATTGACATCCTCCCCCGACTTCAGGCGGGGGAGGATGTCAAGGCTGTTGAAGGAAATAGACAGCGTTCGCCTTGAGATACAGAAGTCCAAGGCCGAAACCATCAAATGGGTGGCGGGCATCATCACGGCGCAAACCGTGGCGATCATCGCCGCAATCATCGCGCTCATGAAGTAGCTTGACCACAGCCCGATAAATGGCTATTGCACAAAGAAACAGGGCGGGGCTGGTAACACCTCCTTGCCCCGGCAACGGTCGGTTCAGCAGTTAGGCCACCTCTTGTCGGAATAAGGTTCTAACATCAAGATGACCCCGGAAGGCGTCTCCCCGCCAACCGGGGTCTGCCTCTTTTAAACGAGCCTGCTTGACCTTTCAGCCAAGAATCCTTATCCTTTAAGAAGAAGGGCGGCGAGTGCTACCAACACCCACCGCCCCGTGGGGCACGTCCCCCGGATTTCAGGAATCCAGTTTTAGTGCCCCGTAGGAAAGGCAATTCCTACGGGGCAACTGCTTTTAGAGGTTCAGAAAGTGAACCACAACAGCCGCTATGACGTTGGCGAGCGCAAGCGCTGCGACGTCCCGGAGGAATTGCTTCATGGGGTTGCCTCCTTTCGGGAGGCGTGCCCCACAGCGGGAATCTATCCCAACTCCTCCCCGGAAGCAAACGAAAAGCCCCTGCCGAGGTGGCAGGGGCTGGTAACAAAACAGGATATATCAATACAAAGTCACTCGCAGGGATCAACGCTTTTTGATAATGTTGTCGATAATCCCTAGATCCAGTGCTTCTTGAGGAGATAAAAAAGTATCTCGATCCAGCATTGGTTCAAGCTCCTCACGGCCCATTCTGGAGTGTTCCGCAAGAATATCGGTCAGAAGCCCTTTCAGACGAGTAATTTCCTGTGCATGGATCTGAATATCGGACGCTTGCCCGGCATAGCCGCCGTGTGGCTGGTGGATCATGATTCGGCTATGGGGCAATGAAAAACGCCTTCCCGGTGAACCTGCGGCGAGCAGCACGGCTGCCATGCTGGCGGCTTGCCCCATACAGCAGGTTGCCACAGGGCAGGCAATGAACTGCATAGTGTCATAAATGGCGAGCCCCGCTGAGATCAGCCCTCCGGGGCTATTGATGTAAAGAGCGATTTCCTGCCACGGGTTGGCTTGTTCCAGAAACAAAAGTTGGCTGGTGATCATCGTTGCCGTCCAGTCTTCAATGGCTGTATCCAGCACGATGATTCTGTCGCGGAGCATTCGGGAGTAGAGGTCAAGGACGTACTCCCGATTTCTCCATGCCTCAACGACAACTGGCGAGGCCATTACGCCGTCCCGCCTCCGGCGGCGGCCGTAACAGGCGCATAGCTCGAAGAAGGCAAGTCCGTCAGAATGAGCAGGCGCGGGGTCGCATCATCAATGCGCACACTGCACCGGAGGCAGAGCGTACCGCATACATCCATTTTGCAGCCCCCCGCCTTAGCCTTGCAAATAAGCTGATCATACCGCACCTGATCGGCGCATTGGTTATAGACTTCATATGTGGTTCCGCCATCGGCCACATTGACGACATTGGCACTGGCGTTGACCAGCAGGCCCTTACTGATGCACAGATCAAAGCAGCATCCCACAGGAAGAGGGACATCTACCGTCAGGACAACGGGGTTAGCCGTCGCGTTGGTCACGGCAGAATTTGCGACAACAGCCCGTGTTGTGTTCGCACAGCAACAAGACATATCTCACCTCCTATTTTGCGCCTGCGGCGGCATTGGCTGCATTCGCAGCCGTTGCGTCAGAAGTATTGGCGGCGTTGGACTGATCCGAGTTGGGAGCCTTGATCAAAGGGGATACGAGGCTGTCGGAATTCCTCTGCTCATGCGGCATAGGCGCATAATTATAAGGAGCATTGCCGCCCATTCCATTTCCCAAGAACCCCATGCGGAGCTGTTCGCTCATGCCGTCCCTACCGTTACTCATACCGAAGGGGAAGCCGGGATAGGTCAACGGGAAAAAGTTACGGGCATCGTCTTCCATTGAGGCACGATGCACAAAACGCCCGGTTCTGGGGCTGCGCCCACGCCGATCTTCTTCATTGAAATGATCGAAAAGCGCCTGTGTCCCCATCCCGTAGTTTTCTTCCGTGTCACCATACATCCCGGATCGCGGGCGCCGCCCTCTCCGGTCTTCTTCCTCATGGGTGTTCATTTCCCCACGGGCATCAGAGCGTCCCGGCGCAAACCAAGAACGAGTTGAATAGCCGCGGTCAGATTCGGGATTTTCACGTCCACGACGAAAGTCCCGCCCGCTTGCAGACTCACCTCCAGATCCGGGCTGCCCCATTCCGCCGGACTCCTTCATCTTTTCAAGAACTTCCTCCACAACGCCACGCGCAGAAGGATCGCCCTTGGCATAAAGCTTAAAGGAGGACTTCACGTTATCGTCAATGCGGTCTATGCACATGCTCATTTCCAATGCGAGCTTTTGCACTTCCAGCATCGTCTTGATCTTTGGCAAGTCCTTGTCGATATCCACGCGGCCAGACACTTTCTTTTCCACAGCCGCGTCAATCTTGTTGACGATTTCAAGGTATTTCAAATAGCGTCCCATAGTTATACTCCTTGCTCTTCACCAGCCGTCCGCATATTTTCAGCCTGCGGGGACTGTTGCGGAGCCTGATTGAGACTGATTTCAGGAGCGGCTCCATTGTTTTCCTTTTCTCCCATATTCTTGAAAAGGTTCACCGTCCCCTCGCCAATCGCTTGCATCAGAGGCGCTTTGGAAAGCGAGCCGATAATGGTTCGCCCCTGTTCAGTGGAAATAAGGGCTCCCACTCCCACCCCAAGGGCCACAAGCATTGCATCTCGATTCATAACATCTCCTGCGTTTGCAGTACTAAAAAGCGGGATTGCCAAAGGACAACCCCGCTTTGGCGTATGTGCCTTATGCGCAATACGTGCTAGCAGTTGCAAGTCTTATAGGGGCCGCACTGGAACGTAGCGAGAGGCTGCGTGGGCACATAGCAAGGCGTTCCCTTGAGCATGCTGCCCTCGATCTGGGTGACGCGGTTGTTGATCAGACAGAACTGGCCGTTCATGGCGGTGAGCAGTTCCGTCTGGCGGCGATCCGCTTCCCTCGCCTGTTCAGCAGACAACAGCTTCTGTTCCAGCATAATCGCCCGTTCGCGCTGTTCGGCTTCGCGGCGCGTAGCGTCAGCCTCGCGGGCCTGATAGAACATCCGCTCCTGATTCCGGGCGATGTCGTTCTGGTTGTTCAGGATAGCCCAAGAGTTGCGTTCCTGCCCCAGAATCAGTTCATGGGTCTGCTGCTGGATAGCGCCCTTGATCTCACCCGTATCAACAGCCTGCTGGCGGCTGAACTCACCGGCCTGACGCACAATCTCGGTATGGTTGCGGGCGACTTCCGGATCCATGTAGTTCGCATAACGCGCCCAAGTCAGCTTGTCGGCGCAGTTTTCACGGGGATGGAATTCACCCATGACGTTTGCCGCGCTCGCAAGATCGCCGCCGTTGTTGTGCTGGCGGAAGGCCGCGAACAGGATGATGAGGAAAATGGCAAGCAGAAAAAGCCCAATACCGCCATATCCGGCATACGCTGCCCCACCACCTCCGCCAAGATTTTCAATACGTTCAGACAATTCCATACAGGTTCTCCTTTGTATGTTTATTGATTAAGCGCGGGGAAAGGGTTTCCCTTGCGCTTGTTGGCTGTGCCGTCCGGCGTTGTTGTGTTCCGACCTGACTGTGGTGCTGTTTTTTCATCGACGATGGACGAAAAAAGATTATGGAGTTGCTGCGCGGAACCGGGACGAATGCTGTTCAGTATGCCAGCCACCGGCCCGGATTGCAGATAGCTCATGCCCTGTCGGATATCCTCAAGCCTAATGTTCCTGTCGGCTATTGCTCTTAGAAGATCTTGCCTTGTGTTTTTGTACTGGCCGAGCGCTCTGCTGGACTCTGTGATCAGTTCCCGCCATTGTGGGGATATCCCCGGAATGAACCGAAGTATCAGGGGCAACACATTCATGTTCTTCCTCCTCTATTGACTGGTCAGGCCGTGCCATATTCTGGATGATTGATAACAAATGATCCTGATTTTTAGACATCTGGTTGATAAGCGAGGTAGCACGAGCAAGTTCGTCAGCTTGCGCCTTAATAAGAGCATCCCCCGTCAACTCTGGAGTGATTTCGCCAAGTTTGACCAGCCGTTCATAGTATTCCTGACAACGCGCATAAACACTGTCGTAATCCGACTTTAAGTCGTCATGAACTTTAGAGGTGACGCCGATAAGCTGTTGCCCCTGAGCGTCCGAACAAAAAATTTTCCCATCATGAATATACCCGACAAAAGTTGGTTGAGTTGTGCCGAACCCAGCATAAAAGGTCTGTGTCATCATCCTTGGCTCCTGTCTTTCTGGCGTCGGCATAACACCTCGCCATGAATTCAGTATTCGGATATCGACCGGAAAAGAAAAGAATCATTCCAGCAATCCACTTCATAATATGTGAAGCTACCTCTCATTACAGCAAAAGGCCGGGTTCATTGCCCGGCCTTCTTATCTTCATCGAATTTTTTGTTGTTGCACAGGAGACCAAATCGAGTTTTGCCACTCATCAAGCCAATCCCGCCGATACCAAACCCTGCCGTTGCATGTCACAAAGCGTGGCCCCTTGTCTCCTTCCTGCCAAAATTCTTTTCCTCCCCGCCACTTGGCGAGAGAATATATGGAATAGCCGAGATACGTCGCAGCCTCTTTCGGGGTCAATCTTTCTACTGCCATATATGGCATCCTTTAACACTTGCCCCATATCCGGCTTTCGGTTATGGTACGCCCGCTCCTGTCATATCGGAGCATCACCGTAGGCGGATACTCTGCATGATGTTCCTACCATCATGTGGGGCCGTGGTTCGGCGTCTCACCGCCGAACCGGTGGGGGAGTTCGCACCTCCCCCGCCACTTCCGTCACTTTTTTTGTTCCTGACGCGCCCTTAACACCCTTTTTTCAATTTCCAAGACCCGCCAGCGAAGGCCATCAGGATCACTATAGCGAGCACATTCCCGCGTGACTGCTTCAAGCCTCAGTGGTAAAGGATTACCTGCCATCGTATCGTAATCCCTGCCAAATTTATCCAACATAGCCCAAATGTCCCAAGCTTCCGCGTTCATACGGCTGCATTCCCTAGGCATGCTGCATGCGGAACAATCGGGCTGATCATCATTCAATTCGGCCAGTTCGCGGCACTCAGCGCAATCCGTGGGCCGGGCAGGGGAAACCGCCCACTCGGCCCACTTTATCAGTTTTTTTTGTCATCCAGTTCGCCCATTCTGGCAATCTCCCGTATCCTCCAATAAATATTGGTAAAGATAGCAGGATCATTTTCCCAGACTGCCCGCAATGTTTCCCTGCTGTATTCAATGGGCTTCGCATTCGCATCGAAAAAACCCTTCCAGTCAACCAGAGAATTCTCAAGAACCCTGAGAGACACCAGAGCTTCCGTAAGTTCCGTATCCGCCCCTGCTTCAAGCGCGGCCTTCCGGTAAGCCTCATTGAGCTGTGACCTCGTGATAGGGCGCGCCCATATCCCCTCTGAATTATCCGCCGTGTAGGGGATAAAGAAAACCGCATCGGAATAGTTCTTCGTAACGATTTTCGGCATAACTACTCCTGAATCAAGTAAAGAGCGTCCTCTCCCGTCACGCCAAGAACGGATCCTGTCCGATTCAGGGTAAAAGAGGCTCCATCTACCCCAATCTCCGGCATGCTCATTTTCACGCGGGGCATGTGAGCAGCAAGGGTTGCCCCGGCTTTTTTCCCGAACAATACGGACACCGGCACCTCGTATCCTTCATACCCCTTACCGAGTTCTTTGGCATCCTTGGCACGAAGATAGATATTCATTTCCACGGAAATCTCTCTCTTGGTATCCACGGACTCACCGGGGAATTCATCTCCAATTTCCGAAGTGAACTCTGTAGGCGTTCCGATGGACAAAGACCCTTCCCGAACCTTCCCTGTCTTTCCGTCAACAAAAACACGGACTGACCGAGATTCGATAGGATCTCCAATAGGCTTGGCAGTAGGCAGCCAAGCATCAAGTTGATCTCCGTCGCCCCAACCTGCTATGGAACCATCCACCGTGATCGTTCCAGCTTCATCATCTACAGCGGTAATACGGTATCCCGCCCCGCTGTTGTCCGCTTTTTTCGTGGAATTTTTGATATAACCGCCTACAGTATAGGCTTGGGATGCGGGTTCGTCTTTTTCATCGACCACGGTAATTACCTGACCGGCGGGGCTTCCAGAAATGAAGGAACGCCCACACCAGCCCATTTGCCGGAATTGGACCGTCACATCTACGGCCTGCCCGCCTTCATTGCTCATGGAAAAATCAGTGCCCGTCACCACCCCACCGCTGCCGAAAGTGACAAGGTGGTCATTCTGCATCCAGATTGATACGGTATTTCGGCAAGTATCCTGCAAATATGTGCGGGATTTCAAGGTGATGACAGAATCCGCGACATGAGACGCTGCGGCTGTCCTCGCATACCCACGAACACAGCCTGTCAACGCTGTGACCTTGCCTCCATCAGAGGTGACACCTGTATAAAGGATTTTCTCATCATCAATCTGCACAATTCCGCGAGGAGGAAAGACGCCTCCGGCAATCGTATCAATCGAAAGAGATACCGCATCAGTGTCAGCCTCAGCGGAGAGTGCGGCTGTTGCCGTATCAGGTTCCTGAACATCCCCCATTGCGGCAAGCAACAGCGCATGTCCCTGCATGTACCCACCATCAGCAGGCAAACGCAATACCATCGGGATTGAAGCTTCCCCTGCCTGCACGGCATCCTGAAACTGGTCAATCACGTTCAAAGAACTGGAAAGTTCTTCAGACGCGCTATTCGTTGGGGTCTGATTCATAGATGCGTTGCCTCTAGGGACAACATAATCGGTAGACTGAGGCTTTTGTAACATGCCGGAAACATCTTCAAGGCAGGCATAGACAGCCTGCACATTCGATTTTCCAACAGTAGGGCAAGTTTTTGCCATGTTATTCTCCTTCATAACCGCCAGCCCATACCCACCACGGAATGGACACGGACAAGGCAAGCCGCTTATCGTCGGTTTCTCCGACATTGGTTGTATAGGGTTCGTCACACATTACAGAACAATCAGCATCAGTGACGGGTAAATCAGCACGATAAAATTTTGACTCAATGACACTCGACAGTTTCCACGCTTGGCTAAGCCGCTCCGTATCATTGGGACAGGAAAGCGTGACGACATACACCCCAACCCGTGGGCATACGCCTTGCCTTCCACCCAGTTCTCCATCCTGAACTTCTCCGGGATTAACGGAGTGGATTACCTGAATTTTATCCAAATCGGGCTTCAACTCTTCACCCGGTTGAATAATAATGACATCGCCCGCGCTGAAAGATGGCTGCACCGCTGCAAAGAGTGCCGTTTCCAGAGCTACGCGAATCTCAAAAAGCGTAGGCAAACGCATTAGGCCGTTCCTTTTCGACTGCGCTGTGCCGCTTGTTCAAGCTGCGAAGAAAGTTCTTTCATAAACAAAGCCCAAAAACCGCTTGACTGCCGGGAATATCCAGCCTCAAGCGGAAGAATGTACTCAATATTATTCATTATATAGACCACATCGGCCTTGCTTAGATCTTGCAGCTTGGCAACTTCACGGGCTATCAGCTTTTCGGCTTGGCCTTTTGCTTCTTCATATTCACCGGGCTTCGGCTTCCATTCATCCAAACTCCCCTCGATATGCCAGCCAGCCCGTGCCCTTCCGGTATCTACAGGCGTCCGCTGCACGAGGCGTCCATAACAATCAGCGAGTTGTGCAAGGAAAGCCAACAGGCAATCTTCATGGGCCGCTTTAGTCCATGCTTCCAATGCACGCTCAAGTCCTTTCCCGTTGCGCACAACACGGCTGGACGCCTTTTTCATCTGTTGTTGCAGTTCACGGCGGCGGGAGGAGAAACGGCGATCAGGCATCTTCTCCCCCTTCCTTGAGAGATACCTTGTAGATAATATCCAGTTCTGTCGGTGCTACAGGCTTGATTATTTGGATATTCCAAAATTTACCGCCGAAAGAGACCTTATCGGTCGTATCCGGCCTCCCCTCACACACATCGCCGGGCATGATGACGATCAGGTCTTCCCCGTTGAATATGCCCATCTGCACCTCTGCCAGCGTCGGGGAAGTCTTCACGCCATAGAAGTCTGTGCGCGTCTCAATAGTCGGATACCCGCCGCCGGGGGTAGGCATTTGTGAGGTATCTTCCGTGCGCCGCACAAACTGCATAAGCATTCCCTTGGCTTGCAGCTTGGCCTTCGCAGCTTGAAGTTTTGGCGTGTAGTCAGTGGGCATAGATTAACTTATTAAAAAGACAGAATTTTCGAGCCTGCGAATAACCCCATGCCTTGCCGATTCGGTTAAGCCTATGCGCTCTTCATAAGGAATTTCTTCATCCAATGCGATTTTTTCCATTTCAGCGAAAAGAAGTTCGCATACTTCATGAAAAGCGCACTTGCGGATCTCTCCCTCTGAACGTTCCTCAGAATGCCACGGGCTAAGCACAAGGTTGCAAACTTTCCCTAGCCAGTTAATTCGGCATTCCGCCCTGTTAAGGTCTTCTGTTTCCTCAAAACGGAAAAAAATTTCCCAATCTTTTAAGCCAAATAGCTGTATCCAGCGTTGGCATTCTTCCTTGAAAATTTCAAATTGCTTTTCTGTCAATTGGATCATTTTATTCCCTGTTAATGCCCATTAGGAGGCCGTCCTTTCCCACCCATACATGGGCAAGATGCAGGCGGCACATAGCTTGTGCCCATTCAGGTCTTTTCATTCTTCTACCCCATTGCCACACGACCACAGATTACCCCGGACTTTCCGGGGATTTCCCGAAGATACGGGCCTAGGATGCCATACACGGCAGGCAGGTACGTCTCCACCGGCGCAGATTCGGCATAGGTGACGCTGTAGCTTTTGGAATCGCCGCCGATCACATCAAGATCGCCTTCTTTGGTGGATTCGCTCATGCTGACGACCTTCCCGCCGCGCTCGACCGGGGCCAGGGGATTCAAACCGCCGTAAATCAGCCCGGCAAGTTCCATCTGCGCCTGCACCACAGCACGCGGCACTATATCGGCAGGCAGAAAGGAGGGCTTTTCTCCGGGATTCGGCTTAGCGCCGGGCATGGGCACATTCTCGCGTGGCCACGCCGTTACCCGCTGCCAGTCTGGAACATCCCCCACCCAATCGAGCGTATTCAGGGCATCAAACGCCCGGATGATAGCCGTTTCTTTCTTGGAGAGGATGCTTTCTCCTTCGGCTTCCGGCGTCGTGTCCCACAGTCCGCGCATCACAAGATAGGTATCCGCATCTTCAAGGCTGACATAGCTATTGGCCCCTTCGGGCATGGTTCCGTCTTCGATTATCAGCATGGCAAATTCCCATTGACAGCGCATTTACTGACGCCCCCAACGGCAAGAGGTGGAAGAATCCGTTGGGGGCGCTGTATGAAGGCGCTAGGCTTTTGCGTCGGCCTTCTCAGGGGTAGGAGGCTCTGGAGTTACAGACGGCCCAGAAGCTGCGTTTCCAGAAGAAACCTTTTTCATCTTTCGCGGAGGCTGTTCACTCCATCCGCCACGGGCCAAGCACTCGCGGGCATCAACAGGGTGAAAACTGTGTGCCTCGCCAGTTTTCAGGTTGTACAGAGTAACTCTGGTAATGAAAGGCGCTTTCATGGCTTACTCCATCGGCACAAGGTACGCCCTATAAGAAATATTCGTATCCGTTGTCCCTTCTACGGCCGTATAGATACGCACATATGGGTAATAGGTGCCGTTGTTCTCATTGTCGAAATAGATTTTATAACGGCCCGGTTCATCCGTTTTGTCAGAATCGGTACGCTTGCCGGACTTATGCCCCAAACTCAGAGAAGCCAGCTCCACAACGTTTGCGGCGGTGAAGGCTTCATCCGTGCTGCCCTGGATGACAATATCAAAAAGGCCGTCTGCCGTTGTGGCAATGGACTCAACATCCAAAATGGCGCAAGCCTTATAAAGCCCTGTACCGATATAGAGCTTGCTGGTTCCAGCAGCAGAGGCCGAAACCACAGCGGGTTCTTTCAAATCAAGCAGCACATCATAGGTGCCTTGAGGCCGTTTTTTGACGCCCAACACAGTATTTTCACTCATAGCCATTTCTCCTATGCCACCACAGGCGCGTCTTTGATGCCGCCCAACCGTGCCGCTGCACGTCCATGATAACAGGCAATCCCGGCGTACCATTCAATTCTGGTGCGGTAGACGGGCTTGGTTTCCAGCTCGCCCAAGTCCGTTGCCATCATGGTGCCGCTCTGGATGCCGCCCAGCATGCCGTCATTAAGCGATACACAGTAGATGGAGGTGGCGGTAGCCGTCGAACCGGTGGCGCCAACTTCATCAAAGCCAAGGATGCTGTTCCCTTCGTTATCGGTGTCGATAATCAGAATAGGCAGATCGTTATATACGGAAACCGTGCGCCCAAAGCTGTCTTTGGTATAGGTGATGAACCCGCCGACGGAAGTATTGCGGGAGGCGGCGGTCAGACGGCGGCGCATGGCTTTGCTCATGAGCAGATGCGTCGGCTGTTCAACCGCGTCGATCAGTTCATCCAGCTTGGAGAGGGACAATGCGTCGCCTCCATCCGTACCGCCCGCCCACAAAAGCTGGTTGTTGGTCAGGCGCACCTGCAAGCCGTCGAACCCACGCGGATCGCTCTTGGAATCCCCTTTGACAAACTGCTTTGTCCAGGCAAGAGCCAGTGACTTAACTTTCATGGCTTCCTGTACGCTGCGTTGGGAAACTCCCATTGTCGTGACAATGAACTTATCCACATCAAGATCGCCGCCGGCAATAACCAACGGCTCAGTGACCGGGTTCAAAATGCCGGTCGATTCAGGATAGGCTTCGTTCACGCCCCGGAATCCGATGCCGGGAAGCGTTTCTTCTCGGTTATAGCGCAGGGCGTTGCCGCTGATGGTAACAAAAGGAAGAACCGCCAGAATGTCGGATGATCTGGCGTACATCTCAATGATAGCGGACCGGATAGGGTTCTGCGACTGTTTCGCAGCTTCAACAAGGGTCACTGCCATAAAAATAACTCCTACTTGTACCCAGCCTCACGGGCTTTCGCCAAACGTTCCGCCGGGGTAAGTTTGCTCCAATCAGTATGAGAACCGGCATTGCCCGTTTTTGCACCGCTTCCGCTGGCAGGATTTCCTTTCAGCACATAGTCCTTATACGGGCTGGACGCGACCAAAGTACGCAGGGCCGAATCAAAATCGGCTGGCCCCTTTTCATTGTAAACAATGTTCCCATCAGTATCGGTCGCCACAATGGCACCCTGTTCATTGACAGAAAAATGCCGTCCAAAAAGGTCTTTCGCCATGACCGGGCTAACAAGTTCACTGTTTACATATTTGGAAGTTCCAAATTCTGCGTCGATCAAGGTACGATGGTAGCGGGCCAGTGCATCCGCATAGCTCGTTTCCAGCTCCTTAATCTTTTGATTCAATGGCCCCACAGCAGCTTCAACACGAGCACGGGCACTTTCCTCAGCACTCTTCTGCTTGTCATCAAAGGCAGCCACAGCCTCGGCGTCCTTTTTGGCCTTTTCCAAAAAAGCCGGAAGGTCTTCGATGCCTTTAATCTTCTTTAGAACTTCCTCGTTGGCCCGCAGCTTTTCCTTGCGTTCGGCAGCTTCCCTGTTGGCCTTTGTCAACGCGGAAGCCATAGCGGGATAGTCAACCGACTTTTCTTCACCACTATCCAAAACAAAAATAGGATTGCCAGCGCCATCAACTTCAAATTCACCGGACTCTTTTACTTTCCAAGGCATCTGCCAACGCTCCTTTGTACTATCGGTACAATGATTTTCTGCAATTATGCCTGAAAAAAAGATTCCATAGCAACATGAAAAAAGAAAAATCTGGAAAAAAATGCAGGTTCCCATGAAATAAAAAAAAAGCGCGGTTGTAAGCCGCGCCCATTTTCCCCCGACAAAAACTAATCCAGATTTATAGCCTGTTCCCTTGTCTGTCATAGCCCATTTGTTCAAGCGTCAAAGGCAGCCCTGTAGCCTTGTCCCACATCTGATCCCATTTGACCGCCCCTGATTCCAACAGCCTACGCCGGATAGGGCCGATAGCTGTTTTTGCCTTGTCAGCATCGGAAAGCGACGCCCACCAGCCGGAAAAGTTTTCCGTCGTTTTGCCATAATTCTCGATCTTGCGCCCGCCTGCGCCGATAGAGCCCGGATCCCGTAGCGTCCAGGGGCGCGCCACGGCTTCAAGATCATCCACATCGATGCCGAAGTCACGCCAACTCTTGGGGATTCCGACCCACAAGCCCCGGCAGCGGCAATGAGCCGGAAGGCGCGGGCGCGGCTCGTCCAAGGAATATATAGCCCCATCTGCAAAAGCGCAATTCTTGGCAATAATACCTCCGGCAATGTATATTCCTAGACAGCTTTGGAGGTTATACACATGACACGTTCTTGTCTCTCTCCGTACATCAACGATATTGTCAACAAATATCGGACTGGAACTTCCGCTTGCAGACTTGCCGTCGAATATGGTGTTTCCACGTCCACAGTGACAAAACTCCTCATCTCCCTTGGAATCATGGAACACGTCAAGAGAAACGACAGGAGCAGCGACAGCAAAATTTCTGCACAGCGCGCACTTGCCATGTTCGATAGCGGAATCGGCCCCAAAGAAATATGCAAGAAGCTCAATCGCTCCCAAGGCTGGCTCTACTCCGTGCTTAAAGATTTTGGACGTGAGCTTAGAGGTCAACCCAAGGGATTCCAGCGAAGTGAACATGAGCTTGAAAAGTTCGCACTTGGAAGGGAAAAATCTGGAACCCTTAACAAAAGTGAGGTTGTTATTTTTGACAGCCTCAAATCCGCGGGTATTGTTGACATCATCCCTCAAAAACAATGCGGTATCATGAGCATTGATATTTTCGTTGCCTCCCATTCCGTCGCCGTGGAAGTCGTAGCAAGAGGAAGTTACAAGCGATACTTTCCCGGCGGAGAAGGCGCAAAAAGAATCATGGAATTTGGAAAAAGAGGTTGGCACACCTATATAATTTGTGCCAGCAAAACATCCTCCTTTGAAAGAAGCGGCATTGATGACTTGTTGGCCTGGCTTGAATTTATCAAGAGGCAACCAGCCCTCAGGCGTCAATATAGGGTGATTAGGGGTTCCTGCGAGCTTCTGGCCTGCGGCTGTAGTGATGACAATAATCTCGCCAGTGTACTTTCTTTTGGAAACTCCTAAAACCTCACCAACGGGGGAGACTTCTGTTTCCCCCGTAAAACATTGGATGCAGGTACGGTTATCCAAAGTTTCCACGCGCTTATAACCCTTGAGCAAGCCCCTGTTAGCCTCGCATACGGCCTCTTGCGCCCGCACGTTCGCCGTCTGAATAAAAGTCCGCGTGATGGTAATAGCCTCACGCTTGGTCAGTTCAAACCCCGCATCACTGGCCGCCACCAGCACCCGCCGCACGGCCTCCGCCGTCCCCTTCCCTTCGACAGCCACCTGCCGGAGCGCCGCGAGGATGGACTGCTTGACACCGTTATCCAGCGCAGTGTCCACCCAATGCTCAAGCCCCCCAGCCCCCAGCGCCGTATCTTGAAACCACGCCCGGATTTGCGCCGTAGTCAGCCCTACCGACTTCGCCGCCGACGCCTTCCCGTCGAGCGTCAGAATGGCGTTGTAAGCCGCAAGGGATGCAACCGCAGCCGCAATGCTGGCTTCGCTGACTGTGCCTGTGATTGTCGCCCGCGCCCCAGTCAACACTTCATCGGCCCAAGCATTCAGGGCTTCGTCCTGTTCCCTCCGCCAATCGGAGAGGTTCACCAACCCGGCGGCCTCTGCGGATAACCGTGCGGCAATGTCTTTCTGTGCAGCCTCAAGGGCGGCAATGACGGCGGCAACGGCCTCGGCGTCGAGCTGCTCAAGCTCATGCCGCCACCAGAGGGAGCGGGAAAGGAGGTAAAGGGAAAGGGTGTCGTCTGGCTGCATATATTATTCCCTCTTTTTATAACTTTAAGATTGACAGTGCATGGATGGTCGATGCCCTTGACAGGGAGGCGGCCCACCTTGGCGTCACACGTCAGGCTTTGATCAAGGTTTGGATTGCCAACTGCCTGACGCGGGAAGCGCATACAACAAGCCGGGCTTGATCTCTCCTCCCCACTCCCCGGTCTTCTCCACGCATATGGGGAGGGTCATTTTGAAAAAGCTGCATTCTGGCTACTCAGAAAACTGTTAAACTAGAAATAAGGCCGGGACACCACGCCCGGCCTTTTCTCGTTTCATCTCGCACCAATCCCGGCATTTCCAGACCGACTGGTGCCTCCTCCGATACCAAGACGCTGAGCCAAGGACTGCCCAAACGACTGCCCGGCATTGGCCACTGTGGCGGCATCCTGCGCCAGCTTTGCCACCTCGTCAGTATAGTTGAAATCGTCGGGAAGGATGCCAAGCCGCACGGCGAAGGCCGCCAGCGTTTCCTTGCTCAACATGTTCTTATCATGGAGCTGAATCAGATAATCGAAGTTGGCGCTGTTGGCGAAATCGTCATTGACCTTGACGGACGGGCCGTCAGCCATACCCCACCATTTGCCCACCAGCCGCAGGCAGTTTTCCAGAAAGTCCTGAAAATCAAGCGCCCAATTTCTGAGTTGGCTATTTCCCTCTCTGGTCTCCCTTTGCACCTGAGTTGCGGTCAATCGAGCCATGCTCTGGTTTTGCATAATCTGGAGCCCATAAGTCGCCATAGCGTCCTCAAGATCGCGTAAATCCTGCCGTCCGGCTTCAACACTTGCAGAATCTACCCCGGCACTTTGAACTCCGCCCCCCTGTTGCAGGTAAATGACGTTCCCCGGCCCGAAAGAAAGAGGCTCAGGCTTGCCGTCGCCGCCTATCCGCTGATCCACACCCGTTACCATCCACACAGGCAATCGTACATACGCCAGCAGATCATATTGCTCGCTTGTCGCCTGCCAGTGCCGGACATTGAGATGGGCCAAATCCATGAGCGCAGGGCGGGCGGTGAAGTCGCTGCGGGGCTCTCCGGGCATAAAAACAGCTATGGGAATCTCATCAAGAGTTATACGCCCCTTTGCCACCAGTTCAAAATTCACCCCTGCCTTTCCGGGCAACACGGAGGACTTCCAGACTTCCCATCGTTCAGGCCAGTAGGCATGGATATACTGAACATCTTCCAGTTCCCATGAACTTGCTTTGCTCTGTTCCTGCCTAATCTCGATGTAACGGAAATGCGTGATGACGCGCTTGCCATTGCGCCACTCCGCCCGGCAGTCAAGCACCTGCTCAGCCGGAATATGCACGAGGTACGGTTGCCAGCCTTCCTGTACATCGGCTGCGGCAGTCTTGGGCCGCATGGTGCCGTCCGCCGCACGATACAAGGTCACGCCATTTTCAGTCACGGTTTCAATATGCGGATAGTCCACCAAACAGAATGTCACCCCGGACACAAGCCCGGACGTGAATACCGATCCGCCCCATGACGTGAGGTTGTGGCCTCGCTGGTCAACATCTTCGGCCCACGCCCTAAACCGTGCCATATCTTCCTCAGAAAAGCCGCTGCTCTTGTTGTCCAGAGCAACCTCACGGCTGAACACCTGCCCCCGGTAGTAGCCCAGCGTCTGGGCAAAAGCATTGCGCAGGACAGTACGCGCTATACGCTGAGTATATGCCTTTTCAGGTTCAGCCTCTTTCCTGAAAATATACTTTTCTCCAGCCCTGCGCATGGCCTCAGTCCCGCCCATAAGATCAATGCAAGGCCGGGCATCTTCATGCTGGAGTGAAAAAACGCTGGTGGGCGTTTGAATCGACTCATTGTTTATACTGGCTCCCGAAATGTCCTTAAGCTGCGGCATTTGTCCTCTCCCTATGCAACCGTCGAATAGGTACCAACGATCATGGTATTGCGAATAATCGGATATTCTTTAGCAATAAAATATCCGGCAGCATCATTGATATGATCATGCCCTGTTGTCTTGTCCGGTTCGCCATTCTTCCCCCACGGCTGCTGCTCTAGCGCCTCAATATACGATGGGCACTTATCAGGGTTCACCAGATAGCGGCGTTCCCCCAGAGAATTGCAGAACATGGCATTCATAGCGTTTACCCGGTCTTTGACTGGGGGATTCGTAGCATTGACGCTTACAGCGAACCCAGCCTCACGTAACAGCGCAATGTCCGTCTGGCTGGCATTGACCGACCGACGGGAATTACCAGAAGCGTCTGGGTAGATACGAATTTGGCACGTCGGCACATAACGAACACCATCATAACGCCAATAACGTTCCTTGATGCGCCGAATCATATCAGGCGTATCATATCCGTTGACAAACTCATCGACAGCGCAAGGGAGGCCGTTCCTGCGCACATGCACCACTGCGGCCATGTGTCCGACGTTGAAGTCCATGCCAATAAATAGCGGCTCTCCCGGCTGGATTGTCACGTCCGTGGCGTTGTATTCCCGCTTGAAGCTGCAATAGATCGTGCCGGAATCAAGATTGACAAACTCACCATTGATGTAGGCATCGATCAGTTGAGCAGGATAAGATTCCATCAATGACGGGATATAGTCGGGAGGCAGATTGATCTCGTTATCGTAGGTGCTGGCCTTGATGATGCCGTACAGCTTGCGCAGCTCAGGATTTTCACGCGGCCCCTTCTCGAACTGCTGGTAGACGAACTTGAACCCTTCCGGCGTAGTGGTCACGTCGATACCGTTGCGCAGCCCTTTGACGTTATAGCGCATACGGGCCAAAATCTTGCGCCATGCCAGCGTGGCCTTTTCCATCGGCATTACGTCTATTTCGTCCACCAGCGCGTGCCCGATCTTGAAACCGATGATGCTTTCCGGCTTGTCCATGGAGCGGCATTTGATGACGCCGCGCAGGGTTCGGCCACTGTAGACAAAGACCTCGTGCGCAGACTGCTTTACATCGACGGAAAGGCCCCACTGCTCGAAGCATTCCGCCACGGTAGGGTAAAAGATGTCCCTGATCTGCGGATACGTCGGCGCGAAGTACCCGGCATTGATACCCGGCCACTCACAAAAATGACGCCCAAGAGAAGCACAGCCGGCCCAAGTCTTACCGCTATTGTGATGGAGCGTAAAATCCCGCGTCAAATAGTTATTATTCCCTGCAACATGTATATCCCAGAACCAATTCTTGACCTTCAACTTTTCAATGCTTATAATCCTGGCTATGGGTATGGAGCAATATTTTTCAGGAGGAAACAATGGATAAGCGTTCTGTTGAGCTTCTCGAACTACTGAAAAAATACGCCGATGCAGACAAGACTGCTGCTGAAATTGCGAATCTTGTTGGAAGGTCTGTAAGCCATACAAGAGTTGCTCTTGTTCGCTTCGGACTCCCGTTTTCTCATGGCAAAAAAGGTTTTGCAAATCCAAATGTTCAAAAGAAAAGCCGTTCACCTGAAAACATGGCAATTGTTGAGCAGATACGCAACATTGCAGACGGGAAACTAAGTTCAAAAGATATTGCCGCCATTGTTGGCGCAACTCCAAAATACGTTCAGTCAATTCTTTTTCAGTACAACCTGCCAAGGCTAGCACAGGGCGCACAACTTGGAGAAGATAATCCTTCTTATCTTCATGGCAGAAAAATTGACCTTGACGGATATGTGCTAGTCCGTTCACCGAAAGATCACCCCTATTCCCGTTCTCGAAAAAACAGGAATTACGGAATAATCTATGAGCATCGCCTTGTTGCAGAACAGAAATTAGGCCGCTTCTTACTGCCTTCAGAAGTGGTTGACCACATTGACGGGCTTCACCTTCACAACCATCCAGACAATTTGCGAGTCTTTCCCAGTAACTCAGCGCATCTTCAGGCGACAATAACGGGGAGCACTCCAAACTGGTCTCAAGCTGGCCTTGAGAAAATGAAAATACCTTCTGACCGACGCAAAGATCACCAATGCGTTCATACCTACCAGGATAGACGCAAATGCGGTGATGTCCGCTTGCAACAAATCCTCCTCGCGTGGTTACGACTCGGTAAAGATTCTCCTTTCCTTTTGGGAAGCCGCCACTGGTTGGAGAAAGCTGGAATTTCTGATTTCTCTGATTCCAGCTTACAACAGCATCTCCAAAAGATACTTCTGAAATGGGTTTAAATCCTGAAGCGGTCAGGATTTCTGTATCTTCTCGAACACACCCAAAACCCGCGACATACGCCCGGAATTTCTGCGGCAGGGAAAGGAAAGCCGCTTGCGGCTCATTCAGGATCGGATTCAGCTCTTGCCGCATCTTTGCTTGTTCTCCGGCCGTTAACGACACGCACATTGATAACAGGCGGCTCGGTGTCCACAACATCCTTCTCGCCTTTGAGCTCAGCCAACAGTCCCGCCGTTTTGCTGATTTGTGCCAGAACCGTGGTATGCGCTTGTTCAAGCCGCAGATAGTTCTGCGCAAAAGTTTCTGCGGTACTGGCAACCGTCTTGCTTTCCTCTCCGGCGAAGTTCTTTGTCTGCGTCGTGGCAACGGTCAGCGTCACCACGAAAGGCTTCTTTTTCCCTGTTCCGTCGTCCTTTCCAGAGTCCTGTTCCGCGAGCATAGCGGCCTTCATACGCTTGGCTATACGCAACTCCTTAACCTTGAGTACACGCAACTGCTCCTCAAGGACAAGAATCGGTTCTATATCCACGGAATCAGCATATTGTATTTCATCGTCAAACATGGTTTCACGAGTAATTTTTTCATATGCTCCATGTCTAAATGAATTTTTATTGCACTTTGGAGCACCGCTAGAAGCTCCTCCATGCCATTTGCATACAGTCTTACCCTCAGAACAAAAACGCTTACAGCGTTGTCCTGTTCTTTTTGATGTTGCCGTGCACTGTCCCATATTTCACCTTGACCATTAATTTATTATTAGTTGACATCCTCCCCCTTAAGGGAGAGGTTTTACGGCGCGTTGGATAAAGCTCTCCCTATTCATGAGGTTGTTTTTCATTGCCTTAGCCAAAAATGAAGATATTATCTGCAACGGTTACTCATCTGTCCGTTCTGATATACGGGCAAATGTCTGGATATTCTTTAAGATAATATTCACGTACCGTCGCTCTTAAAAAATCGCTACCCGTAAAAGATGCGCCGACACACCATTTGTGCCCTGAGCTATAATCTTTGCCTCATTATTCCCCATGTTTTGTCAGGACTACCATGCTTGTCGCTCCAGCCATACTTTTCGCGTCTGAGGGCTGGCATTTACGCGCCGGTGCACCTATTTCCGGTTAAGGCGCTACGAGAAAAGGTTCCTGTTTTGTCCATTTGGCCGGGGCTTACTGCTCCTGCCCGGTCTTCTGGGGGGCCGGGTATCAGCCCCAATGGGTATTAAAGGCTATATTGACGTTTGAGGAATCAAACGCCAAATGATTCTCTTAAAAATTAACTATACAGCGGGCGAAAAGGCTGAAAAACGTTTCTTTACAATTCCAGCCCACTGTTCCCATCTTTTGCCGCTATGATATTCGCGCCGGGCTCTAAAACCGCAAGAAGGACAAGAAAGATACCGAAAAAGGATACCGTCAGACTCAGGAATGGTTTTATAACAAAGCATCGTTCCAAAACCACAGTGAGGACATTGTAACTTAGCCATATCCTATTCCTTTCCGAGCCTATACTTTTATTTATCCAACGCGCGGTTCAGACTCGTCCCCACGGAACGGGCACAGCTTCGCGTGCTTTCTGCGTGTCTCCGGGTCCATAGCCTTGCGTATGTCGTTGATGTCGTCCGGGTTCATGAGATTAACCACGGACAGGCCGAGGCGCTTCAAAATCCACTGCTTAACCGTCTCCCCTCCGAGTCCTGCCAGCACCACGGCCCCGGCAATCTGCATTTCCGGCGTCACGTCGGGAACCACAAGCGGCAGAAGAAGCACACACCCCACGGCAAGGGACGTGGTCAAAACGGCGTTCAGAAGTACCGTCACGACCTTCTGCGCCCGCGTGCGCTGTTTGTACCCACGCTTGAGCTGATGCAGCGCAGAAGCCAGTGCGATAGCCCCGGCGAGGGATATAAGCGGCCACGTCCCGCGCACGGCTTCGATGTATTCGGCGGCATGGTCAGCGCCTTCCTTCCCTACCTGATTCATCGGCCTGCCTCCCCCGTCACATCGTATATCCACTGCGCAAGGCGTCCGGCGTCACTGCTGTCCATCCACACGCCCGGCGTCCCGTTCAGTTCCAGACGTTGCAGGCTTGTCAGGACTGGAAGCGCCGGCACTTCCTGGGTTGAGCTGAGATATGAGCACCCCGGCACCATCAGAAGCAACACTACGGCGGAACTCAGCAGCGCGGGCCGCGTCCGCCTTTTCCAGCAGGCGCAGGCCCAGCTGCAAGAGAGCCGAGAGAAAAGCCGCCCACGCGTCCACATCACTTCCCCATGACCTGCTTCACGGCCTGCTGAACTTCCGGGGCCTTGCCGTCCGCCACGGCGCCCTTGTTCTGCCCGAAGTGTGCTGCAAAGGCATGGACCCAACGATATACGGCGGCATAGAGACCAGTCGTTTCCTTGGGTACGGGCATCCAGACGGTAGCCACGGCACACAAGCCGCACACGGTCATGAGCACGCCCAGGGCGGTGATGATCCATGCCGCGTCGGGATACTGTGCAGAAAGCTGCGCCAAGGTAGACAGAATGAAGTCAATCACGGTGGTTTCCATCAGTACTTGCCTCCATGCTGGTAAAACGCCACGTCACGCGGCTTGTCCGGGTCGTTGTCCACATGAATCCACGTCGGAGCCAGCTCGACGCGCCGAAATCCGGCCTCAAGCAGGGCTTGCAGCATGACGAAACGGGAATGGGAATCCACGCAGCGGATATCCACGGCATAGCCGCGAGTATGGGAGGACGTGGGCACGCCGCCGACCGCCTTGTTGTGCTTCGGGCAGCGGTACGCGGAAGAAAGGGGGAACGGGATGCCCGCCAAATCGCGGGCCTCATCAAGCATCTGGAGCAGATCGGCGTCCATCTTCTCCATGCCCGCGCCGCACCCGCACTTGCAGCGGAACTCGACAGGTGAGAAATGACGCAAGGGAAGAACAGTCATAAAAAACTCCCGGTTTGTTTGCCGGGAGCGTATCATATTCTCTCATGAAGAAGACAAGGGGGTAGTGCTTGGGAAAGGGGGTTTACAAGCATTAGGTCGATCCAGCGTGAGCCACCCCGTCACAGGTTCACCACAAGCCATACACTCAAACGTGTATCGGCGAACCTCTCCAGACTTGTCACGCGTCCATTTTACACGGAGCTTGCCGCATACATGGCAATGGGGACATTGCAAGGAAATGTTTTCGCCTTCCATCTCACCATCCAGCCTTTTCAAGCACCCCAACAACCGCCGTCAGGATCATCACAACGGCAACACAAAACAACGCAATGCCGAAGCCTTTGGGATTACGCCTTGCCATGCCGCATTCCCAATTGTTTTTTGTGGGCGTCAAGCTCGTCGGTATAGGCGCAGACACCGTACCCGCGATGCGTGGCCCTATCGCAGTCGTAAACGGGATAGGCGTAGCGGATCATGAGCAGGCGGCTAACTCCGGTGTAGGCTGTGATGGCCTTCCAGCCGAGCAGCAATTTCCGTTCATTCATTGCGCTTCCTCCTGTGTGTACACGGCTACCTCCCAATGCGGGACTGCTGCGTAGCATTTCGAGCAACGCAGGGACACCACCTGCCTGTCGTCGCCCCAGAACCCGGTGCGCGACATGGCGTCTTTGAGCTGCTTTGCCATGTTGTCTAAGTCCGGTTTCTTCGTGTGGGCGATTTCGCCGCGCAACATGGCCTCTCGTTGTTTTTTCGGGATCGATGCGGGAATCGGCATCCCCGCGACAAATTCGAGCACGAGAGGTCCTTCTAGAGGCTTTTTCGGGGCGCGCGCAGAAAGGAGATCGTCAAGCACGGCTTCCGCGCTCTTCTGCCCGGCAGACTTGTAAGCCACGCTGTGCCCACAACGGACGGTGTGCCGGACTCGGGCCTGTGCCGTGGGCGTGCAGGACAAGGTGAAGCGTAAGACCGTCATGACGCCGCCTCCCTGTTGTCCGAGGTTCTCGGCTGTTTTAAAATGCGCCACACCTGCCGTTCGGAAAGCCCGTGCAGCGTGGCGAGCCTGGCGACAAGCGCTCTTTCACTCAGCCCCTTGCGAGCCAACTCGTCCCGCTCGGCGTTGATGTCCATGTCCCGTGCGCGGATCTTCGCCCGGCGCAAAGTGGGGATATAGATTCTCGTACCGCCATAGGTGTGCAGAAAGTCGGAAAGGGCATCCTGCCCCAAGAAGGTGCACAATTCCCGAGCTAGCCGCGTCTTCCGGCTTTTGGCGGGAATAATAAGAGTTATACCCGCGAAGCGTTCAATCATGTGCCGGACAAAGGGCTTTCCGAAACGGTCGGACATGTCTTGCAGTGTTTCCGGCAACGATTCTTCCCTGTACGTGCTCATCACACACTCCTTTTCGTCAAACACCCCTGCACACGCTCCGGGGCCGAAGATTTCACAGTACCGTGGGCACTCAAACATGAACCAACCCAAGAACAGACAAAAGCCAATGCGCGGTTTTTGGCCCGATAGCCCCATGACATGCGGCGGATACGATGCAGCCCTTCAAAAACCAGCGGATACTGAGCATCAATTCCCTCCCCAAAACTCTTGACCGTTATGCTCACATATCAATGCTGCAATCCGTTTAGCCATTGGCTGTGTGACCCATGTTTTTTCCTGCATATGGAAAATCCAACTGAGTGCGCCGCAGATTGTCTCGCAATCCTTGAGGGGAATTTCATATTTCCATTCATTCGGCCTATCGATGACGATGAGATCGCCAACGATATTGATCGTCCTATTTACCTCTATTCTTTCTTCACAAAGGTCAAAAACAGCATCCATAAGCTCTTTGAACGTTTTTGCTTCACACATATCATTCTCCGTAAAAATCTATTATTTCTTGCGTCTTTTGAATCTCTGCAATCTGCTTGCAGTAATCGCCGATTGAATCAATGAGGCGTTTCCTGTCTTTTTCAGCCCAAAAAACCAAATGTGGGTTGTAATCCGGTATCTCCTGAATAGGTGAGGAGTCATAAAAATAACCATCAAGCAGCCTAAAGAACTGTTCTCTTCCTTCAGGATTGAATCCTGATCTATAGTTCTTGCATTTGGTCACCTTCATGCTTCCAACTATGCCGTTTGGGAGATGCCCGTGCGTGAAAAGAGAAATGCCGAGTCTTGCTTTTTCGAGAGTGAATTCCCCACCTCTTCCGAACATCTCCCCTTTCTTCTTCTGAATCGTAATGATTGCGATTCCATTTTGAAGACGATCAAAAATCTTTTTGATGTCTCCCCCTATTTTCGAAAAATCTTCATAAACTTCCAAGAAATCAACAATATTGATGCCATTTGGGTCTATGGCATCATGAAAATGATTGGAACGCTGAATAAACGTTGTAAATTTCGACCATTCTTCAACCGCAAGCCCAAAACGTTCTATGCGTCCCCTGATTTCATTCGGCGTCATTTCAGAAGAGAGATAGCGGATCTTGTGCTTGTGCCTGTTCATGTAGCAAAAATTGAAAAGCAGGCCCGTCTTCCCCGAGTTTGTTTCGCCAGCGATCACGATGATATTCCGGGGCTGGACAAAGCACATTCTGTGAAGTCCAAAGGGGAGCCACAAATCCAACGGTGGGGTTTCCTCTTGTACAAGGTCTATGACTTCCAATCCGCTTTCACGCTTGCGATACCATCCGGAGCGTTTCCCGCAGGGCTCGATTTCCCCACGAGAAAGAAGCTCCCGAAGTTCCTGCTGGCACAGTTCCCTGTCTTCGGCTTTCAGGATGCCAAGATCGCGGTAAATATCTGCAATGCAAAACTCGCCCGAAGACATGGCAACCCAGCGGGATACCCCCCCTGCGTTGAGCTTCTGTGGGTTTCTGTTCCTGTGTGTCGAAGCCATGCTCCGCACAATCGTGTTCACTTCCGTGTCCGGCAACGGTGGTTTGCAGTGCGCACGGTTCCATGCCTGCGCATACAGCAAAACCTCTTCCCCCCGCAGCCCCCTGGCGTACATCCTCCCGCAAAGACTGGTAATCGCCTGATTTCTACCGCCCTTTTGAACGTCAGCATCATGATCCGTCGCCGAACCATCCTGGACTTCTTTGACCTCGTATTTATCTTCACCCACTCGAACCAGCTGGATATCCGGCAGGGGGACAAGGGAATCTATGCCGGAAAAGCCATCAAGCTGATGCGCCCGATACTCCGCCCCGGAAGGGTGTATCGACGGAGCAAACACGACATAGGAGCCATCCCCGCGCACGTCGATTTCATCGTTCACCAGCGAGACGGACGGAGGAATACGCCTTCCCCCGCCGGGATGCTGATAGAACGCGTGGAACTTGTCCTTTGCCGAAGTCATCTGGTACCAGTTGGGGCGCGGCATATGAGACTTGAACCACGCTTGACCCTTCGGCCCGTCGACATCGATCGCCACCACGCCCGAAACTTCGCCGCATACCAGTGCGATATTTGCGTTGGGCTCGATTTCAAACCAGCCGCGGATTTCTTCAGGCGTGGGTATCCTATGCTGAAATTCTTCCCATTTTCCGCCGGGAAGAGCCTTTGCCAATGGGCGCTTTGACTGCGGAACGAGCGGAATGACGCTGCATCCCATCGCCTGCAACCTGAGCGCGGATTCAAGACAACGGGCGGCCATCACAGCAACCCCTCGGCCTCAAGCTCGGCATACATGCGGTCGCAGTTCTCCTCCACCTGCTCGACAGTCAGGCCCGGTTTCCACATCCCGCCGTTGTACTTCGCATAAATCGCGGAAGCCCTTTCATTCCTCGCCCGCTGTTCCGGCGTCGTATCGCTGAAACAGCCCGCATCTTCCCAGCCACGATTGTGCAGCCATGTCGAGAAATAGGGCACGTATTTCCCGTTTTCTCGCTCCCAATCGGGCTCGAACTTGCGATACGTTATGCGCTCGATGAGGTCGTCCGTTTCCGGCAATGCGCCAGCTTTCAAAAGCTCCATGTAGGCCTTGTAAGCCTTCCCCTTGGCATCCTTGCGCGGGTATTTGGCCCAAATTCGCTCGAACTGCTCGGTGTACGGTGGAAGATCCGCCCCTTTCGGCATACGCGGTGTCTTCGCTTTTCGGCCCTTCGCCTCACATGGCCTGGTGTCCATGCTGTTGGCGCGGCTACCGGTGTCCGACGTGTTCGTAACATCGCCATTCGGGGGGCAGCACGGCCTAGGTTCCATGCCGCCCGCCTGAAGGCTGCTCTGAGCCTTGATTTCATCTGCGGCCAAACTGGCCTCACATGGCCTGGTGTCCATGCTGTTGGCACTGGTTCCGCAACTGGGTTCGTACTCGTCCGCACACACTTTCCCCCCCGTGGGGGGTAAGGGGGGTGTATTTATATATTCTTCTTTCTTTCTTACATTCTTGTTTGTGGTTAGGCGCTGGTTAGGTGCTGGTTGGCCGTTGGTTAGGGGTTGGTTAACCTGCTGGTTAGGCGCTGGTTGCTCATCTTGGTATCTGTGCCAATTTACAAAAGAAATAACAGTGCATTTGTTGGTTGCCCTGCTGGTTACAATTTCGAGCTTTTCGAGGAGTTTTAGAGCCGTTCTGATTGACTGCTCACCGACACCAAGTTCCTCAGCGGCCTTTGCCCTTCCAAAAATCACATCCCCCGGCTGCAAATCGAACACCGCCCCACTTACAACTTGTTTATGCGGTCGGTAAGTCGCCTTGAGCAGCAAGTACCCAAAAAGCTGCCATGCGGGGCCATTTTGAAGCAGCCCGCTGTCTAGGCATTTCCGCCAAAGCTTGACATATCCCCGTTCCATATGTATCCTGCTTTCACAGTTTGGTTATTTTTGGTTTGGCCCGGAGTGTTCCAGCACTGCCGGGCTTTCTTTATAAAATTCGCTTGGCAGTTTCAGGGTCAAGAATCCTCATCGCCGCTCGCAAAGCATCAGCCTTGGCTGAATTGGTATCTTTTTGAACACCTCGTTTGAGTCGGCTGATGAACACTTCATGCACGCCCGAAGTCCTTGCCAGCTGAGCTGCCGAAACTGACGACTCCCGCAAGAAAAATTCAATCTGGTCACAAATTGTCGCTTTCATAGTTAGTAATATTACACTGGTGTTATGGTACAGTCAAGGTTATCCTTACATTTGTGTTTATGCAGGAACCCGCCTATGGCGCGGCGTAAGCCGCTACCGATAGGAATCCCCCGACTTTAGGCGGGGGAGGATGTCAATCTTTCTTTCTTACCTTCTTTGATAGTGTCCACTGGTCGACCATCGGTTGACCAGTGGTTGACCATCGGTTGACCACAGTTGTTTTCTACAGACTGATAACTATGCCAATTTGTTATAGTTACAAGCGTATATCGGTTGTTCATGTTTGAGCGCGTCAGGAAGCCGTCAAGTTCAAGATTCCGCAACATGCGAACAACCGAAGTTCTGGGTATGTCGAGTTCATCCGCAAGGCACTCACCGCTGAACGCCAGCTGACCCGGCAGGATTTTTTGCCCGTGAAAGTACCCTTGCTTCCAGTTCGCCTTCTGGAGAAGGGTAATCATCAGCCCACGATACAGTGCGCCCCGACTCCACGCCTTCGAGTCCTCTATTTTTCGATAGATTTTGAAAAAACCGCGTTCCATATTACACCTTTCCCTTGACGGAACGCCTAGCATCTGGCACACTCATTCCATCATTCTGATGAATTCGCATGTTTCATCTTCCCTTGGCCCGGTGTTCCCGCATCGGGCCTTTTCTTTCGCCTATGCCTTAGAACCTTTAAGTTCTACTTCAAACATATCCGGCCTCTTCTCGCAGCACAGGCGGCAGAACCGCACGTCTTTGACGAACCCGTTTCGAGACGTCCACGCCGGGACTCCGTACTCTTTCGACCAGTCCGCGAAGCACAGGACGCGTCTCCCATCACGGTGAAGCCGCCCCAAGCAGCACGGCGCTATACCCATGCCTGCCCCAAAACTTCATACTCTGAGGTGTCATCTACTTCTGAACTGCCTCGGAGCTTTTTCCAACACGCCGGGCATCTGTAATTGTTCGTGGGCTTCCCGCAGTCATGGCACTTACGCTTGAAAAGCGTTGACTGGTCACTCTGCGGGTGTTCAGCAATCCATTCTTCACGGCTTACCCCGGCTCTAAAAGCATAACTACAAGCCTTGTCACAAAAAACGGCATGTCCTTTTGCGGGAAAGAGTTTCCCGCAGCACTTGCATTTTTGCGGGGCGCGCGTCTGTGCGGCCTTGTCTTTGCAGGTTTTCGAGCAGTATTTTGCGTTTTCGGCAAAGTACCGTTTCACCTCGAACATCCGACCGCACTGTTGGCAGATCAGGATCGGCATTCTCCCTTCCTCCCTTCATGCTGCACAGCCGTCTCCGTTTCCATCAGGTCGATGATCAGGGCCCCCAACAGCTTTGCCCGCACCTTCACGGCGACATCAGGCCAGTCCATGATTCACCTCTTCGGGTTCGCTGGGAGTGCTGGCCGTACATGTCATAATTCCGCCCTCGTCGTACTGTTTGGGATAAAGCCAGTGTAATCGGTGGATCCCAGTCACACTTTCAAGGCGTTCCGCAACTCTGCATGACGGGGTTCGGCCTCGAAGGATGTCAGATATGTACGATTGCGATACACCAACTCGTTTTGCCAGTTCTATCTGAGTCATTTTCTTCATAATGGAATATTTATATCACATAAAGTGATTTATGCCAAGCGGTTTAAAACTTGCTTTTTTTACAACTGAGAGTGATTAAAGCCCCCGCCTTGGGGGCTTTTTTTGTGCTCAATGATTAGAAATGTAAGTAATATTTTGAGATTATGAAATCTCATTTTGTGGTTGACTTAATCACATATGGTGATATTATGTCTTCACGACGAACGGGAAAGGCGAGTGGCGCGGCAACGGCCCGCCGAAAGCTGGAACCGGGCGGAGGAAGCCCCAACAAGTACGAGCTCGGCAAGCCGCAAGCCCACGGGAGCGGGAAAGCACGCGACGGCAGGAAGAGGGGTTACTGGTGAAGACAGGCCGCAAAGGGACGGCGGGGCGGGGATGGAGTGAGCCGGAATAGACCGGTTAAAGCGACAGGCCATGAAACCATCCGAAAAAGCCGGGAGGCTCTACCCGGCATGCAAAGGTGTGACGAACACCGGGCCGTGAAACGTGAAGCATGAAAGGCGCAGCGACAATGCGCGTTGCGCCGAACCATGCGTTTAGATGTGCCGCATGGGAGCGCGCCCCGGCGGGGATTGGCCTCGCCGGGTGCTTTTTTTGACATGAGAAAAAGAGGTGGTAAATGATTGAAATTGCTCTGAAGCCCATCAACGGGAAGGACGTTCCCGCAGTGACCTCGTTGCAGGTCGCGGAACACTTTGAGAAGAACCACAAGGACGTCTTGAGAGACATCCGCGTAACCATTGAAAAATGTTCACATGAGTTCAACGAGCGCAACTTTGCGCCCGTTGAGTACACCGACGCCAAGGGCGAAAAACGCCCCATGTATCTGCTTTCCAAAGACGGGTTCATTAAAAACGGTTTTTGAGATTCCCTTCCCCTTTTTCATCTTTCCCCGCCTCCCATTCCGGCAAGAGGGCGGTTCCCGCCCTGACCCTGGTTCTCGGTAGCGAAGAGTTCAGAATATGCCCAGATCCAAAAGGCAGAAAGGCATTTGGGCTTTCCCTGAGTTCCGGGTGGTGAGTCTCAGGAGCAAAGGCAAAGTCTCGCCCTTACCCGCTATCACACGGGGGCAGGACATTGCCTCGACAGGTTCCGGTATGGAGCCGTCCCTATCGCTTCGGCAGCCACACGCAGGCATCATGCTGTGACCTTGGAGCTTTCCGGCTGATGCGCCGTCTTGCGAGATTGTCCCTTCTCCACTTTCGTCTCTGGACACCCCGACACTCGCTTCGTGGCTTCGGGGGATTTCATGAGACATCACCGCCACCGTCTGAATACCGTCCAGTGATGCCGCCCCTTGAGCGGTGGCCTACTCCCTCCTGTTCGCTTCTTCGCGGGGCGGTTGGGTGTGCCCTGTTGACTTGAACTCTACTTCCGGTTAGAGAAAGTGTCAAGCGATTAACCCGCGAAAGAAGACCCTTCTTTTTCTATCGTGTAGAGTAAGCGATAAAAAGGAGGGCAAGAATGGACACACAACAGCCGAAGCAGCCACAAGAAATGGAGCAAACAATGGTTGATTATCTTCTTGATTATCTTCTTGAAAAGATTCGTGTTGAAAAGGGATTAAGCCTAGATGATGTGGCTTCTCGGGTATACGGGGCTGAGTCTATAGCCCGATCACGACTCAAGCTTTACCGCCTGAGGAAGCCCAAAAAAGACGGCACAGTGAAAAAGCTCACGCTTGAAGACTACGTGTCGATTTGCCAAGCGATGGATGTTGATCCTGTTCGTATCCTTGCATTAAATCTGGAAAAAGTAGCTAGAAGTTAGCATAGGACTCATTCTTTTTTTATCGCTATATACTTACGTTTTGCGAAATAGTTCTTGACTAAAACCTACGATTCGCGATATTCTGTTTTCAACGAGACGGGGAGCGAACCCCGCCCCAAAGGAGAACAGCCATGACCGCCACGAACGCCGCCTACATCGTAATCAGCCAGAACCCGAACAACTCGGAACTGGATTGTGTTGATGAGTTCGACAGCTTCACAGAGGCTTGCGAGTTCGCGGAAGAGTTCGGCGGGGAAGTGGTTAACGCCAGCGACTACCAGCGCAAGGGATTGCTCGACGGCTGGTTCAGCGGCTGGCTCTCCGAAGCGGAAGCCCGCTACGCCGGGTGACGAATTTCGCGGGAAGCCCCGCACGGCTCTTTGACAATCAGCGCGATGACGGCCCGAAGCTGGACACCAGCGGCAAGCCCGAGCCCCCGGCGGATAAAGCAAGCCGGGGTAGAGAAAAGGAAAAGGGACTTTGGAACGTCAACCTCAACCAAGGATCAAGGATCAAGCATGAACGAACTGATGTTGTTTCAGAAAGAAGAGTTTGGGCAGGTTCGCGTTGTCGAACACAATGGCGAACCGTGGTTTGTGGCGAAGGATGTGTGTGAGTGTCTGGAACTCACAAACGCCTCTCAAACCTTGTCGTATCTGGATGACGACGAGAGGGATATCATTAGTAATGACACCCCGGGCGGGAAACAGAACATGCTCATTGTCTCCGAACCGGGCCTGTACTCGCTCGTCCTCCGATCCCGCAAGCCGGAGGCCAAGGCGTTCAAGAGGTGGATCGTGCATGAAGTTCTTCCCGCCATCCGCAAGCATGGCATCTACGCCACCGAGAATGTCGTCAATCAGATTCTGGACAACCCGGAATTCGGTATCAAACTCCTCACCGCCCTCAAGGAAGAACGCGAGGCACGCGTCAATGCTGAAAAGCGCGTCGCTATCCTCTCTCACGTCCGCAAGACGTACACCACAACAGAAATCGCTAAGGAGCTCGGATTCCGCAGTGCCGTAGCCTTCAATCGGGTCCTCTGTGAACAGCACATCCAATACAAGCAGAACGGAACCTATGTCCTGTACGCGGAATATGCTGAACTCGGATACGTCCACATCAAGCAGGAAGTGCTTGAGAACGACAAGGTTGTCTACCACCGCAGATGGACGCAACTCGGTAGGGAATGGCTCATCGGAAGGTTCGGAATCAAGGCCGCCTAGCCCCGCACTTGCCCCGGATTCCGGGGCAGGAAACGGGATTGGGACGCCGATCCAGACTTCAACGCAGGAGAGAAGGATATAAATATGAGCATATCTCATGCAGACGACTTTACTCGTAGTCATCCCGTGCTCGTTGGGGAACGCAAGGGAACGACGCTCCGGGAACGTCTTGAACGCATTCGTGACAAGGCAAGAAAGGCCAGCGTGCGCGAGGCAGCGGAACAATGGCTGAGAAAGATGGAGGCGACGGCATGATTTCCAACGTCTACATGAAGCACGCCAAGGTATCACTGAAGCGGCCTAGAAAGAAGGTTGACCGGGCTAGGGTTGCAGCGGTCATCATCTTTATGTCGGTCATGCTTGGGATCTGCATTCTTCCACAGCTCTTATACGGAATGGAGGCCATGAGATGAAGCCGGAAGCCGATATGTACCCCGATGAACGCGAAAGCGTAGACCGTACCATTCCCGATGAACCTGAATTTCATGGCCCCGACAAGGGGCCTTTTTAATAGCATATTGAGGTGGAACTATGCGCGAACTCACGAAAAAAGAAATAGAAATTTTACAGCGTCATGCAAAATGGCTGCAAAATGAAGAAGGCGGTGAAAAGGCCGACCTGTGGGATGCCGACCTGCGGGGTGCCAACCTGCGGGATGCCAACCTGCGGGGTGCCAACCTGCGGGGTGCCAACCTGCGGGGTGCCAACCTGTGGGATGCCGACCTGCGGGA